>JABAOH010038292.1_pt1 | contig 34814 bp, 39 predicted proteins | sample 7062181 | NCBI WGS metagenome assembly JABAOH01 (sample SAMN14538630, study PRJNA623070) | marine sediment metagenome | biome: marine biome [ENVO:00000428]; feature: marine pelagic biome [ENVO:01000023]; material: deep marine sediment [ENVO:00002113]; isolation source: pool of 5 deep marine... | reverse complement strand
CGCTCGCGCGGATTCTGCTCGCGCCAGGGGACAATCGCCTCGGCTTCCCGTAGCATGTTCAACATCACGACCAGCTTGCCGCGCTCGATCGCCTGCACCTCGCCCGAGAGCAGCTCACCGATCTTGTCGCTGAACTCTTCGCGAATCCGGTTCCGCTCACCCTCGCGGACGCGCTGGATGATCCGCTGCTTCGCGGCCAACACCGCGGTGCGGCCGAAGCTGTCGAAGTCGACCGGGATCTCCAGAATGTCGCCCACCTGGAATTCCGGATCATCCCAGCGCGCCTCGGTGACGCTCACCTCGCGGGAGGCGTCGGTCACGTCTTGCACCACCTCTTTGAGGACAACGATCTCGATCGTTCCTTTTTCCTCATCGATCGTGATCTCCGGCTGGACGTTGGGGCCGTAGCGCTTCGCCAGCGCGGCGTGGAGCCCATCCTTGATCAAGTCATGTAACTCGTCGCGCGACAACGACTTGTGCGCCGTCATCACGCGAAAGGCCTCAAGAACCTGAGCCGCGTTCCCCATTTCCTTCTTCGCTCCTCGCTTCCCGACCGCCCCGGCCCTTGGCCGGCCGATCGGCCCTCGATGGTATTACTTCGACTTCCGCCGCTTCCGGCCCCGCCGCCTTCCGGCTCGGGGTTCCTCCCAGCGGAAAATCAGCTTCGCGCTGGCCACCGCCGATCGCGGCACTTCGAGCTCGGCCTGGTCGGCGAGCCGCAAGCGCAGCCGTTCTCCGTTCTCCGAGTCCACGACGCCCAGCAGGACGCCTTCCACCCGTTTCGACCCCGAGGCGAGCGCCTCGTAGCCGCGAAGCGCGACCTCGTGACCGACGTAGCGTTCAAAGTCGCGCCGTTTTCGCAGCGGTCGCTCGACGCCCGGCGACGAGACCTCGAGTATGTAGCTGGACGACACGTCGTCCCGTGCCTCCAACAGCGCCTCCAGCTCCCGACTGACCCGAGCGCAGTCGTCCACCGTCACGCCATGACCCGGCCCGGCATCCGGCCGGTCGATTCGCAGCCTCAGGAGCGGGCGCCCCGGGTGCCCGGCCTGATCGAGGTCGACGAGCTCGAAGCCCAGGCGCTCCAGAACCGCCTCGGCGACTCGCTCCAGCGTCTCCTGGACCGGGCTGATCTTGTCGCTCATAGCCTCTCGGCCGTGGGGCCGGCGTCGCACCCACCAATAAAAAAGTGGGGTAAAACTGCGTCCCCACTACTCTCGTAAGCTGGCCGCCTTGGGTTCGGCCCCTCACCCCCACAGCGGCGAAAATATAGAGCGGGCCGGGCCGAAAATCAACTGGGCGGGGCCCATCCGAGGAAGGCGCACATGCGCCGCCCCCGGTCGCCCGCCCGGTACGAGTAAAACCGCTCCCGGGCGCAGCGCGTGCAGCGCCCGGAAACCGTCAGTTGGCTGGCCGGTACCCCGCCGCCCCGGGCCCGCCGCGCGATGACGGCCCTGAGGTCGACCCGGCGGGACTCGGCGGGCACGTCGCCCAGCGCCGCCGCAACCTCAGGACCGACCTCGTAGCAACGGCCACAGATCGCCGGACCCAGGTGCACATGCAGAGACTCGGGCCTGGACCCCAGATCGGTTAGAGCGGCAAGCGTCGCTTCGATGACGCCCGCCGCGGTCCCCCGCCAGCCCGCGTGGGCGAGCCCGAGGAGACGGCGACCCGGATCGACTACGAACATCGGCACACAATCGGCCACGGTGACCGCGAGCAGGAGATCGTCAGAGGCCGTCACCAGGGCATCGGCCTCCCCGCTCTCGGGTTCGGCCCCGCTCCCGTCCCCAAACAACGCCACCCGCGCCCCGTGCACTTGCCGGCAGCGGGCCACCCGTCCCAGGCCCGTCGCAGTCTTCAGCCGTTCCCAGCCGTCCGTGCTGGCGCCGGCGGATCCCGGCTCGGCGCCCTCCCCGCGTTCGAACCGGAGCCGCGGCTCGCGCGCCGTCAGCCCCTGCACCAGCCGGGGAAAACGGGAGGCCCAACCGGCCTGCTGGAATACGGACAAGCCGTCGAGCTTGGTCTCGACCTCAGCCTCCCGTGGCACGGAACGCTCCGTCCCCATCGCCGCGCTCATTCCACCCGCTCGATCATCGCTCCCAGGGCCCGCAGCCGCTCGTCGATCTGCTCGTAGCCGCGCTCGATTTGGCCGATGTTGAAAATCTGGCTGCGGCCCTGGGCCCCGAGCGCGGCGATCAGGATCGCCATGCCGGCGCGGATGTCGGGGCTCTCGACCACGGAGCCACGCAACGTGGTGGGGCCCACCACGACGGCGCGATGCGGATCGCAGATCACGATCCGGGCGCCCATGGCCGTGAGCTTGTCGGCGAAGAACATCCGCGACTCGAACATCTTCTCGTGGATGAGCACCGTGCCCCGGCATTGGGTGGCCAGCACCAGCGCAATGCTGATCAGGTCCGCCGGGAACTGAGGCCAGGGGCCGTCATCGATCTTGGGGATGTGCTGGCCGAGGTCCATGCGGATCTCGAGAGACTGATCGGCCGGCACGCGCAGGGTTCGCCCGTCCAGCTCGCAACTGACGCCCAGCCGCTCGAACATGATGCGGATGCTCGCCAAATGGCTCGGCTCCACGTCGCCGATCGACAGTTCGCTGCGGGTGACGGCCGCCAGCCCGATAAACGAGCCGACCTCGATGTGATCCGGGCTAACCTCGGCCTGCGCTCCAGCCAGCCGCTCGACACCTTCGATCCGCAGCACGCCGGTCCCGACACCGTCGATCCGCGCGCCCATCGCGACCAGCAGGTGGCAAAGGTCCTGGACGTGAGGCTCGGCGGCGGCGTTTTGCAGCACGGTCGTACCATGGGCCAGCGTGGCGGCCATGATCACATTTTCGGTTCCCGTGACGCTGGGTTCGTCGAGAAAGATATGGGCACCGCGAAGTTTGCCTCGCAGAACGAACTCATCGCCCAGCTCGACCTCGGCGCCGAGCTGCTGCAGCGCTTCGAAATGGGTGTCGAGGCGCCGCCGGCCGATCACATCACCTCCCGGCGGCGGCAATCGCAGCTGCTGGGTGCGGGCGAGCATGGGGCCGGCGAGCAGGATCGAGGCGCGGATGCGGGCGGCGAGTTCCGAGTCGAGGGCGACCGAGCGAACCTCGCCGGCACGGAGCTCCAGCACCCCCCGACCCTGCCACTCCGCCTGGACGCCCAGGGCGGCCAGGAGCTCAAGCATCGTGTGGACGTCCCGGATGTCCGGGACGTTTGCAAGGCGCACGGGTTCATCGGTCAAAAGTGCCGCCGCCATCATCGGCAAGGCGGCGTTCTTGTTGCCCGCCGGCCGCACCTGGCCTCGCAGCCTCCGACCCCCCACAACGACAAAGCTGCTCATCGCCGGCCCAACTTAGGTTGGCCTGTTCCTGACAGTCAATCTGGGCCGCCGGCAAGCGTCGAATCGAGGCCGGCAGCCGATCGCTGTTCTTGACACCATCGCCCGGCGGGAGCTATGTGAATGGCGGTCTCTTACCGGTGCACAAAAGATGAAGCTTCATCGCTATCTGAGCCCCGAGCTCGTCATCCTCGACCTGCAGGCGAACGGTGTAGAGAGTACGCTGACCCGCATGGTGCACAGGCTAGCCGAGCAAAACCTGTTGGAAAACGAGCAAACTGTCCTCACCGCTCTCCTGGAGAGAGAGGCGGCCCAGTCGACGGGGATCGGCGGCGGCGTGGCGATCCCCCATGCGGTCTGTCCGGAACTCTCTTCGACCATCATCGAACTGGCGCTATCGCGACAGGGCGTGGACTTCCTCTCGCTGGACGGAAAACCGGTCCACACGTTCTTCCTTCTCCTCTCACCTCCAGCGCACAGCAGCACGCACATCAAGCTACTGGCGCGGATCGCGCGATTGATGCGGCAGCCAGAGTTCCTCGAGCTGCTGCTGAGCGCGGCTACGGCTGACGATGTGATCCGGCTCATCCGGCAGTTCGACGAAGAGCACCCTTAGGGATCACCCGCACTCGTCCACCCCATGCACTTGCTCGTGGCAGTAATCAACCAGGTCGAAGCGCTCGACGACGTGCTGTCGGGTTTCCTCGAGCTGGGGATCACCGGCGCGACGATCATCGATAGCGAGGGGATGGCCCGGGTGCTGACCCACGACATCCCCCTGTTCGCTGGCATCCAGACGCTGATCTCGCGCTCGCGGGCGCAGAACTACACGATCTTCAGCGTCATCGAAGAGGCAGAGAAGGTCGAGGCGGCGTTCGCGCTGATCCAAGACGTCTGCGGCGACCTCCAGGAAGCCGGGACCGGGATCGTGTTCACCATCCCCGTAACGCGCGCTCGGGGAATCGCCCCGGAGCTCGGAGAGGGCGACCAGCTTTGAACCCGATTCTCGTCGTTCTGCTCCTGGTCCTCATCGGGTTGCTGGGCGCCCGCCTCGGTTTCGCTGAACGAGAGGTGCCGCTCGGGCCCCGCATCTTCATCACGATCGGTGGCCCGTTCCTCTTCCTCGGCTTCATCCTGGGGCCCCACATGGCCCGCGTGCTCTCGTCCGCGACCATCGGCCAGCTCACGCCGTTCCTCGCCTTAGGTCTCGGCTGGATCGGCGTGCTTTTCGGTCTCCAGCTCGATCGCGGACACCTGCGCCAGTTTCCGCTGCGTTATCTCGCCCTGACCTGGATCCAGGCCGCCGTCGCCTTCGCCATCGTCTACCTCGTCGGTCGGCTGATCACCGACGCCTGGTTCGCCCGCAGCTACGACGCCATCGTGCTGGTGGCAGCGGCTACGGCTTGCGTTTCCACGCCCGCCGCGATCGCGCTCATCTCGAACACCTATATGACTCGGGGGCCGGTAACCCGAATGCTTTTCTACGCGGGAAGCCTCGATGCCGCGGTGGGGATCGTCGTGATCGGCTTCACACTCGCCGCCTATCACGCCGGGGCGCCGGGCCGCGGTTTAGATCTCGATCTTGGCGAATGGCTCGCGGTGACGCTCTTGCTCGGTGTCTTCTTCGGCGTCCTCTTCCTCTCGCTGACCCGCATACGGCCGCGAACACAGGAGCTCGTGCTTCTCTTGATCGGCCTCGTGCTCTTCGCAGCCGGCACCGCCTTTTACCTGTCGCTGTCACCCCTGCTCGTCTGCATGATCGCCGGGATCGTCATCGGCAACCTCTCGCCCATGCGCCGTCGCATCTACACGGCGCTCTCCCAGTGGGAGAAGCCGATCTATATTATGTTACTGGTCCTCGCCGGAGCCCTGCTCGAGTTTCCATCCTGGTGGATCGTCCCGCTGGTCGCCGCGTACGTAGCGGGCCGGGTCATCGCCAAATGGGCGGGGGGCCTCGTCGCCTGGGGCTTGAAGCCGCGCGGAATGCGGCTGCCAGCCAGCTTTGGGCTCGCGCTCACGCCACAGGGTGGGCTTTCACTGGCCATGGCAATTTCCTTCGTTCTCATCTACGTTCCAACAGCGCCGGAGCTGACGGTGGCCAAGAACATATTCTTCGCCACCGTGGTTATCGCCGTGGGCATCAGCGACCTGATCGGACCGTTCCTGGTCCGGGCTGTGCTGGAGACGGCCGGCGAGGTCACCCGCCGTACAGCAGGCAGCCCGTCGGTCGGCGGCTAACGCGGGAGGGGTAACGTGGCGGATGCGCTGACTGTGACGATCCAGGTGATCCAGGCGATCGCCGTCCTGGTCCTGGGGATCGGATTGATCCTGCTGGCCCGCGCCATCCTTCGGGCCAAGCACAGCCTCGACCGGCTCGACCGCGCGCTGGAGACTCTGACGCAGGACGCGCGACCCGTCATGGATCGCGCTCGGGCGATCGGCGAGAACCTGAACTTCATCGCCATGTCGGTGCGTAAAGAGGTCGATCGCGTCGGCGAGACCATCGAGCTGGCCAACCAGCGGCTGGAGGACGCGATCGATTCGGCAGAGGAGCGCGTTCAGGAGCTCGGCGCCTTGATCGACGTGGTCCAGGGTGAGGTTCAGGACACGCTGCTGACGGCCACGTCGGCGATCCGGGGCATTCGCACCGGCGCCCGGTTGCTGCGGCGCCGAGAGCGGAGCGACAACGAAGACAATGAGGACGAATGACGGGGGTGATCTGATGGGCGCCCTGACAGAAAAGTTTCGCAAGAGTTCTGGGGACGACGTGGCCAACCGGTCGGCCACTTTCCTGCTCGCCTTCATCATCGGCACTCTGGTCGGTGTCGGTCTCGGTGTGACCTGGGTGCCAGAGCGCCGCCGCCAGCGCCTCGCCGGGATCGGCGAGCGTTATCAGCGCTTGCGCGCGATGGGGCGCGGGGCTCTGGGGGACCTTGGCCGGGCCGGCCGCGACCTGGCGGGAGACTTTCGTGAAGAGCTCAGCGCGAGCCTGGAGGCGGCGCGGGAGGAGTTCGCCGACATGACGCGCCAGCAGCTAAAACAGGCACGCAAGGCCCTGGAGCGCGAACGCAAACGGCTGCGCAGCTGACGCCCTTGATCCGCTGGCTTTCCCTCGCAGGCCTCACGGCCTGCGCGATACTTCTGTTCCCCGAGCCCGCTTTCGCCTGGGGCCCGGGCATGCACATCCTGGTCGGCACCGAGCTGCTGGGCGCACTTAGCTTGCTCCCTGTGGCGGTGGCGCGGCTGCTGCAACGACACCCGCTCGACTTTCTTTATGGCTGTATCGCCGCCGACATCACCTTCGCGAAGAAGTACGCGCCCGTCGGCCGCAACTGCCACCATTGGCACGTGGGCGAAGAGCTGTACGAGGCCGCCGATAGCGATGCGACGCGTGCTTGCGCCCTCGGTTACCTGACCCACCTGGCAGGCGACACGGTGGCGCACAACTACTTTCTGCCACGCCAGCTGCTCACCTCCGCCAACACCCAGGCCATCGGGCACTCCTACTGGGAGCACCGCATGGACATCCACCTGGGCCAAGCGTACCTGCGCGCCGCGCGCCACCTGATCACGGACATGGATCATCGACATAACGATGAGCTGCTCGACCGGGTGCTGGACCGCACGGTGTTCAGCTTCCAAACCAATCGCCGGATCTTTCGCGGTATGATCCGCCTGGCCGACCACGACTCCTGGCAGGCGATGTTCGATCGCGTTCTCGACTACTCACGCTGGGACGTCAACGACCACGAGGTCGGGGACTGGGTGCGCCATACGTTCGACTTCAGCGCCGACTACCTGATCGAGCGCAAGAAGTCGATCACGGCGTTCCTCGACCCGACCGGCGAGCGCGCGCTGAGCGAAGCCAAGATGCTGAACCGGGAGCTGAGCCTGCGGAAGACCCAGCACCAGGACGAGATCGCTCAACTCGCCTACGACCACTTCCAGTTGCCGGATCAGACTCCCGAATGGTGGGGGAAACGTCTCAGGGCCCGCGGTATGTGGGTCGATCTCGTCCACCTGAAGGCCAAGCTCATCCGCCCGAAGAAAGGCCGCCTGAGACGGCGGCGCGACAAAAAGAAATCGCGAGCGCAGGGCTAACGGACGCGCTCCCCCTTCTTATTCGCGAAGCGCCTCGATGAGCATCTCCCGCAGCCGACCGGGCTCGGCCCGGCCGCCGGACTTGCGCATGACCTGACCGATGAAGTGCGCGAGCAACTTCTGCTCGCCGGCGCGGTAGCGCTCGACCTCCCGCGGACTCTCCGCCAGGGCCTCCGCCACCCAGGTCTCGAGCTGACCGGCGTCGCTGATCGTGCTCAGCCCCTCGTCGCGGACGACGGCTTCCGCCCGCTTGCCGGTTTCGATCATGCGGCGGAATACCTGCTTCCCCACCCCTAGCGACAACGATCCGTCCTCCACCAGCCCGATCAGCTCGGCGAGACGCGCCGGCTCGACGCCCAACCCGCCGACGCTCACCCCCCGCTCGTTGCAGGCGGCCAACACCTCACCCATCAGCCAGTTGGAGGCCACCTTGGCGGCACCCCCGCTCTCGACCACGGCCTCGAAGTAGTCGGCGAGCTCGCGGGTCGCGCTGAGCAACTCGGCGTCGTACTCGGGAAGCCCGTAATCCGCGACGAACCGCCGCGTCTTCTGCCAGGGAAACTCCGGCAACTCTGCGGCGATCCGCGCCACCTCCTCTTCGCTGACGGCCAGCGGCGGCAGATCTGGCTCGGAAAAGTAGCGATAGTCGTGCACCTCTTCCTTGCCGCGCATGGGGCGCGCTTCGCCACGCGCAGGATCCCACAGCATCGTCTGGTGCTCCACCGCACCGCCCGACTCGAGGATCGCGATGTGCCGCTCCGCCTCGTACTCCAACGCCTTTTCGAGCTGGCTGAAGGAGTTCAAGTTCTTGACTTCGGTTTTCGCCGCGAACTCGTCGTGGCCGGCGGAACGCACCGAGACGTTCGCATCAACCCGCAGGCTACCCTCCTCCATGTTGCAGTCACTCACCTCCAAATACTCAAGCGTCTGCTTAAGCCGACCCAGAAAGGCCCGCGCCTGCGCCGCCGAGCGCAGATCCGGCTCGGTGACGATCTCGATCAGCGGTACGCCGGCGCGGTTGAGATCCACAGCCGTCTGCTCTGGAAAGCGATCGTGCAGCGACTTGCCCGCGTCTTCCTCCACGTGGAGCCGGCGGACCCGCACCCGACCGCCCGCCGCCGGCAGGTCCAGTGAGCCGCCGCTGGCCAGTGGTCGGTCGTACTGAGTGATCTGATATCCCTTCGGTAGGTCGGGATAGAAGTAATGCTTGCGCGCGAAGACAGAGAGCGGGCTCACACGGCTGCCCAACGCCAGCGCCGTCCGGGTCGCGAGAGCGATCGCCCGCCGGTTCACGACCGGGAGCGCGCCGGGCAGACCGAGGCACACCGGACAGACGAGGGTATTGGGCGTCGCGCCAAACTCCACGCGGCAGCCGCAGAACATCTTGCTGCTCGTTCTGAGCTGCACGTGAATCTCGAGGCCGATGACGCGCTCGTAGTCCATGGCGCCTCGAATTCCTAAGTCCCGCCGTCCAGAGGATTCTCCCCGATCGATCGCTCGAGCGCGGCCGCGGCCCGCACCATCGACGCCTCGTCGAAGTGTCGGGCGATGAACTGGCCGCCTACCGGCAAGCCTTGCAGCCGACCGATCGGGAGCGAGAGCGCGGGAACGCCGGCGAGGTTGGCGGTGACGGTGAACACGTCGGACAGGTACATCTGCAGCGGATCGGCCAGGCGCTCACCCAGCCGAAACGCGACCCCGGGCGACGTCGGCGTGAAGAGGATGTCGACCCCCGCGTCGAAGGCGCGCTCGAAATCGCCGCTGATCAGGCGGCGCGCCCGCTGGCCGCGCCCGTAGTACTCATCGTAGTAGCCGGCGGAGAGACCGTAGGTGCCCAGGATGATGCGCCGCTTGACCTCAGCGCCAAAGCCGTCACCGCGACTCTGGCTGTACACGGCCGACGCGCGGTCGACCGCCGGCGCCCGCAGCCCGTAACGCACCCCGTCGTAGCGCGCCAGGTTGCTCGAGGCCTCGGCGTTGGCCACCAGGTAGTAGGCGGGGATGGCGAGGCGCGTGTGGGGCAGCGAGACCTCCCGCACGTCCGCCCCCAACCGCCCCAGCCGCTCGACCGCCGCGCGACAGAGCGAGGCGATCCCTTCATCCAGATCCGCGCTCAGGTATTCGCCGGGAACGCCCACGACCAGCCCGGCCGCTCCCATCGCCAGGGCGCTATCGAGGTCGAGGCCGGGACGGTCGGCCGACGTTGAGTCGAAACGATCGGCGCCGGCGATAACGCCGAGCAGCGCCGCCGCGTCCGCCACGTTCCGGGCCAGCGGCCCGATCTGGTCGAGGCTCGAGGCGAAGGCAACCAGGCCATAGCGGCTGACGCGGCCATACGTCGGCTTGATTCCCACGGCCCCGCAAAAGGCGGCGGGCTGCCGGACCGAGCCGCCCGTGTCCGAGCCCAGGGCCAGCGGCACCAGACCCGCGGCCACGGCCGCGGCCGAGCCACCTGAGCTGCCGCCCGGCACCCGCTCGCGATCCCAGGGATTGCGAGTCGGACCGAAGGCGCTGTTTTCGGTGGACGAGCCCATGGCGAACTCGTCCAGGTTCGTCTTGCCCACGATCAGCGCGCCGGCCTCTCGTAGCTTGCGGACGGCCGTCGCCTCGTAAGGCGCGGCGAAGTTTTCGAGGATGCGCGACCCGCACGTCGTTGGCAGCTGCAGGGTGCAGATGTTGTCCTTGACCGCCACAGGGATGCCCGCCAGTGGCCCAGGCGCGTCCCCGGCATCGAGGGCCCGGTCCACGGCCGCTGCCTGCTCGCCCAGCTCCGCGCCGGCTACCGAGATGAACGCGTTGAGCGACGGCGTTTCGGCGTCGGCACGCTCGATCTCGGCCAGCGTTCCGCGGACCAGTTCGGCCGCGCGGAGATGACGCGAACGCAGGCCGTCGCGCAGCTCGGCAAGCGTCGGCGTCGAGACGTCGGTCATGCGCCGCTCGGACCTTCGTCCGCTTCATCGCCGTCCCACGACTCGGCCTCCATCGCGGGCAGCCGCGGCAGAAAGAAGAAGCCATCACGCCAGGCGGGGGCCAGCTCTTCCGGCGCTCGGTGCAGGGTATCGGGATCCACTCGGTCTTCGCGCAAGGGCGCCTCTTCCCCGACCGAGCCCCAAGGCTCCACCTCCCGCAGGTCGAGCTCGCGTAGCGCACCGAAGTATTCCAGGATCGCGCGACAGTCGCGGGTCAGCTGCTCCAGCTCTTGCTCGCTCAAGTTCAAACGCGCCAGCTCGGCCACTCTCAACAGATCGGAACGCTCGATCGCCATGACACCTCTTCGTCACAAAGCTTCACCACTCGGCCGCCGCCTAGTCGAGTTCCAGGTTGGCGTAGCGCACCATCACCTTCTTCTTCCCCACGCCCTCGAAATCGATCACCGCCTTGAGCTCGCTTCCCTGACCATCCAGCTGGGTCACCGTGCCCGAACCGAAGCGCGGATGACGAACCCGGCTCCCTTCCGTCAGCGCCGGGAGCGCCGGCGTCTCCTGCGAGTCCGAGTAGTCATAAGTCAGCTCGCCCGGCAACCGCACGCGATCGCCGCGGCCCAACCAACCCTCCGCCTCCATGGCGCGCCGCCGGCTCGAGGCCCGTTCGGCATAACGCTCGGTCTCCAGCATGATGACCAGCTCTTCCGGTAGCGGGCGCAGGAACGACGACGGGCTCGAGATCAGTCGATCCCCCGCCCGCCGGCGCGTGACGGCGTGCGTCAGATAAAGCTTCCTCTGGGCCCGGGTAATGCCCACGTAGAAGAGACGCCGCTCTTCCTCCAACTCCTCCAGCGTGTCGTACGACCGCGAGAGCGGCAGCAACCCCTCTTCCAGGCCGCCGATGACGACCACCGGGAACTCCAGCCCCTTGGCGTTGTGAAGCGTCATCAGCGTGATGGCATCGGCCTCGGGATCGAGATTGTCCACCTCGGCCACCAGCGAGATCTTCTGCAAGAACAGGTCGAGCTCGCTCACCTCGCCGCCGAGCGCTTCGATGTCCTCCGCCTCCAGCGCCGTTCTTGGGTCGAACTCTGACGCGGCCGCGATCAGCTCTTCGACGTTCTGAGCTCGGTCGACGCCCTCGTGCCCCTCCTCGCGCAGGATCTCCAGCAGCTTGAGCTCCACAATCAGGTCGCTCAGCAACTGGCCGACGGGCATGTGCGCCGACAGGGCACGATACCGATCGATCAGCTTGGCGAACGCTTCCAGCGCCGCGACGCCAGCCGGCCGGATCCCGCCAAAGCCGCGCGCCTGCCGGGCGGCCTCGAGCGGGTTCAGGCCCGCGCCGCTCGCCCCTTCCAATAAGGCGGTGAGTGTGCTGTCGCCGATCCCGCGGCGTGGATAATTGACGACACGTAGAAACGAGCTCGTATCCTTCGGGTTCGATATCAGCTTCAGGTAGGCGATGACATCCTTGATCTCGCGCCGCTCGTAAAAGCGCACGCCGCCGATGATACGGTACGGTAGATCGGCATCCCGGAACGCCTCTTCCAGCGCGCGGCTCTGAGCGTTGGTCCGATAGAGGACCACGAAGCTGCGGTGCTGTAGCTCCGGCTCGGCGGCCATGCGGCCCTCGACCTCAGCAGCGATCCAGGCGGCCTCATCGACCTCATCCGCGGCGGTCAATAAGGTCACCCTCTCGCCGGGATGGTTCTCGGTGAAGAGGATCTTCCCTTTCCGCCTCACGTTCTCGGCGATCACTGCGTTCGCCACCTTGAGGATGAGCTTGGTCGAGCGGTAATTGCGCTGCAGGCGAATAGTCCGAGCGTTGGCGAAGTCCCGTTCGAACTCGAGGATGTTGCGGATGTCCGCGCCACGCCAACCATAGATGGACTGATCGTCGTCCCCGACGACGCAGAGGTTCCCGTGCTCCCGGGCCAGCGACTCGATGAAGCGATACTGCGCGTGGTTGGTGTCTTGATACTCGTCGACCAGGATGAACTGGAATCGCCGGCGGAAGCGCTCGAGCACTTGGGGAGAGCCCTCGAACAGCTCGACCGGCTTCACCAGCAAGTCGTCGAAGTCGAACGAATTCGCCTCTTTCAGCCGGGCCTGGTAGACCGGATAGATCTCGGCCACGATCTTGCCGAAAGGATCGACGGCCGCCTCGGCGTAGGCCCGGGGTGACACGAGATAATCCTTCGCCGTGGAGATGGCTTCCTGAACCGCCTGCGGTTTCCAGCGCTTCGGGACACCGCGCTCTTCCATCACGCGTTTGATGGCGCGCTGGCTGTCGTCGGCATCGAGGATCGTGAAGCCGGGCCCAAATCCCAGGCGCGTCGCGTGGCGGCGCAGGATCCGCGCCCCGATCGAATGGAAGGTGCCGATCCACATCCCTCCCGGCTCGGCTCCCAGGAGCGCAAACACGCGGTTCCGCATCTCCTCGGCGGCCTTGTTCGTGAAGGTGACCGCCATGATCAGATTGGGGTCGACGCCGTGTTGCTCGATGAGGTGGGCGATGCGACAGGTGAGCACGCGCGTTTTGCCCGAGCCGGCGCCGGCCAGCACGAGCAGCGGGCCCTCGAAGTGCTCCACGGCCTCGCGCTGCGGTTCGTTCAGCGCGTCCAGGTAGCGTCCCAGCTTCAGTTCACGCGACGACACGTCTCAACCCCCATGGACCTGCTCCCTCACGGGCAGCGCCACGACGAACTCGGCGCCCTGACGGGGTCGGCCCAGCTCGATCGAGCCGCCGTGGGTCTCCTGGACGATTCGACGTGTGAGCGAGAGCCCGACGCCCCAGCCGCCCTGCTTGCCGGAGACGCCCGGCTCGAAGATCCGCTTTCTCAGCTCGTGTGGCACCCCCGGTCCGTCGTCACAGAATCGCACCCGGACGCAGTCGGCGGCCGGCGCGACCTCGGCGGTGACCACGATGCTGCCGCCACGGCCGGCGAGCACGTCGATCGAATTCTTGATGATGTTTTCGAACGCCCATTCCAGCAGCACGGGGTTCCCGGCCACGGGCGGCAGGTCGGCAGGCGCACGCATCTCCAGGCGGATCGAGCGGTCCATGCGCGGCAAGCGAACGCAGAAGTACTCCTCCAGTCGGCGCAGAACCTCTCCCACGTCGACCTGCTGCAGCCTGGGCCGACGCCCGATGAGCTCGAAGCGCTGCGCGACCTTGTTGAGCCGCTCGACATCGACCTCGACCTCGCGGGCGATCCGACTCTCGTCCGCGACCTGGCTGCGCTCGCGCTGCGGCATCCGCAGGATCTCGACCCAGCCGGCCAGCGAGCTGAGCGGTGTACTGAGCTGGTGGGCCGACTCGCGGGCCATGGTCGACCAGACGCGTTCTTGCTCGGCGTGCAGCGTGGAGCGAAAGATCCACAGCGCGGTGAGCACGATGACGACCAGCGTGGCCGCCTGGATCCAGGGAACCCAGCGCAGCCGCTCCACCGCCGCCGGGGGCCCGAAATGAATCTCGCCGACGCCCGATTCGGTGATCGGATCGTTCCGCAGGTCCAGACGCTCGGCGAAAGCGAGCACGCGCTCGCGATCCTGCGGCTTCGTTAGGTCGGCGTCGAACGGCAGGTTCACCGCATACCTAGGCTCGCCCTCGGCGTCCATCACCACGGCCGGGATGCCGAGCCGCTCAATCTCCTCCAGCATGTCGAAGATGACCGCCACGCTGGTCTCCTCCGGATCGCTGATCCCCTCGAAGATCCGAGCATAGATTCGCGACAGCGCCGCCGCGTCGGCGTTCACGGCGCTCACCAGCTGCTGCGTGTAGAACAGATACCAGGCCAGGACAACGCCGAATAGCAAGGAGAGGCCCGCGGCCCAAAGACGAGCTTTCACTCCGGCTCGATTCGTGTGCGGTCCATGTAGGCGTGTAGCGCTTCGGGGAGCTCGACGCTGCCGTCCTCGCGCTGACAGTTCTCGAGCAAGGCGATGATCGTACGCGGCAGCGCCAGCCCCGAGCCGTTCAGGGTGTGGACGAACTCCGGCTTACCGCCGCGCTCGGACCGGAACCTGATGTTCATGCGCCGGGCCTGGTAGTCGGTGCAATTGGAGCAGGACGACACCTCGAGCCAGCGCCGAATGCCCGGCGACCACACCTCCAGATCATAGGTCATGGCGCTCGAGCCCGCCATGTCTCCGGCGGCCAACAGCACCACGCGATAGGCGAGGCCAAGACGCTGGAGGATCTTCTCCGCCTGACCGATCAACTCTTCCAACGCCGCCTGCGATTCCTCCGGATGTTCCAGCCGCACTAGCTCCACCTTATCGAACTGGTGGATGCGGATCACGCCCCGGGTGTCACGGCCGGCCGCCCCGGCTTCACGGCGAAAGCAGGCGGTGTACGCCGCATAGCGGCGCGGCATCTGATCGGCGTCCAGCACCTCGCCGCTGTGCAGGTTCGTCAAGGGAACCTCGGCGGTGGGGATCAACCAGAGATCGTCGCTCTCGATATGGTAGGCGTCGTCGGCCAGTTTGGGCAGCTGTCCCGTCCCGATCATCGTTTGCCTGCGCACCAGGTACGGCGGCTGAACCTCCAAGTAGCCGTGCTCGCGCCGGTGCACATCGAGCATGAAATTGATCAGGGCGCGCCCGAGGCTGGCGCCGGCGCCGACGTAGACAGGAAAGCCCGAGCCCGAAACCTTGGCCCCCCGTTCCAAATCGAGGATGCCGAGGTCGGCGCCCAACTCCCAGTGAGGCTTGTGCCAGTCCGCCGACTCCAGCGGCTGCCCCCACGACCTCACCTGCTCCCCGTCCGCTTCCCCGCCGGCCGGCACCCGAGGCAGTGGCGTATTGGGAATCTCGAGCAGGAGCTTCTCGATCTGCTCCTCGCTCGCGTTCAGCCGTGCGTCGTGCTCGGAGATCTGACGCGCGACCTCCTTCATCTCGCTCATCAGCTCCGAGGGGTCTTCGCCGGCCTTCTTCAGCTCGCCGATCTGCTTGGACGCCGTGTTCCTCCGTGCCTTGAGCTCCTGGACGATCTGGATGACCCGGCGGCGCTCCTCGTCCAGCGCCACGACCTCGTCAACCGAAGCGGCCAGACGCGGGTCGGCACGGCGGGCGAGCTGCTCCTTGACCGTCAGGGTCTCGAATCGGAGGCGTTTCAGGTCGAGCATGAGCGGGGCTCGAGCGGTGCGATCACGGGTTCCCGGGTGTCACGCGGCGCTCGTCGCAGTTGGGGTTCCAGAGAACGCGAATGCGCACGCGGGCAGGGTCACCCTCGATAGAGAGCACGTCGAGCTTGGCGAAGATACGGCAAGGAAGAGACAACGCCGGGTCGCTGCGGCTGCGAATCGCGTAGGTCACGGCCTCGTCAACGGGAACGGGCTGCTCACTCTCGTAAAGCTCGCGATCTGCCGGGACGACCTCGATCTGATCGAAGGTACCGGAGAGCCGAAGAACGCCGCTGGACGCCTCCAGCGCGTCGAAAAAGCCCTGGGGGAGCCAGACGGGCTGCCCGTTCAGGATGGCGAAGGCGACATCCCATTCGCCGGTCTCGTCCACGCGCACGGCCCGGGGAATGCCGCCGCCGCGGCCCGACACGATGTTGAGCCCGCTGGGCCGATCGATCGGCCCGGCAACCAGGTCGAACAACGTTTCCTCCAGCGGCTCGCTCGGCCGCGGGAAGCTGATGTTGAGTCTATCTCCGCAAGCGGGTAGGGCGGCAAACGGGAGAAGCAGAAGAGCCGCGCGGCGTTCGAAAAAAAGTCTGAAGATCTTCATCTCGTGACCGAGCAACCTTACCCGGCAGAGGCTTAAGTGTCAAGCGACAAACCTAGAGTCCGCTTGACTTTGTGCGCCCCGGCCGATAGGTTGGCGAAGCTCCCGCGACCTCCCAGCCTGTAGGAGCCACATGCCGACACTCAAGGATCTTCTCGCTCGTCTATCTCATCGCTCCGAGGTCGAGGCGGTCTTCGCCGTCGGCCGCGACGGGTTGCTCATCGATCACATGGGACCGGAAGGCCGTGACGCCGAGACGGTGGCGGCGCTGGCGCCCAGCATCCTTCACAGCGCCCGCGAGCTCGGAACCGCCGCGCGCCATGGGGACCTCAGCACCGCGGTCGTCGAGTACGGCGACGGCGTAGCGATCGTGTCGGATGTATCCCCGGAGATGATACTCGTCACCATCGTCCGGGCGGGAGTTCCTTTCGGCGGCCTGCTCTACGAGCTGCGGCACAACCGCGAGCAAATCGCCAGACTCATCTGAGACCGCGCCCACGACTCTCGGACGCAGGCGGAAAGGGTTGGGTGAGAGAGGGGGGCTTCGTCCGAGGGCGGGCCGAGCTGTTCGGCTCGAGCTCCTCCACGACCTTGATTTGCATTGAAGTGTCGCTTCCATAGAGGACCGGGTCTTCCGTGAACAAAGCCGCGTCAATCGAGCGTTGGGTCGTCTTGCTGGCCGGCGGGATCGGTTCGCGTTTCTGGCCCGCCAGCACCCCCGGCCGCCCTAAGCAGTTCCTCCCGCTTGCGACCACCAAACCTCTCATCCTCGACACGCTCGAGCGCGCGCGCGCCCTGGCTCCCGCTGACAACGTGCTCGTCGTCGCGGGCGAGCGCTTGCGCCACACCCTGCAGCAGCACCTGCCCGACCTGGCGCCGGAGCAGCTCCTGCTCGAGCCCCAGGCGCGCGGCACGGCGCCCGCCCTCGCCTGGGCGGCACGGGAGATCATCGCCCGGGCGCGGCAGCCGGAACGTACGGTCATGGTCTCGCTCCACTCCGACCATGTGATTCGACCGCTGGATGATTTTCTGGCCACTCTCGAGCTTGCGATTGAAGCAGCGGGCGCCTTGGACCGTCTGCTCACCATCGGCATCGCGCCCACACGCCCCGAGACCGGCTACGGGTACATCGAGGTCGGAGAACCCCTGGCGTCCGACGTGTTCGAGGTGCGACGCTTCGTCGAGAAGCCGGACCGGCCGACTGCGGAAGGCTTCCTCGCGGCTGGTGGCTTTGTCTGGAACTCGGGCATGTTCGTCTGGCGGCCCCAGCTCCTGCTGGCCGAGCTGGCGGCGCACACGCCCGAGCTGGCGCGCGAGCTGGAGCGGCTGGAACGTGAGGACGTGGCCGGTTTCTTCTCTCACGCGCCGGCCTTGACCATCGATCACGGGCTGATGGAACGCAGCTCGAACATCGCTGTGGTTCGTGCCGAGTTCGAGTGGGACGATGTCGGCGCCTGGCCGGCGCTACTGCGCGTGCGCGGCCAGGATGATGCCGGCAACTTGCTTATGGGCGACGCCTACTCCCACGATTGTCACGATAGCCTGGTCTGGGCCGAGGACGGGCCCGTCGTCGCCTTCGGCCTTTCCAACCTGGTCGTGGTTCGGGCCTCGGGCATCACCTTCATCGCCCCGCGCGAGCGCTGCACGGACCTCAAGGCGCTGCTCGCCAAGCTGCCCGAAGAACTGCGGCAAGGGATCGACTGAGTAGTGGCCAAAGCGGAACTGATCCTGTTCGACGACCGTCGCGCGCGCGGCTGGGAACCGTTCGCCCTGACGCGCCCGATCGGAGAGCTTTTGTTCGGAGGCCTGAGCCTGACAGCGCGAGCGGAGCGAGTCTTCGGGCTGCGCTGCAGCGGCTACCTGACCTCCGCTCATTTGCGGGACTATCGGGAAGCGGGCGCTCCCCCCGTACTGAGCCTCGACCGGTTGCCCGCCGATCGTTCACTCCTCTTCTGGTGCTCGCGCGCGGTGCCTGACGGCACGGTCGAGCTGCCCGATCGCCCAACCCACTTCGTGATCGACGGCCGTTCCGTCGGCTTCTTCACGCCACCCGGCAGCCGCCCTGGGGAAGCCTGGCTCAGTGACCTGGAGCCCGACGCCCAGGCGCAGGCCGAGCACAAGCTGAACGGTCGGGTGCTCGAGTGGATCTGGGATCTGATGCTGGAGGCGCCGGCGCAGCTGGGGCGCGATCTAGCCGCGGCGCCGGCGCCCGGGGCGGCGCGCCTTCCCGAAGGGGTCCACCGGGTGGGCGACGCCCCCGTAATCGTCGGCGACGCGGTTCGGATCGAGCCGGGCGCGCTGTTCGATACGCGCGACGGCGCGATCCGTTTGGAAGACGGCGTGGAGGTACGGACCGGCACGCGGCTGGCCGGTCCCGCACTGATCGGGCCGCGTTCGCGCCTGCTCGGCGGGACGCTGGAACGGATCGCGGCCGGCCCCTTCTCGTACCTGCGCGGCGAGGTCACCGACACGGTCGTACTCGGCTACACCAACAAAGCCCACGACGGTCACCTGGGCCACGCCTACGTGGGCAAGTGGGTGAACCTGGGGGCGTTTACCACCAACAGCGACCTGAAGAACAACTACCGCCCGGTGAAGGTCTGGACGCCGTTCGGTGTGCAGAACTCGGGCCAGATGAAGATCGGCAGCTTTCTCGGCGACCATGTGAAGACGGGGATCGGGCTGTTGCTCGGCACTGGCACGGTGGTAGGCGCGGGCGCTAATGTGTTCGGAGTCGCCATGCCACCGACCTACGTGCCGCCCTTCAGCTGGGGCGTGGGCAGCGATCTGGGCGAGTATCGGCTGGAGGAGTTCTTGCAAGCGGCGGCGACGGCGATGGGGCGCCGCGACGTCGAGCTGGACGAGCGCGGGCGGCGCTATCTGGAGAGCTGCTGGCGAAAGGGGCGGGGGGAATGAGCGGGAAGGGGTGGGGTGGATGAGCTTCAAGGTGCACGTTCTCGGCAGCGGCAGCCGCGGCAACTCGATCCTGCTCGAGACGTCGGAGATCCGCCTCCTGGTCGACGCCGGGTTGAGCGGCCGGCAGATCGAGCGGCGCCTCGAGGCGATCGAGATTCCCGCCGACACCGTCTCCGCCCTGGTCATCACCCACGAGCACCGCGACCACACCCAGGGGATGGGCGTCTTCGCCCGTCGCCGGCAGGTGCCCATCTACATNNNNGGGATCTGCGGGTCGAGCCGTTCCTGACCTGCCACGACGCCATCGACCCGATCGGCATCACCGTGCGTCAGCGCTCGAGCGGGCTCAAGATAGGGATCGCCACGGACTTGGGCGTGCCGACGGTGTCGGTTCGCCATGCGCTGAAGCGCTGCGACCTGCTGATCCTGGAAGCGAACCACGACGACGTGATGCTGCGGACCGGCCCCTACCCCTGGTCGGTGATCAGCCGGATCGCTGGCCGTCATGGCCACCTGTCGAATCGGGCCGCGGCGGAGCTGGGGGTCGAGCTCTGTCACCCGGGGCTGGGCGGCGTCGTGCTCGCCCACCTGAGCCAGGAGTGCAACGAGCCGGCGCTGGCCGCCGAGGCGGTGGGGGCCGCGCTCAAGCGGCGTGGTTTCGACGGTCCGCTCCGCGTGGCCCTGCAGGACGAGCCGCTGCCCGAGCTCGACGTCACGGAGCTGGCCGCGGCGGTGCGCACGCCGCAGCTCGGTCTCTTCTAGTTCGTCGGTTACAGGTCGGCGACGGGGGTCCTCCCGCTTCACCGTTCGCGGCGCGGGGACGGGGTCGATGGCCCGGCCGTGCCGGGCCGCTCGCGAGTTACGCTCTGGAGGACCCCCGTCGCCTCCCAGCCACCTGACCAGCCCGCGACCGAAACTGGGCCCGACCGGTCCGCTGCAACTCGTGACTTCGCGGCTCGGCTGCGAACCCTTTCGTGGAGCGGATGTATGGCGCGGCGGACGATCGCATGCGCGTGCCGATACCGACGCTAGGTCTCGACCCTTCAGGTCCAGCGGAGTTCTGCGGGCGAGAGTACGCCCGTGTCCGATCCCGGGAGTTGGATCGAGGCCCAAACGACCATCCGTTCGAAAACCTCAAGGGAAGTGAACAGCGGCGGGCGCGGATCACCGATAACTGGGTTAACGGCTACTGGGCGAGCAAGGGGGAGGCGACGGAGGTCCTCCGTCGCCCCGCCCCGACCGTAAGCGGAGACCTAGTTGCCGGTGAGACGCAGCACGTCGCTGGTCACCACCCAGACCATCAGCGCTAGGATCAGGATGAACCCCACCTGGCTGAGGCGCGCCCGCGCCTGCAACGACAGCGCGCGCCCGCGCACCGCCTCGACCGCCAGGAACACCAGGTGGCCACCATCGAGGATCGGGATCGGCAGCAGGTTCAGCACCGCCAGGTGTACGCTCAGGATCGCCATGAACCCGATGAAGGCCAGCAGTCCCGACCGCGCGAAGCGCCCTGAGTACTGGGCGATGAGGATGGGGCCACCCAGATCGCGGGGCGACGCCTGCCCGGTGAGTAGCTGACCGATGAAGCTCACCACGAGGCCGGACATCTCCACCGTGCGCTCGAACCCCGCGCCCAGCGAGCTCAGAGGACTCAGGGCTCGCAGGGGGTCGTCGGTCTCCAGCATCACGCCGATCCGACCGAAACTGACCGCAGTGTCGGTGCCGGCTTCGTCCGTCAAAACTGTGTCGAAGGGGATGATCTGGGTCGTCAGCTCGAGTTCGCGGCCCCCGCGGACCAGCCGCAAGCTCACCGTCTGACCAGGCCGCTCGGCGACGTAACTAGAAAACTCGGGCCAGAGATCGACTTCGTTGTCGTCAACCGCCACGATCAGGTCGCCCGGTTGCACGCCCGCCTCCGCCGCCGGCCAGCCCTCCTCCACGGCGCCGATGAGCGGCGCGTAGGCCGTGTAGTAGATGATCCCGGCGAAGGCGAAGACCGCGAACAGGAAGTTCATGATCACGCCCGCCGAGATCACCACGGCCCGGGTGCCCACCGACTTCGAGTCGAAGCGCCGTTCCGGCGGCACCTCGAGATCGTCCTTCCCACCCTCCAGCTTCTCCAGCGCCTCCTCTTCGCCCATCCCGGCCATTTTCACGTAGCCGCCCAGCGGCAGTGCCGAGAGCACGTACTCGGTCTCGCCGATCCTCACGCCCCATACCTTGGGGCCGAGGCCGACCGAGAAACGCGGCACCGCGATGCCAGCCAACTTGGCGGTGACGAAGTGGCCCAGCTCGTGGACCACGATCAGAACGCCGAGGACGATGACGAAGGCGAGGATCGAGCTCATCTAGTCTAACCGGTTTGACATTTTTGCGATTCTCTGCGCGCTGGCCCGGGCGGCCTCGCGTGCCCAACCGTCGACGCGCTGCACACACGCCAGCGTCTTCACTTCCTCCACGCTGTGCTCGCCCAGCACCGTGCCGATCACATCGGCGATCCGGTTGAACGGCAGGCGCTCACCCAAGAAGGCGGCGACGGCTTCTTCGCTCGCCGCGTTGAACACAGCCGGCGCCGTCCCGCCCCGTAGCGCCGCCTCGCGCCCCAACTCGAAGGCCGGGAACCGGCCGGGTGGAACCGGCTCGAAGGTGAGCGATCCGATCTCCGCCAGATCCAACGACGGCGTCTCCAGCGGCAGCCGCTCCGGATAGGTCAGCGCGTAGAGCACCGGGACGCTCATCGTCGGTTGACCCAGCTGGGCAAGCACCGAGCCGTCCCAGAACTCGACCAGCGAATGAACGATCGACTGCGGGTGGATCACCACCGCCACGCGGTCGTACGGCATGCCGAACAGATAATGCGCCTCCACCACCTCCAGCGCCTTGTTCACCAGCGTCGCAGAATCTACGGTGATCTTGGCCCCCATGTTCCATGTCGGGTGGCGGAGCGCCTCATCCGGCGTGACTCCGGCCAGCTCGAGCGGATCGCGCTGCCGGAAGGGACCGCCCGACGCCGTCAGCACGATCCGGCGCACGCTCTCCCGCCTCGCCCCCTCCAGACACTGAAAGACGGCGCTGTGCTCGCTGTCCACGGGGATCAGCTCGCCGCCCTTCTCGCCCAAAGCCCGCATGACCAGCGGCCCACCCACCACCAGCGACTCCTTGTTCGCCAACGCCAACCGCTTCCCCGCCCTCAAGGCCGTTAACGTCGGCTCGAGTCCCGCGGCTCCCACCAGCGCGTTGACCACGATCTCCGCGTCAGGGTGAGACGCCGCCTCCAGCACCGCCTCGCGCCCAAGCGCCAGACGCGTACCCGGCCAGCGATCGGGCAGCGCGGGATCACCATCCGCCAGCACCGCCAGCTCGGGCCGATGCTCGCGCACCTGCTCGAGCAACATTTCGGCGCTGCGATGGGCGGTCAGCGCCACGACCCGAAAACGGTCGGGAAAGGCGCGGATCACCTCCAGCGTCGTTTGACCGATCGAGCCGGTCGAGCCGAGTACCGCCACACCGCGCACGCTCGTCAGACCCCCAGAATCCAGAGCACGGCGTAGGCGACTGGAAGCGCGAACAAGAGCGAGTCGATTCGGTCCAGCACGCCGCCGTGTCCCGGGATCAAGTTTGAAGAGTCCTTCACGCCGCAATCACGCTTGAAACGAGACTCAAAAAGATCGCCCGCCTGACCCGCCAGCGCCACGGCGGCGCCCAGAACCAGCGCCCCGGCAGCGCTCAGCGTCCAAGATACCAGCGACCGGGTGAGCCCCACGTACAGAATCGCTCCGCCTGCCGTCGCCGCCAGGCCGGCGACCGCGCCCTCCCACGTCTTGGCCGGGCTGATTCGCGGCGCCAGCTTGTGGCGACCGACGGCCCGGCCAACGAAGTAAGCGGCGGTATCGCCCAGCCAGGTGATCGCCACCGGGAGGAAAAGAATGGCGGCGCCACGCAGCCCCGGGGCGCTCGCGTCCAGCCCGCGCAGCCACACGCCATGCGACAGCAGGACGCCGGGGTAGGCGGCGGCGAAGACCGTGACCATCACCGTCTGTCCGGGCGCTGTACGCGGATCGGTGAGCAGCATCAACGCCGTCGCGACGGATAACGTAACCGCGGTCCCCCAGATGACGAAGCCCGAGGCCGAGGTCACGACCGCCAGCACCACGTAGGCCAGCGCCAATAGCGCCGCGACGCCCGGCGACGCCGGCGTTCCCGCCCCTCGGTACATGGCGCAAAATTCCCAGGCCGCCAGCCCGGCGAATATCGCCAGGAGGCCGGCGATCCAATAGCCGCCCAGATAGATGGCGGCCAGCGCGATCGGGATGCCGACGAGCGCGACGAGGACTCGCTTGGTTAGCTCGCCGCCGGGACGACCCATCAGACCGAGATCTTACCGAACCGACGTTCCCGTTTCCGATACTCGAGAATCGCCTCGAAGAGGTGCTCGCGGGTGAAGTCGGGCCAAAGGACCGGCGTGCTGTAGAGCTCCGTGTAGGCCACCTGCCAGAGCAGGAAGTTCGAGATCCGATACTCGCCCGACGTCCGGACCAGCAGGTCCGGATCGGGCCAGGGCGCCGTGTACAGCTCGCGTCGCACCGCGTCATCATCGATCTCTGCCGCGCTAAGCTCGCCAGCCTGCACCCGCTCGGCCAGCCGGCGTGCCGCGCGAACCAGCTCGGCGCGACCGCCGTAGCTGATGGCGACGACGAGCTGCATGCGGTCGCCGCCACGGGTCGCCTCGCTGATGGAGCGGATGGCGGCACGCGCCGGTGCGTCGAGGCGCTCGATCTCACCGACCACGTGCACCTCCACCTTGTTCCGCACCAGATCCGCGGCTTCGGACTTCGCGTACTCTCGGAGGAGCGACATGAGGAAGGCGATCTCGCGAACGGGGCGCTGCCAGTTCTCCTGCGAAAAGGCGTAGAGGGTCATCACCTGCAGGCCCGCCTCAACGCCGCCTTCCACGGCCTCGCGCACGGCCTTCATGCCCGCCCGGTGCCCTTCCTGACGCGCCAGGCCGCGCTCGCGCGCCCAGCGGCCGTTGCCATCCATGATGATCGCCACGTGCCGCGGCAACTCTCTGGGGGGCAGCTGCTTGATCTGTTGGAGGAGCTGAGAGGACATCGGTCTCGTGACGGCGTTGGCCGGCCGGCGGTTTCTCTCGATCCGTCCCGAAGCCTCAGACCTCGAGGACTTCCGCTTCTTTGGCTTTCAGGAGCGCATCGATCTGCTCGACATACTGGTCGGTCAGCTTCTGCACCTCTTCCAGCAGCCGGTGCCCCTGGTCCTCGGAGACATCGCCGTCCTTCATCTTCGCCTTGATATCGTCGTTGGCGGCGCGGCGGGCGGTGCGCAGCGACACCCGTCCCTCTTCCGCCATCTTGTGGAGCACCTTGACCAGCTCCTGCCGGCGTTCCTCGTTGAGCGGCGGGATCGGCACGTGGATGACCGTCCCATCGTTCGATGGGTTCAGTCCCAGGTCGGCGCTGCGGATCGACTTCTCGATCGGGCCCATGAGGCTCTTGTCCCACGGCTGGACGACCAGCAACCGGGGCTCCGGCGCGCTGATCGTGGCCAGCTGCTCCAGCGGCATCTGTGTCTCGTACGCGTCGATCTTGACGTGTTCGAGCAGCGCCGGCGAAGCTTTGCCCGTTCGCACCGTGGCAAACTCACGCCGCATCGCCTCCAGCGCCTTATCCATCCGGGACCGGGTCTCTTTGACGGTGTTCATGCGCTCACCTCGGCGGAAATCAAGGTGCCCACCCTATCGCCGCGCGCCGCTGCCAGCACGGCGCCCGGTCGCTGGATGTTCAGCACGACAACGGGCAGGTCGTTGTCTTTGCAGAGCGAGATCGCCGTCGTATCCATGACGCCCAGCTCGCGCGTCATCACTTCTAGGAAAGAAATCTCGGGAATCAACTCCGCGGTGGGGTCGGTGAGCGGGTCGGCCGAGTGCACGCCATCCACCTTGGTCGCCTTGATGATCAGCTCGGCCTCCATCTCGATCGCCCGCAGCACCGCGGCGGTATCCGTCGAAAAGTACGGGTTGCCGGTTCCCGCCGCAAAGAGGACCACCCGGCCTTTCTCCAGATGCCGCAGCGCGCGCCGGCGGATGTAGGGCTCCGCCAACTGCTCCATACGGATCGCCGTGAGCACACGGTTCTCGACGCCTTTCTTCTCCAGCATGTCCTGGATGGCGAGGGCGTTGATCACCGTGGCCAGCATGCCCATGTAGTCGGCGGACACCCGATCCATGCCGCCCTGCGCCGCCGTCGCCCCGCGCACGATGTTGCCGCCACCGACCACCAGCCCCAGGGCGACGCCCGCGTCGCGGACTTGCTTGATCTGCTCCGTCAGCCGGTCCACCGCGTCGAGCGAGATGCCGACTCCCTCGCTCCCGGCAACGGACTCGCCCGAGAGCTTGAGCAGGATTCGGTGGTACTTCAGCGCTGAGCTATCCGACACTCACTCACCCACTTTGAAACGTGCGAAGCGGCCGACCGCGATCTTCTCACCGAGCTGTCCCTGCGTCTCGGCGATGCGGTCGGCGACGGCGATTTCTGGGTTCTTCACGTACTTCTGTTCGAGCAGCGTCCGCTCCTCGAAGAACTTGCGCAGCTTGCCCTCGACGATCTTCTCGGCCACATGGTCCGGCTTGCCCTGCTCCTTGACTTGAGCCAGGAAGATGGCGCGCTCGCGCTCCACGACTTCTTGAGGCACGTCCTCACGCGAGACCGCGATCGGATCCGACGCCGCGACCTGCATGGCCAGGTCGCGGGCCAGCTCCTGGAACTGTTCGGTCCGCGCCACGAAGTCCGTCTCGCAGTTGAGCTCGAGCAGCACACCCACGTTGCGCGAATGGTGGATGTACGACTCGACCACGCCTTCCTTCGCCTCGCGGCCGACCCGCTTCTCGGCCGCGGCCGCGCCTTTCTTGCGCAGCCATTCGACCGCGGCTTCCAAGTTGCCGCCGTTCTCCTGTAGGGCGCGTTTGCAATCCATCATCCCGGCGCCCGTTCGATCCCGCAGAGCTTTTACGTCTGTCGCCTTTATTTCTGCCATGCTCGTTGTATCGGTTGGTCGTGTCTCGTCTTATTTTTCTCGCGTCTACTAAAAGGGCCACCGAAGTGGCCCCGCCCACGTCATTCTTCTTCCGAGCCGTCCCCGGTGTCGCTCTCCGCGGGCGCCTCCTCCTCGCCCTCACCACCCGGGCGGTGCGCCGCGATCACCTCCGGCTTGGGCCGACGCCGCTTGCGCGAACGTCGAGCCGGGCGCCCCTCGGTGACCGCCACCGCTACGTCGCTCGAATAGGTGAAGACCTCTTCCTCCTCCTCGGCGGCCGCCGCGGCGCGCAGCTCCGCCGGCACTTCGGCCATCGCGGCCTGGACCGTATCGGCGATCTCCTTGGTGATCAGCGACACCGAGCGGATCGCATCATCGTTGCCGGCGATGGGCACGGTGAGCTTATCGGGATCCGCGTTGGTGTCAGCGATCGCTATGACCGGGACCTCCAGTTTGTTGGCCTCGGCCACCGCGATATACTCTTTGCGCGAGTCCACCACGAACAGACAGCCGGGTAACCGGGCCATGTCCTTGATTCCGGAAAGGTAACGGTCCAGCTTCTCGCGCTCACGATCGAGCAGCAGCTTCTCCTTCTTCGTGTAGAACTCGAAGGCGCCTTCCTCAGCGCCCCGCTCCAGCTCTTTCAGTCGCCGGATGTTCTTCTTGATCGTCTGGAAGTTCGTCAGCATGCCGCCCAGCCAGCGCTCGGTCACATAGAAGGCGTCACAGCGCTCGGCCTCGGCGCGGATGATGTCGCTGAGCTGCGGCTTGGTGCAGACGAAGAGAACCGTGCCGCCGTGGTGAACCACCTCGCGGACCAGCTTCTTTGCCCGATCGAGCTCTCGCAGGGTCTTTTTGAGATCGATGATGTAAATGCCGCCGCGCTGGGCGAAGATGTAACGGCGCATCTTGGGGTTCCAGCGGCGCGTCTGGTGGCCGAAGTGTACCCCGGCTTCTAGCAGTTCCTCGAGCCCTACCGCCATTCGATCTCCTGTTCGCCCTGCTTTGATTCTAGCGTTTGCTGAACTGGAAGCGCTTGCGCGCCTTGGGCCGACCGTACTTCTTTCGTTCCACCTTCCGCGGATCGCGGGTCAGCAGGCCGTCGCGCCGCAAGGCCACGCGCCGGTCCTCGTCCTCCACCAGCAGCGCCCGCGCGAGCCCGAGCTGGATCGCGCCGGCCTGACCGGTGAGACCGCCGCCCCGTACGTTCACCTTCACGTCGTACTCGCCCATCGTCTCGGTGGACTGAAACGGCTTCTCCACCACGGCCTGATAGGCCTCGCGCGGGAAGTACTCGGCAAGCGCACGACCGTTTATCTGCCACTCACCCTTGCCCCGCTGCATGTACACGCGCGCGACGGACGTCTTTCGACGACCCACCGCGTGGATTCGTCCGTCCTCCAGCTTCTTACCGATCATGTTCTCGACTCGACAAGGTAGGATACCACTCTAAGATTTGATCTCCAGCGGCTCGGTGGTCAGACCTGCGTGAGGGTGCTCCGACCCGGCGTAGACCCGAAGCTTCTTCATCATCTGCCGGCCCAACTTGGTCTTCGGCAACATCCCCTGCACGGCTCGCCGAATCACCCATTCGGGCTTGCGCTCGATCATGCGCTTGAAGGGGATCAGTCGGCCGCCACCCATGTAGCCGCTGTGCCGGAAATAGGTCTTCTGCTGCGGCTTCCCGCCCGTCAAGCGGATCTGGGCGGCGTTGATCACGATGACCCCATCGCCACAATCCACGTGCGGCGTGTATTCCGGCTTGTGCTTGCCCCGGAGAACACGGGCGACCTGGGCGGCCAGGCGGCCAAGCACCACGCCATCCGCATCCACCAGGTACCAACGCCGGGTGATCTCCGCCGGCTTGGCCACCGGCGTTTTCATCGCTTTCGTCAGCAGCTCCGCCATCTCAATCCGATATTCCAGCGGCTCGCCATGCACAGGGCGCCGGGGCGCCCACAGAGGCCATGTCGCATTATGGGACAGCGCGAAAGGATATGCCGGAAGCCGAGCTATGTCAAGGAAGTTCGGGGCGCTGGCGGGTGGCCGCAGGCTAGCCGAGGAAGCTCTCCAGCGACCGGGCTCGGGAGACGTGGCGGAGGCGGGCCAGGGCCCGTTCCTTGATCTGGCGCACCCGCTCCCGGGTCACGCCCAACTGCTCGCCGATTTGCTCGAGCGTCTTGGCGTCCTCACCGTCCAGCCCGTAGTAGTAGCGCAGGATCAGCGCCTCTCGCGGCTTGAGCGTCGACAGCGCTTCTTCCACGTTGGCGCGCAGCGCCTTCTCGAACGCCTCCTGCTCGGGACCGGGTCGGTACTCGTCGGGCAAGTAGTCGAGCAGCTTGTTGTCCTCGCCGGGGACCAGCGGTGCGTCCAGCGACAGGTGGGCCATGGCGATCGACATCGTCTTGTACAGCTCGTCCGGATCGACCTCCAGCCCCTCAGCCAGCTCGCCCACCGTGGGCTCTCGGCCCAGCTCCTGGACCAGGGCGCTGGAGCGCTTGCCGATCCGGTGAATCTCGCCGGCCCGGTTGAGCGGGACCCGAACGATGCGCGACTGCTCGGCCAGCGCCTGGAGGATCGCCTGGCGGATCCACCAGACGGCGTAGCTGATGAATTTCACGCCGCGGGTCTCGTCAAACTTTTCGGCGGCCCGAATGAGTCCGAGGTTGCCCTCGTTGATCAGGTCGGCCAGCGCGACGCCCTGGTTCTGGTACTTTTTGGCGATGGAGACGACAAACCGCAGGTTGGAGTTCACCAGTTTTTCCAACGCCACCCGGTCATCCTTGCGGATGCGCCGGGCGAGGTCGGCCTCCTCGTCCCGGTCGATGAGCGGGTAATTGCTGATCTCCCGTAGGTACTGGTCGAGGGATCCGGGCGGTGTAGCCGCGCGATGGGGAGGCTGAAAACGCTGGAGGAAGCTAGCACGCTCTCCCGCGCCGCGCTCGCGACCCTCACCCGCTGACGGGCGCTCTTCTCGGCTCAACGCGCAACTCCCTGGTGATCAGCGAATCGATCGGACGAACCTGGGTTCTATCGCGGCTGAATCTATCGGACCAGGTTGCCGACCCGGTCCCAACGCACTTCGGTAATCCAGGGCAACGGCCGCAGCTTGCTGCGATCGAACGAGTAGTAGATGAAAAGCGGCCGCCCTTTGATCAACTCACGATCGACGAACCCCCAGTAACGCGAGTCCTGGGAGTTGTCGCGATTGTCGCCCATCACGAAGTACTTCCCGTCGGGCACGATGATCGGTCCCCACTCGTCCCGGGTCGGCCGGTAACTCCGCAGGTTGGCCTTCGGAGCCAAGTACTTCCGCTGCCACTCGAACTGGGAATCGTAGTAGTCCCCGTCCGGCTGGGTGTGCTGAACGTAAATCTCGTTTTCTTGGAAGCCGTTCACGTACAGATCGCCACCGCTCATGGCCACGGTGTCGCCGGGCAGGCCCACCACCCGCTTGACGTAGCTCTTCGACGGGTCCAGCGGGTACTCGAACACGACCACATCGCCGCGTTCGGGGTCATCGAAGGCGGGCAATCGCACCCCGGTAAACGGCACCTGCGCCCCGTATACCGCCTTGTTGACCAGCAGAAAATCGCCGACCAGCAGCGTGCGCTCCATCGAGCCGGTCGGGATCTTGAACGCCTCGACGGCGAACGTACGAATGACCAGGAAAAGCAGGATCGCGACCGAGATCGACTTGACCCACTCCCAGAGCCAGCGACCCGTGCTCTGTGCGACGCCGCGCTCTTCCTCCGACGCGCGCCCGGAGCCTCGCTCCTTCGGCTCCGGCTGTTGGCGTGATGCTTTTCGCCGCTTCGCCATCGATCTCCGTTCCCCTTACTCAACAACCCCGGACTTAGCGTCCGGAGCGACTCCATTACTTTAATCTTCTTACCGGCGAGCGCAATCCTGGGTCCCTCGTACAGTGACAGTCGATTGAACGTGAGAAGTCGACGTCAAGAAAGGTCAGCGCGCGCCGCCGAAACTTAGCGCCGGATGGTATGAAGTGCCAAGCGCGCCGATCCACCTATCGCGACGGCCGCGTCCGACCACGGAAGACGACATGCTCGCCGCGCACCGCGACATCCGTCACGAACTTCGGTAGCTCGAACACCACCGCGTTGGCGGGCAGCTCCCCGCCCTGGCCGCCCTTGAGCTGCGCCACCAGCTGGTCGCGCATCACGTCGGGCAACGGCACCAATCCGATCTGCAACGCCTCGACGTAGAACAGCCCGCGGCCCGGCCCCAGGCCGTCCGGCCGCCCCTTCACCTGAACGGCGGCCGTGTCGCCGAACAGCGCCGCGGCCGGCCCGAGGCGCTCGATCCCGGGGATCTCCTTCACCGCCACGCGCCAGTCCAGCACCAGCCGCTCTTCCTCGATCCCCGCCGTCACGTCGGAGATGTAGGACGGGAAGTACCCGACCAACCCGTGGCGGACCCAGCTGTCCAACTCCGCGCTGCTGAGCTCCGCCTCCTCCAGCTCGCCCTGCCCCAACGCCACGATCTTCGCCTCGGCCTGCCGGGCCATCTCCGGAGAGCCCGGCGCCGCCAGCTCGACCGTTTCCGTCTTGTTGTCCCGATTCATGACGCCCGAGACGAATTCGGAGATCTGATCGCGTGCCAGCCAACCGGCCGCCAACACGACGATCAGCGCAGCCAGACCGACCGCCGCCAGGCAGCTACGCATCAATTCGCACCCCCGTCACGACCCCAGCTCGGCCGCGTGCAACACATCATAGATCGCGCCCCGCGGCGTCAGCCGGCTGCGCATTACCTCAACACCCCGTACTCGATACACATCATTATAAGAGAGACCCTTCACCAGCTCCTCCAACCCCTGAAAGTCCGATACGCGCGTTCGCTTCTGCGCCCGGCCCAGCGTGAGATGTGGGCGGAACGCCCGCTTCTCCCGCGCGAACCCGAGGTCGGCCAGAGCGTCCTCGACCCGCGACTGCAGCGTCGCGAGCGGCGCGCTTTGCTCAAGGCCCGCCCAGACCACCTGCGGCCGCCGCAGGTTGGGAAACGCACCGAAGTCGCGAACCGCCATCTCCAACGCGCCCAACGCCTTAACCGATTCGTCCACCGCCGCGCACACCCCTGGCAGCTGTGCCTCCGCCAGCTCGCCCAGAAACTTGAGCGTGAGGTGAACGTTCTCCGCCGATACCCAACGGATCGGATACTCGGCCTCGCGCAACCGCCGCGACGCCTCCGCCAGCCGCGCCCGCTCCTCGCTCGAGGGGTTGATCGCCACGAAGACGCGCATCCGGGTCCGCGTCAGTCGTCCGTCACTCTGATCGCGTCGGACACGGCCGCCACAAGCTAGTCATCGAGGGCGACCGCCACGTAGCGGAAGCCGGCGGCGCGCTGCTTGGCGACGACGGCGGCCCGCCGTTCCAATAACTCGCCGACCGACTCATCGGTTGCACGGATGACCGCGACATCGCCGTTCGCGCCCAGCCGCTGCACCGGCCCACGGTCCGCGATCTCCACCTCCGCCACGCCGGCCGCGACCGAAATTGACCTGTCACGAGCTTCGTTGAGCGCGCCGCGCCGGTACCCCTCCAGGTCCAGACAAGCACGCGCGAAACCGACCTCACGCAGGACATCGCCCACACGGCGCCGCAGCGCCGGATCCGCGAGCCGCGCCAGGTCGTCGCCGCCCACCTCCAGACGGGCCAGGTCGCCGTGGTGCCGCACCCGCAATGCGCTCCATTGGGCGAGGGCCTTCAGTCGCGCCTCCGCTTCCTCGATCTGGCGCAGGCGGCGCGGCGTCACCTCAAGCCCGTAGACCAGGCGGCTAGACAAACAGGGCGAGGCCGGCAGCCCCCAGGTGGGCAGGCCCGCTGCGCGCGAGAGCGCCCGGATCTCGGCCTTCCCGAGCCCCGCCTCCTGCAACGGCGCCCGCACCCCCAGCTCGTGTGCCGCGGCGCCCCCGGGCCGGTGATCGGCGAGATCGTCGGCGTTGGAGCCGTCGATCACCGTGGCGTAGCCCCGCTCGCGCGCCAACGCGTCTAGGCGACGGTACAGCTCCGACTTACAGAAGTAACAACGGTTGGTCGGGTTGGCGGCGTAGCGCGGATCGTCCAGCTCGCGCGTCTCGACCTCCAGGTGCGGCAGGTCGATCGCGCGAGCCACGCGGCGCGCCATCTCGCGCTGCTCCGCCGGATAGCTGGGCGACAGACCGGTGACCGCCAGCACGCGCTTCCGACCCAACGCATCGAGCGCCGCCTTGCTCAGGTAGGCGGAGTCCACGCCGCCGCTGAAGCCGATGACTACGGACCCGCAATCACGCAGCACACCGTGCAGAGCACGCTCTTTGCGCCGAAGCTCTCTGGAATCGGGGTTCATTTCGATGTGTTGCCGCCCTTGGCTAGTCGGGCGAAAGCTCTCTGGCCTGAATGGGGGTGTCAAGACGAAGAGGCGAACAGCGGATAGCGTCAGGCGACGGCGTCGATCGAGCGGAGGTCCACGTCTAAGGCGTGGGAGCGCAAGGCGCGCCGAGCTGGGAGCGGGGGAATGGCCAGGAGGGCCAACGACCCACGGCTCTTCGCTACGGCTGTCTCCTCCGGTCGGTCGTGGCCTTCCCGGTCGTCGAGCTATTATTTCGACGCCTAATATAGGACGAAGGTCTCACCTATCTGTCACCCCGTCGTCACTCGAACCAAGGCCAATATCATTACGCGACAAAACGGTGAGGTCGCATGGCGACCCCCGCCTTTTCCTCCGATAAGAACCGTCCAGGTGCCGGATCGTAGCAGAGGCGAGCAGCTGGATGACGAGTGCGAGGTTACGATGTCGCCATCCCATGTCGGTCAAGCATCGACGCCGGGCGAAGCGGCCGCGGGTTACAACGGCGTTGAACGGTCCCCTTGACTTTACGGGACCCGACGTCGTGGTCCAAACGGCCATGCGCGAAACTCGCTCCTCATGGAAGTATCACCCAAGAGAAGACCGGCACCAATGAGACGCTTCTTCCAGGCTCTCATCGGACGCTTGGCACGGGTCGCATCACCCAGGCGGGAAGTGTGCGCCCGTCGAGTGGCCGTCAGCCGAATAGGGGCGTGACCGCAGCCCGGTGCCCTCTTTGACGGCGGGGGCACGAGTTGACGGGGGCGGCGCAGGCTGATATGGTTTTATGTATGAAAACGACCGTAAGTATTTCCGACCCTCTCCTCCGTGCCGCCAAGAAGCTCGCCGCCCAGGAACGGACCACCCTCCGCGCCCTGATCGAGGAAGGGCTGCGCCGCGTCCTGGAAGGGCGCCAGCGCGGCCCGTTCCGGCTCCGGCGCGCCAGCTTCCGCGGCAAAGGACTCCAACCCGGCGTCCACGAGGGGAGCTTCGACTGGATCCGCGACCAGATCTACGAGGGGCGCGGCGCGTGATCGCGGTCGATACGAACCTCCTCGTCTACGCTCACCGTGAGGACTCCAGCTGGCACGACGTCGCTTACCGCCGCATCGCGGAGCTGGCCGAGGGCCGTGCACCCTGGGCCATCCCCTGGCCCTGCCTCCACGAGTTCCTCGCCATCGCGACCCACCCGCGGATCTACGATCCGCCGACCCCCGTGGCGGCGGCGCTCGACCAGGTGTCCGCCTGGCTGGAGGCGCCGAACCTCGTCCTCCTGGCCGAGGGCGAAGGCTATTGGACCCAGCTCTTCGAGCTGATCAGCCAGGCCCGGGTCGCCGGCGCTCAGGTGCACGACGCCCGCGTCGCCGCCCTTTGCCTGCACCACGGGGTCGACGAGCTGTGGAGCGCCGACCGGGACTTCAGCCGCTTCCCCGAGCTGCGCGTCAGCAACCCGCTGATCTCCTAAGCCCGCGCGCCCACGACCCGCGGGGCGATGGCCCGGGTCTCGCGGTTTCGCGACCGGGGGGCGCGGACAGGCGGTTCTTGCTCTCCATCCAGGGTTCGCGCGCGAAATCTCGACTACGGAAGCGCGTCCGCCAGACTCCGATCCAGCCCCCGGTACTGGATCGCCTCCGCCACGTGCGCCGCTCGGATGACCTCCGCGCCCTCCAGGTCGGCGATCGTGCGCGCGATCTTCAGCACGCGATGAAACGAGCGCGCCGAGAGCCCGAACCGCGCCATCGCCGCCCTGAGCAGCGAGAGCCCCGTCTCCTCCGCCCCGCAGTAGCGCCGCACCTCTCGCGCCCCCATTTGCCCGTTGGCGTAGAGGCCCGCCCGCTGGCGGAAGCGCTCGAGTTGTCGCCCCCGCGCCCGCTCCACCCGCCCCGCCACGACCGCTGAACTCTCAGGCTCCGCTCCACCGTCCAGCAGCTCGGGAGCTGGTACCGGCGGCACCTCGATCTGCAGGTCGATGCGGTCGAGCAGCGGGCCCGAGATCTTCGCCCGGTAGCGCCGCACCATCCGCGGCGTGCAGCGGCAGCTGCGGCGAACATCACCCAGGAATCCGCAAGGACACGGGTTCATCGCCGCCGCCAGGACGAAGCGCGCCGGATAGGTGAGCGTGCGCGCCGCCCGACCGATCGTCACCGAGCCATCCTCCAGCGGTTGCCGCAGCACCTCGAGCACGTTGCGCCGGAACTCGGTCAGCTCGTCCAGAAACAGCACCCCGTGATGGGCCAGCGACGCTTCGCCGGGGCGCGGCACGGCGCCGCCGCCCACCAGACCCGCATCGCTGATCGTGTGGTGCGGCGCGCGAAACGGACGCTGGGCGAGCAGCGCCCGGTCGGGCGGAAGCTGGCCGGCGACCGAGTGGATGCGCGTGGCCTCGATCGC
>JABAOH010003279.1_pt1 | contig 34822 bp, 26 predicted proteins | sample 7062181 | NCBI WGS metagenome assembly JABAOH01 (sample SAMN14538630, study PRJNA623070) | marine sediment metagenome | biome: marine biome [ENVO:00000428]; feature: marine pelagic biome [ENVO:01000023]; material: deep marine sediment [ENVO:00002113]; isolation source: pool of 5 deep marine... | reverse complement strand
TTGGTTACTATTTTCGCGCTCAACACTCATTGGGCGAGGGCCTCGATTGCCCCTCCTGGTCTGAGCTCAGGCTTGAGGGCTCTACCAAGGTCTATAGAAGCGCGGCTACGAAGTTGTGAATCGAGATACCTGGAAGGATTCCCATTGTTTTTTTGATTATTATTCCCTTTGTGGTATAATTCTATCGACACGGAAAGGGATTTAGGGAGCGACTGCCATCAAAAGGGTCTTCGGTCACTTAACAGGCCTTAAGTCCAACCAGGTAAAGAGATTAGAGCGTATATATCGAAGAAGGATCCCCCCCCAAAAGGTCATCAACTCCGAAATAGCCAGGTATCTCTCTGAGATTTCCCAGGAGATCAAACGACAAGTAGGGATTTTGGTCAACCGCAAGGGCATTATCGAATACGTCATTGTAGGAGATCATCAAGGGATTGTCATTCCACCCCTGCCAAGGCATAGGAGGGGGGTATTGAGGCTTCGGGGACTCAGGTGCATCCACACCCATCTACGGGATGAACCCCTTACCCAAGACGACATCACTGACCTTGCCCTTTTGAGATTTGACATGATGGGCGCTTTGTCCGTTGATGGTTCTGGACTACCCGGTCGTATTTACTTGGGACACCTGCTTCCGGAGAATACAACGGAGAAAAAATGGGAACTCCTCTCACCTCATCGTCCATGGGGGTTGGATATCGATTTCCTCGAATACATTCAATCCCTGGAAGATGAATTTGAGCGAACTCAGCGTTCTAAAACCCTACAAGAGGGGAAGGAAAATGCCCTTTTAGTTACCGTGGCGGATTCAAATCAGCGGGACATCGAGGAATCCATCCAGGAGTTAAAGGAATTGGTGAAGACCAGCGGTGGGGTGACTGTGGATTCTGTGATTCAGCGTCCAAAGAGATTACATCCTAGACTTCTCATTGGAAGGGGTAAACTGACCGAGATCACCATCCGATGCATGCAATTGGGAGTGGACCTCATCATCTTCAATAGGGATCTATCTCCCGCCCAGATGGCCTCTATTAGCGATTTTACGGAGCTGAGGGTGATCGACCGGACACAGCTGATTTTGGATATATTTGCCCAAAGGGCCCATAGCCGGGACGGGAAAGTCCAGGTTGAATTAGCTCAGCTGCGATACCTATTACCGAGGCTCACGACCAAAAATACGGCCATGTCCCGTTTAACTGGGGGGATTGGGGGGCGTGGTCCAGGAGAGACAAAACTCGAGATAAATCGGAGACGGGTGAGGGATAAGATTACCCGTTTGGAGAAAGAACTCCAAAACTTGGGCAGGGAGAAGGAACAGAGGAGGGAAAGGAGAATAAATCGAGGGATTCCCATCATCTCCATCGTTGGTTATACAAATGCCGGGAAATCCACCCTCTTTAATGCATTGACAAGAAGTCGCGTAAACGTCGAGGAGAAGCTCTTTGCCACCCTGGACACCGCGACTCGGAGGCTCCGTTTTCCAAGGGATCGGGAAGTGATTATTTCGGATACCGTGGGATTCATAAGGGATTTGCCCAAGGATCTGATGGGGGCCTTTCGGGCCACTCTCGATGAATTAAAAGATTCCGATCTTCTTATACACCTCGCTGATCTCAGTAATCCAGGCTTCGAAGAGCATATCCATGCCGTTGAGACGATCCTATGTGAACTGGAACTGAAAAGAATTCCGGGGCTTTTGGTCTTCAATAAGGAGGATAAGGTAAATTCAAGCGTCATTCGCCAGTCCTGCCGGCGATTCAATGCCATTTCCATTTCGGCCCTTCAGGGGAGAAATCTGGATACGCTCTTATCAAGAATAGAGGGGATGCTCTGGAAGGATGCGAATCCGATTCGAGGGGTGGAAATCGGCGGCGCTTAGACTCCCAATTGACAAAAGGAGAATGCTCTGCTATTACCTAACAAAATCCTTCCATCTCATTTCTCCATTTATCTTCTATCGTCATCAGAGAGCCGTTTCCTCGGAAATGGCTCCCAGGGGAAGAATCTATTGTTGTATCTCATACGATTTCATTAAGGAGTAATCATGTTAGAAGAAACTCTTCAAGAATGTCTGACCTTTGATGATGTCCTACTCGTGCCCGCCAAGTCGGATGTGGTTCCGAAGGACGTTGATACCAGCACCATTTTGACCAATGGCATTACCCTGAACATTCCTCTCTTGAGCGCAGCAATGGATACCGTTACCGAAGGCAATACGGGAATCAGTATGGCGCGAGAGGGGGGTATTGGGATTATCCACCGAAACCTTCCTGTCGAGGCCCAGGCCATAGAAGTGGATAAGGTGAAGAAATCGGAAAGCGGTATGATCAGGGATCCCATTACCATGAACCCGGATCAAAAGATATACGAAGCCCAGGAAGTCATGAGGAAATACCGCATTTCCGGTGTCCCCATCACCAAGAACGGGAAACTGGTCGGAATATTGACGAATCGGGATCTAAGGTTTGTGACCCAATTAGATGAAAAGATTTCCTCGGTAATGACCAAGGATAACCTCATCACCGTTCCTGAAGGGACAACATTAGAACAGTCGAAGGCTTTGCTTCATAAGAATCGTATTGAAAAGCTCCTCGTCGTGGATGAAGGGAATAACCTCAGGGGGCTGATTACCATTAAGGATATCGAAAAGATCAGGAAATACCCCAATTCGTGTAAGGACGAGCTGGGACGTTTGCGCGTTGGAGCAGCTATCGGACCCGGGGAGGATAGGGAGGCGAGGGCTGAGGCTTTACTGAAGGCAGGAGCAGATGTCTTGGTTATCGATACGGCCCACGGNNGCGGGGAATGTCGCTACGGAGGAGGCAACGGAAGATTTGATAAAGGCCGGTGCGGATGCGATTAAGGTTGGGGTCGGGCCAGGGTCGATTTGTACCACCAGGGTCATTGCCGGGATAGGCGTTCCTCAGATTTCCGCCATTATGGTGTCTGTTGGAGTTGCCCGGAAGTTTGACATTCCCGTGATTGCCGATGGGGGAATTAAATTTTCCGGGGACATCACGAAGGCCATCGCTGCAGGCGCCCATTCCGTGATGGTGGGAAACTTGTTCGCGGGGACTGACGAAAGTCCTGGGGAGATTGTCCTCTTTCAGGGAAGGAGTTACAAGGTTTATCGGGGAATGGGTTCCTTAGGGGCCATGAGGGATGGAAGTCGGGATCGGTACCTTCAACAGGACGTGGAGTCCGAGGGCAAATTGATACCTGAGGGCATTGAGGGCCGTATTCCCTATAGGGGAGCTTTATCCTTTTGTGTGCAGCAGCTTGTGGGGGGATTGAAGGCGGGAATGGGATATGTGGGTTGCTGGAATATAGAGGAGTTACGTTCAAAGACCAAGTTTATCAGGATAACCCCGGCTGGGTTGCGAGAAGGGCATGTCCATGACGTGATCATAACCAAGGAGGCTCCCAACTACCGATTGGAGTGAGGGGGGGATAGAAGAGTGGGTTGATCGATGAGGTGGATATTCAGGGTTTTCTTTCTTTCCGTAATCTTTTTCATCTTTTGGAATGGTGGTCAAATCTATCCATCAGGGGATTCCGGGCAGTCCGAAAAGGGCACCTCCATCAATACCTATGTTGGGTCCCCGGAAATCCGTCGATATTGGCTTCGCCGAAAAGACCTCATCAACAGCGGAAAGACGCTTATCGGCAAAAAAGAATTGGAAGAGATTCATCGAGTTCAATTGGATCGGGGTATTCGCAATCTGCCCATTTTCGCAACTTTGCTGATTAGAGAAGGTTTAGAGGCCTCGGATAGGGGGAGCTTCGAAGAAGCGATGGCACTCTGCGGCGCGGCAAAAAGGCTAGCTCCGGGATTGCCATACGGATATTTTGCCCTTGCAGAGGTATATTGGAGTCGATCTAAACTTCGAATAGATCGAGTTCTGGTGGAATACGTGAGAGGCTTCTTTACCTTCGTCGAGAATTTTAAGCTCACCTTTATAAAGTTTATGGATCTTTTTTTCCTCATTGGCCAGTCGATTCTCTTGGCCTTCTTGTTCTTTTCATTCATTTTGTTCCTCAAATACTTCCCGTCTCTTCTTGAAGGTTTGACGAGGAATTTCAAAGCTCAGGTTTTTCAGATTGTCCTAGTAGTTCTAGAGATAGCGGTCATTCTCCTTCCCTTTTTCTTGCAACTGAACCTCATGTGGGCCTTTATGTATTGGTCCCTTCTCTGTTGGGTTTCTCTGCAGAAGCGGGAGAGGATTATGCTCTGCGTCTTTCTCATCCTGCTCATCTATGTTCCCTGGACGATGGGCATCTTCTCCAATTTCCTGGATCATTCGGCGAACTCCCATCTAAACATCTATGAGGCAAACGAAGAAACATGGAACCCTGGACATAAGGAAGACTTGATCCGGGGACTTGAGGCCACCCCCCGGGATACAAGGATCCTCTTCACATTGGGGTTGATCAATAAGAGAGAGGGAAACTATTCAAAGGCTGAAAGTTATTTCAAGGGGGTTATTTCCAATGATTCCTCCATGCCCGAAGCCATGACAAATTTGGCAAACGTTTACCTGGCAATGGGCAACATCGATGAAGCAATCGAGCTGAACAACAAGGCAATCGAATTGAATCCTCGAAAGGCATCATTTTATTTTAACCGTCACCGGGCGATTTCGAAAAAGTCCACAACCCTGGTGAAGACCGACCCGTCCATACAAAGGGCAACTGAACTGAACCCCCAGTTAATCCAACACTACTTGAAAATCGAAACGGACAATATGAATCGTTTTGTCATCGATGAGACCCTCTCAGCTCTAAGCCTGTGGAAAGGTGTCATTTATCACCTCATGGTCACATGGATGGATCCCGGAAGGCTTGTTTCAGTATGGCTAATGTCGCTGGGCGAGCGGTGGAGATTCGTTTCCCCTCTATTATTCTTATGTATGGTGGTGATTTTCTCAATACTGGCTAAACGGAAGGGGAGTATGAGAAAGTGTCCCCTTTGCGGGAGTCCCAGCCGTCGAGTCTATCCAAGAACGGTGGAGGGGGATTCTATCTGTATGGGCTGCTATCGTCTTTTCGTGAAAAAGGAGGCCCTAAACCCCAAGATAAAGGTGAAGAAGATAGCTCAGGTCAGTGGATATCGGAAGAGGGAACAGTTCATCTCGAGAATCATTTCCCTTTTTTCCTTGGGAGGGGGTCACGTATGGAGGAATTGCACGATAAGGGGGGTCGTCCTTCTCTTTATCTTTTCCATGTTTATCCTACGAATAGTCCACTGGCATGGGTTTATCAGGAATCCTGAGATCATTCAGGCATCCTCACCGGTGTCCAGCGGGGCCTCTCTTATCCTCCTTTTTGCATGCTTTTATTTCATTTCCCTCAGGAGTATATCCCGCCTCGAGAGACAAAGACAGGCCTTGGAAAAGATCAAAATTTCATTATGAGGAGTGAGGATGGCCCTTCAAGGTGATTTAAGGGATTTCAGTATCACAGAGATCATTCAGCTCATCGGTCAACAGTTTAAGACCGGTGTTTTGAATGTCCAGCATGGCAGGAAGAAGGTAGAGATCTACTTCTCGGATGGAATGATCGTCCACGCCTTCTCCAACTATCGGGCCAGGAAAGACCTCCTGGGGGAGATTCTCGTTAAGGCCCAGGCAATCACCCAACAGCAATTGGATCAGGCACTCAAGATTCAGCAGGAGACATTACAGTATTTGGGGGAAATCCTCATCGATTTACAGTGGCTGAAAAAGGAGGAGGTTCTCAGGGTTATCCAGAATCAAATCTATGAGACTATTTATGATCTCTTCCAATGGGGAGAGGGGAATTTTCGGTTTGACCTGAGACTCGTTGAGAAATATCGGAAGCTCCCCTTGGCTTTGAGTCCAGAGAATGCTCTGCTCAACGTGCTCCGGATGTTGGACGAGTGGTCGGAAATCGAGAGGAAGATCTCTTCATCCTATATTGTCTTTGAAAAGGTTCCCGCCGACGAGATGGGAGAGCAATACGGAATTGGGAAGTTGGAGGAGATTAACGGGGAGAAGATGTCCGCGGAAGTCGAAGTGGTTCAAGGTTTGGTGGATGGGAATCGCACCGTTCAAGAGATCGTAGATCGAAGCCTTTTGGGGAAATTTCAGGTCCATGATACCTTGGCAAAATTGGAGGAAGGAGGGCTTATCCGAAGGGTAGGCATGGAGCGGCCGAGCTTCAGAGATTTAGTGGGTGGGAAGGCCCTCAGAAATCTGTCATTATTTTTGCGCTTCGGGGTCCTTTTCGGAATCTTCTTGGTCTTAATCATCTCCTTTAAACCCCTTTTCAAGGATGTGCTGATCAACTCTCGCATAAAGAAGCCGGGGGTGAATCTACCAAGAGCCTATTCGGGTAGCTCGCAGAGAAAAAAGATATTAAAGGCACTGGAAATCTACCGGTTGGAAAAGGGAAAATATCCGGAGGACTTACAAAAATTGGTTTCCTCAGGGATCTTGGCTCCTTGGGATCTCTCTTCTGAAGATGGCCGACCCTATTTGTACAAATTAGGGGACAACGGTCGCATATCACTGAGTCCTTGAACTGCTTTCCCCAGTGAATCATTTTCCCACCGAGAGGTGAACGCTATGGGGGACATCCATCATGAGAAGATCCTCATACTGGACTTCGGCTCTCAGTACACTCAGCTGATTGCCAGGCGGATCAGGATGTGTCAGGTCTATTGTGAGATTCACCCCTTCAATATGCGCTTGGAAGATATAAAGGCATTCCATCCCCGTGGAATCATATTGTCCGGCGGTCCGTCGAGTGTCCATGACGATGATGCCCCCGTAGTTCAGCACGAGGTCTTGGATTTGGGTATCCCAATCCTTGGAATATGTTATGGAATGCAGTTGATGGCCCATGTCTTGGGGGGTGAGGTGATCAGGGCCCCCAAAAGGGAATACGGGAAGGCCCAGATCGTTGTGGATGATACTTCTGCCATTTTTGCCGGATTTGGGAAAAAGGGGACGAGGCATCACGTGTGGATGAGCCACGGAGATCGGATAGAGGCCTTGCCCGACGGATTTGAAAGAATAGCTCATTCGAAGAATTCTCCCATAGCTGCTATGAAGGGCAGAGGGGAAACGCTTTTTGGCCTTCAGTTTCACCCGGAAGTAGTTCATACTCCCAGGGGGATCGAAATTTTGAAGAATTTTCTCTATAAGGTCTGCTGCTGCTCGGCCTCATGGACCATGAAATCCTTTATTCGGGAGGCCGTCAGCGACATCAAAATGGAGGTGGGGAAAGATAGGGTACTCTGTGCCTTGAGCGGGGGGGTCGATTCTTCAGTGGTGGCCGTCCTCTTGCACAAGGCCATAGGTCAACGATCCATTTGCCTCTTCGTCGATAATGGACTTTTGAGGAAAGATGAAGCCGATGAGGTTGAAGCGGTGTTCAAGGACCATTTCAAGATCAACTTGGTCCGCGTTGATTCTCAGGAGCACTTCTTGAGAAAATTAGAGGGAGTCGTCGACCCGGAGGAAAAGAGGTCGGTTATCGGAAATGAGTTCATCTATCTCTTCGAACAATGGGCAAGGAAATTGGGCGAGATCAAGTATCTCGCCCAAGGAACCCTCTATCCCGATGTCATAGAGTCAACTTCCTTTAAGGGACCCTCCGCCACGATTAAGTCTCACCATAATGTAGGAGGGCTTCCGAAAAGGATGAGGCTCAAATTGATTGAGCCCCTCCGCGAATTGTTCAAGGATGAGGTCAGATTAGTAGGGAAGGAGTTAGGTATCCCCGATAAGATCGTCAGGCGCCAACCCTTTCCCGGGCCGGGGTTAGCCGTTCGGATTATCGGCGAAGTAACCCACGAGAGGCTTTCGCTGATTAGGAAAGCGGATGATATTTTGCTCCAGGAGATATCCCGTGTGCCACTTTACCGAGAGATCTGGCAATCCTTTTCCGTCTTGCTCCCAGTAAAGACAGTAGGGGTGATGGGAGACGAGAGGACTTATGAGAACGTCCTCGCTATTAGGGCGGTCAAGAGCACTGATGGAATGACGGCTGACTGGGTTCGAATTCCCTATGACGTGCTCGAGAGAATTTCGAGCCGGGTAACCAATGAGGTGAAAGGGATCAACAGGGTGGTCTACGATATCAGTTCGAAACCTCCCAGTACCATTGAATGGGAATAGCCTGTTCCCAAGGAATGACCGTTTCATGATGATGCAGGTTAAACCTGCCGTAATGAATGTTGCAGAAAATTCACCTCATAACGGTCCGTCAAGGCATGGTTTTCCCATCCCGTTCGGCTGTGTCCCCCGGTCCATGTTTTCCATCTGATCTCCGAATAAAAGGCTCGTGGTCCACGGGGGATCTCGAAGTCTCCTTACCCTCGTCCGGGAGATTACGCACAGGAACAACGCTGTTCTCGAGAAACTCAGGGGACGTGGATCATTTTTCTGTTGCTCAAATATGCGACCATTTTTTCTTGACAGATGCTATATATTGTGTTATTAGAGAAATATAATACAATATATAGTCAAAAACGGGTCCTAGGCGTATATACGATGCCATGAAAGAGAGGCTACACAGGTCAATTCGGGGTTTACCCAATGATCAATGAGGAGGAGGAATGAATAGAGGACAATTCGTTCATCTCCATCTTCACAGCCAATATAGCCTTTTGGATGGAGCCATTCGATTCGAGGAACTCTTCGCATTGGCTAAAAAATATGACATGCCGGCAGTAGCCTTGACTGACCATGGCAATATGTTCGGAGCTATAGAATTTTATCAGAAGGCGATAAAAAATGGAATCAAGCCCATCATAGGATGCGAGATATATGTTGCACCCAAGAGCCGATTCGAAAAAAAGGCGAGGGATGCGAGCGAGTGGACATCTCACATCACCCTATTGGCTAAGAATAAGACGGGATACTACAATTTGATCAAATTGATCAGTCTGGCCCATCTTGAGGGATTCTACTATAAGCCCCGGATTGATAAGGACCTCTTGAGGCAATATAACGAGGGGTTGATCGCACTAAGTGGTTGCCTAAAGGGAGAGATAGCCTTCTTACTGGATAAAGGAAAAGATCAGGAAGCGGAAAGAGTAGCCCTGGAATATTCGGGGATATTCCCACCTGATCGATTCTTCTTGGAGATTCAGGAGAACGGGGTGGAGAATCAAGGGGCGATAAACGAGAAGCTATGCGCCATGGCAGACAAGCTTTCCCTGCCCTTGGTAGTCACTAACGACTGCCACTATCTGAGGCAAGAGGATGCTAGGGCCCACGAAGTTTTATTGTGTATCCAAACGGGAAAAACTGTCAATGATCCGGGGCGGATGAGGTTCTCAACGGATCAGTTCTATTTCAGATCCCCCGAGGAGATGAAAACCCTGTTTGCTGGTCGGGAAGAAGCGATTGCCAATACCATGCTGATCGCAAATCAGTGCAACTTGGAATTGAAGTTCGGAGAATACCATTTCCCCAGGTTCGTCGTTCCTCCAGGGGAGTCGTTAGATTCCTACCTTGAAAATCTCGCAAAGGAGGGATTGGAGAAGAGGTTGTCCGAAATGGGAAGGGGCGGGGGGACCGGCGCACGAGGCCGCGAGGAATATTTTACAAGGCTGGGGAAAGAACTCACAACCATTAAATCCATGGGTTTTTCCGGCTATTTCCTCATCGTCTCCGATTTCATCAATTACGCGAAAAAGAGGGGAATTCCCGTCGGCCCCGGAAGGGGATCTGCTGCTGGAAGCCTCGTTGCCTATTCTCTGGGGATTACCGATCTCGATCCCCTTCGCTATGGACTCTTATTTGAGAGATTCCTCAATCCCGAGCGAATCAGCATGCCAGACGTCGATGTCGATTTCTGTATGAAGGGAAGGGACGAGGTAATTCGGTACGTTACGGAAAGGTACGGAAATGACTGCGTTGCGCAAATCATTACCTTCGGTAAGATGCAGGCAAAGGCGGTGATCAGGGATGTGGGAAGAGCCCTGGACCTGCCCTATAACGAAGTAGATCGGATTGCAAAGCTCATCCCCAACACCCTGAATATCACGCTGGATCAGGCACTGCTCCAAGAGCCAAAGCTCCGGGAGTTGATGGAATCTGAGGAGAGAGTGAAGTCTTTGATTACCACCGCGAAATCCCTAGAAGGTTTGGTCCGACATGCCTCTACGCATGCAGCTGGTGTGGTCATATCCAATAAGCCCTTAATGGAATATCTCCCTCTTTACCGCGGGCAGAACGGAGAAATTATCACCCAGTATGCCATGGGGGACGTGGAAAAGATCGGATTGATTAAGTTCGATTTTCTGGGCCTCAAAACCTTGACCGTGCTGGATAAGGCGGTTGAGATGACCAATCGAAATGTGGACAGGAAGATCGATATCCAACAACTGGATTTAGGTGATAAGAAGACCTTCGAGCTCTTGGGTTCCGGTGCAACAACGGGCATATTTCAGTTGGAAAGTTCGGGGATGAAAGAGCTTTTGGTCAAACTTAAACCCGAGTCCTTTGATGATATCATTGCCCTAGTGGCCCTCCATCGCCCAGGGCCTCTGGGGAGCGGGATGGTTGATGATTTTATTAGGCGGAAGCACGGAAACGTGGCCATCCACTACGAAATTCCCCAGATGGAGGAGATCCTTCGAGAGACCTATGGAGTTATCGTATACCAGGAACAGGTTATGAAGATAGCCGGTTCTCTGGCCAATTTTTCCCTTGGAGACGCCGATGTCCTCAGGAGGGCGATGAGTAAAAAGGATCCCAAGGAGATGGAGAAACAGAAGGAGAAATTCCTGGAAGGGGCGAAAAGCAAGGGAATCGATTCCCATAGGGCAGAGAGGGTCTTTGATCTCATGGCGAAGTTCGCCGAATACGGATTTAACAAATCCCATAGTGCAGCATATGCTCTCATCGCCTACCAGACGGCTTATCTCAAGGCACACTATCGACTAGAATTCATGGCAGCATTGCTCACCTGTGAAATGGAGAACACGGATAAGATCGTCAAATATATCGGCGAGTGTCAGGATATGGGAATCGAGATCATTCCCCCCGATGTCAATGAGAGCTTTAAGGATTTCACGGTTATTGGGGATAAAATTCGCTTCGGTTTAGCAGCGGTTAAGAATGTGGGAAGCGGCGCAGTGGATTCTATTATCTCGGAGAGGGAAAAAAATGGGTCCTTCAAAGACATCTTCGATTTTTGCAAAAGGGTTGACCTTAGGAAGGTGAACAAGAGGGTATTGGAGAGTCTGATCAAATGCGGCGCATTCGATTTTGCCGGAGCCCATCGCTCACAAATGATGGCTGCACTGAATGAGGCCATCGAGATGGCTCAATCGATACAGAAGGAGAGGGTAAACAAACAGGTCAGTTTGTTTTCCGGCTATGGGGGAGAGGGAGCGACTGCAAGGGAATATCACCAATTACCGGATATTGAGGAATGGCACGAAAATCAGTTGTTGAGCTTCGAAAAGGAGACCTTGGGTTTCTATATCACCAGCCATCCGTTAGCCCGATACGAGGAGGATATCAAACGGTTTACCAATGAGGATACGGCGAGTGTAGCCCGATTTGAAAGCGGAAGTGAGGTCAAAGTGTGCGGAGTGGTAAGCACNNTCATCGAGGTCATCCTCTTTCCGGATGTCTTCCTCTCATCTTTACCCTATCTGAAGGGAGACATGCCGATTTTGGTCAGAGGTATCTTGGATACGGGGGAAGACACCCCCAAGATCAAGGCCAATGAGGTGATACCCCTCTCCAGCGTAAAGGAGAAGTCCATCTCTCGCGTCCATATTAATCTCACAACACCCGGATTGACCAAAGAGCTCCTGGAGAGGTTGAAGTCCATTCTCTTGGGGGAGAGGGGGCAGTGCCCGGTTTTCCTCCACATGATTATCCCGAATCGCAGCGAAACGGTGATCTCACTTCCCGACGAGTTCAATGTCACTCCGTCTGATACTATGGCGAAGGAGGTTGAAGAGGTCTTCGGATATCACATCGTCCGATTTGAATAAAAGAGATCTCTGAAAGATTTGGGAAAGGAGCTCTGACCGCGAACGGGTATTTTTTCATGCTCAATTTTCCTTTATTTCTGGGGAAAACCGTTGTCCCTGAGCGCCCGTTGCTGGACGAGGGTGCGCAGAGCTTGTCCTGAGAGGAGCCGAAGGAAGGGGGAAGGACCAGCCCTTTAGAGGCTGGAAGGAAAGAGTATGCCCGGGACCCGAAAGGGTCACTTCGAAAGCATTGGAGTGAAGGGACAGGGGTTTGCCCTCACACAAGGTTTTTTCCGCGGCGAAGAGCGACTTTCTGACAAAGCTCCAGGCTTATCCTCCAAACATTTCCTTCTTTCGACGGGGGAGGCATGTCCTCGAAGATTAGAATCCTTTCAGAAGATTTGATCGTTAAAATCGCGGCGGGGGAGGTCGTGGAGAGGCCTGCTTCGGTCGTAAAGGAGCTTATAGAGAACTCCATCGATGCGGGGGCCACCTCGATCATCTGTGATATCAAGGCGGGTGGAATGGAATCCATCCTGGTGGTGGACAACGGATATGGTATGTCCAGGGAGGATGCCCTTCTGGCAACGGAGCGGTATGCAACCAGCAAGGTGCGAAAGGAGGAGGATCTCTATGCGATTCAGACCCTTGGATTTAGGGGAGAGGCCTTGCCAAGCATTGCCTCCGTTTCCAAAATGAGGCTCATAACCCGTGATGTGACATCTCAGGTTGGAATAGAGGTATATAGAGAGGCCGGCATAGAGGTGAGTGTGTGCGATGCCGGCTCCCCTGTGGGAACAAGTGTCGAGGTAAAAAACCTCTTTTACAATACCCCTGTTCGGCGAAGATTTATGAAGTCAGTGAACACGGAATTTTTTCACATCCATAGGGTCGTGAACCAGATGGCCCTGTCCAAGCCCACAATCCAGTTTCGGTTGGTTCATGATGGAAGGGAAATCTTGAATGTTCCTAAGACCAATGACCCTTCAATCCGCATAGAGGCGATCCTTGGACGGGAGACCTATGAGGGATTGACCCCGGTTGAGTTTCGAGATGAAACTGTTGCCCTTATGGGGTACATCGGAAAGCCTATGTTGACCCTTTCAACGGCGAAGTCCATCTTCACTTATGTAAACGGGCGCTTCGTAAGGGATAGGACTGTGAATCGTTCTATTTTCGACGCCTACCGGGCTCTCATCCCTCGGGATCGCTACCCCGTTGCCGTTCTTTTCATTGATCTTTCACCCCATCGTATAGACGTTAACGTGCATCCCACCAAGAGGGAGATCAGGTTCAGGGATCAGGAGAAGGTTTACCGTTCAATCCACCTGGCCCTCCTTTCACGGCTAAAAGCGGTCCCGGGTGATGCGAGGATTTCTCGGGCCATAGAGGCCTACTGGCAGGAAAAGGGGGTTCACGGTGGAATTCGAGAGGAAACAGGGGAATATGGGCAGACAGAGGGAAAGGATGGGGGAAGGAGTCTCATGTTCCCGGAATTTTTCCGTGAGGCCCAACCAGGAGGCTTCTATACATCCCTTTTCCCGTTGGGTCAGATCGGCGGCACGTATATCGTTTGTCATGGGCCTCAGGGATTAGTAATAATCGACCAGCATGCGGCCCACGAGAGGGTCCTCTTCGAGAAGTTAAAGCACCAGTTTGGAAATGCCGCAGTCGTTCGCCAGGTACTCCTTTTTCCCCACGTGATGGAGTTATCTCCTGCTGAGGATCAGATATTGGGTGTTTATAAGGACGAACTAGAGAAGTTGGGCATGGAAATCGAGGCCTTCGGTGGTACCACTTTCGCGGTCAAATCGGTTCCCCAGGTTGTGGCTGGAGAGGACATTGAGTCCCTGGTCAAGGATATCATTGGAGAGTTGGCCTCTGAGGGCAGATCTCTTCAGGGAGCGGCCATGACGGAGAAGGTTTTTACGATCATAGCCTGCCATGGGGCAATCAGGGGAAACCGGGCGTTGAGGGATGAGGAGATGCAAACCCTGCTTGGTGATCTAGAGAAGATCGACTTCGCTACTACCTGTCCCCACGGAAGGCCTATCTTTTCCGAGATCGATTATCCTCACCTCGATAAGTTGTTCAAGAGAAGATAGGCGGAATTGCGGATGTGCGGTGCCGCGTCAATTTGGTACTGCCATGTTGCAATGCTGGAGCGTTGGGGTTAGGGAGGTGCAGATTCTCATTCTACCACGTGATAAATAAGCGGTCAAAGCTGCCTTTCATAGTTTCGAAAAGACCTGAAAGGGGTTTCCAAATGGAGAAGGCGATCGCGCTTCCGAAGCCGAGGCTCAAGGGAGGATTGTCCCTCGAGGAGGCCATTTTGAGGAGAAGGAGCACCAGGGTATTTTCTAGCAGGACCATTACAGAGAGCCAACTTTCTCAACTCCTATGGGCTTGCCAGGGCATAACGGAGGGGTATTACAGAACCGTCCCCTCGGCTGGGGCGACCTATCCCCTTGAAGTCTACTTGCTTCTGGGTGAAGCTGGGGTCGAATCCATGTCTGGAGGGATTTATCAGTACGTGCCTGAGAAACATTTCATAATTCATCATCTCCCCGGAGACCTGAGAAAGAGGTTATGCTCTGCCTGCCTGGGTCAGGATTTCATCAGGAGGGCTCCACTATCCTTTGTGGTGTGTGCGGAGTATTCCAGGACTATTGGCAGCTATGGAGATCGAGGGGTGAGATATGTGCATATGGAGGTGGGTCACCTCGGACAGAATTTGGCTTTGCAGGGGGAGGCCTTGGGACTTTGCTCCGTCATGGTGGGCGCCTTTCGCGATGAAGATGTATCCCGAGTGCTCAATCTTCCCCCCCACTTGAAGCCCCTCTATGTGATCCCGGTAGGCTATTCACAAGGTTAGAGCCTCGGATCCCCTCAGTCCCTGGTATTGAGGCCATACTTCTCAAGACGATATCGCATCGATCGAAAATTGATATTCAACAATTCGGCCGCCTTCTTCTTGACCCCCTTTGCCCTCTCCAATGCTTTTATCAACAGACACCTTTCCAGATCCCCCACAACCGTTTCCAGATCGATCCCCTCGGTTGGAATGTCGAAGAAGGTATCATCAATCCTCTTCACTCCTCGTTGTTCATCCAAATACGATTTGAGATTTTCAACCGTCAGGGTATTGCCAGTCTCCAGGGCAACCCCCCTCTCGATGATGTTTTGAAGTTCTCTGACATTTCCGGGATAGTCGTAATTGACGAGCAGTTTCATGGCATCGGGGGAGATTTCCCGTATATCCTTGCCTAATTCTTGCGCGTATTTCTTGAAAAAATGTTCGGCCAAAAGGGGGATGTCCTCCCTCCGTTCTCGGAGCANNCTTACGGCTTCCTCCAGGTCCTTATTGGAGGCCGATATGATCCGAACATCGACTTTGATCTGTTCCGTTCCCCCGACACGGGTGAATTCCCTATCCTGTATCACCCTCAGGAGTTTTACCTGCATTGAGAGGGGCAATTCGCCGATTTCATCGAGGAAGATAGATCCCCCGTCGGCCACCTCGAAGAGACCCCGCTTATTATACATCGCTCCAGTAAAAGCCCCCTTCATGTGTCCAAACAGTTCGCTTTCAAGCAGATTTTCCGGTATGGCGCCGCAGTTCAATGTGACAAAACCCTTCTCCTTCCGGGGACTATTGAAATGGATAGCCTTGGCCACTAATTCCTTTCCCGTTCCACTTTCCCCGGTAATGAGGATGTTCGTTTTTGTTGGTGCTATCTTTTCCATGAGTTCATAAAGGGCTAGCATTTTGGGGCCTTGCCCGATGATCTCATCAAAACTGTATTTTGTCTCAACAAGGCGTTTTAATAGGATGTTTTCCTTTTCCAAGGCCTTCTTTTCCAACGCGTTGCGGATAATGAGCTTAATCTCATCGATCTTGAAGGGTTTTGTGATGTAGTCATAGGCACCCTTCTTCATCGCTCGAACTGCGGTATCGGTGGAGGCGAAAGCCGTAATCATGATCGCAATGGTTTCCGGTGTGATCTCTTTTATTCGCTCCAAAACGGTGATTCCATCCATCTTGGGCATTCGGATATCCATGATGACCAGATCGAAAATATCTTGCTCCACCTGCCTCAAAGCCGTCTCTCCATCAGGGCATTGCGTCACACTGTAACCCTCTTTGGTAAGCATGATTCCGAGAAATTCCCTCATGCTCCGCTCATCATCGACCACTAAAATTTTCTCTCTTTCCATGCCGATATCCCGTGGTTAAGATTTAAAAACACCTTCCATGGACAGAAAAATCTCAAAAGTTGTTCCCTTATTCCGTTGACTATTGACGGAAATGAATCCATCGTGATTTTCCACGATTCGATGGACAATGGCCAGGCCCAATCCGGTTCCACCCTCCTTCGTCGTGAAAAAGGGCTCGAAGATTTTCTCCTTTTCATCTGGATTAATTCCATTGCCGGTATCCGAGACGGATATCTTTGCAAAGGGAATCTTATCCTTCTGCTTTGCTCCTTGAAGTTGACCAGTGGCCCCGTCTGCGTTGACCGTCTCAAGTTTAACCCTCAATTCACCTCCATTTGGCATTATTTGAGCGGCATTGATAAACAGATTCCAAAACAATTGCTTTAGTTGATACTGGTCGCCTAAGACAAAAATTTCCTCCTTAAGATCCTTGACAATCTTGATAGCTCGATTATGGCCTGGCGAATTTTTGAATAACTCAAGTGTTTCATCAATAACCTGGCCAATGTTCATCTTCTCCCTATTGATCTTGGAGGGTTGGGCGAAAAGGAGGAAATCCGTGATCAGATTATTGAGCCTCTCCGATTCCCTCAGGATGATATCCATGAGATGGCGATTCGCCCCCCTGAGGTTCAATTCCCCTTTTAGGACTTGTATAGATCCACTCAGCGAGGTGAGGGGATTTCGAATTTCATGGGCTATGCCCGCCGCGAACTGCCCAATGGTTGCCATTCGATCAGAGCGTTTAATTTGTTCCTCCATCTCCTTGAATGTGGTGATGTCCTGAAAGATAAAGGTTTTGCCGGTTACTCGATCGTTGTTGTCCCTCAGGGGGGAAACGGAAAAACCCAAAAAGAGCGTTTTTCCCGTCTTATCGCAAAAGGTAGTCTCATATCGCTGATACGGGTTGATCCTTGGGGAATTACCCTCGATGGTGAACACTGTTTCATCGATATCGGGAAAGAGCTGTTGGATATGGCTCTGTCCCATTTCATGGGAATCCAAACCCAAGATTCTCTGGGCCGTCCTATTGCAGGAGGTAATCTTTCCATGGGAATCAATGGTCAACAGTCCGCTATCCAGGGATTGGACGATATCCCGATTGAAAGCCTCAAGCTTCGCGTAATCGTCCTGTTTTTTGACCAACTCCCTCCTTTTTCTTCGGAGTTCCTCTGCAAGATGGCTACTCAAGAAGGCCACGATGAAGAAGGCCACGACATATACGAGAATTCGATACAGCACGTAGCTGCTGCTATAGTGATATCCACTGGATAGGCTGCCATACAGGGGTTCGATAATTCCGTAATACTCCAAATCCAGGAAAGTTCCATAGGCAATACCGCTAATGGACGCAATGATATAAGATCCCCTCTTATACAGAATGATGCTTCCGCTGATGATGGAGAAGATGTAAAGAATGACGAAGAAGCTCTCTATGCCCCCAGTTAAGTAAACCAACAGGGTGATTAGCAGGATATCCACGATGTGTTGGACGAAGGCGAACCTCTTAAGGTCCTTCGTCCTGGTCAGCAGTGGAACATAAATGAGGGTGAGAAAATAGGTCAGGCCGATGAAGTAGTAGACGAGGTTATTGGGGGTAATGAAAAAGGCTGCCCCCTTTTTGAATTGGATGAAGAGAATGATGCTCAGAAGAAGGGTGATGATGATCACACGAAAAATCACCAACACCTTCAGCTTCTCAATGCTATCTTCCCTCGATTCGGAAAGGCGTTGATGGTTTTCCATGATGGCTATGGGACGCTCCGATGGTTCTTAATGAACCCCCACCGTTGCTATTTTGAATATTGGCAAATACATGGCGATGACGATTCCACCAACTGTCACGCCCAGAAACACCATTAGTAATGGCTCTAGGAGGGAGGTCAGGGTAGCGACGGCGACATCGACTTCCTCCTCATAGAAATCAGCAATTTTGCTCAACATCGAATCGAGGGATCCCGTGGATTCTCCAACGCCGATCATCTGGGTGACCATGGGAGGAAAAATCTCGCTCCTCGCCAGCGGTTCGGCAATGGTTTCGCCCTCGCTGATACTTGAGCGAGCCTTCATGATTGCATACTCGATCGGTTTGTTTCCCGCAGTCTTCGAGGTGATCGTTAAACCATCCAAGATGGGAACTCCGCTTGTGATCAAGGTGGAGAGGGTTCTTGCGAATCGGGCAACAGCCACCTTTCGGAACAGCATCCCGAATACCGGGGTCTTGAGGATGAGGCTGTCGATGGTAAACTTGCCTTTCTCCGTAGAGTAATACCTTTTGAGCATAAAGAGGAGGACGACCAGGACAACGATGATCAACAAAATATATTTCTTGAGCATATTACTGATACCGATGACGATGAGCGTAGGAAGGGGAAGGGTATGACCCATGGAGGAGAACATCTTATCAAAAACGGGAATTACGAAAATCATCAGGACTGCCACCACAAGGATGGCCACACCCACGATGGTGGATGGGTAAACCAGAGCCGATTTTACCTTCTTCTTCAGGGCCTCGGCTTTTTCGATATAAACAGCCAGCCTATTGAGGACGTTGTCCAAAATCCCCCCCTCTTCGCCGGCGATAACGAGGTTGACGTAAAGTTCATCGAAGACCTTGGGATTCTTTCCCAATGCCCCCGCAAATGTGGAACCACCCTCCACATTTTCCTTAATATTCTTGATAACTTCCTTAAAGGTTTTGTTTTCCTGTTGCATGGCGAGAATATCGAGGGATTGCACGAGGGGCAAGCCCGCATCTATCATGGTAGCCAGTTGTCGGGTGAAAACGGCCACGTCTTTCCTCTTAACCCTCTGTCTACCGAGGCTGAAAGAAACTTCCTTCCCCTTTGCCACCACCTTGGTTGGAACTACGTTCTGTTGCCTGAGGTGAGTCCGGACGCTCCCTTCATCAGGGGCTTCCATCTCCCCCTTCCTCTTCTCTCCCCTGAGCGTCTTTCCTTCCCATTTATATCTCGGCATGATGTGCTCCCCTTGGCTTAGCTGGTCTTACCGTTAATGGGGTCTCGTGGCCTGTCTCGCATCCTTGTCAATCATCTGTCCGCTGGCCTTCAACATATTCATGAATTCGTCCAAATTATGACTCCGTTCCATGGCATCCTGTAATGTGATCAACCCCCTCTGGTAGAGGGAGAAGAGGGATTGATTCATGGTCTGCATCCCGAACTTTGCCTGGCCGACCTGCATTTGGGAGTATATTTGGTGGATTTTATCCTCGCGAATAAGGTTACGTATGGCGGGGTTGGGGATCATGATTTCAACCGCCAGGCATCTCCCCGGTTCCCTTGCCTTCGGAAGGAGCTGTTGAGTGAGCACACCCTCCAGGACAAAGGAGAGCTGGGCCCTGACTTGGGGTTGCTGATGTGGTGGGAAGACATCGATAACTCGATTGATGGTTTCGACACAGGAGTTCGTATGCAAAGTGGCAAAGGTGAGGTGGCCGGTTTCAGCGACGACTAAGGCGGTTTCAATTGTCTCAAGATCCCTCATTTCGCCAATGAGTATGATGTCCGGATCCTGCCTCAGGATGTGTCTTAGGGCCCCACTGAAACTCTTGGTATCGGTGTTGACCTCCCGCTGATTGACGATGCACTTCTTATGGCGATGGAGGTACTCGATGGGGTCCTCTATGGTGATGATATGGGCGCTTCGTTCGCTATTGAGTTTATCGATCATCGAGGCCAGGGTCGTGGATTTGCCTGTTCCCGTTGGTCCCGTTACTAAGATGAGCCCTTTAGGCTTTTTGAGCATCTCATTAGCAATGGGAGGGACTCCCAGTTCCTCAAAAGTCAGTATCTGGTAAGGAATGGCCCTGAAAGCGCCAGCCACTGCCCCTCGCTGGACGAACACATTCCCCCTGAAGCGGCTCAGTCCCTTAATGCCGAAGGAGAAGTCCAACTCACTTTCCTCCTCGAATCGATGGCGTTGGGCATCAGTCAAGACGCTATAACAGAGCCCTTTCGTATCGGAGGCGTTAAGGGCAGTTGAACCTACTTCAACCAATTTTCCATCGATCCTAAACTGAGGTGGCGCTCCCGTGGTAATATGTAAATCCGATGCCTTCTTTTCGATCATCATTTGCAATAATTTCTGTAGATCCAGATGTTGTTGTGACTGCTGTTGTTCAGCCATGGTATCCCCTTTGTCTTGAATCACGCCTTCGTGCTCATTTCTGATCATTCATAGTGGTCCTCAAGATTTCCTCAATGGTGGTCATGCCCTCCTTGATTTTTGCAATTCCCGCCATCCTGAGCGTTTTCATCCCCAACCGTATCGCTTCCTTTTTAACCTCTAGGGTAGAGGCCCTGGATAGGATCATTTCTTTCAATTCATCCCATAAGGGCATTACCTCATAAAGGCCGATTCTCCCCTTATAACCGGTGTTGCTGCATATGGAGCATCCCTTCCCCTTATAGACGGTGAAGCCTTTTATCTCTTCTTGAGGGACACCCAGTCCCATGAGCAGCTTTGGATTCACTTGGATGGGGTCCCTGCATTCGGTGCAAATTTTCCTCGCCAGCCTTTGGGCCAGGACGAGCAGGACGGATGAGCTGATGAGGAAAGGTTCAACCCCCATATCGATGAGCCTGGTGACCGTTCCAGGGGCGTCGTTGGTGTGGACGGTGCTCATCACGAGATGTCCGGTAAGGGCCGCTTGGATGGCGATCTGGGCCGTTTCGAAGTCTCGAATCTCCCCCACCATAATTATATCGGGGTCTTGTCGAAGGAAAGAGCGTAACGCCGAGGCGAAGGTAAGGCCAATTTCCTCGTGCATTTGAACTTGATTAATCCCCATAAAGTTGAACTCAATGGGATCTTCAGCAGTGATGATATTGTCGGTCTCCTTATTCAATTCCGAGAGTGCGGAGTAAAGGGTGGTCGTTTTCCCACTTCCCGTCGGTCCAGTTACCAACACCATGCCCACGGGTTTATGGACGGCCTCTTTGAATTGTTCAAGGGCCTCAACGTCAAAGCCCAATTTCGTCATATCCAACTGGAGCGCCGATTTATCGAGAAGACGAAGAACCACTTTTTCCCCGAAGAGAGTGGGCAGAACGGAAACCCTGAAATCCATTTCCCGCCTTCCCAATCTCAACTTAATACGACCGTCTTGGGGAAGCCTCTTTTCCGCAATATCCAGCTTGGACATGATCTTTAATCGGGAAACAGTAGAATTCTTTATCTGAACGGGCAATCCCAATGCCTTCCTCATGACGCCGTCCACGCGGAATCGAACCCGGAATGTTCTCTCATACGGTTCGAAATGGATATCGCTCGCCCCGACCTTAATGGCGTTGATCAAAATCCCGTTCACGAGTTTAATGACCGGGGCATCGATATCTTCGGGTTTCATGTCGCCTTCATCGCTTCCCTCCACCACCTCCACCTTATCCACCGCTCCCGTGACGAGGGCGTCGAAATCGCCGACGTCGATCAGATCCGCATCATCAAATTCCTCACGGGTGTCTAGCTCATCATCACCAAGGCTGTAATCTCTGGCATCAATTGAAACTGAGCCCTTCCCCTCGAGACCGCCGCCGCCGCCATAGTATTTCTTGATAGCATCGATGATATCGTGATCCGAGGCTACTACGGGTTCTACATTGAAACTCGTGATGAACTTAATTTCGTCGATGGCGAGGAAGTTATTCGGATCCGCCATAGCCAAGGTCAGCTTAGCCCCTACTCGGTTAATAGGGATGATGAGATGTTTCTTCGCCATGCTGGACGGGACCAAACCGATGATCTTCTTATCTATTGTCATATTGGATATCTTGACCGATGGGACTTTATAATATCTACTGAGGCAGGTGAGGAGGTCGCTCTCCTTGACTAATCCCATTCGAATGAGGCTTGCCCCCAGACTGCCCCCCTTGACCTTCTGTTCTTCTACCGCCTTTTGATACTGCTCTGAGCTGATCAAATTTCCCTTAAGGGCAATCTGGGCTGCGTTATCGCTCATGATTTAACCTTGCAATAAGAGGTTCTCTTTGGGTTTTGGCCTCGCATAGCCAAAAGGTGCCATGATACCCAAAAATAAAAGATAGAGGGAAGGACAAAATTTGTCAAGAAAATTTGGGAAATGAATCCCTTTAAAGTTAGGTGCTAAAAATTGCAAAATAGATGCCAAATTTCGTCAAGGACCTGTACCCTCGAAAAGGCAGTGAAATCATAGTCAAATTTGAGAAACGCGAAATTCTGGAAGGGTCGAGAGGTCCCAAACGAGGTGAAAAGAGTGAATGGAAATCGATCAATTGTGACCTTTTTGCATACCTCTTCGCCCAGAGCTATTCAAGGAGTATCTGTGAACCTGAATGGATCGATTTTTTGAGAAGAATCCACGCGGGAGTTGGATGGATGGAGAGTGCTGTTTGGTGGGATTCGATACCGTGGTAGATACGACTAAATTCAACCAGTGATCGGATTTCGTCCAGATGTCTTGGTACGTCATACGTCCCAAACGTCCATTAACCCCTCTCCAGCACGAGGAAAAAGGTGTTTTCCTCCCTTTGGACCAACATGAGGATCTCTTTTTTGCCCTTCAATTTGTCCATTTGCCCTCTATATCCCTTCAAATCCTCAATGGGCTGACGATCGATCTCCCTTATGATATCACCTGTTCGAATACCCGCTTCATGGGCTGGGCTGCCCACCTTCACCTGTGACACTAAGACCCCAGCTTTTTCGGATATTCCCAGGTGTTTCGCGATCTCAGGGGTAAGGTCTTGGACGGTGAGTCCGAGATCTTTTTCGATTGTGAATTCCCCCGCCTTTGCGACTTTTTTCTCCTTCAGCTCCCCCACCTCAATCTTCAGTTTTTTCTTCTTCCCCTGTCTGATGACTTTTACCTCAACCTGCTTCCCAACTGGAGTATTTGCTACGATCTTTGGGAGTTCGCTCATTTTGTGGATTTTTTTGTCGTCGAATTCGATGATAATATCCTCGCGTTCTATCCCGGCTTTTTCCGCCGGGCTATCTTCCATTACCTGGGCCACCAACGCCCCCTCCGATTTCTCCAGGCCGAATTGTTTCGCGAGTTCCGGCGTCACGTTCTGAATCATAACCCCCAACCATCCCCTCGTAACCTCCCCCTTTTCCCTCAATTGGGGGAGAATCTCTTTGACCATATTGATGGGGATGGCAAACCCGATTCCGGTCCCCCCTGCGATAATGGCGGTATTAATGCCAACAACTTCTCCCCTCATATTAATCAGGGGGCCGCCGCTATTTCCGGGGTTGATGGAGGCATCCGTTTGAATAAAGTCATCGTAGGGTCCTGAACCAAGCACTCGACCCTTCGCACTGACGATCCCGGCAGTAACCGTATGTTCGAGGCCGAAGGGATTCCCGATGGCTATGAGCCACTCTCCTACTTGTAGTTCGTCGGAATCGCCCATCGTCACTGCGTTGAAGGGTTTGGTCGGTTCGATTTTTATGAGGGCAATATCGGTCTTTGGATCTCGCCCCACAACTTCGGCATCGAACTCTTGCTCGTCGGATAGTCGGACTTTGATCTTGTCTGCCTTTTCGATGACGTGGTTGTTGGTCAAGATATATCCTTGTTCATCTATGATGAATCCCGAGCCAAGGCTGCTCTGAGGAAATTCCCTCGGAGGGGTTTCGCCGAAGAAACGCTCGAAGAATTCATCCCCAAAAAAATCCCGAAAGGGACTTTTTGGGCCAAAGGGACCCCGGAAGCCGCCTCCCGGATGTTTGACTATTTGCGTGGATCTGATATTGATCACCGAGGGCTTCATCTTCTTTGCCAAATCGGTAAAGGAACTGGGGCGTTCCGCCTCAATCCTGCCCTTCTCTTTTTTCCCTTTGAACAGCTCAAGAGATCTGACCTCTTTATGGATGCCGAATAAAGCCATCGCAAGGCCAATGGCCATGAGGACGGAGAACCATCTCCTCCGAAAACCTATGAAACCCTTTATCATCTCCTTTCTCCGTGTTCGTTATGGTTTCGACTGTTATGGAGACGCCGGTTGGGGGGATTGAGGTAAGGATCACTATTCTCTCTCAACTTACCCAACAGATACTCGCTCTTGCTGATTTCCTTGATCAATTTAACGCCCTTGCCGCTCTCCTTTTTCTTTGCTCTGGGAATACTAAATGCCCAGGTGAGGACAGCTAGAATATCCCTCCCCTTCAAATACCTCACGATATCATAACTCTTGCCCGCTCCCAGATGTCCCCCCTCCAAGATCAGTTTAAAGAACATCTCTTCCCTCCTTCATGGTTTACCATTGATGCGCTAATAAAGAATTATATGGAGGGAAGATTAAAAAGGGATTAAGACGAAATTAAAATCCTCTAATCTTGTGAAGGCTATTTCCTGGGCGAGCTGGTTTCACGTGCGGTGATTCCCCCATCCGGAGGGGCTAGCGGAAGAGTAACCGTAAATATGCTCCCCGTGCCGAGGTCGCTTTCAACGGTAATTTCGCCGCCGTGGGCCTCCACAATCCACTTACATATGCTTAGGCCCAAGCCGCTTCCCCCGGCATCCCTCGACCTGACCTTGTCTACCCTGAAGAAACGGTCAAAGATATGAGCTTGATCCTCGGGAGCGATCCCGATTCCATCATCAATTACCCGGAGTTTGAATCGGCCATCATCTTTCTCAAGTGAGATTCTCACCTCACCGCCTTCGGGGGTGTATTTAATCCCGTTATCCACCAAATTCAGGAGCAGTTGCCTCAACTTGAGCCGATCCCCTATCATCACCCCATCCACATCGTTGCTTATGTGGATCGTGATATCCTTGGTCATGGCGATGGTTTGCGCCTGAGCCTGGACTTCGGAAATGAGTTTCGCTAGGTTAACCCGGTGCTTCTCGAGATGGGCCTCCCCCATATCTGCCTTGGAGAGGAAAAGCAGATCATCGACGATTTGGGCCATGTGGTTGACCTCTTCCAAGTTACTGGTCAATATCTCCTTGTATTCCTCTGGACGCCTCCTTTTCCTCAGACCCACTTCTATTTCTCCCTTGAGGATGGTCAAGGGAGTCCTCAATTCATGGGAGGCATCGGCGGTAAACTGCCGGATCTGTCTAAAAGATCGGCCCAACCTGGATATCATATCATTGAAGGTTTCGGCCAATCGTCCAATTTCATCCCGGGTCTTCCTCAGTTTGATCCTTTGATTGAAGCTCTTTGAAGTGATCATCCGGGCTGTTTTCGTGATTTCATCGACGGGTCTTAAAGCCTTGTTTGCCAAGAATAGCCCCCCCAAACTGGCAACAACCAGCACCGAGGGAACGGTGATCCACAAGATGAGCAATAACGTCTTAAGGACCTCCTCTACCTCTTCCAAAGATGTCGCTACCTGCACGATATTGATGATATGCCGGTGCCTAATGACGGGCACGGTGACCATCCTGAGGGGATATTCATCCATGGCCTTTGTCGTTTCGAAGGTGAGCTTTCCCTGAGATGCGTTTTTGAGGGCACGGATTGAGATGGGTAGTTGAAATTGTCGCAGATTATCCGATTTCCTGCCGACCCTCCCAGACTCATCCAAAACCTGGATGAATTTCGTCAGCGGTTTCACGCCGAAGGATTCCTTTAACATCCTATCAAGATTACCAAAACTGTATTGGGAATAGGGGTTGGTGGAGGAAGAGGCGATCACTTCCGCAATGGATCGGATCTTAGTATCGATACCTCTATAAAGACTCCTCGCGAGGGTGAGGTAGAGAAATGTACTAAAGGAAGTCAGCACAATTCCCAGTATGATTATATACCAGAGGGTCAGTTTAAACCGGATATTCCCAAAAATCATGGTTCATCCTTCATCATGTAGCCGGAACCCCTAATGGTGTGAATCAGCTTCTTTTCGAATCCCTGGTCGATTTTCTTGCGAAGATAGTTTACGTAGACGTCGATCACATTAGTCTCGGGATCAAAATGATAATCCCAAACGTGTTCGGTGATGAGGGTCCTCGTCAATATGCGATTGGGATTTCTCATGAAATACTCCAAAAGGGCATACTCCTTCGGGGTCAATTCGATTTTCCTCGTCCCCCTTTTCACCCGATGGGTGGATGTCGATAGGCTCAGATCCCCGACCGTGAGGATATCCGTCTTTTCCTTTGTCTTTCTCCTAAGTAGGGCCCTTACCCTCGCCACCAGTTCCGCAAAGGAAAATGGTTTGGTCAGGTAATCATCTGACCCAGTGTCCAATCCCGTGACGATATCTTCCACGGAATCCTTTGCGGTTAGGATTAGAATAGGCACACCGGATCCGTTGCCGCGGATTCGCCTCAAGACCTCCATGCCATCTAATTTGGGAAGCATAATATCCAAGAGGATCAGATCGTACTCGTTGATCTGAGCCAAAGCGAGGCCCTCTTCACCGTCATAAGCGATATCGACGGCGTAGTGTTCTTCCTCAAGGCCCTTCTTGATAAAACTGGCAACCTTCTTTTCGTCTTCTACTACCAGGATTCGCATCGCTTTTTCAATAGGGGCTGTAATGAATTATTTGTGCAGGCAGTCCCTTGAGAATGCCATTATATTATCTTCATGCAAAAATGCAAGGTAAAATTATTTGGAGTTTCCGGAGTTTTTCAGGGGACTCCGTTGTTTCTGAGCGTAATCTGCTGGAGAAGTGGGGTACCCATCGAGGGTGAACAGGAAGGGGAAAGCCGGCCCTTTAGAGGCCGGAAGGGGTAAATATTCCCCGGGACCCCGAAAGGGTCACTTCGGAGGTATTGAAGCGAAGAAACAGCGGAGCCACGTACTGAAATTCCTTTTTCAAATAAAATCAAATATTTATAAAAATTTTTGCATTAAAACGAAGGAAACTCCAGAAAATTATTCCTATTCAGTCAAAATCATACCTTTTCTCAGCCCACCTCTCCGAGAAGCACCAGGAGGATCAGATAAGAGTAAGAGCTGAAAAGAATCTGTTCGCTAATATCCCTGCTATGGGAGGGAAAAAGAAGGTACATGCGAGTCTGATAAGGGTGAATTTCCAGCCCATGATTCCTACCTCCATTGGCAGTCGGCCTACCGCCCATAATGACCAGCCGGTCAAGAATGCCACCATTGTTCCAACACTGGCCCCTGCCCGCAGGAGGCCGGCTGCGATAGGGAGGCTTATGTAGGGTCCTCCAGGGGCAAAACCGCCCGCTATTGTGCCGATCATGATACCCCGGATACCAGACTCCACTCCTACCCATTTGACCAAAATGTCATGGGGGATGAGAACCTGGGCCATGCCCGCCACCGTGAACGCACATGCCAAAAGCGGGAGGATTTGGATCGTCATATTCGCAGCCCTTCGCAATCCAATAATATGTTCTCCTCCCCCCCTGAGGTAACCGATGGAGATTAAAATACCGGCAATGAGTGCCATCGTTATTGTTGGAAATAGCATTTTGGAATCCCTTTGCCTTTTTCCCGTTGCCGTCTTCGACAAATCCCCTTCAACTCCATAGCTTTCTTGAGGACCGCCCCGTTTTTTGGCGAAAGAGGTCTTTTGGAACCTCATTTTACCTGTTCCCCTTTTTGAATCGCGTCAATATCTTTGGCAACTGATTGGCATCACGGTCAAAGTCCGATTCAACCTTGAGGACAGAATGAGAGCATTTAGTTCCTTAGCGAAAACAAAGCAGACCATCTCTTATAGATAAGAGAGAGAGGATATAACCCCTCCACAACCTCTTATGGTCCGTCTGGCTTCGAAGATATCAGGAGGACCAGCTCAATGCTCCTATAATATCAGAGGCCCACCGCATTCACAAGAAAAATGAGAGTTTCCATCAGGGAAAACCCCGCTCCCTATGCTTCGGGGTCTGTTACCCCTCAACAGGGCAAGGCTGGAGGTAGGAGCAGGGAGGCTAAGGGTATGGGTAAGAGTTTCGAGTGAAGAGTGGAGATTCAAGAGGGAGTGGGGCNNTCGGCTGAGCTCACGTCGAAACCTGCTCCCCCTCGTCCAGCAAACTACGCTCGGGGAGAACGGTTTTTCTTCAGAAACTCAGGAAACTTCCGGAGGGGGCGTCCTTGACAGTGGGTTTGTTCCTCTGTTAGAATTTTCGTTCAACAGCCGTTCATGAATGCGAAATACTGGGAAGGTTACAGAAGAGGGGGATGCGGGAGATGCTGAGAATTTGTGGGATTCAGATGACCTGCGTCGAGGACAAGGAAAGGAACCTCAAGAAAGCGGTGCAACTAGCTGAACTGGCTTCCGAGAAAGGGGCAAAGATTATCGGCTTCCAGGAGCTCTTTAACACGCATTGGTTCCCAAGGGACATTGATCGGCGGAATTTCGGCCTTGCAGAGCCCATGAATGGGAAGACTATCCAAATGATGCAGAAAGTAGCCAAGGAGAAATCAGCGGTTCTCATCTGCCCCTTTTTCGAGGAGGGGATCGAAGGAGTTTATTACAATACGGCGGTGGTTATCAATGCCGGCGGCAAGGTGCTGGGAGGGTATAGGAAGGTTCACATTCCCCAGATTCCCCTTTGGGAAGAGAAATCCTACTTCTCACCGGGAGACACGGGATTTCCCGTCTTCCATACCAAATATGCCAAGATAGGCGTTCAAATTTGTTGGGACAATTTCTTTCCAGAGGGAACGAGAATATTGGCTCTCAAGGGGGCACAGATTGTTTTCGCTCCCACTGCTGCCGCTTTTGCCTCGCAGCAGAAATGGGAAACCGTCATGAGGGCTAATGCTATTGCCAATGGCCTGTTCATCTTTCGGGTAAATCGGGTAGGAAGCGAAAAAAAGCAGGATTTCTATGGGACGAGTTTCTGCGTGACACCAGAGGGGGAGCTTATCGATAAACCGAGCGGGATGCAGGAGGGGATCGTTTTTGCCAATATCGATACCCAGGATATCGGCACAACTAGAAGGGAGTGGACCTTTCTGAGGGATAGACGTCCTGAGGTCTACTGGGAAGTTGCCGGTTTGCCTTGGCAAAGGGAGCACGGGGCGGCTAGAGGATCTCTTGAGGCACGGGGGGTAAAGGCAGTCGCGAAAAAGAGCAAGAAGGGATGAAGAAGACGCTAACGGAATTGGTGAACGATTCCATTCACCGTTGTATGGATAGGGGCCTGCTGAATAGCAGGGAGATTCCGCCCGTAATTGTAGAATCTCCGAAGGAAAGGTCCCACGGCGATTATGCCACCAACATTGCCATGGTCATGACGGCCCGGGAGGGCAGGCCCGCCCACGAAGTGGCCCGGGTCATATTGGACCAGTTAGAGGATGAAGATGAGGTCATCGAAAAAGCGGAAATCGCCGGCCCAGGATTCATCAATTTTTTTCTGAAAAAAGAGGTGTGGTACTCAGTCCTGGAGGAAATCGAGGGTGGGAGGGACGACTTCGGCAAGGGTCAAATAGGGAAACGGAGGCGGGTTCAAATCGAATTTATCAGTGCCAATCCGACGGGACCGTTGCACGTTGGGCACGGGAGGGGAGCGGCAATCGGCGATGTCTTGGCAAATATCCTCGAGACATGTGATTATCGAGTCTTTAGGGAATATTACATTAATGACGTTGGGAACCAGATGAATACCTTGGGTAGGTCAGTTTTTCTCCGTTATCTCCATGCCCTGGGGAAGGAGGTCGAATTTCCTGACTATTGTTATCAGGGGGATTACATAGGGGAGATCGCTCAAAGAGCCATTAAGAAGAAGAAGGATGGGTATCTCCGTTATTCCCAGGAGGAATCGGTCCGGTCATTAGCAGCTTTTGGCGCCAATGATATATTACGCGGAATAAAACGAGATTTAGATAAATTCGGAGTCCATTTTGACAGATGGTTTAGCGAGAAAGAACTCTATCGGGATAAGAAAGTCGCGGGGGCTATCGAGGTTTTGAAGGAAAGGGGCCTCGTCTACGAAAAGGATGGGGCCTTATGGCTTAAGACTTCCCAATATGGCGATGAGAAGGATCGCGTTTTGGTAAAGGCGGATGGGCAGACGACCTATTTTGCATCCGATGTGGCATACCACAAGGATAAATTGGATCGGGGGTTCGACGTATTGATCAATATCTGGGGCGCAGATCACCATGGATACATTCCCCGGATGAAAGCCTCATTGATGGCAATGGGTAAGGACGAGGAGGTTTTGAAGATAATCCTTGTCCAATTCGTCAGCCTCATGCGAGACGGAAAGCCTGTTACCATGTCAACCCGGGCGGGAGATTTCACAACGCTGAGGGATGTGGTGGAGGAAGTTGGCACGGATGCAGCAAGGTTCTTCTTCCTGATGAGACGACCCGACAGCCAACTCGATTTCGACCTGGAGTTGGCCAAGAGACAGAGTGCCGAAAATCCCGTCTATTATGTCCAGTATGCTCATGCCCGAGTATGCAGCATTATCAAGGAGGCCCTGAATATGGGTATCGGTTTGCCGCGATTCGAGGATATCAATGTCCTTCTGCTCAAACTTCCGGAGGAATTGAACCTCCTCAAATACCTTTCGGCATACCCCGAGGTTATCGAGGCAAGTGCGCTCTCGCTGGAGCCTCATCGAATCCCCTTTTATCTGATCGAGCTTTCCAGTGCTTTCCATAGTTATTATAATAAATACCGCGTGATCTCATCTGAGGTGGAGCTGACCAAGGCCCGTCTGCTGTTGGTGAGCTCGATAAAGATGGTAATTAAGAGCGCTCTCAACGTATTGGGGATCACGGCCCCAGAGAAGATGTAATCCTTCGAATGGGAAAGGACAAGGAATCATATGGGGATGAGTAAGGGGAAGGGTTCCGGTACCGGAATGAAGGTGGGGCGCATCCTACTGAGCTACGGAATCATATTTTCCATTGGTCTTTGGTTGGGATATAAGTTAGCATCCACTGGAAAGAGCGAGGTGCCTCAGAGGAAGGAGATCTCGGAATCGGTCGTCAAGATGGGAAATGAGGATGAGAAGAAAGGGGAAAGAGGGGAGGGGAATGATAGGACACCGGAGGCATCCTCCTTTGAAGGGGAAGCGGTTCAAAAAGATGATTTATCCCTCTCTTTTTATGAAACCCTCCTGAAGAGAGAGCCGTCTCCGAAAACTACTGGTAAGAGGGGTGACTCAGATGGTACCAAGGCCGCAAACGGTTCGGAGAAAGCAGAAAGCTCTTTAAGAGAGGACAAATCATCAAAAACGGGGCTTTCAGGGGTGGCTCCCTTTTCCATCCAGGTGGGTTCCTTTGCCCACCGAAAACAAGCCGAGGATTTGACCCAACGCTTAAAAGGGAAGGGCTACCTGGCCTATGTTACAAGCCAGATCATCTCGGGGATGGGAAGAATGTACCAGGTGAGGATTGGCCACTATCGAACTTTGGATGAGGCGAAGAGGGAAGCGAAACTCATCGGAAAAAAGGAGAAGTTGCCAACGTATATTCCTTTATCGCCCGATTCATAGCAAAGTGAGGAGAGGAAGGGAAGCTTTATCGGAATAGGAATCCACGGGGGATAACACCATGGCGGGAAAGGCTCCGATAAGAAAGGCCAACAAAAAGGGTGTGGTGCGCGAATATGCCGAGGCCTTTATCGTCGCTTTTATTATTGCCCTGTTAATCAGGACTTTTCTAGTTCAGGCCTTCAAAATCCCTTCAAGTTCTATGGAACCCACCCTTTTAGTGGGTGATCATATCCTGGTAAGCAAGTTCATCTACGGCATCAGGATCCCCTATATCGGGAAGAAATTCCTGACGTTTCATAAGCCGAAGAGGGGAGATATCATCGTTTTCATCTATCCGGAGGATCCCAAGAAGGATTTCATCAAAAGGGTGATCGCGACCGAGGGCGAGGATGTATTGATCAAAGATAGGAAGATATTTATCAATGGGAGGGCAATCGAGGATCCGTGGGGGGAATACAGCCACCTCCCGAGCCATTTCCGGCCGAAGGACAATTATGGACCTACAGTGGTGCCCCCCCACTCCCTTTTTGTCCTTGGAGACAACCGAGATAATAGCCAAGACAGTCGGTATTGGGGATTCGTCGATTTATCGGCAGTAAAAGGGAAGGCCTTTATCATATACTTCTCCTATCATAAGGGGGCTACCAACCTGCTGCACAAGATACGATGGAATCGGTTTGGGAAGTTACTCCGGTGAGCGGCAAAGGAGGATTCTCCTTGCGACATCAATGTCCTTCCTCATTTGCCGGACTAAGGAATCGGGGTCTTCGAAGGCCTCTTCATCCCGTATCCTTTCAAGGAAGATCAATTGGATCTCTTCCCCGTAAATATCCCGGGTAAAATCCAGGATATGCACCTCAACGGAGAGGGGATTCTCCCCGAAGGTGGGATTGTAGCCCACATTGGCCACCCCAGGATAGGTTTTGTTTCCCAGAATCACCTCCACGGCATATACCCCCGTCTTGGGGTAAAGGCCGTTTGGGATTTCCAGGTTTGCCGTTGGACACCCTAACTCTTTTCCCCTGCCAGTTCCCCAAATCACCTTGCCTATGAGCCGATAGTTCCTTCCCAGCAATTGCGCGGCCTGGCGCATTTCTCCGCACTGGATAAGCTCCCGTATCTTGGAACTGCTAACGGGGGTATCATTCACCTTCACGGCCTCGACAACCTTCACCTCGAAACCGAATTGTCGCCCCAGCCGTATGAGCATCTCTACGTTTCCCCTGCGGTCTTTGCCGAAATAGTAGTTATAGCCAACGAGGATTTTTTTTGCCCCTATCTTATCCACTAGGATCCGCTCCACGAACGTCTCGGGCGTGATCTTGGCGAGATCGAAGTCGAATGTTGCCACGATGATTACATCGACACCTACCATTTCCATCAACATCAATTTTTTCTTAAAGGGCGTAAGAGGAGGGGGACATCTTTCAGGGGCTAAGACCTTGAGAGGATGAGGGTCGAAGGTGAATACAATAGCCTCCCCGTCTATTTTTTGAGCTTCTTCCTTTACTGCCTTGAAGATGTTTTGATGTCCCAGGTGCACACCGTCGAAGTTCCCCAGGGTCAAGACAGGATTACGGAATTTGCGGTTTATGTTCTCGATTCCAATAATAATGTCCATCGAGTATCGCCAAATGTGTTTGAAAAGTTGGTATCCATTGACAAATCTCTGAAAGACTCGCTATTCGCTGCTCAAAAAAACATTGCAAGAATAAAACCCCTGTCCCTTCGCTTCAGTGCTTGCGAAGTGACCTTCTCAGAGTTCGCAAGGGAAACTTCTTCCAGCCTCTAGAGGGCTGGCCACTCCCTTTCCTTCGGCTCCGCTCAGGACAAGCTCTGCTCCCCCTCGGTGGGTACCCCTCTTCTCCAGCAAATTTCGTTCATGGACAATGATTTTCTCCAGAAACGAAAGAAATCATAGAGCGAATAAACCTTAATTTGCGCTCAGAACTCCCTTTCCCAGTTTTCCAGAGATCTCATTGATTTTCCTTGACTTTTTCAGAATGAAAACGATAAGATAAGTTTAATATTTTTACAATTTTTTCTCAAGAATTGCCGAAGTGGCGGAATTGGTAGACGCGCTAGGTTCAGGGTCTAGTAGGCGTTAGCCTGTGGGGGTTCGAGTCCCCCCTTCGGCACCANNATAGAGTCTCTGCTAACGTTTTTGCTAACGTTTGCGAGATAATCTTCTATCTGGTCAATTGCTTTGAGAAGATCCTCTTCATCTACTGTGTCATATCTGAAGTTCATATCGTTAGCCGTGTGGCCGGTTATGGACATGATCACGTTTCTCGGGACCCCGGCTCTCCTTGCGATTGTGGTGAACGTATGTCGCAGGTCATGGAAAATGAATCCACCTTGCACATAGCGGCCATAGGGGATTTCTGCCTGCCTACAAGCATTTTCGAGTGATTTCCTAATATCACCCTTGATAGACTGCCCCTTATACTGAAACAAATGACCATCCGTAGAACTTGTGCGTAATCGGTTCGGAAGTCCCATTAAGACGGCCAGCAGAGTAGGGGAAATTGGAACTTTTTTCGGCATTCCCTCTTTGGTGTCTTTGGCTTCGAGCCGGATCATTCGGTTTTCCAGATCAACCTTATCCCAGGTAAGGGATACAATCTCGCCCCTTCGCATCCCCGTCCAGAATGCCGTCTCAACAATTGGCCTTGTATGTTGGGGTAGGGCAGCTATCAATCGCTCATATTCATCAGGATAGGAAAGTACCCTGTCCCTTCTGTTTGCATCTCGTTTGAGCAATTTCTTGGTCTTCCTAAAAACCTTCAAGAGATCACCGCCTACAAGGTCGTTATCGAAGGCCTTATAGATCATCGTTCTGGCTGCCCCGATCTGTTGGTCAACGTAGGAATCGGAATACCCTGCTGCCTTCTGCTTTGCCTGGTAATTCTCCAAGTCTTGGGGTTTTATTCGGCTCACAATTATGTTTCCAAATTCAGCATTGAAACTGGTAAGATTGTATTGAAGGGTAGGGTAATAAGCCTTAGCTTTGACCTTTTCGAGCCCAAGAAACCAGGCTGTTAGCTCATTGAAGGTCATCTTTGCTTCAGGCTTTATATCGAAGATTCGGTTTTCCCTCTTTTGGCTCCGACGTTTGCCCTCAGCGTCCCTGGCTTCCTCGATGGAGTACCCTACCGGTTCCCACCGTTGCCTCCCGCCAGGGAGCCGGTAGATGATCCAATATTTGACCTTCTTAGATCGTTTCAACTGGACAAGGTCCTCGCCACAGG
>JABAOH010017019.1_pt1 | contig 34833 bp, 33 predicted proteins | sample 7062181 | NCBI WGS metagenome assembly JABAOH01 (sample SAMN14538630, study PRJNA623070) | marine sediment metagenome | biome: marine biome [ENVO:00000428]; feature: marine pelagic biome [ENVO:01000023]; material: deep marine sediment [ENVO:00002113]; isolation source: pool of 5 deep marine... | reverse complement strand
AACCGGTGAATATGGGACCGGAGGTTAATTCATCCACTAGTGATCTGGGAGTGGTAATCTCCCCCGATGGGAAGTATATTTTTTATCATAGCAGCAGGATTCATCCCCGATCAGATGAATTGGGATATGGAAACGGCAAAGCCGACATCTATTGGGTGGATGCCAAAATCATCGATACATTGAGGAAAAAATAAAGTACCTGGCACCTTCGATGCAGGCGATATCGTACACCAGAGAATTATCTACCGTAGAAAAATAATTTTCTACGGTAGAAAAGTTTTTTTCTACGGTAGAAAAAAGACGCTCTAGGGTACAAAACGAAGCGGTCATTTATTAGTAAAAAAATGAATCATTTCATGGCTGGTAAGCATAACGTACCTGGCACCTTCGATGTTTATTTGATCCCGGCGATTTTGAAAACCGTTTCATCCCAGGTGGTACTCTCATGGATATACTTTTGTATTTCCCGGACAAAGCGGCGTCTGGTTTGAGTGGCTCGGAGTTTTTCCGGTTCGAGGTGGTGAATGTTTGATTTTACAAAATCAAAAGGAATTTTAATTAAATCCGGGAAAGAAGCATATTCAAACAGGCGTTTTAATTTAAAGGTATCTGATGAGGCGTTCCAGGTATGGTCCCAGAAATATTTTCCCAGGGCCGGGTGAAGCGGCTTACCGTTAAGCACATATTTAACGTTACCTGTTTTTTGCATGAACTATTAAATCTCCTATTAATTTCGTTACAAAAGCCATAAATTCATCATTATTTGTTTTTTGTATTATTAAAACTTCACCTTCAAGCAGATGGGGTGATTTTAACAAATCCCCGGTGGCTATCATTAACCCTTCGTAATCAGGGGGCACTCTTTTTAGCTCAGACCATGAGATGGCCTGTGCTAATTCAACATCCTTTAGCAAATAAAAGAGATCGAGAAAATCCTTGGTCGTACGCCTTTCCATCACTGTACCGATTTTGTTGGCACAAATATTTTCCCTGGAATCAATTAAGGCCCCTTTAAACTCCTTTTTGTTTCCAACTGTTTTGTAATTTTCATAAACAAATTCGATCTTCAAAGCCGTGCTGTTACTGGTAACAAAGATTCTTTTAAAAAACTCCCCATCCGTTGTTACTTCTACTTTCTTAAAAGCCTTTTCCAGTCTGTAAATGATTTCCCTGTAAGAAAAGTTAAAATTCTCTTTTGGATGGTTATAGCCATCGTAAAAGAAATCGAGATCATCGGAAAACCGGTGATTGTAATAGAACCTGCTGAGAGCGGTCCCACCGGTCAAATAAAACTCTTTTCTTTTAATATTCTCGAGCACAATGTCCTGGATGGGATACAGGATTTTAAAATAAAAATCCTTTTCTTCTTGAGCGGCTTTTCTTAAAAGTTTTGCATTTTTTGTCATGGTACAATTATAACAGCCCCGAAGATAAAATTCCATATCTTTTAATCATGTAAAAAATACGTTGAAAGGCAATAAAGTACCTGGCACCTTCGATGTAGGTAGGGGCTCGGCCTGCATTTCGTGTTCACCCGGAAATGGGATGCTGATTTTTTAAATGGATTAAAACGGGCGATCACAAGGATCGCCCCTACTGTCTGCTTTTAAACAGCGGATTTAGGCACCCTTCAACCTTTGACAAGAACCATTGATATGTGATATAAACTTACATTACGTAACGTAACATAAGAAGGCGACCTAAATTATATTAACTTTTTCTACGAGAAACAATTTATTAGGAGTGACTTCCTCACGTGAACTGTTTTTAACTCTGGATTTGGATTTAATAGGAGGCATGATGCAAATTATGAAACATTTTCTTATTATCTTATTATCAGCTTTGCTGCTGATGTCCTGCAACCAAAAAAATGATTCAAACGTTGATCTGTTAATTCACAATGCTCAAATTTGGACTGGTGAAAAAGACAATCCATCTGCCAGCACACTTGTTATTTCCGGTAGTAAGATCCTTGCTGTAGGAGGTAATGAGCTTAAAAGACAATATGGTAAGAATGCAAAAAAAGTAATCGATGCGGAGAAGAAATTTATCACACCGGGATTCATCGACGCCCATGTACATTTTCTTTCCAGCAGCTATGGTTTATCATCAGTTAAATTACGTGATGCTTCCACACCGGAAGAATTTGCCAGGCGCATCAAAGAAAAGGCTGCCTCGCTGCCCAAAGGAAGTTGGATCCTGGAAGGGGAGTGGGACCACATGCTGTGGGGAGGGGAACTTCCGAAAGCATCCTGGATTGACAAATTCACACCGGATCACCCGGTTTGTGTTGGCCGGTTGGATGGACATATGGTTCTGGCAAATTCCGCTGCCATGAAATTGGCGGGCGTTACGAAGGAAACCAAAGATGTGGATGGCGGAACCATTGTCAGAGATGCAGATGGAAATCCCACCGGAATTTTTAAAGATAACGCGGAATACCTCATTCATAAAGTGATTCCCGAATTTACACCAGAACAAAATGATGCTGCATTCATTGATGGGATGCGATTTGTCGCTTCAAAAGGGGTTACCTCTGCACACAATATGGACCTTGCTGACACAGATATTATCGAGAAGTATATGAGGATTAAAGATAAACATATTACCCGCTTTTATCTTGGCGTAAAGCTGTGTCACTGGAAGACCTTAAGTAAAATCTTGAAGGAAAAGGGTTCGGGTGACCAGTGGTTGAAAATTGGTTTTTTAAAAGAGATACTGGATGGATCTCTGGGATCACACACAGCTGCCTTTTTCGAACCATACACAGATCAACCTCAAGATAGGGGACTCTATCTATTGACAAAAGAGGAATTGCTGAATCAAGCTCTCGGAGCTGATGCCGCCGGTTTGCAATTGGCCATTCATGCCATTGGTGATAAAGCGATCAGTGACGTGCTTGATGTATATGAACAGGTGATTGAAAAAAATGGATTAAGGGATCGGAGGCTGCGTATCGAACATGCTCAACATCCCAAACCTGGGGACTTTGCCAGGTTTAAAACTCTTAATGTCATTGCCAGCATGCAGCCATATCATGCAATTGATGATGGCAGGTGGGCAGAAAAANNTTTGGAAGCGACTGGAGTGTTGCACCGCCAACACCCCTGGAAGGTATTTACGCCGCTGTTACCCGACGGACTATTGATGGTAAAAATAATGACGGATGGGTGCCTGAACAAAAAATTACCGTTGAAGAAGCATTAACAGCATATACGATTAACGCAGCATACGCTTCTTTTGAAGAAGATATAAAAGGTTCCCTTAAAGCCGGTAAACTGGCAGATTTTGTTATTCTTGATCAAAACTTATTGAAGATAGATCCGGTTTTAATTAAGGATGTGAAAATTCTAAATACCTACGTCGGGGGAAAACAGGTTTACCCACCAATACAGACGTCGGATAAATCAGAGATCAGGTTATGATTGAGCAGGTTTGATTTATAGAGTCGGCATAGATTTTGACGCGCTTGGGGAATGTTAAGACGCTCAGAGGTTCATTTGCGGTTGATTGGCTGAAGAACCATTGATCTATTTTGTCCTGGGTTGGGGAGATATAGCCGTAAATGGTATTATTGCTTACCAGGTTGGTGAGGAAATGGGTGCCCTGCGTACCGTACATCCTGGTCTGGAACCGTTTCTGGTCCTCATCATGTCCCCCTTGAATCATGTACAGGAAATGGCTGCCGTAAACACCACCGGTGAGATTGGTGTCATCCGGGAGAGGCTCGGGCCGGCCGGCAATGTCTACTCCGTATTCAAAGATGGCCGCAGCTCCGTTCACATCCCGATAATCGACCTGTATTCCCCAATCCCTGTTTGTGCTTCCCAGTCTCCCGGGCACGATCAGCAGGTAAGCCTTATTTTGCTCACACATGCTGCGGTTGATCTCAGAGATTTTCCTTCTAACTTCATCATGTTTGTCTTTAGTATATGAAAGTGGAGAGACAACTACGGTATACTCGATTCCTTCTTTGATACCATGCCCCTGAAGGCTCTTGATTGATAAGTAAGTATGCTCTATATTTTCGGGAATTTTTATGGGTTCGAACTTCAAATGGGGCAATTGTGTAAGCTGAACGACATGGAAGTAGCCCGTTTCAGAAAAAGGGACCGGTGCCTTACAATATTACTTTTTCGCTGAACTCACGCCTTTTGTTTGATGAGAACAGACGGTGTAAAACCATTTACTGAAGAGCGTTTCATATTAATCCCTTTGAGGTTCTCCCCGGATTCCGAAAACTCCAAAAAAGCCAAAAAGGTGACTAAAAATTGACTGGCAGAATTTTTTTACCTGAATGAAGAGGCGGCAATTTGAACATTTGAAGGCACCGCCCACTTTTTTCATATCGCATTATAGGAGCCTTAAAGCTTCATTAATATAATACAAATTATTTTTCAAGATTAAATTTCGGACCTATTTCAACCAAAACATCTTTTCTCTTAATATCGCCATTGATATCTTTAATCACGAACACTAAATAGTATCTTCCAAAGAATCCTGACCCAGGAGACCACGAGAAAATTCCATTCTTCAAAGTGGATCCTGTGGGCATTGGATAAAGTTTGTTCCCTGCTACAATGTATCCATAGATGTAAGAACCTTCATCAGAAAGCTGAATTTCAATTCTTTCAAGTTCTTTGAGTTCAATCCTTGAAATTCCTTTCTCACCTGGATGTACAATTCCAGGCTCCACATTCTCAGTGAATCCTCGTTTTACCTTTAATGACATTGAGTGATCAATAGGAATTTTCATTACTTGATTCATACTATTATACACGGCTTGCGACCTTGCTATACTTGCACTATTTGATCCGGTATTCTGAATTGTAAAATACCTGCTGCCGATACCGTCAGAATTACCACCACTGTCACTAGCAGTCCATTGAATAGTATGCACACCATTTTCATACGCTGTTGTATCCAGGTAAAAAAGGCCGATAGCTCCGTCACTATTAGCATATCCTGGGAAAAGATTGGCAATATCAACCCTGTAAATATTATAAGTGGGATGACCTATATTGACACCATTAACATAGACATTAATAGTAGAACCATCTGTTGGAATACTATTGGGTTGAGGGGTTAATACCCAACCCCAGTTGATAAAGTTTTTTCCCGATGCCATTCCTCCTTGGGTGGGAGTATCGATAGCACCAAAAGGCTTAACGGCATTGGCATTATCACAAATGATAGTTTTTGTTCCCAATGTTATTTGGTGCCCTTCTATGTCTGTGGCAATAGCATGGATTTTGAAAGTTCCATTACCACCATTAGGTAAGAAATTTGTAAGTAACATGTAACCCCATCCAGCCTGGTAATTCATAGGATAACCGGGATAGGCCTGCTCAACATCCGGCCTTGCGCCTTCAACAAATACAGCATCTCCAATATAAACAAGAGATCCTGGATTTCCTCTACAGATCTTAAGGCTTGCAACTCCGATGTCATCCAGAACCCAACCAGTTACCGGGATACTACCGAACACAGTTGAGTTATTAGCGGGTGTAGCAAATTCTCCAAAAGGTTGAATAGTTGCTCCTTGATTATAAACATTCAAGATAACCGCAATGGTTTGAGGTGAATTCAATGCATTCCCTGAAACCGATATATTCCCGGTATATGTGCCTGCCGATAAGCCCGACGGGTTCACGGATACCGAAACCACACCGGATCCGCCGCCTGCGCCGGGACTGCAGCTGAGCCAGGACTGATCACCCGCGGCCGTCCAAACCAGGGAACCGTCCCCGGAGTTTTCGATTAAAAAGTCCTGGCTCTGAGTCGAAGCACCGGAAGTTGTCGCCGCAAAAGTCATACTGCTCCTACTTAATGAGATCCAGGGCTCTTCTTCCTCATCACCACCCTCATAAGTGGGATAAGGGATTGCAATGGAAACGATATCCACGGTATACCAATCCGTATCAACCGGCGGTGTATAGGACGTGGTGGAATAATCCGAAGTATCGATGATGGTCACCTTTTCATGGGCGGCCACATAAACTTCGCTGCCGTCGGGCAAAACAGCCAGTCCTTCGGGTTCGGCATCGACTCCCACGGTTTTAATGACGCTCAACGTACTCGTATTAATAACCGAAACCGAATTACTGCCGTTATTGCTGACATAAGCGCGGGAACCATCGAAGCTGACCGCGCACCAATGCGGTGTGGTTCCTACGGTAAGGGACTTTATAACCGAGTCGTTAAAGGTACTGATAATGGAAACGGTCCCGGACCTGGAGTTGGCAACATAGACCTTCCGACCCGCCGGATCGATTGCCACCCCATAGGGACCTGAGCCCACCAGGATTGTACTCTGAACCCGGTTGTTCGAGGTGTTTATCACGGAAACCGAGTTATCGTCGTAATTGGCCACATAAACCTTAGAGCCGTCGGGGGCTGCAACAATGCCGCGGGGGCCGCTTCCCACGGTGATTTCATCAACGGTGGACTCGGTTGACAGGTCGGCAATAACCACCTTATTGGATTCCGCATCGCTCAGGTATACCCAGTCACTGTCAGGCAATGGCGCCGGCATAAAACCCAATGACGCTCCTGCTCCAAAATCCAGTTTTTTTGCATTTTTACTGCAGCCCTCATACAGGGCAATACCATCGTCATCAAAACCGAACTGTCCCGCAGGAACGACCAGGCTCCCGGTTCCGGGTTTGAAAGCCATGGCATCATGACCGAAAGAAAATGTCGGTGCATCCAAATTATCGACAACTTCTTTACTACCCGAATCCAGCATATAAATGGAAACCGGGAAGCCGTTATTGCCCATGTAAACCAGGGGCCTTTCCAGGTCTGCGGTATCCTGGAGAATCGTAACCTCTTTCAGCCGGTTGTCCGTAAAGGCAAAAATGATCCCGGTGTCTTGGTTAATCACGATATCCTGGATGCCGCCGCTTGCTTCTTCATTCATGTAAAGAATTTCAAGGATACCCGTTGACGGGTCGTACAAACCGATGGTGTTCTGATTCACATAATAAATGTGGTTGGTGTAATGGCGGGGAGCGATTTTGATGGTGGCCGAAAAGTAGGGCAGGTTGTAGTATTCGTCCGTATCGCAATCGATAATGGTAGAAAAGCCGTTGACCTCGGAGGTCGAAATCATGGTATTGTTTCCCTGGTTGTAAAAAATTTCCGTAGCATCATTGCCGGCGGATATCGATGTAATGGTACCGGTGTCCCGGTCGTAGGACTTCATTGGGTAAACCGTATATACCTTATTATCCTTCCAATTCACCCCCACACCGATGGCGCCCAAGTTGGAAACCACGGAAGTGGTTAAGGTGGAACCGTTAACAACATACATCTCGTTCGAGTAAAACCAGGGCAGGAACAACTCCTGGGTGACGGGGTTCAAGGCCATGGCCGAAAAGGCCCCGGAATCGAAACCAGGGATATAGGTAACCGCATCGGTTCCAGTATCCACCTGCCACAGCCCGAAGTTGTTTAAAACACTGGGCATCAGGTAAATCTTCCCGTGGTACTCGTCCACTTCAATAGCCGGGTCGTTGGGAAAATTCCCCTCCAGGTACTTGATAAAACTGCCGGTTTCTGCGTTTATAACCGCAACTTTTTGCAGGTTGTTTACCGATGCATAGAGCTTCCCGGAAGCGTTGTGAACCGCCAGGGTTGTGGCTGCGGACCCTAGGTCGATCTTGTTCTCCCGTGCAAAGGTTGACCCGTTGTAGGTGTAGAGATAACCGTCATATCCGGATACAAAAAATTTGTTGCCCCCCTCGTATACCGCCAGGGCCCTTGGTTTTGTCGATGAATAGCGGAGCGTTTCCAGGACCCTCTGCGGGTATAATGAGATGGTAAACCATTGACTTATAAAAAAGAAAAAAAAGACAAAAACCGATAGGAAATTCGTTTTTTCCTTCATCCCTTTTTCTCGTCTAATCATTTAAATTTTTAAAAAAACCTCTTTATGCTAAAATTTTTGTAATCGTTCACCTCATCTGAATTGATTACGTTCACTAAATATCAAAAGCAAAAACGAAAGTCAAGTTTTTTTTTATTTTTTTAATTTTAATGCTAGCCCCTTCCTCCCTCTACTTTGCGATAGTACATGCCGTACAAACCATTAAGCTGACCAAGAAAATCCGACATTCTTTCATTGTTGTTTTCTAACACCAGGTGGTAATGGTTGTCCATGACACAAAATGCAAATAAGTGGATTTTCAATTTCTTTGCCGTGCCTTCGAGCAAGTCTACAAACTGGGCTTTCTTTTTGTTTCCCGTAAAGATATCATTGCCGTCATAACCACGATTCATAGCATGGTGATAAGCACCTGGATACGTTATTCGTACTCGTTTCATGGTTTCATTTTATCACAACATCCATAAATTTGCACATTTGCACGCACCGCCCATCTTTTTTTTCATAGAAATAGCAAAAGGGAAACCACCTGGAAAAATATTATAATACAGTTTGTGGGCTTAGCGTCTTGGCCCAATGTTAACCAGTATTTCCCTCTTGGTCAACTCTTCGTGTTGATTCTCCAATACAAAGATCAGCATAAAGTCTCCCAAAAATCCTGGACCCGGGGTCCAGAAAAAAGAACCTCCACGCAAGGTTGAGCCGATTGGCAATGAGCAAAGTTTGCCATTAGAAACCACATACCCCGCGATAATATTTGATTTTGAAGCCAGTATGATCTTTAGTCGCTCGAGCTCTTCTATCTCTACCATATATAGGCCCCTCCTATTAGGAGCGATGTCAAGGGATTTCACCTTATTAAAACCCTTAACAATACCGCATGGTTCGGTATTATCAATAGGCAGAGCGCTAACCTGAACAATATCAAAGGCCATTTGGCTGGCCATCAAGTTTGCTCTTGATGACCCTAAATTTTGTATCGAGAAATACCTGCTGCCAATACCGTCAGTATTACCACCGCTGTCTTTAGCGGTCCACTGGATGGTGTGTACACCATTTGCATAGGCTGTGGTATCCAGATAAAAATAACCCACTGCACCTCCACTGTTGGCATATGTGGGAAATAGGGTTGCGATATCCGGGCGATAGATATTGTAGGCAGGATGGCCCAAATTAACACCATCCACGTAAACGTTAATAGTTGAGCCGTCGGTGGGAATACTGTTGGGTTGCGGAGTCAGCACCCATCCCCAGTTTATAAAACTGCTGCCTGTGGCATTACCTCCCTGAGTTGGTGTATCTATTGCTCCAAAAGGTTTTACTGCATTTGCATTATCACAGATGATGGTTTTGGTTCCTAATGTTGTTGTTTTGCCAACAGCATCAGTGGCAATCGCGTAAAGCACAAATGTACCGTTACCACCGTTGGGTAAGAAGTTTGTAAGCATCATGTATCCCCAACCAGCCTTTGTATTATTGGGGTATTGAGGATATGCCGCAGCCACATCAGGCCGTGCGCCTTCCACTAATGCAGCATCTCCGATATATACCAGACTGTTACCTTGCTGTCTATATATTTTTACGTTGTCAATTCCGGTGTCATCCAATGCCCAGCCAGTAACAGGTATACTACTGACTACGGTTGAGCCATCAATGGGCGTCTCAAATGAACCAAAGGGTGGATCTATTTCTTGGAGTGGACTGGTGGTGGTTGCAGAGACTTCATCACTGTACCCACTAACAACAGTGTTATCATTGTTGCTATGTGAATCGGTTTGTGTTTTTAACACAATGTAGTAAGTCGTACCTGGACTTAAACCTGTTACATCATAGTATGTATTTAATTTATCTGCTGTTATTCCTGAATATGTATAAGGTCCCCCAGATGTAGTGCTGTAATAGACTTTATAGCCACCATTATCCCCGGTATATGCAATAGGAGTCCAGGAAACCCTGATTGAAGAGGTGGAACTAGCTACCACAGATAGATTTGATGGAGCTATGGTTTGGGTATCCTCCCAATCCGGGTCTTTGCTGTTTAAAAAGGTTTGTAACGTATTATCATTTGTATAAAGACCATTGTAACCTATATCAGTCCACATAGAATCCAAATTAGTTAGATTAGTTAAACTGGTAGGAATACTCCCAGTCAGCTTGTTCGAATTCAACATAAGTAATCTCAGATTACTTAGATTTCCCAGTTCTGTTGGTATGATCCCATGCAGCTGGTTGGAGTCAAGCCAAAGCCATTTCAAATTGCTCATATCTCCAAAAACTGTGGGAATAGTCCCGGTTAATTGATTATACCTCATGGAAAACCATTTTAAATTGCGTAGATTTCCCAGTTCTACTGGGATGGTTCCGGATAACTGGTTGTATTGTAGGCCAAGATTTGTCAAATTGCTTAGATTTCCTAGCTCTGCAGGAATATTACCGGATAACTGATTGTTGTCCAGTTCAAGTACTCTTAAATTGCTTAGATTTCCCAGTTCTGCTGGGATGGTTCCGGATAGCTGGTTGTCGTCCAGGAAAAGGTCCTCCAAATTGCTTAGATTTCCCAACACTGAAGGTATGCTTCCTGATAACTGGTTGGTGTCCAGGTCAAGCCAATTTAAATTTATTAGATTTCCCAGTTCTGCTGGGATACTTCCAGATAACTGGTTGTCATACAGGCCAAGATGCACCAAATTACTTAGATTTTCCAGTTCTACGGGGATGCTTCCGCTTAGTTGGTTGGAGTCCAATTCAATTTTTGTCACATGATCGCTTTCTACTGTAATTCCATACCATGTACCTTCCGAACCATAGGGACCGAACCCATCTGCCTCCAAGGCTCCATCTTTCCATCCACTGTTATCGGTCCAGCTGTCACCGTTGGTTGCGTTATATAATGCAATTAATGCCGCACGTTCTGTACCCGGGATGGCACCGCGAATAAACCCCGACAATAGTAATACTAAACAAGCAAAAAGTAATAAGGAATTACGCCTGGTCATGTGACTTCTTAATACGTTATAATCTCCCATTTTTTTCTCCTTGCAAATTCTTAATATAAGAATTTAATTATATTGGTGATGAAACGAAGAGTCAAGTTATTTTTTATTTCAACCTGTGAAAGATGCAAAGCAACGAACCGAGCGCAGATCCCTGATGATCAATCTTGCCTGCCCCCTTTTTATTTTTGGTTGGGGGTGACACCCCCTTTTTTGCATTTTATTTTATTTGGTGGTATATATAAAACCTGTGAAACAACTTATAAAGAAGAATACCGACGAAAAGAAAAAGAAAAGATTGGAAAATATTTTAGAAACACTGTAAGAATCGAGAAAAGAGTGAATTTTAAATTAGAATTAAATATAAAATAAGGATTTCATATTATGATTAATACTGGTCTTAAAGATAAAGTGGTTATAGTAACAGGTGCAAATCATGGAATCGGAGCTGCAACTGCCTTGGCCTTCGCAAGTGAAGGTGCAAAAGTTTTCATTAATTATTTGCGTCAACCCCCCGATACATATGGTGAAACAAAAGAATCTGCTGAAAAGGCAGCTAATCCCGGACGAGCATATTATTGTAAAATGATATCTCAGTCAGCAGACAACGTGATAAGAAAAATAACCGATTCGGGCGGTGACTGCGGCGCATGGGAGGCAGACCTGTCCGAACCGGATAATATACCTGAACTGTTTAATTTAGCGGAAAAAAAATTCGGCAAAGTAGATGTTGTTGTCAACAATGCTGCTTTCGATTCTCCTGATACGTTTATCCCGGAAAAAGAATTAGAAAAAAATCCCTTTTTTGCCGATGAATATATGATGCATTCGCTGACATCGGATTCTCATGATAATCATTTTTCAGTTAACAGTCGCGGTGCAGCGTTAATAATGGCCGAATTCGCCAGGCGGCATATAGAACATAACTCAACGTGGGGAAGAATTATTAATATAACTACAGACGGGGCACGATGTCATGCTTCCAATGTTTCATACGGAGCCAGCAAATATGCGATAGAGAGTTATACCAGGTCAGCAGCTGTCGAATTGGGACCTTACGGAATAACCGTCAATGTGATTTCACCGGGTGCGATCCAGACGGGCTGGATAACAAAAGAGTTGGAAAAAGATCTGGCAAAAAGCTATCCATTAAGAAGGATTGGTACACCCCAGGATATAGCCCATGCGATAATCTTCTTTGCTTCCCGACAGGCAGATTGGATAACCGGCCAGGTTTTATATGTAGGTGGTGGTAACAGAATGTAATTACGTATAACAACCGCATGGAGTCTGTCTGGGTTCCGGTATCGCTGCTGTATCATGGCTATTTATATTTTTCAGCGTAATTATATCTCTATGCTTTCATCAAGAAGCGCTTATCGAAGAAAGATATTGTCTTGATAAATATGGTAGTGCTTACCAGGAATATCTGAACAGTGTCCCAAGATGGTTTGGTGTACCTAATAGAATTGGGTGAAAAGGTTACCTTGCCGTGATATCTTGCCATTTTCCGGCAAAATATTTTTTTACCACAGAGAGCACAGAGGCGGGTGGCACCCGCAACCCAAAAGGGCATAGGAATTCGCTTTGTGACATAGGAATTATTTCTTGGAATAAAAACAAGAAATTGAAGGAGAGTAGTACAGAGTTAACAGAGAAGAAATTTTTATATAAAAAACTCTGTGTCCTCTGTGCCTCTGTGGTTAAAAACATGATTTGGTGCCAGGCAAAATTATATGTTTTGTAGTAAAAGTGACCGATGGTTGAATAAAAAAGCTCTGATCTTAAATCTAAAAGCTCTGAAGAAAGAGCAAAAAGCTGTGACGTCAGAGCAAAATAGCTTTGACTTCAGAGCAAAAAGCTGTAACTTCAGAGCAAAAAGCTCTGACGTTAGATCAAAATAGCTCTGACTTCAGAGCAAAAAGCTGTGACGTTAGATCAAAATAGCTTTGACTTCAGAGCAAAAAGCTCTGACGTTAGAGCAAAAAGCTGTGATGTCAGAGCAAAAAGATTTAACGTTAGAGCAAAAAGATTTAATATCGATTGAAAAAGATTGAAAACCTGGTGAAAAAGCGTCTCGCCGGACACCGTTAATATCCCGCAAGACGCTCTGTAATCAAAGGTTCCAGGTACTTTATTCTTGCCATACCTGTTACACCCGCGGTTGCCTATTTATATGAAGAAAAGTTCCTGGACATCCAGAACATGTTGAAAATGGAACCATTTATCAAAACAATGGGCAATCCATACATTCCCGGCTCATCGTTAAAAGGCGCAGTACGCACGGCGGTATTGAATCATTGGGCGCAGCAGGGCCACCGGGATGAACACGATATCTTAAAAGCTAAAAAGGAGGATAGAAGAGGAAAGCTGTCCCCTGACATTGCAATGGATGTATTCAAGTTCCTTAAATTCCCGGACATACCTCTTAAAAAGGACTTTACTTTATTTTCGAAAATCTCTAACTTTCACATAAAAGATAATGAACTCCGGGAAACCAACATCCAATTGCTGAGGGAGGTTACGCGTTCGCGCAGTGATCCGTTCAAGGAATTCAGTCCCGGGGATAATCGATATGCTTTTGATCTCCAGTTGGACAGTGAGGTAATGGAAGATTCCAGGGCTGTTACCGGCAGGCGTGATTTGACATTTAACGTAATATGGAAATCCCTGGATTTTTATGAAGGTATATTAGTCAAAGAAACCCAAAAATGGTCTCCATACAATAAGAATTTACGAAGGTTTTATGAAACCTTTATGGAGTATATAAAGACCCAAAGGGAGAAGAACGGCTTCAAACTTATAAAAATCGGTTTTGGTTCCGGCTTCGATGCAGTAACTGTAGAGAAGATACTGCGTCCCGGGAAGTCTCACGGCAAGTCAATTAATTTGTTTGAAGCGCGCAGTCCATTGGGATGGGTCATGCTTTACAGGGAATAAAAAAACAAACAGGCCAGGTTGGCCTTTTAACTATCTTTGACTTTTCTGTTAATTGTTGCCTCCGGCGGCCAGGGGGGCTCTTTTCGAGAAAACCGCCCCCCTGGACCCCCTGCAAAAGCTTTTGTTTAGAGAGGAAACGAAGAGAAAAAAGAGCTTATCGCCGGGAGGCGTTTTAAATTTGTCCGAAGGACGCCCTTCTTGTTTGTAATTTGGAATTTGGGATTTGTAATTTCCCCCGCAGGGGGTGATAGGGGAAGTTGAGAAGTTAGGATGTTGAGATGTTGAGAAGGAACTGGGAAAGCTCTTTTGATTTTTTTCTTCTCTTCTTCGATTCTTCGTTTCTTCGTTTCTCCCCTTCATCTTCCTCTTGCCCTACCTATAAGGGATTGAAACGCTTTTGTTCCTGGATGTCTTACTTTTTTTGCAATGTTGATACCCTATCTATAAGGGAAGCGAAGAAAATCCGAAATACGAATATCGAAATTCGAAACAAATCCGAATGACCGAAATCCAAATGACCAAAACAATCTCCCTGAACTGGCAACATCTTAATAGATCAGGTTGACGTTAAGGTTAAAGTTGAAAATGAATCGCCGGAGGCGTTTTAAATATGTCCAAAGGACGCCCCTTTGTTTCGGATTTCGTGCTTCGTGCTTCGAATTTCCCCCACAGGGGGCTATAGGGGATTGCGACCGGAACCTGTTCCAAATCCACCTTATGCTTTCAGTACGTCCAAATGATACCCCGCTGATAGGGGAAGAGAAGAAAATCCGAAATACGAATTTCGAAATTCGAAACAAATTCAAAATTCAAATGTTCAAAATTCAAAACGAAATGCTATCTGAATTCGTCCGAAGGACGCCCCTTTGTTTCGGATTTCGTGCTTCGTGCTTCGAATTTCCCCCGCAGGGGGCAATAGGGGAAAGAAGAGAGTAGACAGTAAGCAGTAGGCAGTTGGCAAAAGAAGAAGCGACGAAACGAAGAAACGAGGAAATGAAGAGAAAAAAGAGCTTTACGCCGGGAGGCGTTTAAATTTCGTCCGAAGGGCGCCTTTTATATTATTTAAAAAAGAGTAATTCTGTGGTACAATTTACCGGGCAGATAATTAAAACAAGCCTGGAGGTCATAAAATGAGCCTGGTATCTGTAACTGAGAAAGGTCAAATCGTAATACCTGCACCTTTACGAAAAAAATTTCACATCAAAAAAGGGAGCAAGTTAAGGATAGAAGAAGCAGAAGGCGGAACCATCATTTTGAAACCTCTTTTGGATGTTCCGCTAGAAGACCCCATAGAAAAATCAAAAGGTATCTTAAAAGGAAAAACCTCACTGCTAAAATCACTACTTGAAGAAAGAAAAAAAGAGGCCATCCGTGGATAGTGAAGATAAAACTAAAGAATACGTTCTTGACAGCTTTGCTTTTCTTGCTCACCTGGAAAATGAAGAAAGAGGCACAAAAGTAACAAATATTTTAAAAGATGCCAGGGGATCGCAAAATATCATCCTCTATGCTTCTGTTATTAACATTGGTGAAGTTTACTATATTACCATGAGAGAAAGAGGGAAGGAAAAAGCAGAGGAAGTTTTCTCTCTTATAAAACTATTACCGGTACAGATTATAGAGGCTGATACCGAATTAACCATCAAAGCCTCAAGGTTAAAAGCAAAATATCCGGTTGCCTATGCAGATTGTTTTGCTGCTTCTCTGGCAATTGAAAAAGATGCATCCCTTATCACTGGAGATCCTGAATTTAAGAAAATGGAAGAAGAAGTTAAGGTAGAATGGATTTGATGTCGGATTGGCAATTAGCATCAAACGGCGAAATGCCTTTCTAATTGTCAATAATCAATTGTTAATTGTTAATTATTAATGTTTTCCGGAAATCCCCTTTTCCTCACTCATTTACCCTGGTGGCCGTTTGAAACCTTTTTGCAGCGATGGATAATCACATAAGTAAGGTGATCGTGTCGGATCTTTAAATAATACAAACTCCCTTATAGCAAACCGCTGCCACAAATCGATCAGCTCTGAACAGTGATTGCCCGGTTTAATCATTCTAAAAAATTTGGACCCCCTTTCAGGCGAACACAAGGTTCGCCCCTACACATGCGCCTTTACAGAAAAAAAGAGGACAGGTGAATTTTACTTTCCCTTTCTTGACTTCTCCGTCAAAAGCAGTAAAATTAAAATATACATACTGAACACAATGAAACCATATAACAAAGTAGGATAGGTGATAAAATGATTAGAAAAAAGATTTGGCTTTTTTTTGTTATTTTTGCGGTGTTTTCATATCTCCAGGCCGGAGATAAAGCTCCGCTCAAAGTATTCATATCAGTGGATATGGAGGGAATCTGGGGCGTTGTCCACTACAATCAGACATCTTCGTCTTCCAGCGGTTACGGTGCTGCCCGCAAATGGATGGTGGAAGATGTCAATGCTGTGGTGGCAGGTCTGCTGGAGGCGGGTGCAACAGAAATCGTGGTCAATGACTCGCACGGCAGTATGCGGAACATCATCGCTGATGATCTCCATCCGAAAGCCAGCTTGATCTCGGGGTCGCCAAAGCCTCTTGTCATGATGCAAGGAATCGATGACTCCTTTGCCGCCTGCATTTTTATCGGTTATCACGCCAAAGCCGGCAGCGCATCGGCTGTCCTTGACCACACCATTTCCGGAGGTTCGGTCCGGGCAATCAAAATCAACGGAATAGAACTGCCCGAACTGGGACTCAATGCAGCGATTGCCGGTTATTTCAAAGTTCCGGTAATCATGATCAGCGGGGATACGGAAACATGCAGACAGGCAAAATCCATTCTAGGTAATAAAATTGTCACCGTGGCTGTCAAAGAAGGTATCGGGCGATATGCGGCCAAACTTCTCCCCCCAGAGGAAGCCAGGCGACAATTGAAAGAAAAAGCCAAAGAGGCTTTATTGAAAAAAGATAAGATATCCCCTTTCAAACTAAACCCACCCCTGAGTATCGAGTTGGAACTTCACAGGAGCTCTCAGGCGGAGATGCCTTTACTGGTGCCGCAAGTCAAGTTGATAAATCCCCGCACTGTCGGCTTTTCTTCCAATGATTACCTGGAAGCTTTCAAGCTGTTGAGGGCGCTGATAGCCCTTGCCTCACGCTCATAAAGAAACTGAAGGTGAATAAAAATGTAAAAGAGGGACAGGCGAAATTTTTATCGGGTATTTGTGCAGAAAATTATTAATCAAAAGCTTTTGCGGGGATCCAGGGGGCGGTTTTCTCGAAAAGAGCCCCCTGGCCGCCGGAGGCCTTAATAGGTCCCCCATGCCATGGGGTTATTGAATGAGTTGGCCGGTGAGGCGGAGTAATTCGATTTCTTTGATCTTGGCTTCATATTTGGCAGTAGCCACGTTGCTGCGGGAACGGATCAGGTTTAATTGGGCCTCCCGGAATTGTGTGGTGGTTACCTGTCCCAGGTTGTAAAGCTCGCGGGTACGTTTGAAGTTAAGCTCAGCCGCCTCGAGATACTTTTTTTCCAGGTCTAAAACCAGTAAACTGTTTTGGTAGGATTCATAGGCACTGGTTACCTCTTTTTCCAGGTTCAAACGGGTCTCTTCTACTGTCAATTCCCGGTTTTTCTGCTGGATTTTCGCATTCCGGCTCTGTATCTTCCTCTTAAAACCGTTAAAGAGATTAAAACTCAGGGTGGCGCCGATGCGCAAGGAGGGCTCTGCGTCGTTAAGATCGATGTGCAAGCGCGGTGCGGTTTGACTGTATCCATAGGAACCGGAAAAATCCAGGCGGGGTAAAAATTGGGATCGAGCAATTCGCAGGTCATATTGGGACTGGACAGATCGCTTCCGGGCAGCCAGATAAACGGCGTTGTTGGAAAGGGCCGCGGATTTTAATTGCTCCGGGTCAAAGTCCTGGCGGAATTCCACGGTTGTATCGATGGTAAAGGGATGTTGATACTCCCGGTTCAAAAGTACATTCAGGCTGCGGCGGGTTTCATCCCATAAAAATTTCGCCTGGGTGACGGTTACCTGGTCGGCATGGTAATCCACCTGGGCAGACAGCACATCGATGGTTCGGGCCTGGCCATAAGCGGAGCGCTTTTTGGCCCGGGCCAGCCGCTCCTCTGATATGGATAACAACTCTTGCGTGATTTGCAAATTTTCATAAGCGGAAGCAGCACTGTAGAAAGCAGTGCTGACCTGCAGCAGCGTGGTTTCGATGGCATTGCGGGCCTCTAACTCACCCAACTCACCTCCCACCTGCAGCTTTTTAAATCGATAAACGTTTCCTAATCCGTCAAACAAGGTGTAAGTGACCTGGACCTGGGCATTGGTGGTGGTGGTAGCAACATCACTTGGATCCAGGTAAGTGGTGCCTGCCGAAAGACTGAACTCGGGGAGCAGGTCTGCATTACCGATATTAACATTATTCCTGGAGATGGCTGCGGTGTTCCGGGCGATCAATACCTGGTGATTTCTTTCCAGGGCAATGGTAACAGCCTGTTGAAAACTCAACGGTTCCTCAGGATAAATGAATCCCCACATCACGATGATCAATATGAGAAAAAGAATTATATGTTTCATGGGTTCATGCTTCCTTACAGGGGACTTCGGATTGTTCACGGGCGAAAATCTCCTCGCGCACAGCGGGTTCGACGGCCTCCGGTGCCAGTTTCATCCCTTTGAATAACTTGAACAAAAAGACTTTGGCATGATTTAATACCACCAGTAAAGCGGGCAGCATCACCAGGGTTAAGAGGGTGCCAAAGAGCAGTCCGTAAGCAACAGAAATCGCCATGGGCGAGAGGAACTGCGCCTGGTGACTCCTCTCAAAGATCAACGGACCCAGCCCGGCAATGGTAGTGAGCGAGGTTAAGAGTACCGGACGGAGACGGGAAAGCCCGGTTTCATAGAGAGCGGCTTTAAATTCTTTTCCCTGTTTGATCTTCCGGTTAAAAGTGCTGACCAGTACCAGTGAATCGTTGATGACAATACCGGCCAGGGCAATGGCACCGAACCAGGAGAGTATACTGACAATATACCCCTGGATGAGATGTCCCCACAACACACCGATGGTGCTGAAGGGGATCAGCAAGAAGACCACGACAGCCTGGCTGAAGGAGCGGAAGGTGACCACAACGATCAGGAACATCATGATCAGGATGGGTGGTATAACGCGGCCGATAGACCTCATGGTTTTCAGGTTTTCCCGGCTTTGTCCTTCGAACATGAAGCGGATGTCGGGATATTGCTGAGCAATTTCCGGTAAAATGTCCTGGCGGATGTCGGCAATAATATCGGGAACCGATTCCTTTTTGCTGGCGATATCGGCTTCCACTTTGACCACCCGTTGGGCGTCGATATGGTTGACTGCCATGACCCCGCGCTGGATGGAGAAGTCAGCGATTTCCCGCAGCGGGTACTCCCGGCCGCCGGGCAGACGGATGCGCATCTCCCCCAGTTTTTGGACTGAATTGCGGTCCTGCTGCGTGTAACGCACCCAGATTTTTACTTCATCGATCCCCCTGAGAATACGTTGGGCTTCACCGCCAAAAAAACCGGACCGGACCTGGCTGACCACGTCGGCGCTGTTTAACCCCAGGGCAAAGGCGCGCTCCTTTAAACGGACGCTCACCTCCCGCAGCCCGGGCGGATCATCATCGACTACATCTTTCAGCTTTTCCACTTTTTTTAGCTCGGCTTTTAGTTTTTCTTTGGCTTCTCTGAGTTGTTCCAGGTTGTTGCTGGCCAGGGCAATAGAAATGGGTTTGCCCCAAAAGCCCCGGCCGCCGAATTCCAGCTTCTCGGCTCCGGGTACCCGGCCCACCTGTTGGCGGAAGCGGTTGGTGACTTCCAGGGAATCCCAATCCCGGTGTTCACTGCTAATAAGGGTAACATTGAGATTCCCCTGGTGGGTGTCCGGACCGATGCGGCGGGCAATATCCAGGATCAGGTCGTTTCCGTCCTGGTGTTCCTCTTTGTAGATCTCGTTTACCTGCCATACTTTGGTTTCCATGTTGGCCAGGAGTTGATCGGTAATGGCCGCCGGGGTGCCGGCCGGCATTTCCAGGGTTATGGTGACGTGCCTACGTTCGATGTTGGGGAAAAAAGTGGTTTTGATAATACTGCCTTTCAGGGCACCAAAGGTAATCATTAAGAGTACCACGGGGATCACAATGGCTAATATGGGTCTACGTATGATGAAATGAAGAAGCGGCCCATAAATTTTTTCTTTGAGGGCTCGAATTGCTTTATCTCCACCCCGTTCGATAAACGTTTTTTTATTGGCTTCGACACATAGGGCTTTGGAATGGGCAATGTGCGAAGGCAGGATAAAGGTGGCTTCCACCAGGGAGAAGAGTAGTGTGGCTACGACGACAAAGGCCAGATCCCGGGTGCGGTCTCCCAATCCTCCTTCCAGGAAGAAAAATGTAGTGAAGATGACCACCGTGGTCAAAATAGAGGCGGTCACCGAGGGGAGCACTTCCGCTGTTCCCTTGACTGCAGCGGGGATGGGCTTTTCTCCTGCTTCATGGTGCTGGTAGATGTTCTCCCCAATCACGATGCCGTCGTCCACCAGTATCCCCAGCACCAGGATCATGCCCAGCAAGGACATCACGTTGATGGTGAGGTTAGAAAAAGGCGCCACCATGCACATACCGGCAAAGGAGATGGGTATGGCCAGGGACACCCAAAAAGACATTCGCATATTAAGGGAAAGAGAGAGGAACAGGAGTACCAGGATCAGGCCCAGGATACCGTTGCGGCTTAAAATGTTGATTCGTTCCTGGATGATTTCCGAGCCATCCCGTATCACATAGGCCTGGACATCATTGTTCCCGGAATTGAATTTTTCAATGTAATCCTTTACTGCCCGGGCAACAAAGAAAAGGTCTTCCTGGTTGGTGTTCTGTATGGTGACCCGTACCGCTGGCCGGCCATTGTGATACACCCGGTTGGGGTTTTCCGACCAACGATCGATCAGGTCCGCCACATCCTGCAGCCGGATAATCACCCCTTCGGGTGTCGATTTCAGCAGGTGATTGGACAGTTCCCGGGCATAGTATCCTTTGACATTAGCCCTGATCAAAAGTTCTTCTTCGCTGCCCTTTATCTTACCGCCGGTCATCCTGACATTGGCTTTTTTGATGGCCTGGAGGACCTCCTGGAACGTCAGCCCGTAGGCCCTCAGATCATGCTCCCTCAAGGCAATTTCGATTTCCTCCTCCGGGAATCCGCTGAGGGAAACCTTTGAGACACTCTCGATGGCCAACAAATCCCGTTCCGCCCGGCGGGCCAGTTGTTTCAGGTGCCGCAGATCAACATTGCCAGCCAGGACAAAATCAATGGCAAAGTTGCGCGGCTCCCGGCGATAGATGGTCAGGCGTTCCATGCTGGCGGGGAATGAACTTACCTGGTTCACCGCATTTTTTACATCCTGGAGCACCACATCGATATCATAATCGATGAGCACTTTTACCGTAATCATACAACTGTTTTCCCTGGAAACCGATTCCACCCGCTCGATCCCGGTGATTCCCTTCAGGTTATCTTCGATCTTCAGGACAATAGCCTCTTCGATTTCCTCCGGGGACGCGCCCGGGTAAAAGGCCTGGATGTTGATGGTATCACTGGGTCTCAGCGGGAAAAAAGTGGTTCTCAAGCTTTTGTAACCAACATAGCCAAAAAGAAATATAGCCACCAGCAGTACGTGTCCCAGGATAGGGTATTTGATAAAGAGACTAATGACTTTTCTCATTTTTACTCCTTTCCTGCTGACGGATTCTTTTGGGAACCTCCGCTTTTTAAGCCGGATGAGGGCATTCCTTTGGAGTCCTGGACGCTCGTTGAGAATTGGGGTATCTCCATTCCTTCCCGGGCTTCTGCCCATACTTCAGCCAAAATCTTTGTTCCATCTGCAAGACCGCGCACAATCGCCAGGTCTCCCCTTTCAGCCACCACCCGGACCGGCTTTAATACCAAAACCGAGTCTTCTACTGCATACAGGCGGCTGTTTTCCACCAGGAGGTCTTTGGCCACCGCCACCGCGCCGGAAACAGGCATACCTTCCGCCCTGGCAACCATATACATCCCATCCCGCAGCCGGGGGTCTTGCAAATGGATGTATACTTTAACGGTGAGGGATGTGGGGTCCAGGACACGATTGATCCTGCGGATATGTCCGGTAAAGGTTCCTTGAACATCTTCGCTGGTCAGGTTGACAGGTTGAGCCACTTCGAGACGGTTGGCATCAAAAAGACTGACCGAGGCTTCCATCTCGTATACCTCGGTACTGATGAACTCGCCCAATTTCTGGCCCACCCGTACCAGGGTACCCGGATTAATCAGGGATTGGCTCACCACCCCGGCAAAGGGAGCCCGGAGGGTATATTTGGACAGTGTGGTTTCCATGCCTTTGATCACATAATATTGATTGTAAATGTTCCGGGAGGCAATATAATAGCGTTCTTTGTCACTGACCGGCTCAGGCAAGGGCTTGAGTTCCTCCTGCAAATCCATGTTTTTCAAGTAGGTTTCCCACCGTTGGCTGCTTTGGGGGAAATCAATGGATAAATCGGGGAGAAGAAGCGTTAATTGATTGAGAAGGCTGCTTTTTTGAGCCAATACATTATTCTTGTACACCCGGTCATCAATTTTAATGAGTACCTCCCCCTTTTTAAATGGGGTTCCCGCCTTAAAGTGTTTGGTGGTATTCAACAAAATCCCGGAAACTTCAGCGAATAGTTCCACTTTGTCGTAGGCGTACAGGGGGCCACTCATTTCTATAGGAATTTTAATATCCTTATTCTGAACAGTGATGATAGGGATGGACTTTTGACGGGCGGCTTCAGGTTTGCGCCGCATGGGTTCTTTTTGGTTGCTGAGTATGTTGCTGATAACCAGGCCTGCCACCACCATGAGTCCGGCAATTATCCATACCCATTTGTTTTTATTCATCAGACCTCCTAACGTATCAATACATTCTTCTACGCATTACGCAGCGGGAAGGTTTAAAATTTTTTAAACAATTCAAAATACCATTTCTTGCAAAAAAGGGGGCGGCACCCCCAATCCAGGGAGAGGCTTTTATCTGCCTTTTTTCTTTTCATGGTTTTATATCTTATGGTAATCATTCAAATTTGTCAAGAAGGGAAAACGAAAATAACGCCTTCTGATTTTAAAAAAAATTGACCTACCTTATAAGGGAGAACGAAAAATTTTCGTTTCTACAATATTATAGTGGCATGAAAATAAAAAAAATTAAAAATAGGAGGAAACCATGAAAACCAAAACCTTTAACAAAAAGTTAACGTTAAAGCAACAAACCGTAGCTCACCTGGAAACTGGTGATATGAAAGTTATTTTGGGTGGAAGCGGAGACACTTGCGGCGGCTGCATCCCCAAGACAGAATTGTACATCACTTGCTGGTGCACGGAATTACACTGTTAGGTTTTGCTGAATACCACGTAGAGAAGGGAAAAGGATATGATTCGCGTCTCAACATTAAACATTTATCATCCAAATTGTCAAATGTTGAGACGCGAATCAACAGCCAGCAATTCTAAATTTGAAGTAATGGAGTTCTGGAGTCAACTATCAGGGTGCATGATTTTCAAGGTGTCGATATTGAAAAAATCTTTTAGAGCCTCGTAAAGTTCCGGGTTGTTGGTTTTCATCACGTGCGGGTTCTCGAAGAAAAACTCAACCGCAACGGCAAAGGCTTCGGCTTCATTGGTGCCTGCATAAGGCCCCAGGAACGAACGACCCTGCAGTGCTTTTTTCCATTCGTTTTGAATGATATTTCTCCAGCGTGCTACTTTACCCGGAAGCATCCGGGCAGCAGGAATACCTTCTGCCTGTCCGTCCTCCAGGTCAAAATAATGGGCCAATTCATGGTAAATTACATTGTGACCATCATCCGGGTGTCTGAAGCCCTGCTTCAAGCTTTCCTCAGAAACGATCAACGGGCTGTTAATGGATGCCTGCCCCACTCGATTTCCAATACCGATTTTATAATCCCTGCTAAAACGATCACCCGGGTACACCAGGACACCGTCTTTAATGGGCGGCTCCCAATGGGGTCTGCCGTGAAGCAGCGCAGCAAAACCCGATGCCACCAATAATTTTATTTTAATATCCACTGCCTGCCTGCGAATACTTTCAATTGAAAAATCACTCAAAAAAACACGGATATCCCGTTCAAATCGCTCCTTGCCCTCCTGGTCAAGGTGCTTATAAAAAGAGGAACATTCCGCTAATATCTGTTTCCATTCCTCCGGTATCGGCTTTTTCAATGCCCGGTATCGTTTGTAGGGCCGTCTAAGGGCAACGGAGAGATAAACCATCTCCACCAGCAGGGTGATAGGAATAAAAATCACATTTTTCGCTGCAATGGTAAACGCTGTGCCCACCACCAGGATCAACAGAGAATAAAAGGCAATAAATAAGGCATCGATTTTATAAATAATTTGCATATTCTTATTATGCCATATTTCTGATGAAAAAAACAAGGTACCTAAATTTCCCATCAAAAAAAATGTTTTTCTTGCCAGAAACCTCGCTTGTGGTCTCAAAACATGTTATAATAAGGATTTCAAACCATATAACAACTACAAACGAGGTGATATAATTATGGCACAAGGCGTTTTACCTTTCAAGGATGTAGAGTCAAATGAAGAGTGGAAGCCGATTTATCGTCATTTTGGCAATGGGATAAAGATTAAAACGAATCAGCAATGGGCAGAGGTGCCGTATGTAGGTTCTTTGAAAAGTCCAGACTTTTTTTTAATATTTCGTTCCGATTTGGCTGGTAAAGGTGAGTATCTATGATTGAAAGGTTGGCAGCTGATATTCGCCAGGCCATTGAGACCGTTACGGGCTGCCATCATCCCAAACCTGAGCGGCGGTTTCACAAGCACTCCGAGTATCTGTCCTATGGACTGAAAGTATCCGACTTCCGCAAGATGCTGAAGGAGTTTCGTCCCCGGTTCCTTGAGTGTTCATTCCAGGGTAGGTTGAACTTGGCAGTGCAATTACTCAAAGAGCATATTGGCGAACTGGGGCACGTGGGGATTCACGTTGTCTCACTCAGTGTAAAGGAACTGGGTCCCAATCATTTCAGTTTCCTGGATAGTTTGCTGGATGATTTTCGCAGCTGGTCACACGTCGATCATTTTTGTGGGGAAGTGATGATGCCGCTGTTGTGGAAGTACCGGGAAGAGACGCTTACTTTGTTGGAGGAGTGGAGCCATTCACCGGTCCGGTGGAAACGCCGGGCCAGCGTGGTGACTTTCACACGCAAGGTAGGGGAGAGCGGGGAGTTCACCGGGGAGGTTCTCCGGCTGTGCGAGAACCTGGTCCGTGATGCCGAGGATATTGTTCAAAAGGGAGTAGGGTGGGCGTTGAAGGACAACCTGCGATCGGCACCGGAGCGTATACTCCCGTACATCAAGGATTTGCGGCGTCGGGGAGTGCCTTCCACTATTACCCTGTATGCCATTCGAGATTTGAAGGGTACCCAACGTGAAGAGGTATTGAGTGTGAAGAAAGGCGCGGCATGATTTTCCTTTTCGTCTTGCATGTCCCCTTTTTTATATGATAAAATAAAAGAGTCATTTCATTTAAAGGAGGAAGCTAATATGGCAGGAACGCGAAAACCCGTGGCTTCCGGGAACTTTTATCCTGGAACCAAATCTATCCTTGAAGAAGAACTGGGAAAATATATTGAAGGCCCTGAGACCAGGAAAAAAGCAATTGGCCTGGTCTCTCCCCATGCCGGTTATATCTTTTCCGGCAGCTGCGCAGGGAAAGGGTTCGCAGCCGTGGATGTTCCCGGAATCGTTATTATACTGGGGGTCAATCATTATGGTATTGGACATCCCTTTGCCGTAGACGGCCATGATGCCTGGGAAACACCCCTGGGCCCGGCTGAAGTCCATAAAGAACTCAGGGAAAAATTGGTAACGGATTCGGAAATATTCGGGATTGATGTTAATGCATCCATCAAGGAACATTCCCTTGAGGTCCAGGTTCCTTTTGTGAAATATATAAACCCGGATGCTAAAATCTTGCCCATTACTGTTGCCGGGGGAGATGTTCAACGCCTGACAGCAGCGGGTAAAGAAATTGCAGCGCTGATCAAAGACAAACCTGAAAACTTTCTAATGGTTGCCTCCACGGATATGAGTCATTACCTCAGTGTCGAGCGTGCCAGAGAAAAAGATAAAAAAGCGATTGATAAAATCCTGCAGTTGGACCCGGAGGGTCTGTTTAATACCGTGGCAATGGAACGGATATCCATGTGCGGGGTGGCTGGTACCACCATCATGCTTTCTGCTGCCTTAGAATTGGGGGCCCAAAAGGCTGAAGTTATTGATTATACGAATTCCGGTAGAGTTATGGGAGACTACAACCGCGTGGTGGCTTACCTCAGCGTGATTGTTTACTAACGAAACTATTATTCCGGTGTTGCCCCACCGCTGGTAGTGGGCACCGTTATGCTGCCCCACGGCAATTGGATACCGAAAAACCAGTACCAGCGATCGAACTGCATATTGCGTCCCACACCAAATTGTAAATAATCCTTAAAAGCCGATATCACAACCCCCAACCCCAGTTCGTAATTGGAATCCTGGTTGAAATCCAGTGCTGCAACGTTGAGACCAAAACTCAAACGAATAAACTGGTTATAGATGAGGCTTTTGCGGTTGCCGATTTTCAACAGGACACTGTAAGAAGGCGCTGCCTGGAATTTCCTGGTCAGGGCAAGACCTTCGTTTTTAAATGGGTCTGCAAAAATCATCCCCAGTTTGACGTTTATGGATACAATTTTGTAAAGAACCAGGGTTTTATCTCCAATCACAAAGGGTTTAGTCTCCCCGGCAGGCTTTTTTTCAAATACGGCTTTCACGTATATGGAATCTCCTTCTTTCCTGGTACCTGTGCGCCTCAGATCAAGGATTCCTGTTTCCGGGATTTCGTTGATCATGAAGCTGTCGACTTTATCTCCAAGTTCCAATGCAGCTTTGGCGTGTTCATCCAGCATATAGAAACCTTTGTTGAATTGCGAAAGGAAGCTGGTTGTCTCCTTGACGATACCCTCAGCGAGATTCTTCAGGCCGGTATAACAGTTTTTGTGGATGTTGTCCAATTGTTCTCTGAGAACGGCTTTAGCTTTGGCTGTTAGTTTTTTGAGATTTTCCCGGATTTCGGTTTCCATAACAGCGAAATTATCCAGGAAATAGTCAACAGTGGTTTTCAGGTTTGCTATCAGCTCTCTTATATCGTTCATCACCTGGATATGGGTCACCAAATCAGCCGGAGATTTTTCCAGGATTTCACTTGCATCCCGGAGGTCTTTAATAATTTTCATTAAATCCTCTACCTTTGCCTGGAAGGTTTTGGTTTTGGGAAACTGGAGATCTTTGCCCTCTTGTATGATGGTATCCCTGATAGTGGTGATGGCATTGCGCCAACAATCCACAACGTTTTTCAGTTCCGCTACCATTAAATCGTTGAGTCGCTTTATATTTTCCTCCACATTGAGTAGGGCCTTGAAACCGCCTTCTTCAAAACGGTCTGCCGCATTTTTGAACTCGTTGAATTTTTTCCGAGCTTCTTCGGTGGTGGGCATGGTAAACGAGGGGTACTGGTAAAATTCACCCTCTTCGATGGTATCGAATCCTTCGATATGGACCGGGTCTTTTCCAGCGGGTTTTCGCACCAGCCACCCTCCCATCCGGAAATTAACGCCTGCATAGATGTTTTCCAGGTTTTGGCTGAGCTCTCTCAACCGTCTTCCTACCAATACGAATATCTGCCGATACGCCATATCATAACTCTCTGTATCGGCTTCCGCTTCAGCTTCAAAAGCTTTGTTGACCAGATCACGATACGTATCGTCCTCCATCAAAAATTTCAGCAAATCCTTCATTTTTCTACTGAACTCATCTAATTTTTTTTCCCGCTGTTCTTTGGTAAGACCTTTGTCTGCCTTCATTAATGCCAGGATATCCGCTTCCTTATTCAGAAGTTCTGTGAGGTGGGCGATATCGTCCAGGTGTTTTTGAGGATCTTTTATCCCGGCAAACTCGACTGCCTTTTCCCACACCACCTTCCTATTGACGGATATCAGCACCTTGCTGTTAATATCCACGATGGAAACAGTATCCGGCGATGGATCAATAACAATGCTTTTCTTTTTATTGGGCTTCATCTCCTTAAAAGTCAAAACAGTTTCTTCCGCAGCCAGGCCCATATTTCCCAGCCAGAGAAGAGACAGAACTATCCAGGTAATAGCGAGTGGTTTGAATTTTAATTTCAATAGCTGCTTCATTTGTTGAGCTCCTAACTTTTCTGTATTCCGGCTTCCAGGAATGCGAGTTCTATACGGGAAAAATCGATCTTTTCATTTGCCTTTACCACATCTTTGATGGTATCACTGAGAGAGACGGAGAAGGCGACAATCTCGTCTATCGTTTCGATAGAAAAATCGGATTCCCCTTTGTCCAGACTCACTTCCGGGTAAAGTTCCTCTTTGAAGAAAGTCTTATTAAGGACCCAGGCCACTTTGCGTTGAAAACCCTGGATTTCTACTCGTGCACGGGCGTCTGCGTATTTGACCGCTTTTTTTGCTTTTTCATCGTTCCCCAGAACCACCATCAAGATTACATCTTCTTCTTGAACAAGGTTCTTAAAAAGCTCCTTGGCAATAGAACTGTCTTCCGAAGAAATAATGACTGTTCGATTAAGTTGCATTTTGCCTAACCTCCCTTTTTTATTTTGTTTTTGTTTTTACTAGCATTTACTTTAACCAAACAAAAATAAAAAGTCAAGCTGATAATAATTTTTTTAATTATTTCCGTTATATCGAATGGGACCCAATCCAGGTGGTGAAATGGAAATAGTGAACAAGGCTTACCTATCTCACAGAAAGATTTCCTATCGTACAATAGGTCATCCTGGTTCAAAATAAGGATTTCCTCATTTTCAACGAGGATTTCTTTGTTTTGCACAAGGTTTTCCTATCACACAATAGGTTTTCCTTGTCTAGGACAAGGATTTTCTATCCCACGGTAGGACAACCTATCTCAAGAATAGGATTTTTTTGTTTTTGACGAGGATTTCCTATAAAAAAACAAGGATTTTCTTGTTTTGAATAAGGATTTCCTATCACACAATAGGTTTTCCTTGTCTTGGATAAGGTTTTTCTATCCCACGAAAGGACAACCTATCTCAAGAATAGGATTTCCTTGTTTTAGATAAGGATTTTCTATCCCAGGATAGGACAACTTATCTCAAGAATAGGATTTCCTTGTTTTAGACAAGGATTTTCTATCCTGCGGTAGGATTTTCTTGTATTGCACAAGGATTTTCTATCTCACGGTAGGAAATCCTATCTCCAGGTAGGTAAAGAAAGTGGGATTTTTTCGTGTGATACTTTTTCTCTTTTTCCGTCATTTGAATCCTTTGCTGGAAAATAGGTTGAAATAATTTTAAATTGGTTTATAATAATACCCGTATATAGGATGATTGAATATGATTGAAAATGCAGAACAAATAAAACATATTATTCGAAAAGAATACCCTTACCTTAAGAATCAATTCGGCATTAAACGAATTGGTCTATTCGGCTCCTATTCCACCGGCGTCGCAAACGAAAATAGTGATATTGATTTAGTTGTAGAGTTTGATAAGCCTATCGGCTTTAAATTTATGACGTTGGCTGAATATCTTGAAACCAAACTGGGACGTAAAGTAGATTTACTTACTCCTGAGGGAATCGCAAATATCCACGTCAAAAGTACGGCGGAACGCATAAAAAAAAGCATTATCTATGTCTGAAAGAGGAATGAAACCCCGGGCTGAGAAAGGCAGGGAGATATTGAAAGAAAGCGGAGCGGAATTGATTATTGCCCAGGGCATTCATAACAAGACGCTTTGTGTGGATGACGTATACCTTGCCAAAGGCTCTTTCAATTGGTTATCTGCCCCCAGGAATCCTTCCAATAAATATTTTCTTCACAATGTTTCGCTTGGTTACAAGGGAGAGAAGGTGGCGGAATTTATTCGTCAGGTGTCCTCTGAGATGGAATATATCGCTAAATTGGGGATGAAAACATGAATGGAGGTTAAGAAGTGGCATTCGGACATTTGGGGCGTGTTGACGCTTTTGTAACAATGTGCTATATTTATAACTAGAGGTACTGTACCATGAATCAACAGCAAGTAATTGAAAAAAATTTAAGTATCGAAATGAGCCCGGAAGAATACGAAAAGATAAAAGTATTTGCAGCTTTTCATGGAAATACCATCAATGAATATATTCTTGAAAGCGTTAGAGAACGAATGCGCCAGGAAAGTGAAAAAAAGGACCTGTTAAAGATAACAACTTCCATAAGTCCTGTACTGAAAGAGCTGTGGGATAACGAAAGGGATGCTGCTTATGACGAGTTATAAATGTGGGGATATCGTTTTGACGAAAGTTATCTTTTCTGAAGGCGAAGGCGTTAAAAAGCGTCCCGCTTTAGTGGTAAGCAGCGACAGGTATCATAAAAATAGGCAGGAAATAATTATTGCCGCAATAACCAGCAACATTTACAGGTCTCTTACCGGAGATACCAGGATAAATCAGTGGGAAGAAGCCGGACTTCGATTTCCGTCTGTGGTTACGGGTATTTTTCAAACAATCAAGAAAGATATGATTGATAAAAAATTGGGAACTCTTGGCGAAGAGGACTTCCGGAAAGTAAAAGGAAACCTTAAACAAGCATTAGGAATCTATTAGAACCGATAGATAACGATAAACCATGGATATTGAAGGACTTTTAAAAGAGCAGCATGAAGAGATTCTTCGGATTGCCGCTAACCATGGAGCCAGGAATGTGCGAATAATGCCCCTTTGGGGTTGTAATCGAAACCCTGTCATGGCATAATATAAATATGGCTGCAAGAAGAAAACGTTTAATTAGAAAAACATCAAGAGTAAAAGGTAAATCCAGGGATTTAAAGGCTGGAGTTGCGTGGTATAAACCCGAACAGTGGGAATTACTAAAAAAAGTCTCCCAGGATCGCGATGAGCTTGAAAATACATATATGGAATGGCTTGAATTTGCACAAGAAAAACTCGAAGAACTGGAAAATATGGGTATGGCATTAGAGAAGGTAGAAGTCGATGTTGAAGACCTGGTAAAGTGGTGTAAAAAAAGAAACCTTATGGTAAATGGCGAATCCCGTGCGGCTTTTGTGAGTTATAAACAAAAAAACCAGGAGACAAAGAAATAAGGCGTGGGAGGCCAAAAATCCGCCCGGGAAATTTCAGGATGCTTTGGCGAATGCGTGCGTTATAGATTCGGGAACTTCAATGGGTAAAAAAAAGTCACGGGGATAAAGATAATCCTCCCCGGATTCGTCAACAACCCGTATAAGCCCATGACCCTCGGCATCCGCATCAGGAAGGATTTCATATAGCTTCCTCAATTCGAGAGAAGCCGGGTATCCTTTATTCTGAACGCATACGACATATTTTATTTTTTTCATAACCATACCTCATTTAATAAGGCGCTTGATTTTCAGTTCCTTACGCCCTACACTGGTCATCTCATACCAGTGAATTTCGGCCATGCTAAAGGTCCCGTCTGGCAGTCGAACTATAGTCCTTCCTTTCAGTTTATGGCACGGATTTCGCACCACTTGACTATCTGCTGGTATCGCGAAAATACGCCCAACGGTCTACATCAAATGGATTAATCATCAGCATCTCTTCATTACGAATCAGCAAGCAGTACGGTATCACGTACCTCGACCACCAAGTGCGAAGTCGATCGATATCAAAGATATCATTCATAGCAGTGACAACGAGAATATCCCATAACTGGGCCTGGGGAAGATTGTCCGATTTGAGCCGTTCAATGGCGTCTTCACGCTTGTACCCGAACCGCTCCGTTGCAGCCGCCATGAATTCATATACCCTGTCACGGAGCTCATTCCATGGAAGGTAAGCATGACAGACTTTATGAAGACTGCTAGATTGGAACTCAAATCCTTGTAGCGAATGGACATCCGCATTCCAAGCAAGTGCAACCTCACCGGAATATTTTTCAGCCCTCGGTCCCGAGAGCAACCGCAGATTATCCAAATGGTGGGACACTGCAGCAACAACCGTAGTACAGAACATGTCTTCCATTTGGCTATCGGAGAACCCGACACTCTGCATCAAAGAGAGGTGCTTTGCCAATGTAGGCGCAATCTGATCAAGCGTATCTTCGACCTCACCCAAACGATCGACTGTTTGGGAGTACTTCGCACCCTCACACTCAACTCTGAAGTACCTACCAGTTCCTTCACTGAAGTCCAGCATGGTGAACCGTCTATGATAGAATGGTTTCTTGGAACGGAATACCTGTTCTCTGGTCATGCAAGTTGGACGCAATAGGCCTTCCCCTTCGCGAGTCGATTGTAAAGAAAACGAAATATAATTTTCCTGTGAATCTGGCGTCGTTACCTCAGCATGAGGCACATCCAGATGACTTTCCTCTCCAGCGAGAATGCCGGTCAACCACTTCTCTATTGCATTATTCTTTGTCTCCTCGGGTAGTTGATCAAGAAGTATTTCCTTGGCCAAAAGGGCGATGTCTTCAATCGGCTCGGCCTCAACGTACGTCCGAAGAGCAGCGGCTTCATCCTTAGTCAGCCTGTAGCCCTTCCGGGTTGCATTCAGGATGACAAAGAGAAGGTTCTCACGTGCCCACATGTTGTGAGGAGTGCTTTCATAGATTATTGGAGAGTTGAGCCAGCCTAGAACTCTTTGCCTGAAAATTAGGGATGTTCGGAAGCACTGCTTCGCTTCACTCCAGAAATTGTCTGACTTACCAACTCTTGACCACGGTATGTTTCCTAATTCGTATCCTCTTCTTTCGATTTCACTGAGAACAGCTGGGTCGATCTGTCTGTACTTTGCTAGTGAGTCCTCACTTACACATAGGGGCAAGAGCTTGTCGCGGAAATACTGGCCAGCCTTCTCCATTGCTGAGAGATCGTTGTAATCAACGACCATCACATTCCTGCTCATAAGCAAGCGCTGATCGAATCCCTGACGAGTACTTACGAGCACTTCATCTATTTCGCCCGCTGGAACCAGGCTGAAGGAAGGACAATGTAACAACTGGCTGTCTCTGTGCATGTAAAGCATGACTTCGCTAACAAGCTGTCTGGTCCTCTCATCGCGGATAAGTGTGCTAACATGCATAAGTTCTCGTAGTACATTGTGATTGAAAGTGAAGCCGTCTGGTCTAGAAACATCGAACAATATAGCTGCTGTCCGTTGTACTGTGTCGCGGAGTTCGGCAACCCAGTCGGCAACCGGATAATCAATTCTCACTAATCTCGCAAAAGATGAGACTACTGAACTCACCGTTTCCTGGTAAAAACGATCGATCAATTCCGCTTTCCCGAACGGCATACAAACCAATACTGAATTGTTATGAAAAGTCATCCTCAATCCTACCCGTTGACTGTGACCTCTTTGCCAAACTAATTACAATAACGCATTTTAATTAACACAATGGAGAAAAAAAGTCAAGAATTTTCAAAAATAATTTCAGTCATCAAAAAAAAGGACGGCGGAACAAAGTAAGGAATTATGTTTTAATAAAAAGGTAACAGTCGAAAAATCCATAACGATTTATTCATACGAGGGGTTTTTGAAGTGAATTTTTACGTTTTTACGCACAGTACCAGGTCCTAAAATTAAAAACCGGCCTTCTTTTTAATCTCTTTGGATGATACATTACGCTCAGAGTCAAAGTGAATAATAAGATGCGCATTCTTTCTCGATGGAGCAACATTATTTTTTATGTCAGGCACAATTCCCTTCTCCCAGTGGGTATCCATCTCCATCAAAGTTCTCTGTTTCTTAGAATCTTTTTTCGTTTCCTGCTCGTATCTCCATTCTTTTATATCAGATATTTCAGCGTCGAGATAAATTGAAAAGTCTACAAACTGTAATAGATTCCCCAATCTTTTCTCACTACTTATAGCATATAGCCCTTCAAATATTATAATGTCAATCCCATCAAAGTTTACTTCTTCTTTTATTAATTGACTATCCCCAACCTGAGGGTCTCGAACGTATCTTGTTATAGGAATTCTTTTCGCCCCTTCCTTAATTTTATTAAAAAATGTTACTAAATCTTCCAATCTTACGTGATTCTCATCCCACTCTGTCCCCAACTTACGCCGCTCTTCACGACTCTTGAAAAAATCATCAAATCCAATGATTTTCACCTTTTTCTTTTTTATCTCAAGCGTTTTCTTTATTTCTTCTGCAAATGTGCTCTTTCCTACTCCTGCACATCCGGCAATACCTACAATATATGGATGTTGACGATTTAATTTTATGTAATCTGCAATGATAAGTTTGCCTATTTCATCGATGGCATTATTAAGACTATTATTCCCTTTTTTATCCAAATTTGACATTTTTTAGTCTTCATCAAAAGATAGAATCAATATTCAATATAATACTTTTAAATAATTTTGTCAATTTTGTTTCAGGAAAAATAAAACAATTTGCCCTTGTTATATTTTTTGCCTCCTCAAAAGAATTTGTGGGTAGACGAATTGCATGGTTGCCTTATTGGGGCTTAAAACATTGTATTTCGTCTCCACCAATCTATCAACAGCAGGCCCTTCGGGTGGGCAGCCTTTCGGCGTTAAAAGCAAAAAGCCCTTNNCTTCGGGGCTGCCCACTGTTGACAGATTGGCGGAGCCGAAATCATTTCCAGTTAAGCCCCAATAAGATAAAAAATATTTGACCATCAAGTATTTCTATTAACCAATTGCTCCTAAACCTGTTGTTATTAGTAGTTTCGGCGCCTATTGTTATCATTTTCACCCACATATTATTTTGAAGAGGCAAATTTTTTTGTCTGACACCTTTTTCAAATGCCCTCGACAAGAACTCTCCTACCGCACGGGCACTCTGAAAAAACTAATGCCCTCCGTGCGGATCTACTAACCCATAT
>JABAOH010000752.1_pt1 | contig 34896 bp, 34 predicted proteins | sample 7062181 | NCBI WGS metagenome assembly JABAOH01 (sample SAMN14538630, study PRJNA623070) | marine sediment metagenome | biome: marine biome [ENVO:00000428]; feature: marine pelagic biome [ENVO:01000023]; material: deep marine sediment [ENVO:00002113]; isolation source: pool of 5 deep marine... | reverse complement strand
ACAGGAGACGTCTTTGCTCTTGACAGGGGCCTTTTAATGGGTGACCCCTCTTCTACGATGATTTATACGCATGTCATTGAGAAGAGTGGTATGGGCGTACAAAGCCCTCTGGATGTAATGTGATGTGCAGATCAGAAATTGGGCAGGCCTTGATTCCTCGCAAAATGATAGAGGTACTGCTGTGCGTAGCCAGCGTATCTCCCGAAGTAGCCCTGGGCGAACTCCCGGATCCTTCTATCCGATAGCTTTTCCCCACCGTGGTAGCCTGTGCGCATTGCCTTTCTTATCCACGTATCCACGGGAAAGGCCTCGGTAAAATCGAGGGAATAGAGGAGCACGCAGTCGGCGATCTTTTCCCCAACGCCAGGGAGGGTCATCAGCTCTTTTTTTGCATCTCGGTATTCCAATTTCCCCAATGCCCTCAAATCGATTGATTTGGCCCTGCTGCTTATCTCCAAGACATATCGGGCCCTGAATCCGGCTTTGATCTTCCCCAAATCTTGACCCTCGCTGATCTGATCGGCTGAGGGAAATGTATAACCCCGATAGTTACCCAGGGATACAGGTTCCCCAAAATGACGACAAAGGTGCTCCAAGATCCATTTGATGTGGGGGATATTCTTTGCCGATGAGCAGAGGAAAGAAACGAGACATTCCCATGGATCGTGGTGTATCAGTCTTAACCCCCGGTAGACCTCGATAGCCTTCCCAATGAAGGGATCTTTTCCGATTTGACGATAGACCTCTTCCAAGTCATCATCTAACCGAAAAAACCGAGAGATGAATTCCTCTTTCACCCCTTCGAAAAAGATTCGCTCACCCTTTTGCCAGATCTTGAAGAGGCGATTCCCCGCGTGGATAATATAATGATCGCCGAAGGCGATATAACGAAAGAGCTGACCGGAGTTCAGCGTGTTATTGAGGTCAAAATCCCTCGCTTCTAACCACTGCATCGAGTTAACCCGGATAGTCAGCACCTCTGAGGAATGGCCGAAACCACGGCAAGGGTTAAAAAAGGGAAAGAGTGCATTGGGCATCCCTTTCCCTTGCTGAGCCGTTACGGTTCGAAAGCGAACTCCCGTATCGAAAGACTAAGCCTTGATCTGGGCCCTTCCCATAGCGAAAGCCTTTCTATTTATCTCATGTACCTTAGCGGGCAAATGCCCCAGAACGGTTTCAATCCAGAGAGATTCCTCCATATCGAAGAGCTTTGATATAGTCCCCAAGAGGACGACGTTGGCCGCTCGAATATCCCCTGCCTCGAGGGCCAGTTTCGTCCCGTCCACCAGATGAAATCTATCAAACCGTTTCCGGATAATTCCCGGTATATCTTTCGGGTATTCCATCTGGCCGAGGTTGACCGCCGGGGGATTGATCTTGTGGTTGTTGAGAAGGATCACCCCATCTGGCTTCACGTAATTGAGCCACCTGAGGCTTTCCAATTGTTCGAAGGAGAAGAGGATATCCACATCACCCTGCTTGATAATGGGGGAATAAACCTTCCTGCCGAACCTCACATGGCTCGTGACGCTCCCACCCCTTTGGGCCATTCCATGGACTTCGCTCTTTTTGACGTCAAAGCCCGCCTCCAAAAAAACCTCAGCCATGACATCGCTTGCAAGGATGATACCCTGTCCCCCCACTCCGGAAAGCAGGATGTTGGTAACGACATCATTCATCGTATTCCCCTCTATGCAAAGAGCCTACGCCAATTCGAAACCGTACGTCACCTCCCCCTCGGGTGGCGTAATGGCATCGAACTTACAGACTTGATAACAGAGGCCGCAGCCGGGGCATAGGGTTTTCTCGATAACAGAAATGCCCTTCCGCTTTTTTCCATCCGTGGTGACGCCCATATCCCCAGAAACCGGCTGCCAGGAAATGGCGGGACACCCTAAATTGAGACAGGTTCGACATCCCCTACATGTATCGGGATCGATGCTATAGGGCTTGTGGTATTCCTTGATGGCCTTTCGGAGCATTACGCAGGGCCCCTCACTGACAATGAGGGAAGGCTCGTCCTTTTCCGTCTCCTCCACGATCACCTTTTCCGTCTCCTCTATGTTCCAGGGATTGACCTTCTTCAGATTCTTGACGCCAAAGACCTTCCCCAGCGCCAAGAAGTCGACTTTATGAGTCGGTTCACCCCGGATGGTGAATCCGGTGGAAGGATGCTCTTGAAAACCCGTCATGGCGGTGGCGTGATTATCCAAGATAATAATGGTTGCCGTGCCCTTGTTGTAGCCAATATCCATGAGAGGGGTTACCCCTCCGTGGAGAAAGGTGGAATCCCCTATGACCCCTACCACCCTCTTTCGATCCTCCCTGGAAACTACCTTGGATATCCCGTGGGCGTGACCGATGCTTGCCCCCATGCATACACAGGTATCCAAGGAGTTGAGGGGAGGAAGTGCCGCGAGGGTATAGCACCCGATATCCCCAGTAACGAAGAATTTCCCCTTTTTTAGGACGTGAAACAGACCCCTGTGGGGACATCCAGGGCACAGATTTGGTGGTCTCGGGGGCAATTCCTCCGTAAATACGGGCTTGGGCGGTTGAAAGCGATCCGCCAAGATTCCCCCCTCAACTAGCAAGGGGGTGAGCTCTCCCAGGATGGGGAAACAGTTTTTTCCCTTGGATACTGAGAACCCCATGGCCTTGACATTCTCCTCGAGGAAGGGATCCAATTCCTCGACCACGTAGACTTCCTGCACCTGCTGGAAAAAACGGGCAATGAGCTTGTCAGGTAGGGGCCAACACATCCCTAGCTTGAGGTATGAATAATTGGGAAACACCTCTTTCGCATACTGGTAGGACATTCCGGAGGTGATGATACCCACCTTCTTATCGTTGATTTCTATCCGATTCTCCGGGAAATCTTCAACAAATTCCTTCAACTTGAGGTATCTCTCCTCTACAGCCTTATGCCTCTGTCTCCCGTAAACGGGCAACATCACGTACTTGGAGGGATTCTTCTCGATCTCAATGGGAACGGGTCCCTCCATTCTTTCCTCCAACTCCACGACGGTCTTCGAATGGGAGATCCGGGTGACGCTCCTCACCAACACGGGGGTGTCGAATTGCTCGCTTATGGCGAATCCCAGTTTGACGAATTCCTTGGCCTCCTGGCTGTCGGTGGGCTCCAACATGGGGATTTTGGCAAAGCGGGCGTAGTGCCGGTTATCCTGTTCATTCTGGGAACTATACAGTTCTGGATCATCTGCGGTAATCAGCACCAATCCACCTTTGACCCCGGTGTACGCCAGCGTAAGCAGGGGATCCGCGGCGACATTGACCCCAACATGCTTCATACAGACCAGCGCCCTCGCACCCACGAAGCAAGCCCCCATAGCGGCCTCCAAGGCCACCTTTTCATTGGGCGACCACTCCGCGTAAATCTCCTCGTACTCCCTCGCTATGGCATCGAGAATCTCTGAACTGGGGGTTCCCGGATATGCGGCGGCGAACTTCACTCCCGCCTCGTAGGCCCCCCTAGCTATGGCCTCATTGCCGGTCAATACCTTTTTCATAGTCTGGCCTCTCTCGGTTTAAGGGGAACTACCCCCCCCTTGGATGAGTCCGATGTCTACGGCTTTGAACCATAATCACCAAGGGCGCTTGTAATTTTTGTCACATAATAGGATAAAAAAAATCTCCCTGTCAAGACGAAATCCCTTTGGGAGCAGTTTCTTGTTACGATCCTGGAATAGGCTTTCGGAAGTGTTCCCGGGCCGTGTTCGATTTCAGGAGGATAGTATTCGATTTTTGGATAGATTTCTCCGCAATTCCCCCCTAAATGAATTGGGAGGCACACTTCAGCAATTTCCCATCGGGCATGAAAACCGGCGCAAACATTGAATAGAGGCCTTTTTGAATACTTTTCGTCCCCACGGTGAAAGCCTATATGTCGGTATGGAAAAAAAATTGGCTTGAATTTTGCAATAAAATTCGAACAATCCCTCACACAAAGATGGGTATTCCAATTTTCGATTCCTTTTAGGGAAAGGAGAAGAAAAAATGGTGAGCAAATTCAAGGCATGGCGAAACGCCGCAAAAGACGCGAAGAACAATATCCCCGGCAGGGATGACCCGAATTTCGCTCAGTTCGAACAGGAACTGATGGCAATGGCCCGCAATAAGGCACGGCAGGTTGCGGCAAAATTTGCCCCCAAATTGGAGATCCTCAAGGGTAAACACAAACCCCTGCTCAAGGCTTATGACCGCATCTCCAAGGACTACGACAATCACTCTTCCCAAATCGGTCGCAGTGAGCCGAGCGTGGAGTTGTCCAGGGGTAAATACTATATTCTGATGCTCCTCTTCGTTCTGGGTGAAATCCCCATGAACTCCCTCGCCTTCGCCGTGTTCGGAGAAAACCAGATTTTCACCTGGGTCATGGCAGTAGGCGTGGCCGTGGCCATTCCATGGATCGCCCATGCCTTGGGTATTCTCTTCAAGCGGTGGGCTCAACCCTGGTGGAAGAGCGCCATCCCCGTGGGATCTCTCATCGTCCTTACCGTCGGCGGCCTCATTGCCATCGGCTACGTTCGCGTCGAGTATCTTGGCGACCTCAATACAGCGGCTGGGGGGAGTGGCTTTAGTAACAGCGCTTTCATAGGCGCCGCATTCGTTGGACTGAACTTGGTCATCTTGGCTGCCGCGACGCTCTGTTCCTATTTTGCCCATGATAGAGACCCCCATCTGGAGCATCTGCATCGCAGGACCAATCAGATCAACAAGGAAATGCGTGCCCTCGAGGGAAAGTTCAAGAAAATCCTTCAAAAGGAAGAACAGCAACTTCACCGGATCCAGCAACGAGCCCAAGAAATCATCTACTACTATCGCAAGATCAACCACCGTCGGCGTCCAGACCATGAAAAACCCAAGTCCTTTGATACCGAACACGAGCTCGGCGTGGAACTGGAAAAGGAAAAGGCCCAAAAACAGATGGAAACGGCGACCACACGTTTTCAGGCGGTGGCCAATCCACCCGCTTGATGAGCTATAAGGAGGTAAATCCCATGAAATGGTCAAGAGTGAAGTGTATCGGGATCATGCTCTTCAGCCTTCTCCTTTTAGTCGGGTTAGTCGGGCCCTTTACCGTGAGCGCTGGGACCCCATGGGAGACCTGGAATGGCGACAAAAAGCCACGGGTAATCCTCATTTTCGTCGACATGTCGGGCAGTACCAATCTGGCCCGCCGCACGGTCTACAAAGAATGTTTTGAGAAGATCTATGAAGACCTCAACCAGGGTGATCGTATTGTGGTGGGCACTATCACCGGTCGTTCCTTTATCGACTTCAAACCGGCAGTCGATGTGGAAATTCCGAAGAAATCCCTCTGGCTCAACCGGATTCAGTTCGAACGAAGCTTTACCGAGACGAAGGAAAAGATCCGACAGGAGGTAGGAAAACTCTTATCCCAAAAGGAAGGGACTCAGCGGACGGAGATTCTCAATTCCCTGAATATCGCCGAGACGATCTTCCACAAGGAGAAACGGGAGAAGGTTCTGGTCCTCCTCTCGGACATGATCCAGGATTCCCGGGAGTATGACTTTTCGAGCTCGAAAATTACTAACGATTACATCAGTAAAGTGATTAGATACCGTCAAAAGAGGAACCTCATCCCGAACCTAACCGGTGTAAAGGTCTACGTGGCCGGAGCCAGTGGTTCCGATTCGCACAAATACCGCTCAATAGAGAAATTCTGGGCGCGCTATTTTGAACGGGCTGGGGCAGATTACGATCATCACCGTTACGGGCACACCTTGATCAGCTTTGAAAAAGCATCTTAGGGGAAAATAGCCCATACATCCCCCGCCTTTAGCAGAAACAAAGAAAGGGGCCGATCTGAGGAACAGTTCCTCTTCGGCCCCTTTCCTATATGCTAAGAGATAATGGAGCGGGCGGCGGGATTTGAACCCGCGACTTTCAGCTTGGGAAGCTGACACTCTACCACTGAGTTACGCCCGCTTATGACCCCGTAAAACTCATTTCAAACTACGGTATTTCACTGGTACTGTCAAGGAAAATTTGAGGAATCTCGGAAAACTCGCCCTTCGCTGCTAAAGACATGTTCTTATGAGGGAAAAACCATTGTGCCTTCGCTCAGAGTTTCGTGTCCGTGTTCGTTGTTCGTGTCCGTGATGATTAGGACCGAAGACGGTGGACGGCAGACCGAGCTAGAAGATCCTGTTCGTGTTCGTGGTTAGGATCTTGTCATTTGGATTTTGAGCTTTGAAATTTGACATTCTGACTTTCTGCCTCCAGCCTCAAACCTCTATCCTCGCCCCATCGGGGTGAGCTCCAACACCGCAACACCGTTATTTCGTAACTCTCTCAATGTACTCACCTGTGCGAGTATCGATCTTGATAATATCCCCTTCCTCAAGGAATAACGGCACTTGAACCACCGCCCCCGTTTCCAATCTCGCCGGTTTTGTTCCTCCGGCGGCCGTATCCCCTCGGACGCCCGGTTCCGTACGGTCGATGCGAAGCTCGACAAATGTGGGAAGCTCTACACCCACGGGGTTCCTGTTGTGAAAGAGCACGGTCAGGGTAATGTTTTCCTGCAAGAAATCCTTACTATCCCCTAATTGATCCTCGCTCAATTCGAATTGCCAGTACGATTCCTTATCCATGAAGTAGTAATTTTCTCCATCATGATAGAGATACTGAACCTCCTTCTCCTCAATGTCCGGGCTCTCCACCCTTTCCCCAGCTCTGAATGTGTGTTCCACAATCTTCCCCGTTAGTAAACTCTTCAGTTTGGTTCGCACGAAAGCTCCCCCCTTACCGGGTTTTACATGGAGGAAATCGACGATTATGAAGGGTTCTCCGTTCGTTTCGATCTTGAGCCCTTTTCGAAATTCAGATGTAGTGGGCATGGCTTTCTCCCCTTAAATTTACCCTATGACCTGAATCTCCTTGGAGAGATTAGTAAGGACCTCGCATCCATTTCCCGTTACCAATACCATATCCTCAATCCTCACGCCGCCCCATCCGGGTATGTAAATCCCCGGCTCGATAGTAAATATCATCCCTTCCTCCGCAACATCCTCACTTTCGGGACCGATTACCGGGTTCTCATGGACGGCTAGCCCGACCCCGTGTCCTGTCATGTGGCCAAAGTAGGTTCCGTATCCCGCTTCCTTGATCCAACCGCGGGCAATGGCATCGAGCTCCATTGCCTTTCTCCCAGGATGGACGGAGGCAATGGTCCTATCGTGGGCATCTTTAACGATTTGGTAAACCTCTTTCTGGCGACGATTGGGCTTCCCACAAAAAAAGGTGCAGGTTTCATCCGAATAATAGCCTCGATACCGAACCCCGAAATCGATGATAACGAAGTCGCCTTTGTGTATCCTTTTATCGCTGGGTTTCCCGTGGGGAAGGGCAGAACGTTCTCCAGAGGCAACGATCGTATCGAAGGAGGTGCCATCGGCACCGTTCCGCCTCATGGAAAATTCCAACTCCAATGCGATCTCCCTCTCCTGGATGCCAGGCTTTATCCTCCATATGTTTTCCCTCAGGCTCTTGGAAGCAATATCGATAGTCCTCTTGATTCGTCCTATCTCCTCATCATCCTTTACCGCTCTGATGTTCCTTAATCTTTCATTGATGGGAATGAGTTCACCGCCGCTTACCTTCTCAGCGAGTTCTTTATGAGCACCGTAGGTCAAATTTTGGGGCTCGAAACCTATTCCCCTCAATCCCAAGTCATTTATGAGATCGGATAATCCTTCGATTTTCTTGTTATATTCGATGATTTCAAATCCCGACACCTCTCCCTTAGCCTGAGTTGTATAGCGAGAATCGGCTAAAAAATACTCCTTGGTTTCGGTCACTACCAGGGCGGCATCGCTCCCCGTGAATCCGCTCAGGTAATGGACGTTCTCCAAGCTGGTTATCAAGATCCCATCCAGATGAGCTTCCCTCAAGACTTTTTTTATACGACTGATCCTTTCCCGTCTCATTCTGGATGCCGGAACCCCTCCTACCATGATCTCTTCCTAGCCTGTTTAATCCGTTTGAGCCATGCCTTGAGCTCCCCTATGGTACGTTCGATATCCCTTTTTGGCTTTATCGGGGATTTGCCCACTCCTGAAGAGACGCCCCCCGATTTCCTCAAGCGTAATTCCAGTTCCCTCACCTTTTCCTTTAATCTGATACTGGTTGGATCTTGCTTGAGGAGCTGTCGGTAGATCTTGTAAGCCTCCTCGATATTCTCCCCCTTTAGGTACAGCTCGGCCAGAGTCTCAGTGGCGATATTGCTTTCCTCTTCCATGGGCCACCTACTGGTAGAACCGCGTTCTCAAAAACGTAGATTAAATCCCCCCGTTAGTCAAGGGCAATTTAAGAGATCTCTATCAAGAATGGTTCGCGGTCTTATTGAGAACGTCGATCTTCCCGAGGATTTGTTCCCGAAGTTTCCCGATGCATCGTGATCAGAGCCAAGGCGGTTTCCGAACCGAAGGGATCGAAGAAGTTATTGACAAAATAGGTGATTTAGATGTATGAGAGGAAGTCAAGGTGATCGTTGGAGGGGTGAACCGTGGCTAAAAGAAGGCGAATTGCCAAGAAGAAATTGAAAGAACCCGACGAATTTATTTCCACCACGGCCAGGATGTTGTCGTGGACGGTGGAAAACCTGAAGTTCATTCTCATCGGGATCATCATAGGCGCACTGGTAGCGGTCTCGTTGGTCTTGTGGCGTATAAGAACGAGAAACAGGGAGATCGAGGCGTTTAACTCATTCTATCGTGCTGCGGAGATGTTGATGTCCGCCGAGGATCCCTCTTCGAAAGGCTATCAAGAGGCCATTGACGAACTCGAACGGATCAAAAGGGAATATCCCCATACAGATGCCTCTCAGTTAGCCCAATTACACTTGGGGCAAGGGTTGCTGAATTTAAAACAGTATGAGAAGGCCGTGGAAACCTATCGCAAGTTTCTGGATAACGACCCCCGAGAAGGGCTTTACCGGCTTTTGGCCTTGCAAAATCTGGGCTACGCCTATGAGGGACAGGGCGATTACCAAAAGGCTTTGGATTCGTTCCAAAGCCTCGTTGCCAAGGGGGAAAACTTTCTCCAACCCTGGGGGTATCTCAACGTGAGTCGGTGTTACGAAAAACTCGGCAAACGGGAGGAAGCCCTGAAGACTTACCGCATTTTCTTGGAGAAATTCCCGGACTCGGCCATGGCTCCTACGATAAGGGGTAAAATTAAAACATTGGAGTTAAGGTAGGGATAAGTGAAGCTCCCCGCCCACAGGGCGGGGCTTCCCGGAAATGAAATTTCATTCTTATTTGTGCCCCTTGGCCCCGCCTACAAGGCGGGGCTTGCGGGGCACTTGCCGGCCAACGATTTAATGGGGGGAACGAGTAATCATCATTCCCTCATAGATCCGGATAACCTGTGGCTGAGGAGTGGAGGCGTCATTGCGGTGGTAATAAAAACCATCACAATGATGGCCGCATAGAGAGCCGGCTCCAATAATGGTTGACCGTTCACCCGCAACTGGCTCCCGAGCCCCGCAAAAATCAGGCCTACCTCACCCCGGGGAACCATACCCAGGGCCACTGTCCATCGATCCAACCTCTCATTCCCCGAAAACACTCCCCCCGCACAGGCCATCTTCCCGACTACAGCGGCAGCAGACAAGACAAGCCCAACGACAATGGCCTTGACTGAAAACAGAGCCTTCAGATCTACCTGTATGCCCATGTGAAGGAAAAATATGGGGACGAAGAGCGTTGAAAGGGGTAAAAGCAGGTGCTCAAGTCTATCACGCTCCTGAGACTCAAAAATCAGGGAATGCTCCGGCTCCAGGATAAGCCCTCCAGCAAAGGCCCCGACAAGAGGGGCCAAACCGAATCGACGGGACAGATATGCAAAGGCGAAGCATAGCGTCAAAGAAAGGGTCAGCAACATTCCGCTCAATTCGAGTCTTGCTGCCCAGCGATAGAGTTTCTTGCTGAAGGTAACACCCAGAATAATGCCAAATGCCAAAAACCCAAAGGCCTTGGCGCTTATCACCACAATTTTTATCCCAATGCCTGTAGATGCCTGACCCTGAGGAGAACTTATGATCGCGGCAACGACAGCGAGGACGATCAACCCCAGGACATCATCAACAACAGCCGCGGCAAGGATGGTCCGGCCCTCCTGTGTTTGGACTTTACCAAGATCCTTCAAGACCCGGGCGGATATACCCACACTCGTTGCGCAGAGCGTGGCGCCGAGAAATACATCGACCCAAAGGGAAAAATACGGGAAGAATATTCGAATCGTGGCCAAACCGAGCAGAAAAGGGGCAATAACCCCGATAATGGCAACCATGAGAGCGGATCGTCCCACGGCCATCAACTTGGGAACGGTGCTCTCAACCCCAACCTCGAACATGAGCAGGATTACCCCCAACTCTGCCAGGGTGGCCAGGCTCGGATCGGTTCTCAGCGACTCGAAAAAACCAAACCCCAAAAGCACCATGTTTCCGAGCACTATCCCGGCAAAGAGCTCCCCTAAGACAACGGGGAGATGGAGCTTCCGAGCAGCAAGACCACCAAGCTTGGCTGCGGTTAAGATCAAGGAGAGCTCAAACAGTAATTGTGTGAATGAGTGTGGCATCGGAAAAAATTGAAAGTATTCTTTTGGGAATGGAAAGAGTATAGAATAAGAAAGGGTTGGCTTTCAAGGGATAACCGTACGGGACGTGTAAAGTCAAAATCCCCTCAATATAAAGAATGGACATGGTGGAAAGGAAAGTGTTATTTTAAAATAAAGAGAAATAAATGCATTACACTGAGGTTGAGAGGTTATGATTTCCAAAAAAGGATGGGTGGGGGGAATAACGTTTCTGATAGCCTTTGTCGCTGGATGCGCCCCGATTCCCCAGCCCCCTCTTGAAAATCCCTATGGGACGCTGGAGGGGGCGACAGATGGCGAGATATTTCACATTCCCACCGGCATCAGGGTGAACAAAGGCCAATTACTGGATATGATCGGGGGTTCACGAATCATTTACATCGGCGAAACCCACGATAATGTGCGCGCCCACCAAATCCAGCTGGAGATTATCAAGGGCCTGGCTGAGCGTTTCCCCGGCCAGGTAGCAGTGGGCATGGAGATGTTTCAGAGGTCCCACCAAGGAACCATGGATCGTTGGTCGCGGGGTGAACTGAGCGAAAGGGACTTTCTCAAGGAGAGCCAGTGGTATAGAAAATGGGGAATGGATTATGAGTACTATAAAGCCATTCTCGATTACATCAGGGAAATGCATATTCCCCTTTTGGCCCTGAATGCCTCTTCGGACCTTGTGAAAGAAGTGAGAAACCATGGATTGAGTGGCCTCTCTGAGGCCTGGCAAAATCAGCTTCCCGACGTGGACCTCGCAGATTCACACCACCGTAAATTGGTAGAGGCCTTTTATGAAGCTCACCCTCCGACCTCGGCTAAATCCTTTGAGACTTTTTATGGGGCATACGTGCTCTGGGACGAGACGATGGCCGAAACGATAGCAAACTACCTGGCCACCGAAGAGGGAAGTAACAAAAAGATAGTCGTTTTGGCGGGTGGAAACCATGTCCGATATGGGTTTGGAATCCCACGGAGAGCGTTTCGCCGACTGCCCGTTGCCTATTCCATTGTGCTGCCCGTGGAGGTCTTCACACTGGAGGATAAGAAGGACCGTCTCATGGACGTGAGCCTCCCTGAGATCCCCCTGGTCCCGGCCGATTTCTTCTGGATGGTAACCTATGAGGATTTAAAGAGGAAAAAGGTCCGCCTGGGCTTGATGTTCGAAGAGGCCGAGGGGGATCTGAAAGTGATCAAGGTGTTGGAGGAATCTCCCGCAGCCAAGGCGGGAATTCAACCGGGGGATATCTTAGTCTCATTGGACGGTGAAGGCCTCCAGGAGTCTTTTGACCTGTTATACCTCCTCGACCGGAAAAGGCCTGGAGAAAAGGGAAAACTCATCATCCGAAGGGATGACGAGCCCCTCGAAATAACCGTGCATTTCCAAGCACCCCAATAATGCTCAAATCCCATAGCCGACTGTTGGTTTTCCCCCAACGGCAAGGCTCATTAGGAGAATTTGGGGGTAATGGAGAGCCTTGAACGGTCTCTATTCGGGATTGTGACTCTTACCGGGGCCCCAAATCTGAGGCGATCTTCTTACACCGATCCGTGACGAATCAATTATCACGGATGATTTCATTTGCTAAGTCCTTCGATTCATAAGTTCGATGACGAACTTATTCACTCAGGACTTAGTGCTGAGTGAGCAAATTTTTGAAATAAGCCGTCAAAATACGTAATCGTAATTGCGAATCGAAGCACTGAGGAATGAGAGGGATTAACAGTAAGATAAAGTTCGATTATGGGTACGCACAAAAGTTGACAGGAATAAAGAATTCGATTATAAGTGGGACACCGTGCAAATATCCCCTGTGGTAACTGTAATCGAGAAAGGAGTCTGTCAATGGATGCTGACTTATTGACTCAGAAGGTGATCCATCCAATTTCCACCGAAGAACTCGAGAGAAGATGGGGGGCAACCCGTGATGTGATGAAAGAAAAGCACATAGATTTTTTACTCATTCAGAACAACAATGATTATCTGGGAGGGTATGTTAAGTGGTTTACGGATATGCCGGCGGTCCATAGCTATCCGGCGACCGTGATTTTCCCGGTTTCAGATGAAATGACAACCATCTGGCACGGTTCGAGTGATCCTGCGCAACCCGGCCCTCCTGAGTGGCTTTTGAGAGGGGTGAGGAAGCGGCTGACCACGCCCATTATGCTCTCGTTAAATTTCACCTGTACCTTTGATGCCGAAAAGGTAGTGGAAGAGCTAAAGGGCTATAAGAACTGTCGCATCTCCTTTGTAAACGAAGGGGCGATGACCGCGGGGTTTTCCCGGTATGTGCGCGAGCATCTCACCAGCGCGACATTCGTCGACATGATGGATGAGATCGACGAGATCAAGGCAATCAAGAGTCCCGAGGAGATCGAGCGGATCAAGGAAAGCGCCCATCTCCATGATGAGGCGATGAAGGCATGCTTCGAGGCGATCAAGCCTGGGGTGAGGGAATTTGAAGTCGCTGCGACGGGAAGGTTAACGTGCAGGATGCTTGGCAGTGAACAGCAGTTTATCCTCATGGGCTCCGCTCCGGCAGGAAATCCGTTTCCTTACGATTCCATTCACGCCATGAACCGGGAATTGAGGGACGGGGATCAGGTGGGGATTCTCATCGAGGCAGTTGATGCTGCAGGGTACTACACCCATTTACATCGAATAGCCTGTATCGGCGGAATCCCCGAGGAGTTGCAGGAGCAATTTGAGGTGGCGAAAGAAGCACAAAAGGTAACCCTGGACATGCTAAAACCCGGGGCGGATCCCATGGAAATGCTCCGAGCCAATAACGAGTTCTTGAGAAATCGAGGGTATCCGGAGGAGACCAGGTTATACTCCCACGGGCAAGGGTATGACCTCGTTGAAAGACCGGCATTTCAACCGGGGGAAACGATGAAGATCAAGGCTGGGATGAACATTGCGCCACATCCAGCGGTTCTCTCCAAGAAGGCTACTGCCATAATCTGTGACAATTACATCGTGACGGAAACCGGGGTGAGTGAGTGTATACATAAAATCCCAAAGGAAATTGCTGTAGTTTAGTCACCTGGTATATCCGGATAGGTGTCAGTGTCCCCCATACGAAATACAGCGATAAAAAGGGCTTAATCGATAAAGATGGGGAAGATTGAACATGAAAAAGAAGTATAAGATTGGAATTATTCCCGGAGACGGCATTGGCAGGGATGTCATTAAGGCGGCCCAGATTATTTTGGATACCGTGAATGACGTGGCGGAAGCGTTTACCCTGGATTTTATGAAAATGGATACCGGTGAGGCGGCTTTCGAGAAATACGGCGACCCATTCCCCAAGGAGACTCGTGACGGAATCGCGCAGACGGACGCTGTTCTCTTTGGGGCGGCGGGAAACCCCCATACCGTCGCCGTGCTTATGGGATTCAGGTTGGGATTTAACTTATATGCCAATGTGCGCCCAATTAAATCGTTGCCCGGCACCAAGGCGATACATACGAACGCGGATTTAATCGTCCTCAGAGAAAACACCGAGGGCCTTTATCGAGGGCTGGGCTGGATTGACGGGGACTACCACGTGAATTTACGGGTATTTACCACACAGGGCATGGAACGAATCCTCAGGTTCTGTTTTGAGTATGCCCTGAAAGAAGGACGTAAAAAAGTCACCTTCACCCATAAAGCCCACGTTCTCATCTATACGGATGAACCGATGAGGCAAATGTTCTATGAGATTGCCAAGGAATATCCTGACATTGAAGCGGACGATATGACTATCGATGCGTGCGCTATGCAAATCGTCATGCACCCGGAACGGTTCGACATCGTCTTTGCGGAAAACGCCAATGGCGATATTTTGAGCGACGTGGGAGCGGGGGTTATCGGCGGAATGGGATTCGCATACAGCGGTAATATCGGTGACTCCATGGGCGTATTTGAGCCGATTCACGGAACCGCCCCCAAATATGCGGATAAGAATGTGGTCAATCCCAGCGCTGCGATACTGGCTGGAAGGATGATGTTTAGTTACCTGGGAGAGAACGGGACCGCATTACAGATTGAACAGGCGTTGAAGGATGTTTTGATCGAAGGAAAAGTGCGGACCTATGATCTGGGGGGAAACTCATCAACGACAGCCTTCGCAGAGGCCGTATCTGAAAAAATTCGGAAAAATGTAGATTCATCGAGATAGACAGGCATAGGTGTAAACAGGATAATCGGAAATCCCCCGATTTACAAAATACCTATTGTATGTTAAGGCTTAAGCTGGCCACAAGGGGTTTAGCAATGGAATGGGCTCCCTCCGGGACTTTGATGAACATTGCGATCCCCACATCACGGGCGGCCAAAGGCATGTACCGTTGGCTGATTCGGGATGGACCCGATAGGGAAGGAGGTGAGGAATCTCTTGAGGGTTGAAACCCTCTTAGGAAAACACAGATTTTATGGAACGCAGTATAAACGAAAAGAAGGAGGAGGTCACAATGAAAGCGAGAAGAAAAACGTATTTGGCAATCCTGTCCGTCATGGTTGTTTGCTTTTTGACGGTCGGGATAACCGGGGAATTGGCAACTGCCGCTGACAAGTTTCCCAATAGGCCGGTACAAGTTGTCGTTCCCTTCAAGCCCGGTGGTGGGGCAGACCGGACCACGCGTTTATTTGCTCCTTACCTGTCCAAGGAACTGGGGGTCCCCGTCAATGTCATCAACATCTCTGGCGGTGGCGGATGGGTGGCCTGGTCCCAAATGGCAAAATGGGATGCAAAAAAAGATGACCATATACTCGGCGTCATCAATCTCCCCCACGTCCTATCCTATATGGATCCACGTATGAAGAGAAAGGAGACCCTTGAATCTTTCGGTTTCCTCGCCTGGCACTCGTACGACCCCTGTATCTGGGCGGTGAGGGATAACGACGAGCGTTTCCAGGACCTGAAGGGATTTCTCGCATATGTAAACGCGCATCCGAATGAGATCGTCATGAGTACCACCGCCGTTGGATCGGACGATCACATGGGTATCGCCTTTGCGGAGAAGAAAATACCGGGCTTTAAAGTAAAAAAAGTCTATGCAAATAGCGATGGCAAGAAGATCGCGGAGGTTATCGGAGGGCATACCGACGCCGTTGGGGGCAACGTGGGTTATTACGTCCCCTATATGCTTGAGATGAAACTCCGACCGATCGCTGTGTTACACCACGAGAGATGGGCTCAACTGCCCGCAACCCGGACGTTCTTCGAGGTGACCGGCCAAATGAACATCTCATATGCTGGGCGAACCCTTGCCACCGCGCCGAACTTGCCTGAAGAGAAGCGACAGGTTTACCTGGCAGCTATAGAACGGGCTATTACTAATCCAGAGTACGTCATGAAGGAGATCCGAAATAAGAACGCCTTGCTGTTCAAGACGGGTGACGACCTATGGCAACTCTTGAATAAGGCTAGGAAAATGGTCGCAGAGGTCAAATTTTGGGAAGCGGAAAAATAGTAAGACCGTAATTGCTTGTGGGTCTCACCCTTTTGGGGTGAAACCCACAAGCCGCGGGCCTCGCGGAGAGCCCGTTTTCAAGCCCAAGAATGGGACCGGAAGTGAATTTCAACCAAAATCGAAAATTTTTGGCTCCATACATGGAAGAAGGAGGAGCGGAATGCGGAAATACTGGGGAGACAGGATAACGGGTGTCATCTGCATTTGCCTTTCTCTCTATTTTGGATGGCTTGCCCTGGAATTCCCCGCCGGAGGAGGATCATTTCCCCTCTTTGCTGCGGGGGGAACCATTTTTTTATCATTGACCATGATCATTAACTCCTTTATCAGCAAAAAGCCAGAGTTGAGGGAAAGGATAAGATTCGACTTGAGCTATAGTAGAATAAAGCCCCTCCTTTTATGTATCCTGGTGGCCTTACACATGTGGTCGATATTTAAACTTGGTTATTTCTCTTCAGCAATCCTTTTCTTGATTATTGCTACCTTAGTCGTAGGGATAAGACAATATAGAACGGTTTTACTAACAGCAATTATCTTATTCCCATCAATGTATGTCTTTTTCGTACTATTCTTAAAAGCAAATTTGCCCCGGGGTATCCTGTTTTAGTCAGGTCATATTTTTCAATATGCTCTTCGATCTCAAAATTGATTTCGGGCAAGGGAGTAAGGAACAATGTTTGGAGAGCAAGCACTGCCCTATTTAATCAATGCGGTATCGGCCCAAAATCTCTTCGCCATGCTCTTAGGGGTGATCGTCGGACTTGTTGTTGGTGCAATACCCGGACTTAATCCTCCCATGGCAATTGCCTTGATGATCCCTCTCTCATTTCATATGCCTCCCGAGACCGCCTTGATACTGCTCGTATCCTGTTTTGCAGCGGGAATTTACGGTGGATCTTTTTCGGCCATACTCATGCGAGCCCCTGGGACCTCCGCCTCTGCGGCCTCGGCCATAGAAGGCTATGAAATGACAAAACGAGGCAAAGCCATACAGGCGATTCGAATCTCAACGTTCGCCTCGGTTGTTGGAGGTTTAATCAGCGGTATTGTATTATTGCTTCTTGCCCCTCCCTTGGCAAGGGTTTCACTATTGTTTGGGCCTTCGGAGTATTTCTTGGTGGCAATCTTGGGATTGACGGCAATTGCCTCCGTATCCTTTGGTTCAGTTATCCGAGGATTGATATCCGGACTTTTAGGCCTTTTCCTCAGCACTGTCGCGATAGATACATACTCGGGCTTTCCCAGGTACACCTTTGGTATCATTGGTTTAGAATCGGGGTTAGATATCATGCCCGCCATCATCGGCCTCTTTGCCTTTGCTCAGGGACTGGAACTCACTGAGGGGGAAGCAACAGCGACCATCTCGGGCGTCAAAAAATTAAGCTGGAACATATGGCCAAAATTATCTGAAATCCTCTATGTTAAATGGTCCTTGATGCGCGGTTGGATTATCGGGCTCATTATGGGTGTAATACCTGCGGCCGGAGGCAGTGTTGCGCAGTGGATCGCATATGCTGAGGAAATACGGAGAGCCAAGCCCGGAGATCAATTCGGCAAGGGTGAAATGAAGGGTTTAGCCGCCACTGAAGGATCGAATAACGGCGTTACCGGTACTTCCCTCGTTCCCATGTTTGTTCTGGGTATTCCTGGTGGTATTTCCGCCGCAGTCATATTGGGTGCGTTGATGATTCATGGGTTGCAGCCGGGAATGCGCCTTTTCAAGAATTCACCACAGGTTATCTACACGATCATGTGGGGATTTATCTTTGCGAATATTATCATGGGATTTATTGCCGTTTTTCTTGCCCGTACCATGGCATACTTGACGCTTTTTCCACGGGGGCTTATAGGACCCTTGATCCTCATCTTTAGCGTTATCGGGGTGTATGCCGGCAGCAATAATATTTACGACGTGTGGATTATGTTTGGTTTTGGGTTGCTTGGATACTTCATGAACAAGCATAGATTTGCCCCGGCTGGAACCCTCTTGGGGATTATCTTAGGTCCTATTTGCGAAAATGGGTTTAGGGACTTGATCATCGTATCTCATGGATCCCCCGTCTCCTTTGTGCTGACTCGCCCGATTTCCGTTGGGCTTCTCGTGGGTATAGTGCTTGCGCTCTATTTTTCATTGCGGCCCAAACCATGGGAAAAGGAACTTGAGCAAAAACTCCAGAGTTCAGATGGTTAACAGATGTGCCGTCAAATTCATATCCAGAAATGAGAACGGACGATTTCATGGTTTTTTTCAAACCGCTTGGCAATGAATGACAAGGAGGTACAGATGGCAGAGCGAATTGTTCAGACGGTGTATTTCGACGAGCGAGGCCCGGCAAACACAGATAGAACGCTGGAGATCGCGGAGTCGAGGGCTGGGGAGCTTGGGATCCGGACGATGATCGTGGCTACAACCAAGGGTGAGACTGGAGCAAAGGCCGTTAAGCGGTTTAAGGGGCTTGAAACCGTAGTCGTGACCCATTCTACAGGAATTAATGAGCCAAATCTCCAAACGCTGACTCCCGAGAATCGGTCCGCCATAGAACGAGATGGCGGGAGGATCCTCACGTGCACCCACGCCTTCGCGGGGGTTAATCGGGCGGTCCGTATCAAATTTGGGACTTATGAGCTGAATGAGATTATCGCTTTTGCCCTTCGGACCCTGGGACAGGGGCTCAAGGTTTGTGTGGAAATCGCCTTAATGGCGGCTGATGCGGGACTCGTGAAGGTTGGGGAGCCCTGCATTGCCATCGCCGGCACGGGGAGTGGAACGGACACAGCCGTAGTCCTTACACCAGCCAATACCCAGACCTTCTTTGACCTCCGCATTCACGAGATACTCTGCAAGCCGTATCTCTAAAATGAGAATTCAGTTGTGAGAACTCGCCCTTGCGAGAGAGCGGAAAAGGCGGGGAGACTATGTCAGTCCTTTTTGAGCCAAAGGCTATCGGGAACGTAATTCTCAAGAACCGCTTCATTAAGTCATCAACAGCTGAGAGCATGGCCGGTCCTAATGGGGAAGTGACCCCGCCCCTGCTGGAATTCTACGAAGCCATCGCCCGGGGTGGTGCAGCCTGTATCTTCTTGGGCCACGCCTTCGTTCATCCCCTGGGTAGGGCTCACCCCCGGATGACGGGGATTCACGAAGATAGCCTCATCTCCGGCTTAAAAGACCTGGCCGAAGTTATTCACCGGCATGATTGCTCCGTCTTTGCCCAACTCAATCATGGAGGGAGCCGCGTTCAGGAAGGATACGTAGAGCCTGTGGGGCCCTCTGCCCTACCCCACCCCCTTACCGATGCCATTGCCCGCGAACTGAGCCCATCAGAGATACGGGAAATTGTCGATTCCTTCGCCCGGGCTGCGGGCCGCGCCCGGGAGGCTCGTCTCGATGGAGTCCTCATCCATGGGGGTCACGGATATTTGGTAAGCCTCTTCACCTCCCCCCTCACCAACCGGAGAACCGATGAATGGGGGGAAGGTCCCCGAGGCCGTTCTCGCTTCCTGGAGGAGGTTTATCGTTCCATCCGCACGGCGGTCGGGCCCGACTATCCAGTCGCTGTGAAACTCGGGGTAAAAGATGATGCTGAAGGTGGGTTATCGGTCGAAGACGGTGCGTCCATTGCCGGACGCCTGGCCAAAGCGAAGATAGATGCCATCGAGGTGAGCGGAGGCATTCCCACGAAGGAGGTAGGAGCGGGCCGCCGCGATATTCTCTCCAGGGAGAAGGAGGCATATTTCCTGCCCTATGCCCAAGCCATCCGCCCCAAGGTAGGCGAGCTGCCCCTCAGCCTGGTCGGAGGTTTACGCTCCCCCAAGCTCATGGAGGAGATCGTAACGGCGGGGTGGACGGATTTCGTCTCCCTTGCCCGGCCCTTCATTTCCGAGCCCGACCTCGTGTCGAAGATTCGAGGGGGGCGCTGGGATCCCGTGTCGTGCACGAGCTGCGACCGCTGCCGAGCCGGCTTTGCCCGGGAAGGGCTCCGCTGCCGACGGGATGAGGAACCTCCCACGTAAGCCTGGTCCTGCAATAGCGGCACACCAGGAGACCTCATTTCTCAGCGCACAATCGCGTTTCAAGCGCACAAGGGCAGTTCGCGCACACCCAAGAGAAAAACGAACGCCCCCAGGCTTTATTCAGCGCTGAGGTCCCAATCTATTCCCTCCCCTTCGGGGACTATAGCGATCGCCCTTAACGGAGAACCAGTGCCTTCCCGAATTTTCAGTGGCAAAGCGATGAAGGTAAAACGCTTCCCGAGTAACTTGTCGAGGTTGCAGAGGTTCTCGATATGGGTCACTTTCCGTTCCGCACAGACACTATGGCAGGGGTAGGTCTTGTCGTACCACATGTCCGGACTGGGGGAATCCACACCGAAATTGATACAACCCTGGTCGATGATGAACTCGGTGGCCTCCCGGTCCAGGCCGGGATAGTCGGTCATGTATTCGGGCTCTCCGTAGAATTGAACGTAATGAGCCGTGTAGAAGAGAACCGTATCTCCTTTGCGGATATCCAAGTTCCATTTTCTTAATTCGCCTTCGATCTTGGCTCGGCCGAACTGTTTTTTGCGAGGTACGTCACTAACATCCAGGCAAATGGCCGAGGTGATGCAGTACTCAAGGGGAATCTGATCCACCGGCGGGGCATCCGGGGCGGTTGAGAGATGTTTGACCGAATCGATGTGGGTCGGCCCGTGGTCGCAGAGCAAAATGCCACACGTCTCATACGAAAAACCAGTACCCAGTTGCCGTCTCACCTCATCGTGGGACGCGTGGGTCCATATGACCGTCTTAACGTGGCCTGGATAGACCGGCATTCCCGTATAGATTTCCTGGCTCAGATCAATAATCTTCCCCTTGAGCTTCATCGCAGTGACCTCCTTGTTTTATTATTCATTGCAGTTGAGGTGAAAAAAGATGAAGGTTACAACTTCACCTCCGTTCCCAGACCATGCAGGTTGTCATCCCTCGGCCCTCTCCGTCATCCGATCCCCTCACTTAATGGGGAGCTTTTCCTCAGTGAGCGGTCCAACCACCATCGACCAGAAGTACATGTCCCGTCACCAAATCGGACGCATCGGATGCGAGATAGATGGCCGCACCAACTACCTCCTCGGGTTTCCCTATGCGGCCCAGTGGAATGTTTCCTAAAACATATTCCCGAAAACCCTCTTTCTCGAACATGGGCTTTGAAAAAGGGGTTTCAATGAAAGTGGGCGCAATGGCGTTCACATTGATATTGTATCTAGCCCATTCAATGGCCAAGACCTTTGTGAGGAGATTAACTCCCCCTTTGCTTGAGCAGTAGGCAGCCCGATAGAGGATCCCCACGTTCCCTGCCTGGGAAGAGATATTGATGATCTTCCCCTTTTTCCGTTCGATCATCACCTTTCCCACGGCTTGAGCACAGAAGAAGAGGCCCTTGAGATTGGTGTCAATGATGGTATCCCAAGCCTCTTCGGTCACATCCACTGCCCATTGAGGAATGTTGATCCCCGCGTTATTTACTAAGATATCGATATGATTGAAAGTCTTTACCGTGTTCTCCACCATGGCCTGTATCTCTGGAATCTTCCGGATGTCCATCTGCTGAATCAAAACCCGGAGGCCGAGTTTCTCAATTTCCTCCCCTACCTTTTCCAATTCTGAAGGGGTTCGGCTACAGACGACGAGATCCGCTCCGTACCTGGCTAAGCCCAGGGCGATAGAGTACCCCAGTCCCCTGCCCGCGCCAGTAACAATGGCCACTTTCCCGGAGAGGTCAAACTCGGGAAAACTCACATTCCTCGACTCCATCTCTTCTCTCCTTCCCATTTACCTCCCTAGAGTTCGTCCAAACCCAGTTTCACCAATTTATCCGATTCCGCCTCCAACTTTCATTCTATCCTCCGATAGCTCGAAAAATGAGATGACCATTAAACGGCCTTCTCATAGATTCCCTCTACCTCCTCAACCGTCATCTCCCTAGGGTTATTTGCCATGAGCCGGGTCACGTTCGCGGCCGCCGTGGCCATCTCTGGGATGGCCTCCCTGGGAATCTTGAGCTCGGTCAAGGATTGAGGGATTTTCAAATCCCTATAGATAGCCTTCACGGACTCTGCCGCCCGGTATGCCTGTTCCAGTAACGGAAGGTGCTCGACCTTCTCGCCCAAGAGCTGGGCGATCGCGGCAAACTTCGGGATGTCTCCTAAAACATTGAATTCCATCACATAGGGGAGCAGAAGGCCGTTAGCGATTCCATGGGCCACATTGAACTGTCCTCCCAGCGGATAAGCCAGGGCATGTACCGCTGTCACGCCTGCGTTGGTAATAGCGATGCCGGCATAGAGGCTCGCAATAGACATATCATAGCGGGCCTCCAGGTTATTGCCGTTGGCGACGGCAGTTCTCAGGCTGCGACCAATACGGATGATTGCCTCCTTGGAGAAAACCTCGCTCAATATGGTTGCATTGTTAGAGGTGTAGGTTTCAATGGCATGGGTGAGGGCGTCAATGCCGCTGGAAGAAGTCACCGCGGGGGGCATGGAGACGGTAAGGAGAGGGTCGACGATGGCCACCCGGGGAAGAATGTAAGGACTTACGACAGCCTTCTTCAATTTCGCCTCCACATCGGTCAAAATCGCGTTAGGGGTCGCCTCCGCCCCTGTCCCCGCTGTCGTCGGTATGAGGATGGTGGGTATCCCGGGGTTTTTCACCAGATTGACCCCAAGATAGTCCTGTACCGTTCCCGGGTTCGTGCACATCACCGAGGCCACGGAAGCGATATCCATGGAACTGCCACCTCCAACCCCGAGGATGAGGTCGTACCTATCACTCTTCGCCATTTCAATACAGGCTTCCGCGCAGCCGATGTCAGGATCGGAGATTACCCTATCGAAGACATCGATTGCAATTCCCTCCTTCTGCAAGAGGGCTTGAATCTTCTCAACAATGCCAGACTCGATTACGCCCCTGTCCGTCACGAGAAGGGCCTTCTTTGCTTCCAGAGCCTTGGCCTCTCCTCCCAGGCTTTCCAGGGAACCAATCCCTGCCAAGATCAGGTGGGGAGTCCTGAAACTCATAATCTTTGTGTCCACTGTGGATCCTCCTTGAGAAATGCAGGATTACTTCCAGTACGTCCTCTCGTTAATGTTGCTACGAAAACGCCATCAGTGGGGCTGTCTCCATAGTAATTCCGTTGCCAGCTTACGAGAGATCCTTTGGGAGTTGTATATCGTATGGAAAAAGTTGTCAAGATCGTTTAAACTGTAACGAAATCTGAGTTTCTCAATAGACCATGCAAATGGAGGCGGACGATGAAAATTGCCGGAATCTTGGGCAGCCCGAGAAAAGGGGGAAATACGGAGATATTACTGGATGTAGCGGTGGAGGAGGCTCAAAAAAATGGGGTTCTCATCGACAAAATATCCCTAAGGGATAAGTCAATCGCTCCCTGTGACGCTTGTCTGGCTTGCCTAAAGACGGGGAAGTGTGTAATCGAAGATGATGCCCAGGAGATTTATCAGAAGATGTTGGAATCAGATGGGATGATTTGGGCGACTCCGGTTTACTTCTGGTCCATGACCAGCCACACAAAGACGTTGATGGACCGGACGTATGCCCTCGGATTTCCCAGGCTGCAACTGGCCAATAAGGTAGGAGGATTGATTCTCGTGGCGGGAAGCCGGGGTTGCATGAATACGGCCAATATCTTCCACATGTATTTCAACTACAACCACATGTTTTCTGCGGAGTTAGCAAACGCTTATGCTCTTGAAAAAGGTGAGATTAAAAAGAACCCCCTCGCCCAAAACATGGTTAAGGAGATGGTCCACCAGATGATCTCCCTCATGAATGCCGATCTGAAATACCCTGAGGAATTTGATGTCCCGCTGCCTCGATTCGTAAGAAAAAAATATCGTCTGTAAAAAGGACACTCATAGATAGCTTCTCTCAGTAACTTATCCCCTCCTTGCCCTTAAACTTCAAGATCTCCCGTGTTTGCCCGGGTGATATGGGCTCCATATCCAGCTCCTTAAGGATACGCATCATCTTCCCTACCATCTGAGCGTTGCTCCGGGCCAAAGTCCCTTTGGTCAGGGTTAATAGGAGAATTTGGGGGTAACGTAAAACTGTGAATAGGCTATATTCGGGATTGTCGCTTTCACCTGAGACTCCAAATCTTTGGCAACCACCTCAAATTCGGCCTCGAGAACCTCTTCGCCCACATCGATATCGGCCACGATAATGATCCTCTCGGAGGATTCGGCTATCACCCGAAAATCATGGTAACCGGTTATGTGGGGAATCCGCTCCACAATCTTCTTGAATTGATCCTCAATGGCCTGCACCTCTGGTGTTTTTTCCAGGAGAGGATCTGTGTGGCATACCGCTTCGCCTCCATACGTCTCACGGAGTTTGGCTTCGCATCGCTCCGCTATCTCGTGCATCTGGGCCGAACCAAGTTTCTCGGGGATCTCAACATGGGCGGAAATCAAGTACATCGACCCATAGTCGTGGAGGATGATCTCGTGAACGTCTTCGATCCCTTCGAGCGATTTGGCGGTTTCCCGGATCCTCTGTACCATATCCTTACCGGGCGCTTTCCCGAGGAGGGGAACGATCGCCTCCCGACCATGGTCAAAACCCAGATACAGCAACCATGCCGATACGAGGATGCCGATGTAACCGTCCAGCTCGGGAAGATGATAATGGTGACCTGCCACCAGACCTGCTACCACGGTAAGGGTAACCACCGCCTCAATTCTATGGTGGAAAGCATTGGTCAAAATAGCATGGGAGGCAACCCGTTTTCCGAGATAGCGAACGAACTGCCCCACCCACTCCTTTACGAGGATGGTGGCAAGGAGTAACCACGGCAGGCCAGACCAATAGTGGATGGCATGGGGCTCGAGAGCCTGATGAACCGATCTCTCGCCGATCTGTATTCCGGAAACAAAGAGGAAAACCGACATGATGAGGGGAGCCACATGCTCCATCCGACCGTGCCCGAAGGGTGTCTTTGCTGTGGCAGGCCGGGACGTGACCCAAAAACTGACCACCAGAATAACGGAATTGGCGAGATGGGAGAGGAGATGAAAGGCATCCGCTACGACCGATATCGATCCTGCCTTCAACCCGAGGAGCATCTTCACTACAAAAAGAGAGACGGTGGCAAATATGGAAACCCATCCGGCCAGCAATCCGTATTGAACCCGAACCCTTTTATTATCGGTATCGTTGAAGTCTTCTATGAATGCTTTGCCGAGAGCACGGTTTGCCGCTTCAAGGATTTTCATTTCCGACTCTCCCCCTGTGTCGCGGGGCGCCTCATTTTACGAGTACAAATAACCATTTTTGTATGACCCCTGTCAATAAAAACCCAACAAAGATGTAAGGGTAAACCTTCTGAGAGTTAAAACCGACGACACACCCTATCGATCACCTCGATGGGATGTTGGTTTTCAGCTTCGCTCCCGGTTGTCTGAATGGGGCATCTGGTATGGGGTTTATCCAAATTCCAGCCAACTACGGGGGCGGAGATGATTGGGGGCCAATTCATTGTAGCCGCCAGTATCATAAGAGTATCGGGATATGAGCTATCCCGCTATGGGGATCAGATCGCAGAGAGAATCGGAGGTGATTACGAGGGGAAAACGATTTACACCTAGAGCCAAGAAAGTCCCCTGGCGTATCGGTTGGGGGTCTATTTCCATAATCACCCTATATTTTCTGGGGAGCATTACCCTCTTCAAATTGGGGATTCGTTGAAAAAAACTCGCCCGTTGAATCGAAAAGATGGAATCCTCGATCCTCGACTACTTGACTAAAAAATAACCCTCAGAACCCCATCAATCTCCCTCAGGGTCTTCATTATTCCTGAAGCTTCGCCGGACTTCAGCTCATCAAGCTTGAGCCCAGATAATACTCCATACAAACTATCAAAGGTCCCCCTTACGCCCAGATCGTTGTCCATCTGCTCGGCAAATGTCTCCTTAATCCTTTTGGCAACATTCCCACGAAGATCGGCCTGCTGGCTTGCCTTTTTTTCGATTGTACGGACCATATTCCTGAATTTTCTCAGCTTCGTCGCTGCTGAGCGCATGTTTTCCTCTGAATAGTCAAGTTTTTCACGATAGTGGCCATATATGAGGAAAAACCGTATTTCACTCATGTCGTACCCTTGTTCCAGGATTGTATCCGTATAGTAAATGTTTCCCTTACTCTTTGACATCTTTTGGCCATTTACCTGGAGGTGATGGCAGTGGAGCCAAAACCTCACCATGGGATATGGCCGTATCGATTCAAGAATTGCCCGGGTGTAGTCATGGTGTCTAAAGAGGTTGTCAAATCCACCACAATAAATGGAAAGCGTCCCCTTAAAGTGTTTGTTGATCATACTTGGATCCTGAATGTTCCAGGATGGCCTACCCCTTCCAATCTCTGTATCCCAGCAAACCGTATCTCCTTCCCCGCATTCATGCCAGAGGATAAAATCCCCCAGGTTCCACTGCATTCCAGGATACGTATCCTTATGAAATCGCCTCTTCTTGGCGGGCCATCTGGTCATATCAAGCCCATAGAGGTTTCCAAATCCAGGGAACTTCAGGGGGTCGAAATAGATATTTCCACGATACCGGTATGCTATCTTCAGCTCGAGGAGACGCTCTATGATCTTTGCGGCCTCGTCAACGGCCTCAGAGGCTTTGGGAAGGTAATCCGGCATCTTCATCCTCAGCAGATCCATTTCCGCCATGAAGTCCTTGATGTTTTCCTCGGTAAGCTGTTTCACGCTCATTTCTCTCTTTTCAGCCTCTTTGAGCGCCTTGTCCTCAATGTCGGTGAAATTCATCCCCCTCTTAACCGTATAGCCCGAATATTCCAGGTATCGAACCAAAACGTCCTCAAATAAAAAGGTCCTAAAGTTTCCGATGTGGGCCCTTTGGTAGATCGAGGGGCCACAGGTGAATATGGTAACCACCTTATTTTCTACCGGCCGAAATGCTTCAATCCTTTTTCCGAGGGAGTTAAAGAGCTTCAGCAAGGCCCATGCCCCTTTCTATCCTCTCCAAGCCCAAACTATGATAGTTCCGTGCGTTCTTCATTAAATTAATGATGTAACACGGGGCCATGATATCTTCAAATGGCTACGATATCCCTCTCGATGGGAAGGCAGGCGAAAATTGTGTATGGGACCGAGAGGGCGCAGGTGGAGAGGAAAACCTCGGCGGCACCTTTTACCCTCGATTAGGCCATACCACGGGGTGCGGAAAGAAATGAAGACTGGCCCGATCTGGAGTCACAGCCCTTCAATCATTAATGGGTTTTTCCTTTTTGCCCACAAGCCTCGGGTCGATATTCCCCGGCCCTCCGCACTCCGGAATGTAGCAGGTCACATCGGTGAAGGTACAGGCCTTCTTGCAGGAAGGACAGTGATCAGGCGGAGAGTCTGCCCCAAAGGTATAGTCGCAATCCGAACATTTCCATTGAGTCATTGATCTCTCCTTCTCTAAGTTCATGTTCCTATAACCACATCTTTGAGCCCGTAGGGTATCGCGTTATCTCTATTTCACGAGCCCCTTCGCCATCTTATAGCGTTTTTCAACCTCCGGCCAATGGATGAGATTAAAGAAATTCTTGACGTATTCAGCACGGCGATTTTGATATTTGAGATAATAGGCGTGCTCCCAAACATCACAGATTAACAAGGGATAGACGCCCCAGATGGTCAGGTCCTGATGCTTTTCCGCCTGAAGGATGGTGAGATAACCCCTGAAGGGCTCAAAGGCCATGATACCCCACCCACTCCCCTCAACCGCCTTAGTGGCAGCGACAAACTGTTTCTTAAAACGATCGAACCCTCCAAAACTCTTTTCCATCGCCGCCAGGAGTTCGCCCTTGGGTTTTCCTCCTCCTTTGGGGGACATATTGTCCCAGTAAAGGGTGTGAAGGACATGGCCGGAGCCGTGAAAGGCAAGCTCCCGTGACCAGTGTTTGATCAAGGTGAAATCGCCTGACGTCCTGGCTTCCGACAATTTCCTCAAGGTACTGTTGAAATTCTTAACATACCCGGCATGATGCTTGTCATGGTGGATGGTTAGGGTCTCTTTGTCAATCCAGGGTTCCAAGGCATTATAGGGATAAGGAAGCGGAAGGAGCTGACATTCCCCCCCTTCCATGGGGCTCTTGCCCTCCTTACTGGAGGCATGGACCCTGCCGTACAAACCACCTAACCCCACTGCCATTGTGGCCACGCCAAAACCTTTCATCATCTCTCTCCTGGTGAATGAATGATTCATACTGTCACCTCCAATTATATTGTACGCCGTATTGATATCCTCCTCTGTTCTGCCTCTTGAGCTTTCCTGTGCCAACCTTTTACCTTGAGATCTCTGCAAAAATGAGGAAAACGAGCTCTGAGAGCGAATTTAAGATTTTTTTGTCAACCATTCTTCGTGAAGCGGAACGACCGCAAATCCAATGTCTGGGCCTAAAAAGCGAGTTTTGGATTTGCAGTAAAGCGATCTTTAGAATGGCCGAAAAAATATTCCTGAGCGGCGAAGAGCGAGTTTTTCAAAGATCTCACTTTATTTTATACAAAAGTCCCCAAGATTCTCCACGAGACGGGAAATCGCTTACTATCCGGCACGTAATTTCGCTCGAAGGAGGTTTCCCAGTCTCTGGAGGTGTGTTTTCTCGTCCTCTGCAAGGGTATGAAAAACTGCCTTCGTTTCCTCATGCTTGCTTTTTAAGGCCATCCGAAGATAGAGGTCCAAGGCATCGGTCTCCAAGGACATGGCCAGCTGCAAGGCTTCACGAGTGTCTTGAATCCAATCCGGATATTGTGCCAGGACCTGATCCGCGGTTTTCCCTCCTTCCATGGCTTTGGCGTTTATTTCGGATTCAAACGCCTCTCGCGTTATGTGGCCTCCTGTGAACGTCCTGTATTTCTCCCAGAGTTTTTCCTTGTGCTGAATTTCGGCCTGGGACAACTTTTCAAAGAGGCTTCCGGCCTCGCCATCGCTGGGCTTTCCGGAGAGAGTCCGATAAAATCGATAGGCCCCCTCTTCCAAACCGTAGGCCAACGATATCACCTCTTCAGGGGTCTCACCTCCTTCGATGAGGTAAATTCCCTGGTCGATCTCTGCTTTGGAGACCAAACCATTCCAGGCATCAATCCCCCCTCCCAATGAGGTGGCATCAATTCCCTGGTTCGATAAAAGGTTTGCAGCCGACCGGCTGCGGCCTCCGGCCTTTCAATAGGCCAGAACGGGTTTTTGAGGCTCGATTTCGGAGAGACGGTCGGGAAGTTCTGAGAGGGGAATGAGCACTGCTCCGGGAATGTGTCCCTGCTCGTATTCCTCAGGTTCCCGAACATCCAACAAGGTGAATGACCCAACGGGCCTCTCCTCGAGCCATTTTCGTGCCTCATCTGCATCAACGGTCTTTACATGGGCAAACAGATCCGATAATTTCACCACCATTCCTCCTTCAAAATTACCTCGTCTCCCCGGAGACCTGAAATTTCGACATGAAACTCGTATCCAAATAGTTCTTGAAGGTAAAGGCCAATTTCCCCCTCCAGACCCAAGAGCCCCAGACTAGAAGGCCCGATCCGTCCCCGAGGTTGAAAATCAAGAGATATCGTTTCTGCGGCTTGAACGGAATGAGAGGTTGCCCCTGGAGCACAGCCAAGAGATTTCGAAAGAGAACCGGCGCCTCCCGCACGGCATACACCCCGACCCGACGCAGACGCTTTCCTTTGATCGCGATACAATCGCCGCCCCCAAAGATTTCAGGGTAGCTCGTGCTCTGGAGGTAATCGTTCACCAGGAGAGCCCCATCATCCGAGGTTTCCACCCCCGAACCGAAGGAAATCCCTTGGGGCATAATACCGATAGTCAGGATAGCCACATCGTACGGAACATCTATCCCGGATTGGGAACGAGCCAGTCCCTTTTCCATGGATCCTACGCGGAAGTTAAAGAGAATCTGTATGCCTCGCTGAGAGAGGGATTCCTGGGCTAAGCGGCCGGCTTTCTCAGGTAAATTGGGGAGAATCCGATCTCTGGAACTCGCCAGGGTAATCTCGGCCTGGGCATTGTGAACCCGGGCTAACCGCCAGATATTGCCCGCCAACTCCACACCTGCAGGACCGGCTCCAATGAGAAGGATTTTCGCTGCTCCATCTCGACACTTCTCGAGAATCGATTCCCGGGCCGATTCTAAATTCTCGATGGGCTTTACGGGAATCCCTTCCGTTTCGGCACCCGGAAAACGATTCATGGGTACGTAACTTCCAATATTGAACGAGACCAGGTCGTAAGGGATCTTTTCTCCCCCTTGGAGGACGAGGGTTCTATTGGTGGGATCAAGGGAAACCACCTTGTCCCTTACGAATACCCCTCCGCGGGATTCCACCATGTTTTGAACATCGAACCTTACCTGTTCGGGCTTGTAAATGCGGGAAATCATGCCGGGGCCCATACCCGAATAGTAGTGAAATCGATCTGGGCCGATCAGGGTAACTTCGGCCTCAGCATGGATAAACTGGTCCGCGTACTTCAGGGAGAGTAAATGGACGTGTCCTCCCCCGACCAAAACTAACCGTTTTTTCGGGCCTTGTTTAGACAAAACAGCCGCCTGTCCCCTGATGGAGAATCCCACCAGGTGCTTATTCCAGTCATCTCGATCCTGTGAATCTCTTGCTCAGTGAGTTTGACCTTGGGCTACTCGATTCCCCTAAACATTTCCCCCTTGGTCCCGCACACGGGGCAGACCTCCGGGGCGCCCTTCTCAGCCGTGTAGCCGCAAACCGGGCAGACGTAATAGGGATAAGACTCCTGGGAGGTACCCAGGGTATCCAAAAGTTTCGTATAAAGCTGAGCGTGAATCTTCTCCACCTCATTGGCGTAATTGAATGTCCTCTCCGCCTCCTTGTTCCCCTCGGCTTTGGCCGCTTCGATCATCTCGGGATACATCGACTTGAACTCGTGGGTCTCACCGGAGATGGCTTCTTGCAAGTTCTCCTTTGTGCTCCGGATTCCCTTGAAGGCTCTCAGGTGATTATGGGCGTGTACGGTTTCAGCCTCGGCCGCCGCCCGGAAGAGTCGGGCTACCTGGGAGTAACCCTCCTGATCAGCCTTAGCTCCGAAGGCCAGATATCTGCGGTTCGCCTGGGATTCTCCAGCAAATGCCTCCTTTAAGAACTCCTCCGACTTCGACATGATTCAATCCCTCCTTATCTTAAGTTAATTGAAATCCTCTGTGAATCTATGGGATCATATCCTTTCCTTCGGTATAATAGCAGTATACCAATTTATTTCAAAATTTTGCTATCATCTGTGATCAAGAAAAAAGGTTTTTTTAATCGGGGGCGATGCGACAGCGGCTATTTGCTCCTTGACATTTTCACCAGCATCCTGCTGACGTGGCTATAATAGCTGAGAAGGAGCTCTTGTGCTTCCGCGTGAAGTCTGCCGGGATGATATAGAGTAGGGTTACCATTTCCTCATTGCTTTGAACTTTGAAGATCCAGGAAGGGAGGAGAGGGATGGAAAAAGGCGAGATCATCAATTCTTTGAACAATGATTTGAGGGCCGAGTTGAGCGCCGTTGAGATCTACAGCGCTCATGCAGAGGCGATACGGGAGGACGCAATCGCCCAGGGGGTGAAGGCTATTCTGGAGGTCGAAAGGGGACATGCCGAAGAATTGACCCAGAGAATCGAGGAACTTGGGGGTTTACCGGCCAAATCCGGCGAAAGGGACACCAGGATGGGCAAGGCCCTTGGGGCGACCTCTAAACAAGGGAGTACACTTGAGATGCTCAGGTTTGAGTTATCCGAGGAACAACAATCCATTAAGGACTACAGCGTCGAAATTGCCGACATCATCTACGACACCTCTACGATCGCGATGCTCAAAAAGCACCTCATGGATGAGATCGATCATGCGGACTGGCTCAAGTCCAAGATTGTGGAATTAGAGGGAAAGCAGAAGGGGAGACCTTAAGATCTTCCTCCGGTAGGACAGAAGAAGGGAACCCGGGGATTCGCGTATCAGTCCACTTTTCGAAATCCATCCTTGATCAAGGAGCCATAATTATCCTAAAGGTGCCTTTCCGACGAACCATCCTCCTTTAAAATCTTATCCGCTGTCGCCTGTCAGGTCGTTTGATTGCATGTTTCTGCGGATGCGTACAATATTTCAATCGCCTATACGTAACAAAATAGCCCATCGGCAAACATCCTCCAACGAACGGGAATAATCTGCCGTTGAACTTCGCCCTGAACGTTACTCAAATTGTTAAACTGAACTATTGCTGGAAGACACAGGGATGGACAAAATGGTCTCGAGCATACCGTTTATAACAATTACAGATTTGTATTGATATTACAAAAACGTAACTTTTGTGGGGACAAATTAACGGTTGTGCTTTTTGCCAAGAAAGCTTAAAGCTCGATTCGGCTATATTCATCGGAAACAAGGCCTGGGTCATTAGCTATGCACCAATAAGGGAATTGGTTTTGCTGATATGCCTGCAATAACCCGCTTTGTTCCAATTACCATAAACAGTATCTGATTTCCGGATGGTAAATGAATCAACAGAATAATTGATCGGCAATATCTATCGGACTGATCTTGAAGTGGATAACTTTTCCCCTTTCCCCCAAACCATTGTCAATTGGCACATTCATTGCTTTCTATTTGACTACGGGAGTTCTTTGATCCAGCGATCTCATTAACCTCTTTCGCAGATATCAGTGGTACAAATCCTAAAACCATGAACCACGGCTTGCTCTGGGGTTTTATGGCTCAAGGGGTATCCTTCGTATAGAGCTCCATTCTATGTCTGGGGTGTTCGTTCCTTCCCAGTATTGACAGTTGAAAGAGATGTCTTTATTCGATAACTCAAAGGAAAGGAGCAAGACTATGTTGATGAAGAAAAAAATTGGAGTCACAATAGTACTCCTGGTTGCAGTGTTTTTCCTGGGTGCCTGTGCAAGGGACCGACTCAAGGTGCAGCCAATTGCGAGATCGGAAAATCCAAGGACGCACATTAACCGCTTAGATAACGACATCGGGAACGCACGCAAAAATCAAGTCAATGTCTTGGCCCCAACGTGGTTTGCCAAAGCCGATATGTCACTCAAGGACGCCAAGGCACTACTGGATCGCGGTGGTGAGCTTTCGAAGGTCTTACAGAAGATAGCCGACGGCCGAGCCCAACTACAGCGTGCTGAAGAGATGGTTCAACTGGCGAGACCTGCATTGGCCGATACCATTAAAGCTCGGGACCTTGCTCGGGCTGCAGGCGCCACCCGCTTGGGCGAGGACTATGCTGAGGTGGAAGCACAATTTCTCAAGCTTACGGAAGCGATTGAGAACAACAACTTGGAATCGGCTCGGAAAAATCGAGCAAAGGTCACTAGGGCTTTTGATCAACTTGAGTTGCGAGCAATTAAAGAGCAGACCCTCGGTGAGGTTCGTAAACTGATCGAACAAGCAGAGAAGACAGGTGCACGTAAGATTGTTCCGGAAACGTTCGCAATTGCGCAAGCGAAGTTGACAGAAGCTGATACTTTTATTTCTAAACACCGTTACCAAAAGGAAATGATACACCAGAAGGCCAGCGATGCGCTCTTTCAGGCTCGGCGTCTTCATCAAGTGGCACGGCAGAGCGAGAAGGTTCGAACGATGGAACCCGAACAGATCACGCTTTGGGTAGAAGGAATCTTCAATAAGACGACAAGCAAACTTTCAGCGCCCGACATGCGTGACCGAGATTTCGAAACACAGGTCGAGAATATTCTCGGCTCGATCACTGCACTCCGGGAAGATCGTCAATTCATGATGGCTAAAGTGAAGGCCAAGCAGGCAGAAAACGAAGCCATGAAGAAACAGATTGGCTCCTTAGAGGGACACACTCGGGAGGAACAAGCTAAAAAAGAACGCTTGGCCGCGGAAAAGCAATTTAATCAATTGTTCAACGAGGTTCAACGCTCCTTCAGGTCGGATGAGGCGGAGGTTTATAAACAGGGAGATCGTTTGGTAGTCCGTTTGAAGGCGATTCAATTTCCGATTGGCAAGCATTTTATCATGCCAAATAATTACGCACTGCTCAGTAAGGTTCAAAGAGCCATTCGTACATTTGGAGAGCCGAATGTGATCATTGAAGGACATACGGACAGCACCGGGGCAAACGAGCTAAACGAGCACTTGTCTCAGCAGCGAGCGGAAGCAGTTCGCGCGTACTTTGTGGCGAATGGGACTTTAGCAGACAGGAGGATTGTCGCCGTCGGTTATGGATCCAAGCGGCCTTTGGCATCCAACGCAACGGCAAAAGGGCGGGCTATCAATCGGCGGATCGATTTGATAATTGTTCCTTCCCAGAAAACAGGGCAGTAATCCACCCTAAACCGAAGGGATGAATTTTCGTTTCTGTGACAATGAAGGAAGACGCTCCTGTTGAGGAGGGTTTTTTGACCCTCTATTGACAAGGGGTGCCGTATTTCCTTTGGGACGATGCTCTTTCCTCCTTTTTGAAAACGTCACATTATGGTCTTGCCTTTATTGACTTCTTCTAAGAAACTGCCGGGCTAAGTTCTTGGTTTTGAATGAGTTCCTATCCCAGGAGTCACACCCTACTCCGCCCCGGGCAAGGCGAAAGGAAGTTTCTTCCGCGTGTAACGCACACCGTACCTCAGTGTGCGCCCCTTGCTAACTGAGAGCCACAGATTCCCCGATTCCTGCTCCATACTCGAGCCGAGTAGGCCGGGGGAATTTCACCCCCAGCCCCTCACAGAACCGTACATGAACCTCTC
>JABAOH010000480.1_pt3 | contig 34939 bp, 22 predicted proteins | sample 7062181 | NCBI WGS metagenome assembly JABAOH01 (sample SAMN14538630, study PRJNA623070) | marine sediment metagenome | biome: marine biome [ENVO:00000428]; feature: marine pelagic biome [ENVO:01000023]; material: deep marine sediment [ENVO:00002113]; isolation source: pool of 5 deep marine... | reverse complement strand
GGCACGGGAGTCGCGTGGGCTCGAAGCGTGTAGTTTTTATATCTTTGAAGGCCTGTCGTGTTCCAGTCTAACTGGACGACTTTTGTTCCGCCTAGCGCGATAATTACTGTTGTAGAGTTTATGGTGTTGGTGTTGTTCCAATATAATGTCAGTGTGAAGATTTCGGCGAAGTCGCCTTCGTTTGTGACCGTTATGTTGGCCGTGTATGTGAAGTTCTGAGTTAGAATGGTTGAGCCATAGCAACTGGTCAGGTTGGTGACTGCGATGTCGTGGACTCCAACTGAGACTTCGACTTCTACGACGCTGTCTACGTAAGTGTTGTCGAAGACGTCGATTTCATTGTAGACTATGCTTGCTTTGGCGACTAATGTGTAGTTTTCCGCTATTAGTCCAGTGGTGTCCCATGAGAAGGTGATTTCTGTTGATCCTCCGATGGACAGGGAAGCTATGGTTGCTGGTAATGGTGTGACAGTGGGCTGTGGCATTCCATGTAGCAAGGGCTCTAAATACACGTCGAAGAGTGATTCAACGTGGTTGCCTTCATTGGCGATTGTGACGTTTACATCGACGGTGTCGCCAACCGTCACTGATGTGCTGTTCGGTGTAACGTTGGCGATGGCAAGGTCGTGGTCTGGAAACGGAAACATGCAAGGATAGATCTTCGAGATGGCGACAGAGTAGATTCGTGCTCCTCCGTTTGGCCAGCTCCATTGAAGTCCCAAGTCTTTTTCGAAGAACCAAAGAACGCCCCAGTTGTCACCTGATGCACCATATTTTCCGGAGAAGGTGAGGTCAACCGACTGCGTCGCGTTGCCGGGGGTTGACGGGATGATTTGCTGTATTGCGCCTGTGTTTGTTAGCAGATACGTGTTTGGTGGCGCTCCGCCTGTGGCTATGTAATCGCCATTTTCAGAGATGGCAACTGTGTAAAAGTCCGCTTGGAGGTTCTTTGGACTTCCTCCTTCTTTGCCTGGCCAGTAGGTCCAGATCACGGCTGAGTCGCCGCTGTCCCATCCGTTTCCACCGTCGTCCCAGTAGTAGAGTTCTGCGCCTTGGGTCTGATCCGGATCATCATTTGCTGCCACAACGCTTTTTCCGTGGCAGGGCATGTCAACTCTCACGAAGGCGTGGCTCACATTGGAGCTCCACACGATGGCGCCTGTTTTGTTGTAGAAGTCAACGTAAGCTGCGGTTGGAGAGAATCGTCGACTGGCTGCTACGTAGTCGCCTAGGCCTGAGATTGCTACCCAGTAGTACCCAGCGTCTGCTCCACGGACCCACACGGGCCATCCGTCTGCGGGTCCCCACCCAGGGGTCCCGTCTGTTAGATGAGAGAAGTAGTAGATTAGGCCGTCGACATAGTCGCCAGCTATGATGTAGTTTCCGTCTTGCGAGATTCGCACAATGGTCATCGTTGGTGAGGGGACTAGAACGTCCACGAAGTGAAAGACCAGGTTGCCCCACTCATCATACAGGTGAAGTCCCCAGTCCGTTGCAGCAGCCACGACGACGGATCCATTGTAGACGTTGTATTTGACATCCACGGACTTCGATTCTTGGCCAGCCCAGCCGCCGTTGAAGCTCGTGGAAACGTTGATGTTGGGCTGCATCCACTGGAAGATTCCATTTGAGTCGAAGAGCCACAGATCGCCGAATGATGGTCGGATTGTTGGCATTAATCTTGTTCCTGCGGCGACAAACTTGGCGTTATTGTCCATGGCGACTGAGACCACAGATTTGCCAAGATTTTGTTGCCATGTCAGGTTGCCATAGAAGTCCCAGACTCGGAGGGTTTCATCAGCTGAGCCTGCAGCTACAATTCCCGTTCGGCATGAAACTATGACAGCATATTCGATTTCAACGAATACTGGAAGCCCTGGATCATAGTCGCGATCGACGCCTATATATTCTTCAGGCGTGTTTTGGCATGAGCCCCAAACATGGCCATACTCGTCTGCAAACCAGTAGTCATCCAAGCCAATTATTCCGCCTGGACTTGGAGAAGTTGGATTCACCGCATAGATGTCATGGGAGACGTAGGAAGCATTGTTGTGCAACGTGAAGCTGTGCATCGGGTTACCCGTGTGTGGGTTAGGCGGAGGCGCTACATGGCCTGCTCCTTGTGGCCATTCGGCAGCGTTGTCTATTGGGTCGCTGAACGCTATCTTCATATTGGAAGGGTCGACGCCGGCGACGGTGACATAGTGTCCGCCAGTTCGGTACCACACTCCTGTTGGTTCTTGCTGCCAGAAGCCTAGCAGGAGAGTCACGTCTTGACTCTTCTTTACTTCTTCAACTATGAGTTCGTAGGTTGGCATTTTCACCGTGTGTTCGTAGAACTTCCAGTCTAATTCCTTGATTCTAAGGTATTCTTCGATTCCATCTTCCATGACGTGGACCTCTGTTCCGCAGTGTTGGTCGCCGCTTTGAATGCCGTTCGTGTCCATCAGAAACGCCAAGTCTTCAATGAGGTAGGGGACGTTTTGCGGGTCGTGGTCATCCCAGACGTCTGGGTTGTAGGACTCGACGAGGGGGAAGTTGTCGCTGATTGTTGGCGGCGGAACAGGGTTGGGCTCGAATTGTGAGTCGAGCCACCATAACGAGTTGGCGATGGCTGTGGGGCCGCAGAAGCTGGGTTGCCCTACTGGCGGGTAGGGGTTTGTCCAGTTCCACGGGGCATATGCTCCAGTTCCATTCTGTCGCTGGTCAAAGTCTGGAATGCCGTGTGGCGCGTAGTCTTCATAACCGCCTGGCCAGCCTTTGAAGAACCAGTCGTAGGGCGAAATGACGACCGCATATTCAACTTCGGTGAATATGGGAGGGCCGGGAAGGTATGGGCCAACTTCACCAGAATCAAAGTTTTGGCCTAGGAAGTTTTCGAAAACCAAGTCTTCTGTAGGGTAGTCGGGGAGGCCGAATTCAGGGTTTCCGGGGGATGGTGAGGAGCCAAAGGCGTAGATGTCGTGTGAGATGTAGATGCTGTCGTTGTGGAGATCTGTGGGGTGAGGATATGGGGGACCGTGTGGCTGTGGAAGAACGCGTCCAGGTCCACTGTTTCCTTCTGGCGGGGGTTCAGCATTATTGCGGATGGGATCACTTATTGCGATTTGCCCCTTAGTGACATCCACGCCAGCGACGGTGACGTAATGTCCTCCTACACGGACCCAAGGTCCGCCTTGGTCTTGCCAGAAGCCCAGTAAGAGTATCACGTCTTCGCATTTTTCAACCTCCTGCGCCACCTCTGCGAATGTTGGCATTTGGAGGGTGCGTTCGTATAGGATACCGTAGAGCCCTTGCTGTTTCAGGTACTGGTCTATGCCCCATTGCATGTCCCAGACGGTTGTGCCACTGTGCACGATGCCTGTTCGTTGGCCATCGGTGTCCATCCACCACGCCAAGTCTCGTGCGAATGGGTCGAGGTTTCGTGGGTCGTGGTCGTCCCACGGTCCATACGCTGTGAGCAATTGATATCCGTCGTTGATTGTTGGCGGCGGGATTGGGTTGGGCTCAAATCTGGAGTCCATCCACCAGAGGGAGTTCGCCACTGAGATCGGTCCGCACCAGCTCCATTGGCCTGTGAATGGATCCGTCCACGCGTCCTGCCTTTGGTCAAAGTCGGGGATTCCGCTTTGTGCGTAGTCCTCGTAGACAGGTTTGAAGTACATGGTAAGCTCCATTAGCCCTGGCGCGTCTGGGGCGTAGTCGATGCCGAAGATGTCTGCCGCGACAGCTCTGATTGAGAGTGGTATGCCTCCATGGCCACCTCCGTAGCCGCCTGTGAGCTTGTATCCAGGAACGGTGATGCTTACTCCGATGATCTCCCTGATGGGCAGCACCGGATCTGGGTCTCTATAGTCGGGGTAGTAGTACGTGTAGTCGAAGGAGATCCCTGAGGGGTCTATAGGCGTCCACCCTGCCTCGTATTTGTCGAAATGCAGCTCTTCCGTGAGCGGGTTCAAGTAGACGGCGTAGTCGAATCCTTCTGGCGGTTGGCCGGTGGCAGGATCGTTGTCTGCTTCGATGAGGAATCCTAGTTCACCATCAAAGGGCATGTAGGCAAGGTTTACGATCGATAGCGAGAGGCGGAGGGTTGGCACTTCCACGAAGACGTCAAAGAACGAGTCAACGTGGTAGAGGTCTAAGTAGCTGAGGCCTGGGTCAGGTGTAACGTCTCCGACCGAGTCAATAACCTCTTGAGCTTGGTTTGAATTCAGAGCAGCGCCCTTGTTCAGCCACATAGTCACGTTTTCTCGAACTAGTGTCTGGTTCACGGCAGGCACAGTAGCATTCCCAGCTCGGCTGCAGCCAGAGTACATCAGATCGTCTGGGTCACTCACATCGTCGAGTCCAAACCAGTGTCCAATCTCATGGGCAAGCGTGTCAATTTTTGAGTCGTTGCAGACTTCAATGCGTTGTTGATCCCAAGCCGCTCCGTAGTAGTTGCCGGCCTCTCCGCGAGCTTGAGAGACTCCGTAGACGTCGATTGCTCCCTTGGTTTTGGTCTTGCCGATGTCAGTCTCATTGACTGTGTCGGGAGATCCGTCTTCAAGGATGATGCTGCAGTTCCACTTCTTGTTCGCTTCGGCTATCCACTCTTCAAACTTCTCTGCAGTGACGCCTGAACCGTTGACGATGTGCTTCGCAAGCTTGACCCTCTTATGTTTCTTTGTGTCGTCTTCTGCGCTAACGTGAGGGACACGAGGCAGAAGGAAGATGAAGGGCGATATCACCAGGAAGGCTATAAGGCAGAGTCCAATCAGTTTCTTTTTAGAAGCTTTTATCGAATTTCTGCTTAGATAACCGTTCAATTGACTAATTGATGGGTTCATCTCTTTCTCCCTTTATTTTTTAGCACCTACTATTTCTTGTAGTGTCCTTAAAAAACTGTATGGAAAAGACTTCCACTATGGATCTAGGAGCGTGCGACTCTCTTAGCGGATGAAGCTTGCGCAAAACTGTTGAAGACGCCTTGCTTGACTATATTTTCGCTGAACTACTCTCAGAATGTACGTTAGATAAGGCAAAAACCATTAAAAGCCACGACAAATAGACACCCTAGCGAAGGAGCAGATCTCCATTGCCTTACGCCAGTGTTTTCAAAGATGAAACAAAGCTCGACATTAATTATACGCCTTCAAAACTTCAGCACCGCAACTCGCACGTCAAGCTTCTGAACCAATATTTTCGACACGCAATAGAAAGACCGGGAAAGATGACTCAACGAGTCATCATCACGGGCAGAGTTGGAACTGGCAAGACGGTGTTGACGCAGCATTTTGGACGGAACATTGTACGCGAAGCGCAGAGACGCAACATCAACCTCAACTACGTGCATGTGAACTGCCGCCAGAAGAAAGGCAGCTTCTTCTTAATACTGCAGCAAATCGTGGCGCAGTTTCACCCAACCTTCCCGAAGCGAGGCTACTCCGCAGAGGAACTGCTCCAAGTCTTAATTCAAGTGCTTGACGAACAGAACGCCTTCGTTATTGTTGCTTTAGACGAGATGGAGCCTTTAATTGAAAATGAGGGGTCTAACCCGCTCTACAAATTGAGCCGCGTGGAGGAGTCCCCCTCAAGAGGGTTGAAGCGGCTTTCACTAATATGCATCCTCAAAGAGCTTAGCTGGCTCAACAAGCTTGATGAAAGCACAAGGAGCACGCTGCAAAGCAACATAATTCGGCTGGAAGCCTACACGAAATCCCAACTTGAGGATATTCTCCGCGACCGCGCAGCCTTGGCATTCAGACAAGAATCGCTCTCATCAGAGACCATAACGCTTGCCGCCGAACTAGGCGAAGAAGAAGGAGGAAACGCTCGCTATGCCATAGAACTCCTATGGAGAGCGGGAAAATATGCAGACACTGAAGATGCTAAGGAGGTGTTCCCTGAACACGTGAGAAAAGCTGTTGGAAACGTTTACGCGGGGATACGAAGAGACGAGATCACTGGTTTAGATTTTCACGTCAAATTGCTTCTGCTCGGCATCGCGCGGCGCTTTCAACAAACTGGGGGGGCGCATCTCTCTATGGGTGAAGTTGAGGAGGCGTACACGATCGCGTGCGAAGAACTCGACGAGAAACCGCGAGGGCACACTCAACTGTGGAAGTACACGAAAGACCTTTCAAGCTTAGGCATAATAAAGGCAGAGCTGTCAGCCGGTGGTCATCGAGGCAAGACTACGTTGATAGGGCTGCCCCGCATCGCAGCGTCGGATTTGGAGAAAGAGTTGAACAGAGCGTTGCAGCATGCTAGCCGGAGCATTGCGTGATGAGAATTGAAAACGTTTTCTCATCTAAAGGAAGAGTTAGAATTCTGCGTATTCTTTCTGAAATCGGCGAGCTGAACATTTCTGAAATTGCGCGGCGAGCGGGGCTGAACTACACAACCGCCAACGAGCATCTGCAGCTGCTTGAATCGGCAGAGTTGATAACGCATAAGTCTTTTGGGCGCATCCGCATCTTCCGTTTCAATGAGAAAAATGTAAAGGCGAAAGCCATAAAAGATTTGATGGAAACTTGGGAGCAGGACGATAACCGCTCACGGCAGTAAGGAGCGGTGTGGTTATGAGTATGGTTGACGTAAGCAAGAAGCCTACAGTGTTACGTGAGGCAACAGCGAGAGGCGTCATTAAACTAAGAGCCGAAACTATACAGGTAATTAAAGGGGGAGAGGCTGAGAAAGGCGATGTTCTGGGCTTGGCGCAGATTGCAGGTGTTTTGGCTGCTAAGAAGACATGTGATCTTGTTCCTCTATGCCATTCGCTGCCACTGTCCAGCGTGGATGTCAAAGTTGCTGTGCTTGATGACTCAAGCATCGCCGTCGAAGCGACGGTGAAAGCCGTTGCTCGGACGGGTGTAGAAATGGAAGCGTTGGTAGCTGTCTCCGCTGCCCTTCTGACTGTTTGGGACATGACTAAACAATATGAAAAAGATCGGGGAGGCCAGTATCCCACAACTCAGATCGGTGGCATAAGAGTTCTGCGCAAGGTGAAAGAGGAGTGAGTGCATCTTCGCGCAAGCATAAGGCTGACGCTCCCACTTCGATTCATTTCGCCCTCGTCATGTGCAGCACCTCGCGCTTCACCCGTGCAGAAGAGGGAAGGCTGGTTGATGATCCGTCGGGCGCGTTGATTGCTCAAAAGCTCAAGAAAGCTGGCCACAAGCTCGTCTTCCAAGCTTTAGTGCCAGATGACCAAGAAATGATTCAAAGAACTGTAAGAAAAGCCTTGGAAACCGGAGACGTAGAGGCGGTGGTCCTCTGCGGCGGAACGGGAATCGCGTCTACGGATGTTACAATCGAAGCGGTCACACCGATGTTGAAGAAAGTGCTGCCCGGTTTTGGCGAACTTTTTCGTAGGATCAGTTATGAGAGCATCGGCTCCGCAGCGATCATGACCCGCTCAGTGGCCGGGATCTCTGAAGGAAAAGCGATTTTCTGCATTCCGGGAAGTATAGATGCTGTGAAGCTCTGTCTCGACAAGCTTATATTGCCCGAAACAGCTCACATCGTAAAGCACGCTCGGGAAAAGTCATGATTAGGGACAGCTTTGGTCGCCCTGTTCTGAATCTGCGGATATCAGTCACGCAACGTTGTAATCTGCATTGTCCATACTGCCACCGAGAAGGTGAAGAGGCGGAGCCCGATGACGCAACCGTAGAAATGGCCCCTACAGAGATCGTTCGCTTAGCAAGGATAGCCATAGACTTAGGTATTCAGCGAATCAAACTGACAGGCGGAGAGCCCTTGCTGCGAAAGGATATTGTGGACATTGTGGGAGGGATTGCAGGGCTGGAGAATTTGAAAGATTTGTCGTTGACCACGAATGGAACGCTCTTGGCGTCGAGGGCAAAGGATCTGCGGAGTCACGGCTTAATGCGAGTCAACGTTAGTCTCCCGTCTTTGAAGGTTGACACTTACCAGAGGTTGATGGGAAACGGCTTGGAAGATGTTCTCGAGGGGATTGATGCTGCAGTCGACGTTGGCCTTCACCCCGTGAAGATTAACATGCTCGTATTAGCTGGTGTGAATGAAGGTGAGATTCCAGCTATGATTCAGTTCGCCAAAACGGGTGGTACGCTTCTGCAACTGATAGAGCTGGAGCCCGTGAACCTCGGAAAGCCTTACTATGAACGGTACCATTATTCATTGGCCAAAATTGAAGAAGACCTTGCAAGTCAAGCTCTCCGGGTGGAGGTTCGACGTTACATGCAGAACCGGCACATTTATCATGTGCCAGAAGGGCGAGTAGAAGTAATTCGACCCATAGAAAATACTGAATTCTGCGCTCACTGCACCAGATTGAGAGTTACTAGCGACGGAAAACTGAAGCCTTGCTTGATGGTGAATAGTAATCTGGTGGACCTTTTGACGCCGATGCGACGTGGAATGAGCGACCGCGACTTGATGAAGATTTTGAGGAAAACTTGCCAAGGAAGAGAACCATACTACAAGCAACCCGTCTTTCAGATGGCAGAATNNGCGATTTCTATAGGCGAGACCGATAAGAGCCAGATTAATCGATGGCTTTCAGAATTTCTTTGGCTCGTCGTTTGCCGCCAGCGATGTAGTTGACTTCTTCTTCGCTGAAGTTGAACCAACAAGTCAAGCCGGCTGCCATTAATGGATTGTGTTCAAAGATGACCTTGAGATAAGGCAGGACGTCTTTCTGAGCTGAAGACACCGAGAGGTGCATTCGCCCCTTTATCTTCTTCCCTATTCCTGCTTTCATCATTCGCTCAGGTCGACTGGCCGACAGAGTTCGTATTCTTTGGGGAAAGCGAAACGGCACCCAGCCGGAGGGCTTGGATTTGTCTCTCGCCATGGCGACGCCTGCCGTCATGAAGTCAACAACATAACGTAGTAGCTTCCAATGTCGTGTTCGCCGAACTCGTGCTCGATACAGGTCTGCTATTGCGAGAGCCTCCATGGCCTTATTTAGCTCAGAGGGCACATTGAAGTGGTAAGGCGCGTTTTCGTAGATCCACTCAAAAAGCATGTCTAAATCAACGTCAGCCAAATCTGCGGCTTGCTTTGCAGTGTCACATGTCTTTCCATACAAAACTAGGCGCAGTACGCTGAAAATCACGTCTTTGCGGTCTCGGTAAGCAAGCCAAGAAACGTCATCATATGTGAGTTGTTTTTTTCCTTGCGTGAGAGCCTGCAAATCATTTACAGCGGAGCGCACGTCGCCTTCACTGCGTTGGGCAATGAACTTCAATGCTTCTTCCTCGAAGGCAATGCCTTCTCGGACACAGATTTTCGTTAAATGTTTCAAGACTTGGCCAGCTGGCGGCTTCTTGAACTCGATTATCAGGTACTTTTTTTTGTCTCGAAATGAGACAAACTTTTTATCCCAAAAATCGTTGGCAATCAGGATAATGGGACATCGGGCGTCTCTTATTATTTTGGTTATCGCGGGGATGGCGCCCCTGTCTACGTTTCCATACACGCCATCCATCTCGTCTAAGAGGATAATGCGTTCTTTGCCAAAGAACCCGCGGTATTGTGAGGCTAAGCCGGCGAATTGCGTTATCTTTTCTTTTGTCCGGTAGTCGCTTGCGTTTTTCTCGATAAGTTCCATGGCAAGGTCGCTGGCGAGGGCCTCAACAGTCACCGTCTTGCCGACGCCGGGAGGTCCATGAAGGAATGCCGCGTGCTGTTTGGGAACTCCCATTCCCCAACTCTGCAACCATTGTTTCAGAGTGCCAATGGCAACGCGGTTGCCAACGACTTCAGCTACGGTTCGAGGCTTGTGCTTCGTCGTCCACGCCGTATGCACGAAGGCTAGCCACCTTTCAACTTGGCGCTCGATTCAGTAAGTCGGGCCAACAACGCACTCAGCTGTACTTCTTCGTCGGCTCCTTCCACCAGGCGGAAATCCACGTCACCCACTATTTCTGCCAGGTTAACTTTCCAGCTTTCAGGAATGTCTAAGCGGAAGAGCTCCCTGTGAACCTGTTTTATCAAGTCGCTACCAGCCACGCCGAATTTCAAGATCATTTCACGAAGCCTTTTCCTCGCTTCGACGAAGTTGCCATCCATGGCGATTTTCATCATCGCGCGAACGTCGGCAGGATGCGCGTGTCCGACTACAGCGTAGACTGTCTCTGAAGTTATCGGTTTTCCGAGAGAGGCCGCTGCCTGCAACGAGTTTATGGCTCTGCGCAAATCACCCCTGCAAACGTCGTAAATGGCATTCACCCCGTCCTCCGTTAAGTCGACTTTTTCTTTTTCAGCTATGTATTTGATATGGACTTCTTGTTCTTCTTTGGAGAGATAGGTGAAGCGGAAGGGTGCGCAGCGGCTTTGAATCGGTTCAATGATTTTCCCGCTGTAGTTAGCTATTAAAACGAATCTGCAGGTTTCAGTGTATCTCTCCATGGTTCGCCGTAAAGCCTGTTGGGCGTCGCCGGTCATGTTATCGGCTTCGTCTAGGATTAAAATTTTAAACGGAATCTCTCCAAGTGTTCGTACACGAGCAAACGTCTTCACTGTGGCTCGCACAACGTTTATTCCGCGCTCATCACTGGCATTCAGCTCCATCAAATTCTCTCTGTAAGCTTTGCCATACAAATCGCGGGCTAAACACAGCGCTGCCGTCGTTTTTCCGGTTCCCGGTGGACCCGCAAAAATGCAATGGGGGACATTACGTGCTTTTGCGAAGCTTTCGAGTCGTTCCACGATGTATTTCTGGTTGACCATTTGGTTCAAAGACTTTGGCCGATATTTTTCCGCCCACATCTCAAAACTCATGACTGTCTCCCACACATAGACCGTTGAGATAGATGGCTAATCCCTATTAAAGGAATTGCCACTCTCCATGAATACAACTTTTAAATTCAGCCCTTCGCTTTTCTAGGAAGATGGTTCAATGACCCACCAGAAAATGTTGACCCGCAACGTTATAATTCAAAGTCTCGTTGACGCTTTGCAGCCACTCGGCTACGTGTATGCGTTTTGGGAAGGAGGCGCAGCAGCCTTCAATCGAATAGACGACTGGTCTGACATTGATCTCTACGTGGTTGTTGACAGCGGGAAAATCAACGAGACCTTCTCTGCGTGTGAAAGAGCCTTCCAAAAATTGTCTGTTATTGAACAGAAATATGAGGTGCTACACCCTCAGTCTTCAGGTCTTTTCCAAGCCTTTTACCGATTAAAGGAAGCAGGTGAATACCTTATCATTGATCTTGCGATATTGACCCCCAGTAGTCCAGAAAAGTTTTTGGAGCCTGAAATACACGGTGAAGCTGTCTTCTACTTCAACAAATCCCATATTGTTCAGCCTCAACAACTAGACCATGCCGCATTTATCGAAAAATTACAGAGGCGAATAGAAAAGCTGCAATCGAAGTTTGATATGTTCAGCAGTTTCATCCAAAAAGAACTCAACCGGAGAAACCACCTCGAAGCCATCGACCTTTACCACAACCTCGTCCTAGGCACGTTGGTTGAAGCTTTGCGCATAAAGCACAATCCCTATCACTCTGACTTCAAGATGAGGTACATACACTATGAACTCCCCCCTAAAATAATTGACAAACTTAAGCGTCTGTACTTCGTCAGGGACGAGGAGGAGCTTCGAAAAAAAAATCAGGTCGCGGTTAAATGGTTCAATAGGTTGAGGTCAGAGACTAATTTCAAGGATCCCAGTCGGCTCATCGAGAAGAACTAACACCGATGGCAAGAGCGAGACCTATCGTGCGCGGGCTCGACTTGACATTCCTTTTTGTTTTCACGTGAAAATTGTGAAAAGTCGGGGTTTAAGGCCATAGCCCGAGTGTTTTTATGGCTTCGGCTACTCGCCCCACACCTAAGAGGAGAGCAGCTGTCCGCATGTTAGTCTCCTCTTCACCCTTAGTTTTGTCCACGTCGTGGAACGCTTTTACTAATATGCGCTCCAGCTTCTGGTTCACTTGCTCTAGTGTCCAGCGTTCCCGTGTGAGGTTTTGAACCCATTCAAAGTAGCTTGCTGTGACTCCACCTGCATTGGCGAGAATGTCGGGAATCACGAAAATTCGCTTCTCACTTAATATTTCATCCGCTCGTGGCGTGGTGGGTCCGTTTGCTGCTTCACCCAGTATTTTTGCTTTTATCTTTCCAGCGTTTGCCTTCGTGATCTGATTCTCCAAGGCCGCGGGAATAAGTATGTCACATTTCAGTTCCAATAGCGCCTCATTCGTCACTTCTCGCCTCGCCTTTTTGAAGCCTAGAACTGACCCGGTCTTTTCTTTGTGTTCGAACACCTTGTAAGGGTTGAGCCCTTCTGGGTTGTAGACTCCACCTCGTGAATCGCTTACAGCCACGATTTTTGCGCCCCAGTCATGGGCGATCTTAGCCGCGTTCCAACCGACAGTGCCAAATCCCTGAACAGCAATTGAAGCCCTTTTCAGTTTTACACCTAGGTCCTTGGCAGCTTCCCTAACGGATATCATGACTCCCCGCGAGGTTGCTTCGGTTCGTCCTTTGGATCCTCCTAGAATGATAGGTTTTCCTGTGACGCATTCTGGTACGCTGTAGCCTTTGAATCGGCTGTAGGTGTCCATTATCCAAGCCATTGTTTGGGCGTCGGTGTAGATATCTGGGGCAGGTACGTCTCGGTGGGGACCAATGAAGTCCAGAAGCATGTTGGTGTATCTTCTCGTCAGTCTTTCCAGTTCAGCTTTGGACATTTCTTTTGGGTTGCAGCAGACGCCGCCTTTCGCGCCTCCATAGGGAATGTCCACCACTGCGCATTTCCACGTCATCAACATGGCGAGAGCCGTGACTTCGGCCAAGTCGACGTTAGGGTGATATCTGATTCCTCCCTTGAATGGTCCTCGCGCATCGATGTGTTGGACTCGGCAGCCCCAATAGACACAGACTTCGCCGTCATCCATTTTTGTGGGTATTGAGACTGAGAGTGTCCTCTTGGGGCGGCTGAGGAATACGTGTACTCCGGAGTCGAGGTCGAGGATCTGTGCTGCGATTTCTAGTTGTTCTAAAGCAACGTCCAGAGGGCTTATGTCTCCGCCCATTGNNGCGCTTGTTGTGCCTAGAAAAAAGGAGGAAGGGGGGTCTATTCCAGGATTCTTTCGATAGCCTCGGCTTCTGCTTCTTCGGGAAGCGGTAGACCTGTGACTGTTGCTGCTCTTTCAGACAGAGCCATCAAATCGTTCCTGTTGATTAGGTTAAGCTTCCATTTCCTCGCTCCCGCCAGCAGCTGCATGAGACCTACGCCGATACGATCAGAAAGATATGTGTGCAATCCCACGGCTTCCCATGGAATTTCTTTGAATTTCTCGCCATACTTGTCCTTCAACTCTGGAGCTGAGATGTAGAATTTGTCGGGTGTGTCACCGTACCTTTTTGCGAATGTGCTTGGAAGTTTTCCTTCTTCAGACAACTGCCGGAAATAGTTGGCCTTCATTACTGCTGTTAAGGGTGAACGTCCCATGAGAACTGCTTGTACCATCGGGCCTTCGCCATAGTTGCTCATAGCCATTGCTTTGAGGATTTGTGTCTCGCTGATGAAGCCGCCAGCCATAATAAGATCAGGCACGAATCTGCCCTTTTTCGCGAGGATTCGAGCGCACTTCAGGACCAGAGCTTCTAAGTAGACTGTGGGAACGCTCATTTCATCCATCATGGGCACTGGGCTCATGCCCGTTCCACCTCCTGCGCCATCAAAGGTTACTGCTTCAATTCTAGCTTCAGACGCCAGTTTCATGGTATAGGCCACTGCGGAGGGTCGGTAAGCCCCGGTTTTGAGGATGACGTGTTTTGCGCCTTGTTGCCTTAGCCAGTCGATGTCTTCGAGGAAGGACTTCTGCTGGGGCATGCCTACTCGGCTATGTCTCTCGAACGATTTGAAAACTCCATCTTTAAAAGCCTGCTGAACCGTGGAATCTTCTGGATCGGGTATGACGATGTACCCTCTTTTCTTTAACATGATCGCTTTTTCAAGGCTTCGTATCCTTACTTCTCCGCCGATAGCTTTCGCGCCTTGGCCCCATTTTCGCTCAATGACGTTCACTTCGAGCTTCGAAAGCGCGTAGGTATCTACGCCTAGCCTTTGGTCTTCAACATTTGTTTGAACCACAACTTCGCCGTATTTGCCGTCCCAGAACTTTCGAAAAGCGTCGACACGTCTCTTCAACTCTTTTGACTCTACAACTTTGCCTCCTTCGATTCGGGATTCTCGATCCATTCCGCACACGTTTTCTCCAATCGTTATCACGACGCCTGAAAGGGCAGCGCCAATTGCCAATCCATCCCAATTTAGTCGTGCAACCTCTGTGGACCCAAAGGCCCCCGTCAAGATTGGCAGTTTCAGGGGAATGCCTGCGACTTTGGTCTCTGTGTTGGCATTGTGAAAGAGCGCCACGTCAGAGTCGGCTTCGATCCCGCGAACTTCGAAGAGTGACGCTTGAATGTTGAAGTGGGACCAGTCCAAGCCGAAGTCTTTCAGTGCTCCTGCGGTGCTGTAGCCGAATTGCAGAGGTTCAGGATAGAGTGCTTCTCGTCCTCGGAAGGCTGAGAGGCTGATTTCACAGAGGAAGGGGCAGTCGCGAATGCATATGGGGCACATGCCGCTGGTGGGACTTGTGTCTCTCACTCGTGTCTGTGTTCCTGTGGTTGATTTTCCGTTGAGATACGCACTGTTTCTGTCTACACGTTCTGGCATTCTTCTCACCTTTACGTTTGCAAACTTCAGAATATGAGCGAATAGCTACTGAAAGATTTAAAGATTCCTCCAACTGCTCCTCTTTGGCGGAGGTGAAGGTGAACCCCCCGAGGGAATCTAAAATGTTTGGTATTCCTCATGCTATTTTTTGACTACACATTTTATATTCTCCCACCACCTTCTTTTAGACGCTTGGAGGAGGGAAAGGAGCTGCCTTCACGTTATAAAACTCCAGTTCAGACTGCGGACTTCAAGTTCACCAATAAGCCTGTTAAAGTCACCGCGAATCGAAATGAAGAAAAAATCGAATTGGCGGGTTTGGACGTTGGGCCTTTCGAAGAAGGAAGGGAATACGAAGTCCGATTTTGGGTTGCCCGAGAACTTGAACGCGCTGGAATCGTCCGCTTCCGAGAGGAAGACATGATCGATGTTGTCAAGCTGCACAAAATACGGTGGAAAGAGAAGGTGCAGCCCACCAACAAAGTTTCTAGTCTCCCAGCGGAGTTTTACCCTAGACTGAGACGTTACCTTTCCTATCTTCAAGAAGCACCTAACAACACCTCCGAGAAATTGAAGAATCGCGAAAAATCTACGAGCATTTCGCAGGATATAGTTAACTGTCGAGTGAAAAAAATCGTTTCTCTCGCATCATCTCCACCCCTCACTGCGCAGACACTTCAAAACCTCACACCCGAGGAAAGAAGCCTTTATCACTGCCTTCACGGAATCATCAACGACTGGAGAGCTGCCATTTTGAAGTTTTAAGGCGGCAAAATAGATGACAGAAGAAGTTGAAATCGACCCTCAGCAACAGTTTGAGGACTTCTTTAAACAGGAGAAATACCGGGAAAGAATATCGCAAATGGCAATGGCCAACAACAAATCCTTTGTTGCAGATTTCGAGGATTTAATGGTCTATGACATGATTCTCGCAGAAAAGCTGAAGGAAAAACCCGATGAGTATTTCGCCCACATAAACAGAGCAGCCTATTCGCAGCTGGAAATCGAGGATAGTGAATATGCCTCAAAAATAGATACCGTGACCGTTCGCCTTCGAACCCTGCCTGAATCCACGCATTTACGGCTACTGGGAGCTGCCAACATTGGCAAACTAGTGATGGTTGAGGGCATAATAGTGAGAGCCACCCCAGTGCAGCCACAGGTAATGCGCGCAGCCTTCAAATGCAAAAGATGCGGAGAAACCGCCTTTCTAGAACAGGCTGGGCCTTTTCTCAAAGCGCCTATGAAATGCGAGGTTCCTCACTGCCAAAGCAAAGGACCCTTTGAATTTGTCCAAGAGGGCTCCATTTTCATAGATTACCAGCAGATTCGTATACAAGAACGCCCCGAAGATTTGCCTCCAGGTCAGCTGCCTCGCACTTTGAACGTCAAACTCATAACTCGAGACCTAGTTGACAAAGCTAGACCAGGTGACCACGTCGCGATAACTGGCACCGTACGCGCTGTCGCGCCTTTCCTTCCGAAGGCGGGAAAACTTCGCGTCTTCCGTCTTCACCTCGACGCCAATTTTCTCGATGTGGAAAGCAAAGAACCTGAAACTGCTTTTGTGTCTCCAGAAGACGAAAAACAAATTCTTGAGCTTGCCCAAGACCCATGGATTCACAGGAACGTGATGCGTTCAATCGCTCCATCCATATATGGCTACGAAGACATCAAAGAAGCCATAACGTACATAGTTTTTGGCGGCGTCCCAAAGCATTTGGCAGACATTTCAATCAGGGGCGAATTGAACATCCTTCTTGTTGGCGACCCGGGTACTGCAAAGTCTCAACTGCTCCAATACGTAGCCGCCATTGCGCCAAGAGGGCTATACACATCGGGGCGGGGAACAACAGCGGCAGGATTGACAGCCGCCGTGTTACGCGAGCGAGGAGGTGGGATGACCCTTGAGGCTGGCGCACTCGTCCTAGCAGACAAAGGAGTTGCATGCATCGATGAGATTGATAAAATGCGTCCAGAAGACAGAGTGGCAATCCACGAAGCCATGGAACAACACACCGTGTCTGTGGCAAAGGGCGGCATCGTGGCTACCCTCAACGCAAGAACTGCGATTCTGGCTGCAGCTAATCCTTCTTTGGGAAGATATGACGCCTACAAAACAGTGGCTGAGAACATTAATTTGCCAATCACCATTCTTTCAAGGTTTGATCTAATTTTCGTGCTGAAAGACGCGCCCCAAAAAGATTTAGACGAGAAGATGTCCACACACATCTTAGAAATCCATAAAAGAGGCGCGATGCCGTTGGAAACGCCAATCCCCTCAGATCTGCTTCGAAAATACATAAGCTACGCCAAGAACGTGAAGCCAACGCTGTCCGACAAGGCAATGAAGCGTCTTAAGGAGTTCTATTTAGAAATGAGGGCGGTGACCGAGAAGATTGAAGGCTCCCCTATCGCCATTACAGCCAGACAGTTAGAGTCGCTTGTTAGGTTAGCAGAAGCTAGAGCGCGGATTGCCCTTCGAGGGGAGATCTCCGCTGAAGACGCTGAAGCCGCCATTGTGATTATGAATAAATCTTTGGAGGAAGTGGGCATTGATCTTTCAACGCACATGCGGGACATCGACATAATTATGGTTGGAAAGCCGAAGAGTATGCAAGACAAACTGAGAGTAATTCTCAACGAAGTGGTCGAAATGTCCAAGGAGACAGGCATGGTAGAGAAGAAGATTCTAGTGGATGAAATTAGAGACAAACATAAGATTGATGTGCCGGACATTCAAAGGCTAATTGGAAGAATGATAAAAGACGGGACAATATATGAACCACGATCCGGCTTCTTAAAGAAGGTGTAGCTCCAAGGTTTTTGGATTGAAAGTCGAAGATTTGGAGATTCCGAACCAGGTAAAAGAGGTAATTAGAAATTCGGGAATATCGAGGCTGTATCCGCCGCAAAGAGAAGCGATTGAGGCTGGTGCTCTGAAGGGTAATGCCCTTGTTTTGGCAAGTCCGACGGCGTCTGGCAAAACTCTCACTGCTGAGTTATGTGCGCTCAAGCACATCGTGGAACACGAGGGAAAAGTCCTCTATTTGACACCTCTGAGGGCTTTGGCTAACGAGAAGTACCAAGAGTTTCGAAAATACCGTGAAGTGAAGAAGGCTAATGGAAAACGTGTTCGGGTAGGCATTAGCACGGGTGATTTTGATGGAAGCGATCCTTGGCTGGAAAGATATGATATCATTATCTCAACTAATGAGAAGGCTGACTCGCTTCTGAGGCATAGGGCGAAGTGGATGGATGAGATTTCGTTAGTTGTAGCTGACGAGGTCCATTTGCTGAATGATCCAGAGCGGGGGCCAACGTTGGAGGTGGTGTTGGCGAGGGTATTGCAGATCAACCCAGAGATCCAGATCTTAGCGCTAAGCGCAACGATTAAGAATGTTGAGGACTTGGCGGATTGGCTTAAAGCTCGGCATGTGACAACTGAGTGGAGGCCTGTTAAACTAAATGAAGGTGTGCTTCTTCACCAAGAGATTCAATTTAAAGACGGTAAAGCCGTGAAGGTAGGGAAGCATGCTAGAGACCCCGCTTTGAATTTAGCTTTACACATCGTGAAGTCGGGCGGGCAAGCACTCATTTTTGCGTCGACGCGGAGGAATGCAGTTTCGTTGGCAAAGAAGATTTCTGGAAAATTGGAGACGACTCTGTCTAAGCCGGCAAAACGTTCGTTGAATCTGCTGGGCGAACGCGTACTAGCTTTGGGTGAGCGGACGAGGATTAGTGAGTTGCTCGCGGATCTTGTTAAGCAGGGGGCAGCTTTTCATCATGCTGGTTTGAGTGGCAGTCACCGGAAGCTGCTTGAGGACGCGTTTCGCGATGGCAAGGTCAAAGTTTTGTCAGCAACGCCAACGTTAGCTTTCGGCGTTAACCTACCGGCGCGGATGGTGATTGTCAGCGACTATAGGCGATACGAAGTTGGGTACGGCTATTATCCTATTGCTGTCTTAGAATACAAACAGATGGCGGGGCGTGCGGGAAGGCCCAAGTATGACAAGGTTGGGGAGGCCATTCTCATTGCGAAGACAGATGATGAGCAGGACTACTTGATGGAGAGTTATGTGTTGGCCGAGCCTGAGCGCATTTGGTCCAAGTTGGCAGTGGAACGCATCTTGCGTCCTCACGTTTTGTCGACGATTGCGGCCAAGTATGCGCAGAGTGAGAGGGGACTTTACGATTTTTTTGGAAAGACTTTTTATGCGTACCAATATGATCCGAAGGCCATAAAGCTGGTCATTGCGAAGATTCTGAAATTTCTTTATGACGAACAGATGATTGAAGTCGCGGACCGAGATGTTTTTGCCACGACGTTTGGACGTCGAGTCTCAGAGCTTTACATTGACCCTGTCTCGGCCGTTTTTATTCGTGATGCACTGAGGTCACGCGCTGCGGAAATCACTGATATCAGTTTTCTTCACATGATTGCTCATACGCCCGACATGTTTCCGCGTTTGCGGCCCTATTCCAATGAGGTTGATGAGCTGGAGTTGTTCGTCGAGGAGCACAAGAACGAGTTCATGTTTGAGCCCGCCAATGAGCTTGCTGATAACATGGAGTTTGAAGAGTTTCTAGGCGAGGCCAAGGCAGCTTGGGTGCTGCAATCATGGGTTGAAGAGGCTACTGAGGACCAGATGATTGAGCGCTTTAGAGTGCAGCCTGGAGATTTGTACAGGCTTGTGAATTCGGCGGAGTGGCTGCTTTATGCTTCTCGAGAGCTTGCAGGGCTGCTGAAGCAGAAAGACTTGGTGCCTAAGTTAAACGTGTTGAGAGAACGCGGCGCCAAAGGCGTGAAAACTGAGCTCCTGCCACTTGTTCGTCTAGAAGGCATCGGAAGAGTCCGTGCACGCATCCTATTTAACTCGGGTCTAAGGACCCTAGAGGATCTGAAACAGGCGCCTGTGGGGAGGCTTACAGCATTGCCTCTCGTTGGATCCAGGGTTGCCAAGAAGATCAAGGAGCAAGTTGGCGGATTCGTGAAATCAGAACAATGGAAGAAATTAACAGAAGAAGAAACGCCAGAACAGCAATCTCTTACAGAATACTACTAGCCTAGCATTCATGTGCAAGAGCAACGTTTTGTGAATCTTGTTGCTGACACTGCAGGGGTAGGAGCTGCGCGCAGTAACCTTAAGACAGGTAGCTCCCTGCATCGAACAGCACAAACCCTAATAGTCACGGCAAAAATCCAAACTGGGGCAGCAAATGCTGGACAATAGCCAACTCCTACTTCAACGACTGAACCAACAGGAATGCCCTCACATAATCTGCTATCCAAAATACACAGAGGCAGAATTTAAACGTCGCCTTGGAGAGCTGAAAAAACTGAAGATCACTACGATTGAATTCGAAGGGGGAAAACTTGTTCGGAATGTGCCAGTGTTAGGAAAAGGCCATGTGGGGATAGTGACAATCGCCTACCTCGAGCAGAAGAAGGTTGCCCTGAAAATTCGCAGAATTGACGCTAGCAGAGTCTCAATGAAACATGAAGCTCAAATGCTGAAGGCGGCAAATCGGGTAGACGTTGGGCCCCATTTGCTTGGAGTCACAGATAACTTCCTAGTAATGGAGTATAAGGAGGGCATCTTGCTCCCTGGATGGATAGAAGCGCTGCAAGGAAAGAACGCTGGTAAAAGGCTGAGCCACGTTTTACGGTTGGCGCTAGAACAAGCTTGGAAAATGGATAAGATAGGACTGGACCATGGTGAACTGAGTAATGGATCAAAACACATAATAGTTCAACCAAACGGCTTGCCTTGTTTTGTTGATTTCGAAGCTGCCAGCGTTTCTCGAAAAGTCTCCAACGTGACTTGTCTATGTCAATACTTCTTTGTCGGGAGCTCTATTGCTAAATTGATTCAAGCAATCCTTGGAGCACACCAAGAAAAAGATTCCATCAACGCTTTGCGGACTTATAAGGAGAACAAGAACAGGAAGAGCTTTGAGAATGTTCTTTTCGAATATGGAGTCTCTGCGAAAACCTTTCTCGAATAGAGGCGATGCCATACCTTCTTAGCTATTCTTCTTTTGTGCCGGCAAGGTGGATCAAGAGTCTTCATCGAGTCTCTGGTTTCTCCGTAGGTATTTTGCTGTGTATAAGCGAGGTTGTTTATAGAAACTATAAAATAGATCTTTACGTATGTCAAATATTCTTAAGTATACTTGCATGAAACGATGTTACATGTGATTTGCTCGCTCGAATAGGTGTCTATTATGCCCATGAAAATCCGGAAATCCGAATCCGACAGCCAGCTCGTGATAGAAAGGATTCATCACGCAAAGAGTTATGGAATGACGGTTGACCGTTCGATTTGTGTAGGTTGTGAGCTTTGTAGCTTAGTTTGCCCGAGAGAAGCCATTGCAATTGAGAAAAATCCGAAAAAGACGGGGCAAAAGGCTCAGCCGCCCATGATTGACGTGGACGCGAACAAATGCCACTTTTGTGGAATATGCACCGCTATCTGCCCTTATGGCGCGGTTCAGGTTGTTATAGATGGAAAAACCATTGCGTCTGTAGTGGAGAAGGAGAGCTTTCCTCAACTCATCCGCGAAATCTCTGTAGACGTCTCCAAGTGCCCAGCGAACTGTACTGAGTGTGAAGATGCGTGCCCCTTGGATCTCATCAAAGTCACACAGGCACCAGACTCAAAAATAACTGTTGACGTTAAAGAGGAACAGTGCCCTTGTTGCGGTGTTTGCGAAGTCAAATGCCCAGAAGGAGTCATTCGAATTAGAAAAATCTTCACTGGAAAGCTGAAAATTAACCAAGAGAAGTGCCCTTCTGGCTGTCAGGATTGCTTAGACGTTTGTCCCATCACTGGCGCATTATATCTTTCTGAAAAAGACGGTAAGGTGCATTGCAACGAGATTTTCTGCACCTATTGTGGCGTCTGCAGGATCGTCTGCCCCGAAGAGGGGGCGTTGGAGCTTTCTCGTTCGACTATCCGTCACACTCCAGTACGCTCGGGGGCATGGAATAGAGCTCTTGAAAAATTAACATCGACAACAGAAATGACAAAGGAGCTGCGCGGAAAAGGAAAAGAGAGGACTATGGAAGCCGTAAGAAAACTCCTTGAGCCGAGGAAGAAATGAAATGAGTAAAACTCAATCCAACCCTAAAGAGAGGCCCTCTGAGACAGCTAAAAAAGTTCTACGCGCCAAATCTGTAGAAGAAACGGCGGAGATTTCGGCAACTGCGCCAATAAGAGCCCAAGAATTCGACCCTCACTTCAAGCATGAAGTCAGCAAAATGCATGGCGGCGAGAAGCTGAAGCAGTGTTTTCAATGTGGCACGTGCACTTCAGACTGTCCAATTGCGAGGTTCAGCGACTCCTACAGACCTAGGACTTTGATCCGCATGACATTGCTGGGGCTAAAGGACAGAGTACTCACGAGCGAGACTCTTTGGTTGTGTGCGGCGTGCTTCACATGCACCGACCGTTGTCCTCAAGATGTAGAGGTTGCGAGCGTGATACGCATTTTGAGGAACACTGCAGTCGAAAGGGGATACATGCCGCAAATTTTCAAGGAATTAGGATCGAGCATTCTGGAAACGGGCGTCGCCTACCGAATACCAGATTTACGTCTCAAGAAGAGAGCGCAGATTGGCTTGCCGCCCTTGCCCAAGGGAAACCCGGAAGCTATGACGAAATTGGCCAAAGCAACAGGTTTCTCGAAGCTGCTTAAGAGAGGCGAGCAAGCATGACGGCCCCAGAGAAGAATGAGAAGACAACTCAAAAACCAACAAGATTCTTGCTCTTCCTAGGTTGCGCTATTCCTTATCGAGTCTCAAGCTACGAGATTTCCACCAGAAAAGTCCTCCAGCAACTGGGAATAGAATTGGTGGAAATGCCCGAATACAACTGCTGTGGCCTGCCCATCGACCCAGTCAACCACAGCATGACGCTTACTTTAGCTGCTCGGAACCTATGCTTAGCTGAGCAGCAGGGACTCAGCATCATTGCTCTGTGCCCGGGATGTGCAGGGACACTGCGCAAAGTTAACAAGAAATTGAAGGAAAACAAGGAGCTTAAAGAAGAGATCAACGGTTACTTGAAGGCCACAGGCCTCGAGTTTAAGGGGACAATAGAAGCTAAGCACGTTCTGCAGCTGTTGGTGGAAGACGTGGGACTGGAAAAGATAAAGGCCTCAGTGAAAACACCACTAACCCGCTTGAAAGTTTCTGAACATGCTGGCTGCCACGTAACACGTCCGGCTGACTCGGTTGACTTCGAGAACCCAGAGGACCCTCAGGCCCTCAAAGACCTCGTGGAAGCGACAGGAGCGGAGTATGTTGAGTACGTCGACAAATTGGCCTGTTGCGGCGCTCCGATTGCAGGCGTGAATGATAGGATCCCGCTTCAACTTACCAAAGAGAAGCTAACTCACATCAGAAATGCAGGTGCCCACGCCATGGTCACTGTATGTCCGTTCTGCCACATGATGTTTGATACCAATCAGCCCCGAATAGAAAGGCTGTTCAACGAAACCTTGAGGATTCCAGTGCTCCACTACCCTCAGCTGTTAGGCCTCGCCATGGGATTCAGCCCGGAAGAGCTGGCGCTAAAGGCGCTGCGGGTGGACGCCACGCAGATAGTTTCACGAATAAGTGGCAAGGAGGATGCATCCTAAGATGACTGAGGAGAAGCCTCGAATCGGCGTGTTCGTCTGCCATTGCGGGCTCAACATAGCAGGCGTGATCGACGTAAAGGATCTTACGGACTACGCAAGAACCTTGCCCGACGTCTTTTTCGCAAAAGACAACCGATACACATGTGCTGACCCCGGGCAAGACGAGATCAGAAAAGCCATCAAAGAAAACAAGCTTAACCGGGTTGTGGTTGCGGCGTGTTCACCGCGCATGCACGAGCCCACATTCCGGAAAACCTGCGCTGAGGCTGACTTGAATCCCTTCTTTTTTGAGATGGCTAACATACGTGAATTTTCGTCTTGGTGTCACCCTAGCACACCAGAAGAGGCAACTGAGAAGGCTAAGGAAATTGTGAGGATGGCCGTTGCCAAGGCAAGACTGCTCAAACCTCTCAAAGAAATCGAAGTGCCTGTCACAAACAAAGCGCTAGTCATAGGCGGTGGAATAGCTGGAATCAACTCTGCTCTAGATCTCGCGGAGATGGGGTTCAAGGTCTACTTGCTTGAAAAGACTGAAAGCATCGGCGGACACATGGCCCAGCTGGATAAAACCTTCCCAACTTTGGATTGCAGCATCTGCATTGAAGGCCCGAAAATGGTGGATGTGGGGCGCCACTCAAATATCGAAATCATCTCCTACGCCGACCTGATCAGCGTTTCGGGCTATGTCGGCAACTTTAAAGTCAAGATAAAGAAAAAACCGCGATACATAATTGCTGACAACTGCACCGGCTGCGGCGAGTGTAGAGACGTTTGTCCAATCGAATATCCGAACGAGTGGGACGTAAATATGGGAGTCAGAAAAGCAATATCGGTGCCCTTTGAGCAAGCTGTTCCACTGGTCTACTCTATAAACTTGGACCACTGCATCGAATGCTATAAATGTGTAGACAGTTGCGGAGCCAGACAGGCGATCAACTTTGACCAAGAGCCGGAAGAAATCGAACTAGACGTGGGAGCTATAATAGTTGCCACGGGCTTTGACATCTACATGCCGTATGATGACCCTCTGTATGGATACGGCAAATACGACAACGTCATTACAGCTCTAGAGTTTGAACGACTCATTCTAGCGGCTGGGCCGACAGGGGGAAAAGTGATCCGCGCTTCAGATGGGAAAAAGCCCCACAGCGTCGCCTTCATCCAATGCGTAGGCTCACGAAACCTCAAAAAATATGAGTACTGCTCAGGTTTCTGCTGTATGTACGCGTTGAAAAATGCTATTCTCCTTAAAGAGAAGTACAAAGAAGACGTGGAAGTCTACGTCTTGTACATGGATATGAGAACGCCATTCAAGGGATACGAAGAATTCTACCGTCGCGCTCGTGACTTGGGTGTAACTTTCATCCGTGGAAGAGCCAGTCACATCATCGAAGACTCGCAAACCAAAAACCTGAACATCCGGGCTGAAGACATGACCCTGGGACAGCCCATTGAACTCCCCGCAGAAATGGTTGTTTTATGCACGGCCGCCGTTCCAAAGACGGATGCAGGAGATTTAGCCAGAATACTCAGCATTTCAAGGGATGCTAATGGCTTTTTCATGGAAAGCCACCCTAAATTAAAACCTATAGACACACCAGTCGACGGAATCTTTTTGGCAGGCGCCTGCCAAGCTCCTAAGGACATTCCGTACAGTGTCTCTCAAGGAAGCGGCGCTGCAGCACGTGCAGCAACAATACTCTCAAAGGACAAATGGAAGATAGAACCCATCGTCGCAGAAGTGACCCCCGAACTATGCAGAAACACAAGGGTGAAATGCGGCATCTGCGCTAATCGATGTCCATATGGATCCATAGAAGCCATCGAAAATCAGCCAGCAAAAGTCGTAACAGCAATGTGCCATGGTTGTGGCACTTGTGTCGCCGAATGTCCTGCAGATGCAATTATCCAGAAGCATTTTACGGATGAGCAGATTTTCGCTCAAATTGAGGAAGCATTGAAGAAAAATCCTGAAGGCAAAATACTCGGGCTTTTGTGCAATTGGTGTTGCTATGCAGGTGCAGACTTAGCTGGCACGAGTCGCTTTGAATATCCACCTTTGATTAGGCCAATACGCGTAATGTGCTCGGGACGTGTTGACAGAGACTTTGTTTTAGAGGCGTTTAGGCGGGGTGCAGGTATGGTGATGATTGGTGCATGCCACCTGCCCTATGATTGCCACTATATTAGCGGAAATTTGAGAATGAAAGCTCGCATGGATGCCTTAGCTCCTATGTTGGAGAAGTTGGGCTTGAGTCCTCACCGTTTTCGGGTAGAGTATGTCTCGGCTGCGGAAGGGTTGAAGTATGCTGAGCTCATGAAGGAAATGGCGGAGAAGTTGGATGAGTTAGGACCGGAGAAGATCAAAGCAGAAAACGCTAAGCTAAAGCCAATCCTAGACCGGATGTTGGCTAAGAAGCGGCCACAAAAAGCGCAACTCAGCAAGTAATGCGCGTGTATGAATCTGACCAAGACTATGTAATTGAGACGTTCTGAATTTCGAAGTACCGTTTTGCTAAGAAGCGTATGCGCTCGGCGTTTCGTCCATTCTTCCCGATGGCCACGCCTTTGTCTCGGGGGTTGACAGACACAACAGCGATAGTTTTTCCATCAGGCTTCTCTGTGATTCGAATCTCCCTCACATGTGCTGGCTTTAACGCGTTCTTTATGAAGCGCGTAGGATCTTCAGAATGCTCGATAATCTCATGCTTCTTGTTTGTCATTCGCTCCAGGAGACGGATGTTTTTGCCTCCTTTGCCGACTGCCATGCCGATGTCTCCCTCCTTAACAATGAAGATGGCTCGATTCTGATCCTCGTAAAGGATGCAGTCCTTCACAGTCGCACCTGTGATACTCTCGAAGAGTGCAATAAAACGCATTTCCTTGCTCGTTAATTTGATTCCTGTAGCCATGCTGTTACTCCTCAGTCTCGTCTCCGACCGCTTCTGCTGGAAGGTTTTCAGCCAGTCTCAAAATGTCCGAATCGCCCGCCTCTTTCACGGTTAAGGCTGCAATGGCAAATCGTTTTCCACATGCAATGCCTAAGTCACTATTGTTGCCTTTATAGGTCACGATGGGAACTCCTGACAGCTGTCCGTAGTATTCAAGGCTCTGTATCTTGGTTGGCCTATTTGAGGCGACCAGAATTAGCCGCGCTTTGCCATTTCGTGCACTCCGTAGAGCTTCATTTGCCCCAAAAACTACTTTCCCCGTTTTAACTACAGTTGCTATGGCTTTGTCGACGTCAATCATCCAGTCTTCTCCTGTCTGCCTGCGAGCGTTGACATGTACAGGTTCACTAATCCTGTGCCAATGGGTATAGATTGCCCTACTATAACGTTTTCGGTCACGCCTTTCAATGGATCTTTCTCGCCTTTGATTGCTGCGTCAACGATGTTGGGAACAGTTATTTCAAAGGCTGCACGAGCTAAAACGCTCGATTTAGCTCCACTAATGCCATGACGCCCAATCTGCCTAACGTCACCAGTAGCCGTCATAATGTCTGCAACTAACATGATGTGTCTAATATCAACATCCAAGCCTTGCTCCTCTAGAACGCCAACCGCTTCGTTAACGAGAGAATTGCGGGCTGCTTCGATCCCCAAAGTTTTAGCGATTTCGTGAACATGGTTGGTAGTTGTTTTAGCTGGGTGAATCCCCCGGATTTCAAGGGCCTTGGGCAAGTTGGATCCATCGGTTCGAATAACCCACTCTCCCCGCTCTTCGGTGACGAGAACGCGGTTAACGCCAGAAACTCCTTTCACCTGATGAGAGACAACTTTAGCAAACAATTTTTTGCGATTTTCAGGTTTTTTGGGCTTCACATACACTTTTCTTCCCCGTGATTTCACCTCAACCCCTGCGCGTGCGCGAGAGAGGTTGTCAAGCACGTCCTGCATGGACACCCCCCTGCTCTGCATGAGAGCTTTGTCAAGGTCAACCACGATTTCTTCACGTTCAGGATCGTCATAAATAGTCTTGGCAACATCTTCCGCTGTTGTATAGAGGATGTCACGGGCGACGTCGGTAGCTTTTTCTTTACTCTTTCGATGATTCTTGTCCAAATAAATGGACATAATGGGGGTGGACGGAACTCGTCTGGCGTCCACAATCTCAATTAAACGTGGCAGTCCTAAAGTAACGTTTTGTTCTCTTACACCTGCATAGTGGAAAGTTCGCAAAGTCATCTGCGTGCCTGGTTCACCGATGGACTGCGCTGCTACTATGCCCACCGCCTCTCCAGGTTCAACTAAAGCACGTTTGTAGTGCTTCAGGGTCAACTCAACAGTCTTATCGACTGCTTTCTTGTTTAATCTCGCTTTCTTCAATTCTCGTTTAAGTTCATCTATCAATATTGGTGTTAGCTGATTCTCCACTTCTTTTAATTTCTCTTTGACATATTTGGCTGAAGCTGCTCTGCCACCGCCTATCATAATGCTAATTTGATCAACCAGTCGGCTGACGTTTACAGCTTTTCCATGGTCGCTTTTCGCAGGGTCCACTCCATCTTCGCCATAGCGGAACTGAACAATGTCGCCGACTGAGTTTCGAACTGTTCCATCATATTCTATACGCAAGTGTTCAAGGGCGTTGATTAGACGCCTTTGCATGTAGCCGCTTTGCTGTGTTCGCACTGCAGTGTCCACCAAGCCTTCGCGGCCTCCCATCGCGTGGAAAAAGAACTCCACGGGGTCAAGACCTGATTGGTAAGATGAATAAACGAATCCGCGCGCTTTTGGCGAGGGGTCGCCTGGCTCAAAGTGGGGCAACGCTCGTTGCACGTAGCCTCTCATAATCCGTTTTCCCCGTACAGATTGCTGTCCAACAGAGGCCGTCATCTGACCTATATTCAGGTTGGATCCTCGAGCTCCTGTTCGTGTCATGACAATGCCTGCATTTTCAATTGTGAAGTCTTCGTCGGCGATTTTTCCAGCGCCATCACGGGCCTTCGCCAGTTCGTTCATAACGTAGATCTCAAACGAGTCATGAAGCGACTGTCCGGGAAGTCTTTCGAGAGTGCCCCTTCTGTATTTCAGGATTAATTCGTGGACCTTTTTCTCATGCTTCTCCAGCGTCTTCGCGATCTTTTCTTGCGCCTTGGGTGAGAGTTCTAATTCGTCAAAAGAATATGTGAACCCACGGGTGGACATGAAGAGCTTGAGTAACTGGCAGATTTTGTTAAGAAATTCTCTGCCTCGTCCCGCTCCGTAATCTTTGATTATTCGGTGAAGAATGCTTTCTGACTGCTCTGCACCGATTGAACGTCTATCTATNNCCCTTGCGACATGTCGTGCAGCTTTGGCAAATGGTTGCTTTTAGCGAATAGTTAAAGTCTGCTGGTAAAAAGAGGCTGAATATCTGCTTTCCAGTCCACAGTGGATGCGGCTTTTTCTTTGCAGGCTTGGGCAGGTCGCCCTCGTAGCCAGCTGTGCGCAATAATCGGAAGACTTCCTCCACGTTTAAGAGTGTAGATTTTCTGGTGAGGAGGTAGGCTGAGGTGATGAAGTCTCGAATTGCCCCGATTATTGGACCACCGAAACGAGGAGAAAGAATCTGATCTTGCACCTGCATGAGTAGAAGAGCTTCTGTTTGAGCCTCCTCGCTTTGAGGTATGTGGAGGTTCATTTCATCCCCATCGAAGTCGGCGTTGTAAGGAGGACACACACAGAGGTGTAGACGGAACGTTTTGTAGGGTAATACTTTGACGTAGTGTGCCATGATTGACATTCGATGAAGAGAAGGTTGGCGATTGAAGATTGCAGTGTCGCCGTTTTTAAGATGCCGCTCCACGATGAACCCCGGTTCAATGGCTTCAGCAACTTTTTCTCGATCAACCACAAATTCCAGACGAATCCGCTTGCCATCCGGTCGAACAACGTATAGTGCCCCAGGATAATTGTCGGGGCCATTCTTAACGAATGACTGCGATTCCTCAAGGTTCCATTCGGTGACTTTTTCTGGAATGGAAAGCTTCATTGCGACGTCCAGAGGGACGCCCACTTCACTGATGTCAATGTTGGGGTCAGGAGAAATAACCGTCCTTGCGGAGAAGTCGACTCTTTTGCCTGATAAGTTGCTTCTGAAACGTCCTTCCTTTCCTTTAAGACGTTGGGAAAGCGTCTTTAACGCTCTTCCAGAACGATGTCTAGCAGGAGGTATCCCCGAGGCTTCGTTGTTGAAGTAGGTTGTGACGTGGTATTGCAGCAGCTCTGAAAGGTCTTGGATTATGAGCGTTGGTGCTCCCGCTTCCATGTTTTCCCTCAGGCGTTGATTAATCCGTATGATGTCCACAAGTTTGTGAGTCAGATCATCTTCAGAGCGGATTCCTGACTCCAAAGTGATTGATGGACGCACATAAACCGGAGGAACAGGAAGAACTTGGAGAACCATCCACTCGGGTCTGGCAGTTTTGGGATGGAACCCGAAAAGCTCCAAATCTTCATTGGATATTCGTTCAAGTCGTTCGCGCACTATGCTTGGCGTGAGTTGTGGTGAACCTCCTTCAGCTACTTCTTCACGAAAACGTGTTGGCTTTTCGAATGTCACCTTGTACTGCGGCGTCCCACAATGGGGGCAATCTTTCCCCTTCGCCTCTTTTATGACTTTCTTATAAATGCTGTCCGGAACCTCTCCCAGAAGCTTTCGAGCGCGTTGAATTCGATTACGAATCTTTTCGATTCGTTCTTCGGGCAATGTTACGCGCCCGCAATTTCTACATGTTGCCCCCAACAGGTTATGGATGATTTTCGTGAATTCGATGTGAATTATAGGAACCGCCAGTTCAACGTTACCAAAGTGTCCAGGGCAACGGATTGCGGTGTTTCCACATGTTTTGCAGCGCTGTCTCGGTTCAAGGGTCCCCAGTCTTCCATCCATCAAGCCGGACGTTATTGGTGCTCCATCTTCGTCGTAAGTATCGGCAGTCTGCACCTCTACAACGGAGAGTCTTCTCAAGTCCTGAGGTGAAAATAGTCCAAAGTGAAGTTCGCTGATTATTTTGTGAGTTACTTCTTCAAAAGCCATTCTAGGCACGCTCCGTCAATTTCAACTTAGGCGCAACGCAGAGGCTCATCAGTTCCTGTAGTAAAAGTTTGAATGCGTATGAAATAACTACTGGGGAAATCTGTGCATCATCTTCGCAGATTCGGCAAACGTAGGCACGCTTCTTAATGTCAAAATAGGCTATGTAACCACAATTCTCGCAGACATAAAGTAGGTATTTGTCAGATTCTTCGAGAAGCCGGTCTCTCAAAAGCATCGCAGCGCCATGGCCAATCAAACAGTCCCGTTCCATTTCGCCAAACCTCAACCCGCCACCCCTCGCCCGGCCTTCGGTTGGCTGCCGCGTCAACATCTGCACCTGTCCTCGTGCTCTGGCGTGAACTTTGTCAGAAACCATGTGATGGAGTTTTTGGTAGTACACTATACCTACAAAAATGTCAGCAACGAACTTCTCGCCCGTTATGCCGCTATAGAAGACCTCTCTTCCGGTGTGGCTGAAACCATAATCTTTCAGCGTTTGTTTGATTTCGCTAGATTTCTCGTTCACGAAGGGTGTTCCATCTGCAGATCTCCCACGAGCAGCGGCCATTTTTCCAGCCATTGATTCTAGGAATTGGCCGATGGTCATTCGTGAAGGAATAGCGTGGGGATTTACTATTATGTCTGGGACAATGCCTGACTCAGCAAAGGGCATGTCTTCTTGTGGCACAATCATTCCGATGACGCCTTTTTGTCCATGTCGCGAAGCAAACTTGTCCCCGAGCTCGGGGATTCGTTGATCACGCACTCTAACTTTTACAAGTTTGTTTCCTTCGTTGGATTCTGTGATAAAAATGTCATCAACGATTCCAGCTTCCGATTGCCTTACATCTACGGAAGTATCACGCATTGAGGGGCCCTTCACTTCAAATTCCTTATATTCTTCGAGAAATCTGGGCGGGCTTATTCTTCCTATTAGAACGTCACCGCCAACTGTGCTGGCTTCAAGACTCACAATTCCATCAGACTCGAGTAAGCGATAGTATTGTTCGCCTCTGAAGCCTCTTATTCCAGCTTCGGGAATGATGAATCTGTCTTTTAGTCCGCCCAAATACTGCCGGCTTTCTGCTTCGTAAATTCTAAAAAAGGTCGATCGCCCAAGCCCACGTTCTATCGATGCTTTGTTGAAAACGAGGGCGTCTTCCATGTTATATCCTTCAAAAGATATGATGGCGACGACACAATTTTGTCCAGAGGGCCTATGGTTGTAGCCCAAGATTTCCATAGGTTTTGTCTTCACGATGGAAATTTGAGGATAATGTAAGACGTGAGAACGAGAATCGACACGATAAATAAAGTTGGTTGTGTAGACGCCTAGGGCTTGTTTCGCCATGGCGGCTTCATAGGAATTTCGAGGTGACTGGTTATGTTCCGGGTAAGGTATGAGAGATGCACAGATGCCAAGAATTGTGTAGGAAGACAGCTCCACATGGGTGTGCTTGGGCGATATTGCGTCAAGGTTTAAGGCCACATAGATGTTTTCTTCCTCTTCTGCATCGATGTACTCGATGATCGCATTTTTGACGAGATCCTCCCATGACCATTCGCCAGATCGGATCTTTTCAACATGTTCAGGTTGGAGCTTCGAAACGCCTTTTTCAACGATTATTAGGGGCCGCCGAACTCGGCCTTCATCACAATTGACGTAGATTTCTTCTCGCCCATCCATTGTCTTGAAGTGGGCGACATTAATCTCTGAGGAGATTTCGCCTCTACGGCGTCTGTCTCTCAATTCTGAAACAAGCTCGGAGGGGTACGGGTGATGGCCGATCAAGGATCCATTTATGAAAATCTTCGCTCCCGAAAGGCGAAGCTCCCGGTTGGAGTCCAGAGCGGGAGTGACTCCCATAGGATAAAGAACTTGTCTCACCTTTTCAACATTCACAGCTACCGATATACAGGCGGAAAGAGCGAGGTTTTTCACTAAACCACAGTTGGAACCTTCCGGGGTCTCGTTAGGACACAGACGTCCCCAGTGGGTAGGATGCAAGTCTCGGGCTTCGAAGTTTGGTTGGCTTCTACTGAGCGGTGACTGAAGTCTGCGGAGGTGGCTGAGGGTTGAAATCAGGTTCGTCCTGTCAAGGAGCTGCGTGATGCCCACCCTTCCTCTGCCCCAGTTCCCTGTTGCTAACGCGTGTTGGAGACGCTCAGAAATTATGCCGGGCCGTACAGCTGCAGAAACTGTTATCATCTGGCGTTTGAACCCCATCCGCTCTAGCTGATATTTTATGTCTCTACACAAGTTTCTGAAGGCAACACGGAAAAGATCGGCAAGTAGAGGCCCTGCGAGCTTCAGCCTTTTGTTTTTGAAGTGATCCTTATCATCTGTGGTGCGCTTCCGAAGCTTTAGCGCTGTTGCTCGGTTGGCCATTTCACCGAGAAAAATCGCCTTGTCCTGGCGAGTTTCAGGGGTCCTGTCGAGATGAGGCAGAAAATTTCTATCCAGAATATTCTGAGCCCTTTGCAGGCGGTACTCCAGCACTTGCCCATGGGCCACACGGTTGCCTATATATTCAAGAGATTCTCTAATGGTCTCGACTCCAACAGCTTTTTCAAAGGAGGCTTCAAGCAGGTTCTGCGTTTCAGGATCAGGCGAAACTGCTTCAGCGATTTCTTTGTCGGATTCCAGCCCCAAAGCTCTCATCAAAATTATGAAAGGGATTTCAGAGGGAACACCTGGAATGGTGACGTAAATGGCGCCGTCCGATTTGCGACGAAGCTCGATTCTTGCCCTGAAGCCCACAGTTGTAGAAAAAATCTTTGCTTGATATACGGGATGAGCACCTCGGGTGTCAATGTCCACGAGTATTCGGTTAGGGGCCAAGTCTTCAAGGGCAACGGTGACTCGCTCTGAGCCATTTATTATGAAGTATCCTCCAGGATCATTTGGGTCTTCTCCATGAAGAACTAATTCGTCTGTTTGCAGCTGTGATAAGACACAGAGTTTAGATTTAAGCATGACAGGGATGTCTCCGATTAGAACTAGTTCTGTGTCCATTTCCCTGCCATCGATTATTGGGGTCATTTCCACAGCTATCGGTGCCACGTATGAAAGGCTCCGAAACCTTGCTTCCATAGGAAAGATTTCGTGTTTTGTCCCATCCACCTCTGTTACATAAGGTCCACTGATGCGAGTTTGCGGATCAATTATCCATGCCTGCCCCAGCTTTATTTTGTAAGGACTTTCGGGGATCTCGATGTTGATCTCACTGGTCTCATCTATTATTTCCTGCAGTCCATGATCTATGAATTCATTGTAAGAATCCAAATGCTGCCTGACCAAGCCTTTTTCTTTGAAGAAAGATTTCTGAAGGAGTAAGAGTTCTTCTTGAGTGATTTCAGACATTGAGTCAAGATGCCTCCAAAAAACTGTCGGCTAAAGGAAATTCAAGGGATTGTCTTTTTAGGGATTGATTTTTCAAACTTGGGGTCTCCTCCAAGGGGTCGAGCGTCATCCGACCCACGAGAATTCAAGTCTTCATATATTTTCTATAGTCGTTTTTGGGGCTAAAGCCATAGAGGCATGGTTGTGTCTAATAAACTTTTACCTTAATGGTTCCAACTCCACGCCACATGTGGAAGAGCATGCATGTAAGGCCACATCAAAGCTCTTCCAATGCCACCCGTCTCTTGGATTGATATCTGTAATGCATGCTTCTTCTATTCGACAGGCGAAGCACATTGTGGCAATCGCTTGGTCCCAAGTAAATCACTCACTCCATGATTGTAATCTTTCAGGCAGCTCCAGCCTTGAGAAGAAAAAATAACAGAAAGCCCTAAATTTCTAGATTGACGTTCTTCTCTGAATAAAAGTTGTGGGCCGGTAGATCAGTTTGGCATGATCGCCGCCTTCGCAAGGCGGAGGCCGCGGGTTCGAGTCCCGCCCGGTCCACCAACTTTAGGGTTCAAGTCTAGCAATACCTATATGACTCGGTAAGTATTTTTCATAGCCATGCGCCCTCGCAAGACACGACAGCGCAAGTATGCTTCTCTCTTGAAAGATGTCAATGTCAAGCGTTGGTATGACAATATGGTCCGCGGGTCTCCGGTGACCGCTGACGTCTATTTGAGAAGGCTTGGCTCATTCTGTCACTCCTCCAATTACAGAAAGATGGTAAGATTGACATCCGAGACGTTGCCTTGGTGGCACTCCACTTCGGAGGAGGCTAGCCAGACGCTTTCCTTCTTAACAATTACTAGAGAATGCGGATTTCAGTAATTTGTGCGCGCGCCGTTGTTTTCACATCATAAAAGTTATCCATCAGCTAAAATAGATTCATTACCAGAGACTCTTTGGATTAGTCTGGGTGTGCTTATATCAATTCCATGTCGTTTAAGAGTCAGCAAGACAGTCTTTTTTAAATTAGCATCGATTTCAGGTAGACGCTTTATTTGGTTGACAAATACATAAAGAGTGTACTCAATGGCAAAGTCCCCGAAATTAGTAATCCAAACATACGATCGAGGGTTCTTCAATACCCTTCCATTGTCTCTGCAGCCTCAAGCAAAGCCTTCTCCACTTGGTCTGTAGATAGTTCGTATCCCGTGGTGATCGAGCAACTTCGTCTGACAATAGTTTTCTTGCCATAA
>JABAOH010116158.1_pt2 | contig 34971 bp, 24 predicted proteins | sample 7062181 | NCBI WGS metagenome assembly JABAOH01 (sample SAMN14538630, study PRJNA623070) | marine sediment metagenome | biome: marine biome [ENVO:00000428]; feature: marine pelagic biome [ENVO:01000023]; material: deep marine sediment [ENVO:00002113]; isolation source: pool of 5 deep marine... | reverse complement strand
GGTGGAAGAGGGCCCCATCCTGAGGAGCCGCGTCCTTCGGCAGGCTCAGGATGAGGGCGGCGTCGCGAAGGAGGGTGAGGGGGCGACTCACCTTTGACAGAGCTATGACAGGCGGGTTGGCAACCAGGGGGCCCGGCCGCCTGCGTCCGGGTTCGGGTCAGGCCACCGGCTCGGCCGGCGGCCGGCGGGCCCGGGTCCGCTGCCGCACGGGCCGGGCGGTCGGGCGGTGCTTCATGCGGAAGCGTCGGTGGATCTCGAAGGCGAAGGTGTCGATCACCTCGGGATCGGCCGGGTCGCCGTTGTAGGAGAGGGACAGCGACGGCAGGCCCTCGCGCTCGCCGACGCAGAACAGCTGCGCCTCGGCGATCTTGCTCGGCATGCACTCGAGGGGGCCGACATTGACCACGCCGTCGATGAGCCCGTGGCGCCACTCGTGCACCGGCCCGCCGACGGAAAGGACCGCCTCGCCGAGCAGGTCCCTGCGGATATAGGGCGCCGCGGCCTCGATGCTGTCGAGCACGCGGGTGCGCTCGGGCCAGCCGAGCTCGTGCGCCATCACCCGGTAGGCATGGTTCTGGATGCGCGCCGAGATCCGCCGGCTCAGCCGGTTGCCCGCTCCGTTCACGCCCTTCTCGGCGCTGTTGACCCAGTCCGCGTACTCCAGCCATTCCGAGATCGGGGCAAAGCGCACCCGCAGACCGCGACGCTCGAGCTTGTCGACGATGAAGTCGTTGGCGAAGGGATCGGCGCGCACGTAGATCTCGCCGACCAGCATCACGGTGGGCACCTCGCGCGCCGTCGCGACCGCGGCATACCGGCGGGCCGCCTCCTTCAGGATGTCGGCGCAGCCGAACAAACGCCCCGAGGAGACCTCCCACAGGACCGCGGACAGGCTCAGGCGGCCCTGGTCGACGGCTTCGATCCGGCGGATCAGGGCGCGCACGCCGTCATCGTATACGGCCTGCGCCGCACCCCGCCGGCTTTCGCGCGGCCTTGTGTCGTAGAGACCCTCCAGGAGCATGTCCACGGCGACGATCCCGGTCACCGCCAGCGCCGCCATCCCGGGCGGCAGTCCCTCGAGATATTCCTCCTCGCCGGGCGACCAGATGCGGATGCGCCCGTCCCAGCCCAGCTGTTGCAGCACCGCCTTGTGCAGGATGCGGTAACAGCCGAAACGGCAGGGCCCGTCCGCGCTCGTCAAGAGGTAGGCGAAGCGCGTGTCGCTGTCGCGCTCACGCTCGAGGCGGTGCAGCAGGCTGCCGAGGGTGACGGACATCGGCAGGCATTCCTTCCCCGAGGTGTAGCGGCGCCCGATCCGCGTGCTTGCCCGATCGGGGATGGGCAGCGCCTCGGCGTTCAGTCCGGCGCCCCGCAGCACGGCGGCCAGGGCCTCGGCGTTCGGGCCCATGCGCGGGATCAGCACGTGCCGGCGGTCGCCGCGGACGTCCGCCAGGCCGATCCGGTCCGGCCACACGGCGGACGGCGCTTCGGGCCGGCTTTCGGCCGCGAAATCCTCGGCGACGCAGTGCAGAAAGGCCTCGACGCGGGTCTTGGTGCCGGCGTCCCCCGAGTGGCCGTCGGTCTCGATGACCGCGTAGGGCTTGCCGCCCATCATGTCGCCGTAGAAATGCAGGTTGAAGCTGTCGGGGCCGCAGGAATAGTTGCTGCACCACAAGGTGTAGACGCCCGGCGTGCGGCGCGCCTGCCAGACGGCGCGCAGATTGCGTTGGCTGTAGCCCCAGTAGATGCCGTCGATCATCGGCACCTCCGGCGAGACCGGATAGCAGTCCACCGGGATCGCCAGCGCGCCCTGCTCGCGCAGGATGGCCGGCACGTTGGAGTTCAGCACCTTGTTGTAGATCGTGTAGGGGCGGCCCAGCACGACGACCGCCACGATGCCGTGCTCCTCGGCGAATCGCAGCGCCTCCCGACCCAGCGCGATGCAGCGTGCCTCGAAGTCCAGCTGCTCGCGGCGCGCGCGCTTGTACGCCGTGCGCCACGCGCCGCCGTTGACGCCGAAGGCGCGCGCCATGGCGCGGCAACTTTCCAGGAACTTCGGCGAATCCAGCCGCCCCTCGCCGATATCCACCACCGGCGAGATCAGCTTGCCGCCATTCGGCTCGTCCAGCGTCCAGCGCAACAGGTCGGGACTCGCCTGGGCTATGGGACAGACCACCGAATGGTCCTCGCCCGCCACTCGCGGCACCTCGCGCAGCATGGGCACGAAGATGTAGTCCGGCTCGCGCTCCGCCATCGTGCTGAACAGCCCCTGGTAAAGCTGCATCGGCGCGCAGAAGGGGACGTTGGCCGCCTCGATGCCGCGCTTCAATGCCCGCTGGCCGGCCCTGTCGGGAAGCTCGATCTCGAAGCCCAGCTCATGCAGGAAGGTGGCGAAGAACGGGAACAGGCCCTTCAGCATGAACTCGTCGCTGAGCGCGACCCGCTTGCCGCCGCCGCGCCGGGCCAGTCTCGCGGCAAGCTCCTGGATCATCTCCTCGCGGGCGCGGAAGGGATCGGGGGCCATGTCGGGGAGCTTGACGCGGCCCGTGCCCTGGTCCCACAGCGAGCAGTTTCCGCCCCATGTGAAGCGCTGCCGCTGCGCGTCCACGACGGTCGTGATGCGATCGATGCGGCAACGGTTCCCGGAGCCGCCGCAGAACTTGTTCGACTTGCAGATGAAGGTGTCCTTGCACGCGACCTTGGCGCTCAGGAAGCGCTGGAGGTCGTGCGACGGCCGGTCCCGCCAGCTCACGTTCCGGGCCGCGAGCAGCGCGATGCCCAGTGCGCCCACGGTCCCCGGGCTGGGCGGAACGACGACCTCGACGCCGGTTTGCCGCGCGACCGCGGCCGCCAGGGCGTCGGCCGCGAAGGGCATGCCCTGGCAGAAGATCACCTCCCCCACCGAGCGGCAGCCCTTGACGCGGTTGAGGTAGTTCTGGGTGATCGAGTCGTAGATCCCGGCGATGATCGACTCCGTCGCGACGCCGGCGGCCACGGCCTCGTCGATCACCTCGGCCATGAAGACCGAGCAGTGCTGGCCGAGGGAGACGCCGCAATCGGCGCCGAGGGCGACCTCGCCCAGCTGGACGACGTTCTCGATCGACGAGAACTTCCGTCCCTGCTCCTCGATGAACGAGCCGGTGCCCGCGCTGCAGGCCTCGTTCATCGCGGCGTCGACGACCCGGCCGTCGGCCAGGCGGACGTACTTGGCGTCCTGCCCGCCGATCTCGAAGATCGTGTCGACGCGCGGATCGTAGTGGAGCGCGCCCTCGGCATGGGCGACGATCTCGTTGAGGATGTAGACGCTCTCGGCGCCGTAGCAGGTCGAGAGCAGAGAGCCGACGATCTCGCGGCCGCTGCCGGTCGCGCCGAAGGCGACCACCGGGAAGGCGCCGGCCGGGCTGTCGACGAACCGTGTCATCAGGGCCTGGGCCGCCGCCACCGGCTGGCCGTTGGTGTTCACGTAGGTTTCCCAGACGACCTCTTGCCTGCCGCATGCAAGCGCCACGACCTTGGAGCCCGTGGAGCCGATGTCGAAGCCGAGGATCAGCCCGCCGGAGCAGTCCTCGGCCACGGACGGGTCCGTCTTGCGCGTCATGCGCCGGACCCTGGCGAGGGCATCGGAAAGGGCCGGGACCGTCTCCAGATGGTGCGCCGTCTGCGGCGACATGATCGCATCGAGAGCCGGCAGCGCCCCGGGACGCTCGGCGGCCATCAACGCACAGCCGAGGGCCTCGAAGAAGAGCGCGTCCTCTTCGTCGATCTCGACGAGGCTCATGCCGTGCCGCCCGAGGAAGGCCCGAAAGTTGTCCCTGATCCGGCGCGAGCGGCTCACCCCGCCGACCAGCATGACCTCCGGCGGGCTCAGGCGCGGCTTGATCAGGACCTGCACGTTCTCGCAGACCGCGTCGTACAGGCCGGCGAGGATGCGCGAGCGGCTCTCGCCCTTGTTGGCGAGGTGGGTCATGTCGGTCTTCAGGATCACCGGACAGCGCCCGGACAGGGCGGCGGGCTCGGTTTCGCCCTCGACCAGGGCGCTCGCCTCGCCGATGCCGAGATCGAAGCGTTCCACGAGCTGGCGCAGGAAATTGCCGGTCCCCTGAGAACAGCGGGCGTTCTCGCGAAACACTTCGGCTCCGCTCTCGCGCAGTTCCAGCACCGAAAAGCCGTGACTGCCGATCGAGACCACGGTGCCCGCCCGGTCGCCCCGCAACCAGCGCAGCGCCGATGCCTGGGCCTGCTTGATCGGGATGCGCTGCAAATCGAGCTCGCGACTGAGACGACCGCAGGCCGCCGCGCCGGCGAGGCCGTCCCACTCCCAGCCCTCGAGAAGCCTGACGAGCGCCGGGCCCGGTGCCTTGCGGTGTTCGACCAACTCGTTGCGGGTGCGCTGCAGGACCCCATCCCGACGGGTGAGCTCGACCGCCTTGATCGTCTCCGCCCCGACATCGAGACCGATGAAGCGCTTCGGTGACGTGCCACTGCTGGTTGTCATTCTGCCACCCTGGATCGAAATGGCATTGGCCGGAGGAACCGAATGGATGTGCTAACAACAGCGCGGATGACGCGAGCCGTCATTGATCCAAATCATGTGACAACGAATGGCGCAACTTGGCTCACAGTGACGGCCGAACGGGTGAGCGCCTGTCCTCGACAACAAAATGACCCGGCACGTGATCGGGCTTGACCCGCCATGACCGGCAGGGGTCGCGCGCGGCCTCCGATCAGCGCACCACAGCGGAACCGGTGTGCGGCGTGGCGCGGACCCCACATCCCGGCGATTCGGGGACGCGGCGATCACGACCGGACCAGTGCCGGGTCCCGCCGGCCGGCCCGCTCAATACCCCGCCCTGGGGTCGTACAGGTGGGGCAGGGGCTCGCCGCGTTGGAAGCGTCCTATGTTCTCGGCGACGATCTTCGCCGCGACGTCGGGGAAGGGATCGCCGGCGGAATGCGGGGTGACGGTGATCTTCGGATGACGCCAGAACGGGTGGTCCTCGGGCAGCGGCTCGGTGCCGAAGACGTCCAGCGTCGCCCCGGAAAGCCGGCCGGAGTCGAGCGCCGCCAGGAGGTCGTCCTCGACCAGCTGGTCGCCGCGGCCGGCGTTGATCAGGCTGGCGCCGCGCGGCAGATTCTCGAACAGGGCGGCGTTGAGGATGCCGTCGGTCGCACGTGTCTTCGGCAGCAGGCAGACGAGGATGTCGGTGCCGGCGAGGAAGGCGTCCAGCTGATCGGCGCCGTGGAACGACTCGACGCCGTCGATCCGCTTCTGCGTGCGCGACCAGCCGGCGACGGCGAAGCCGACGGCGACGAGCATGCGCGCGGCCTCGGCCCCGATCGCGCCGAGCCCCATGATCCCGACCCTTCGCGTCGCCGCCGGCGGTGCGAAGTGTTCCTGCCACAGCCGCGCCTGCTGCTGTGCCTCGAAGCGGCGCTGGTCCTTGTGGTGGCGCAGGACGTGCAGGAGGACGTATTCGGCGACCCCGGCGGTCAGCGACGGCTCGACCATGCGCACGATCGGCACGTCCGGCAGGTCGGGATCGGCGGTCAGGCTGTCGATGCCGGCGGCGAGCGAGAAGATCACCGCGAGGTTCGGGAACGTCGCGAGGCCGCCCGGCGGCGGCTTCCAGCACAGCGCCATGTCGATCTCCGCGGGATCGCCCGGCGCCTCCCAGCGCCGGAAGTCGAGGTCGGGCAGGTGCTTCTTGAGCGCCGCCTCCCAGACGTCGGCGGGGTTGATCGGCGAGTAGAAGATCAGCGCCACGGGGAGCCGCCGCTACATGCTGACGACGCCGGTCTCCACCGCCTTCATCTCGAAGGCCGCGGCCATCAGCGCCCTGGGTGTAGGGGTCCTTCGGGTCCTCGAAGATCGCCTCGGCCGGGCCCTGCTCGACGACCTTGCCGGCGCGCAGCACGATCACCTCGTCGGCGAGCGCCCGCACGACCTTGAGGTCGTGGCTGATGAACAGGTAGGCGAGGCGGTGCTTTTCCTGGAGCTCGCGCAGCAGGTCGACGATCTGCGCCTGCACCGACATGTCCAGCGCCGAGGTCGGCTCGTCCAGCACGATGAAGCGCGGCTTGAGCACCAGCGCCCGGGCGATGGCGATGCGCTGGCGCTGGCCGCCCGAGAACTCGTGCGGGTAGCGGTGCCGCCAGTCCGGGTCGACCCCGACCTCGCGCAGCGCCTCGACGACCCGCTCGTCACGCTCCCTGCGGTCGCCGATGCCGTGCACGACCAGGCCCTCGGCGACGATCTCGGCGATCGACATGCGCGGGCTCAAGGAGCCGTAAGGGTCCTGGAACACCACCTGCATCTCGCGCCTGAGCGGCCGTATGTCGCGCGCGCGCAGGCCCTGGATCTCGCGGCCGTCGAAGGCGATGGCGCCGGTGCTGCGCTCCAGCCGCAAGAGCGCCATGCCGAGCGTCGTCTTGCCCGAGCCGGACTCGCCGACGACGCCGACCGTGTGGCCCTCGCGCACCGTCAGCGAGACGCCGTCGACGGCGCGGATGTAGTCGGCGGTGCGCCGGAACACGCCCTTCTTGATCGGGAACCAGACCTTGACGTCGCCGCCGGAGACGACGACGGCGGCGTCCTTGGCGCCCGGCGTCTTGCGCCCCTTCGGCTCGGCCGCCAGGAGGTGCTTCGTGTAGTCGTGCTGCGGGGCATCGAAGATCGTTTCGGTGTCGCCCTGCTCGACGATCTCGCCGTCGGTCATCACGCAGACCCGGTCGGCCATGCGGCGGACGATGCCGAGGTCGTGGGTGATGAACAGCATCGCCATGCCGAGGCGCTGCTGCAGGTCCTTCAGCAGCTTGAGGATCTGCGCCTGGATGGTGACGTCGAGCGCCGTCGTCGGCTCGTCGGCGATCAGCAGGTCCGGCTCGTTGGCCAGCGCCATGGCGATCATCACGCGCTGCCGCTGGCCGCCGGACAGCTCGTGCGGATAGGCGGTCAGCCGCTGCTCGGCGTCGCGGATGCCCACGAGATCGAGCAGCTCGAGCACGCGGGCGCGGGCCTGCGCCGGGGTCATCGCCTTGTGCACGAAGAGCACCTCGGAAACCTGCTTTTCCACGTTGTGCAGCGGGTTCAGCGAGGTCATCGGCTCCTGGAAGATCATCGCGATGTCGTTGCCGCGCACCTCGCGCAGCGCGGGTTCCGGGGCGCCGACCAGCTCCTTGCCCTCGAATCTGATCGAGCCGCTCGGATGGCGCGCCATCGGGTAGGGCAGCAGCTGCAGCACCGAGAGCGCGGTCACCGACTTGCCGGAGCCGGACTCGCCGACCAGCGCCACCGTCTCGCCCTTGCCGATCTCGAACGAGATGTGCTTGACCGCCTCGATCGCGCCGCCGGGCGTATCGAAGGTGACCGAGAGGTCGTGGACACGGAGCAGCTTTTCTTCGGCCATGCGATTATCCCTGGATCTTGCGCGGATCGAACGCGTCGCGCACCGCCTCGCCGATGAAGACCAGCAGCGACAGCATGATGGCGATGACGAAGAAGGCGGTAAAGCCCAGCCACGGCGCGTGCAGGTTGTCCTTGCCCTGGTTCAGCAGCTCGCCCAGCGACGGCGAGCCGGGCGGCAGGCCGAAGCCGAGGAAGTCGAGCGCCGTCAGCGTCGTGATCGAGCCGGCGGTGATGAAGGGCAGGAAGGTGAGCGTCGCCACCATCGCGTTGGGCAGCACGTGGCGCAGCATGATCTTGCGGTTGGACAGGCCGAGCGCGCGCGCCGCCTTGACGTAGTCGAAATTGCGCGCGCGCAGGAATTCGGCGCGCACGACGCCGACCAGCGCGGTCCACGAGAACAGCAGCATCAGCCCGAGCAGCCACCAGAAGTTCGGCGTGACGATGCTGGCGAGGATGATCAGCAGCAGCAGCACCGGCATGCCGCCCCAGATTTCCAGCAGCCGCTGGCCGAGAAGGTCGATCAGCCCCCCGAAGTAGCCCTGTACGGCGCCGACGGACACGCCGATGATCGAGCTCAGCACCGTCAGGGTGAGGCCGAACACCACGGAGATCCGGTAGCCGTAGATCAGCCGCGCCACGACGTCGCGCGCCTTGTCGTCGGTGCCGAACCAGTTGTCCCACGTCGGTGCCGTCGGGGCCGGCCCCGGCAGCTCGGCGATATGGGTGTCGAAGGCGTAGGGAATGGGGGGCCAGAGCATCCAGCCCTTGCTTTCGATCTCCTCGCGCACGAACGGATCGGTGTATTTGGTTTCCGCCAGGAAGCCGCCAAACGTGGTCTCCGGGTAAGAGACGAAGACCGGGTAATAGAACGCGCCGTCGTAGCGCACGAGAAGCGGCTTCTCGTTGGCGATGAATTCCGCCGGCAGCGTGATGACCAGCAACGCGAGGAAGATCCAGAACGACCAGTAGCCGCGGCGGTTGGCCTTGAAGTTGTCGATCCGCCGCCGGGTGATCGGGCGGACGGGAAGGCCGAGGAATCGGTCCGTCGCCATGGCCCGCTTACACTTCCTGGCTTTCGAAATGGATCCGCGGGTCGACGAACATGTAGGTCACGTCGCCGATGATGTTCAGCATCAGGCCGAGCAGGGTGAAGAAGAACAGCGTGCCGAACATGATCGGATAGTCGCGCTGCAGCACCGCCTCGAAGCCGAGCAGCCCGAGCCCGTCGAGCGAGAAGATGACCTCGATCAGCAGCGCGCCGGTGAACAGGATGCCGACGAAGGCCGCCGGGAAGCCGGCGATCACGATCAGCATGGCGTTGCGGAACACGTGGCCGTACAGCACGCGGCGCTCGGTCAGCCCCTTGGCGCGCGCGGTGATCACGTATTGCTGGTTGATCTGGTCGAGGAACGAGTTCTTGGTCAGCATCGTCAGGCCGGCGAACCCGCCGATGACCATGGCCAGGATCGGCAGCGCGAGATGCCAGAAGTAGTCGACGATGCGCGCCGGCCAGGACAGCTCGTCCCAGTTCGGCGAGGTCAGGCCGCGCAGCGGGAACCAGTCGAGATAGCTGCCGCCGGCGAACAGGACGATCAGCAGGATCGCGAACAGGAAGGACGGCACCGCGTTGCCGACGATGATCAGGCCCGAGGTCCAGACGTCGAACCGCGAGCCGTCGCGCACCGCCTTGGCGATGCCGAGGGGAATCGAGATCAGATAGGCCAGGAGCGTCGTCCAGATGCCGAGCGAGATCGAAACCGGCATCCGTTCGATCACGAGGTCGGCGACCTTGCGGTCCTTGAAGAAGCTCTCGCCGAAATCGAAGGTCAGGTAGTTGCCCATCATCATGAAGAAGCGCTCGTGCATCGGCTTGTCGAAGCCGAACTGCTTCTCCAGCTCCGCGATGAACTGCGGGTCCAGCCCCTGGGCGCCGCGATAGCTTCCCGCCGGCCCCTCCTGCTGGGTCGGGGTCTCGGCGCCGGTGCCGACCTCGGCGCCCGCCCCGCCGCCGAAGCGTGCCGTGGCCTCGACCGCGGTGCCCTGCAGCCGGGCGAGGATCTGCTCGACCGGGCCGCCGGGGGCCGCCTGGACGATCAGGAAGTTGAGGACCATGACCCCGAACAGCGTCGGGATCACCAGCAACAGGCGGCGGACGATATAGGCGATCATCGCGGGCGCATGCTCCGGGACGCGTAAGGCAGCCTAGCCGCCGCGCCCCAGCTCTTCGAGCGCCTGGGCCTTGGCCGGGTCGATCCACCAGGTGAACAGGCTCACGCCCTGCGTCGGGATGATCTCGGGCCGCGTGAACTTGTTCCAGTAGAGGACCCGGTCGTACGGGATGTGCAGCTGGGGGATGACGATGTGCTGCCACTGCAGGACGCGATCGAGGGCGCGGGTACGATAGACCAGCTCCGCGCGCGTCGGCGCCGAGACGACGAGTTCGATCAGCTCGTCGACCACGGGGTCCTTGATCCCGGAATAATTACGGCTGCCCGGCCGGTCGGCGGCATCGGAGCCCCAGTAGTTCCGCTGCTCGTTGCCGGGCGACAGCGACTGGCCCCAGGTCGTCACGATCATGTCGAAATCGAAGGTGTTGAGCCGCTCCTGATACTGGGCGCTGTCCACGGTGCGCACGGTGATCTCGATCCCGAGGCGGGCGAGGTTCTTCTTCATCGGCAGCACGACGCGCTCGAACAGCGGGCTGACCAGCAGCACCTCGAACTTCATTTCCTTCCCGGTCTTCTTGTGGGTCAGCTTGCGCGTCTCCTCGTTGATGTCCCAGCCGGCCTGTTTGAGGATCTCGAGCGCCTGGCGCAGCTGCGCGCGGTTGTTGCCGGTGCCGTCGGTGCGCGGCGGGTTGTATTCGGTTGTGAACACCTCCGGCGGCAGCCGGCGGGAGAACTTCGAGAGGATCTCACGCTCCCGACCCTGCGGCACCCCGGTCGCCGCCAGTTCGGAATTCTGGAAGAAGCTGCGGGTGCGCGTGTACTGGCCGTAGAACAGCGTCTTGTTCGACCACTCGAAGTCGAAGGCGTAGGCCAGCGCCCGGCGCACCATCCGGTCCTGGAAGATCGGCCGGCGCATGTTGTAGACGAATCCCTGCATCCCGGCGGAGCGGCCGTGCGGCAGCGTTTCCTTTTTGATGCGTCCGTCGCGCACGGCGGGGATGTTGTACGAGGTCGCCCAGTGCCGTGACGAATTCTCGTCCCGGTAGTCGATCGCGCCCGATTTGAACGCCTCGATCGCAACCGTGCTGTCGCGGTAGTAATCGTAACGGACGATGTCGAAATTATAGATGCCGGTGTTGACCGGCAGGCGGGCGCCCCAATAGTCGCGCACCCGCGCATAGGTGATCGAGCGGCCCGGCTCGAAGGAGTCGATCCGGTACGGCCCGCTGCCCAGCGGCGGCTCCAGGGTGGTCGATTCGAAGTCGCGATCGGCCCAGTAATGTTTCGGCAGCACCGGGAGCTGTCCGATGATCAGCGGCAACTCGCGGTTCTCACCCCGCTCGAAGGTGAATTTCACCGAACGCTCGCCGGTCCTCTCGACCTTCGCGACATTGGCGTAGTAGAAGCGGTAGAACGGATCGCCCTTGTCGCGCAGGGTGTTGAAGGTCCAGATCACGTCGTCGACCGTGACCGGCTGGCCGTCGTGCCATTTCGCGTTGGCGCGCAGGGTGAAGGCAACCCAGGACCGGTCCCCGGGGACTTCGACGGTCTCGCACAGGAGGCAGTATTCCGAGAACGGCTCGTCGAGCGACGAGACCATGAGGGAATCGTAGATCAGGCCGAGCGATATCGCGGGCTGGCCCTTGATGATGAACCCGTTGAAGGAATCGAAGCTGCCGATGGCGTCGAGCCGCACGATCCCGCCCTTCGGCGCCGCCGGGTTGACGTAGGCGAAGGCGCGGAACGTCGCCGGGTACTTCAGGTCGCCGTGCATGGCGATGCCGTGCGCCCTGGTGGTCTGGGCCGCGGCGCCGGCCGCCAGGGTTGCCGAGAGCATGACGGTGGTCAGGGCGGCGGCGAAGCGAATCATCTGTCGAATCCCTCTTGGTTCATGCCTGGACGGGCGGGAGTGTACTCGAAATTCCGCGCCGTGGCAGAGGCAATGCAAGCCTTCTGCCCAACATTATTGCAATGTCTTGATTTTATTGAGGCGCGTTAACCTTTTCTAGAACCTATGCGCGGACAATCGATGGCTCAGCTGAGAGTTGCATCCTGGAGGGGCTGCTTTGGAAACGCCCAGACTGGTCAAGAAAACCTGGATCGCGCACTACATCTACGCCACCGACGACGGCTCGGCGCGCACGCGCACCCAGAAGATCCAGGCCGTCGATTACGACACGGCGCTGCAATTCGCGGCCAACGATTCGCCGGCCGAGGAGTTCGTCGTCTCGGTGTACCCGGAATCCGACGAGCAATATCTCGGCCTGGTCCGCAGCACCGCCATGCGCCTGCGTGACAAGGGCGGGGACGAAGGCTGAGCCTTTCGCACAGCGGTTTGATTCAACCCGTAATGAAATAGTCATTGCGAGGCGCGTCCTTCGACAAGCTCAGGATGCGGGCGCCGCGGCAATCCAGGATGGCCCGGACCAGCCCTGGATTGATTCGCTTCGCGCGCAATCCGTCAAGTTGCGCTCGGCAATGTCGGCGCAACCTCATGCTTCGAGACGGCCGCTTCGCGGCCTCCTCAGCATGAGGGCACAGACGCTGGAGCCTCATGCTGAGGAGGGCCGTCAGGCCCGTCTCGAAGTATGAGGTCGCGCTGCGGCCCCGAACCGATTCCACATCAACGGATAACGCCCTTGCTCGCAATGACGGCGGTGCAATCCGGTGGCCTTCTTACGCGGCGTCAGCCGCCGCGTTCGACGGCGGCGATGTGGCGGGGAAACTCGGCCTCGCCCATCAGCGCCTGGCAGCGCTCGAAGCGGTTGACGGCATAGGCCCAGAAGTCGTCGGCCGGGTTCTCGTTGGCGTGCTGGATCACGCCCCATAGCGTCCACAGCAGATCGCACATCGCCTTGTAGAGCACCATGCGGCCGAGCTGGTCGGCGGGCGGCTCGCCGTCGAAATAGGCCTGCATCATCGCCTCGTCCTGGGCCGGCCCGAATTCGGCCTCCACCGACAAATCGCCGAGGTCCCACATCGGATCGTTGTTGCCCGAATACTCCCAGTCGACGATCCACATCCGCTCGCCGGTATCGAGGAAGTTCTCGGCCAGGGGGTCGCAGTGGCACGGGACGAGCGGCGCCGGATGCGCGGCGAGCGCGGTGCGCACCGCATCCGCTTCGCGCTTGACGTCCTCGTAGCCGTCCGGCACCGGCGCCTCGAGGTCGGCCAGCAGGGCGAGGTACTCGTCCATCTTCTCGAACACATCGAAGACGGTCCGGAAGTCCCTGCCGCAGCGGTGCATCCGGCGGAACGCCAGGGCGGCCCGCCGGCAGGCGTCGAGATCCTCGAACCGCGCCGCGTTCATGGTGGCGGCGTTGGCGATGTATTCGGCCAGCATCAGCCCGTCGGACTCGTCGAAGAACAGCACCTGCGCGCTGACCCCGGCCTCCGCCGCGACTTTGGCGTTGTGGCCCTCGACCGCGCGGTCGATGTAGTCCGCGGTGCCCTCGCCGGCGATGCGCAACAGATAGTCGGTGCCGTCCAGCCCGACCCGGTACACCAGGTTGGTCAGGCCGCCGAGCCGCTCGATCGTATCCGGCTGTCGGCCCCTGATCTGCGGAATCCGGCCGATCGCATCGGCAATCCTGTCGTCCATTCCCTGCCTCCCGTCGCCTGCCTCGCTTGCATTATGGCCGTCCGTGCGAAGCAGGGGAAGGTATGGCTCCGCGCCGATTTCTGTGGAAGAATTCGGCGCGGCCGTGCAAGCGCGCGAGGGCAGGGGACCAGGCATGGGTTCGGAGCTTCCAGGACAGGCGAACATCGTCATCGTCGGCGGCGGGGCGATCGGCTGCTCGGTCGCCTATCACCTCGCGAAGATGGGCGCGCAGGACGTCGTCCTGGTCGAGAAGAGCGGCCTGACGCACGGCGCCACCTGGCACGCCGCCGGGCTGGTCGGCCAGCTGCGCGCCTCGCGCAACGTCACCCGCCTCCTCCAGCTCAGCGTCGCGCTGTACGGCCGGCTGGAGGCGGAGACGGGCCAGGCGGTCGACTGGAAGCCGGTGGGCAGCCTGCGGCTCGCCTCCTCGCAGGACCGCTGGACCGAGATCCGCCGCGCCGCCACCACGGCGAAGAGCTTCGGGCTGGAGATGCACCTGCTGGGCCCGAAGGAGGCGCAGGACCTGTTCCCGGTGATGACCACGACGGACGTGGTCGGCGCCGCCTTCATCCCGAGCGACGGCCAGATCGACCCGGCCAGCCTCACCCAGGCGCTGGCCAAGGGGGCGCGCCGGGGCGGCGTTGCCATCCATGAGGGCGTCCGCGTCACCGGGATCGAGACCGCCGGACGGCGCGCCACCGCCGTCGTCACCGACCAGGGGACGATCCGGACCGAGACGGTGGTCAACTGCGCCGGCATGTGGGGCCGCGAGGTCGGCGCCATGGCCGGCGTCAATTCGCCGGCGCTCGCGGTCGAGCATCAGTATCTGGTGACCGAGCCGATCCGCGGCCTACCCGAGGGCATGCCGACGCTGCGCGACCCGGACAACCTGATCTACTACAAGGCCGATGTCGGGGCGATCTCGGTCGGCGGCTACGAGGCGGCAACGCCCCCCTTCGGGCGGTACGGCATGCCGCCGGATTTCGCGCGCGAGCTGCTGCCGTCCGACTTCGACCGCTTCGCGCCGCTGGCCGAGCGCATCGCGATGCGCACGCCGATCGTGAACGAGGTCGGCGTGCGCCAGCTGATCAACGGGCCGATCCCGGGCTCGCCGGACGGCGAGTTCATCATGGGACGGGCCCCGGAGCTCGACAATTTCTTCGTCGCCTGCGGCTTCTTCTATGGCATCGCCGCGGCCGGCGGCGCCGGGCAGCGGATGGCCGAGTGGATCCTCGAGGGCGAGCCGGGCACCGATCTCTGGCCGCTCGACGTGCGCCGCTTCGGGCCGCATCATGCCGGCGCCCGCTACATGGCCGAGCGCGGCGTCGAGATGTACGGCCGGCACTACGCCATGGGCTGGCCCGAGGACGAGCAGAGCGCCGGCCGCGGCGGCCGGCGCAGCCCGCTCTACCAGCTCTTGAAGGACAAGGGCGCGGTCTACGGCTCGAAATTCGGCTGGGAGCGGCCGAACTGGTTCGCGCCCCGGGGTACGGACCCGGTCGACCGGCCGAGCTTCGGGCGGCCCAACTGGTTCGAGCAGGTGGGCGCGGAGCACAAGGCGGTGCGCGAGCGCGTGGCGCTGATCGACCAGACCAGCTTCGCCAAGTTCGAGCTCTCCGGCCCGAAGGCGTTCGAGACGCTGCAGCGCATCGCCGCCAACGACCTCGACCGGCCGCCGGGCAGCGTCGTCTACACCCCGTTCTGCAACGCGCGTGGCGGTGTCGAGGCGGACCTCACGGTCACCCGCATCGCCGAGGACCGCTTCTACATCGTCACCGGCAGCGGCTTCGGCGTGCGCGATTCCAACTGGATCGTCCGCCATATGCCGCAGGACGGCTCGGTGCACCTGGCCGAGGTGACTTCGGCCTTCGGCGTCATAAATTTATGCGGCCCGCGCGCCCGCGATGTCCTCGGCGAGGTGACCGAGGACGACATCTCCAACGCGGCCCTGCCGTACGGCAGCTGCGGCTTCATCCGCATCGGCTATGCGCCGGTGCGGGCGCTGCGCATCGGCTATGTCGGCGAGCTCGGCTGGGAGCTGCACATCCCGGCCGAGTACACCGCCCATGTCTACGAGCTGTTGTGGGAGGCGGGCCGCGATTACGGCATCGCCGATGTCGGCTACCGCGCCATCGAATCGCTGCGGCTGGAGAAGGGCTATGTGTACTGGAGCGCCGACGTGACGCCGGACTACACGCCCTACGAGGCCGGCATCGGCTTCTGCGTCGCGCTGGACAAGGGCGCGTTCATCGGCCGCGACGCCCTGGCCAGGGCGAAGGAAGCGGGCCCGCGCCAGAGGCTCTGCCGCTTCACGCTGGAGGAGGACGCGCCGGTGCGGTCCGGCGCGTGCATCCTGCGCCGCGGCAAGGTGCTGGGCGTCACCAGCAGCGGCGGCTTCGGCCATACGATCGGCAAGCCGATCGCCTACGGCTACGTTCCGGCGGCAGAGGCCAGCCACGACGACTACGAGATCGAGGTGCACGGCGAGACCCATCCCGCAAGGCGCCTTGCCCGCGCGGCGTGGGACCCGGGTCGCGAAAGACTGCTCGCCTAGGAATTCCTGCAGGAGACCGGTGCCGGCAGTGAGCCACCTCATGCTTCGAGACGGTTGCTTCGCAACCTCCTCAGCATGAGGCGTTGCCATTTGTGCCCTCATGCTGAGGAGGGCCGCAAGGCCCGTCTCGAAGCATGAGGTCGCACTGCCGGCACACGCGCAAGCCCGGGCCAAACCTGTTGCGTGCCAACAGCCACCTCTCTACAGTCCCGGCGGCCAATTCTGACGGGGACGCATGACATGGCGGTGCGGGCAATCACCTTCGATCTGTGGGACACGCTGATCGACGACGAGTCGGACGAGCCGAAGCGCGCGGCGCAGGGGCTGCGCAGCAAGTACGAGGAGCGCCGGCACCTCGTCTGGGAGGCGCTGAACGCCGACGAGCCGATCGACATGGCGACGGTCCGGCTCGCCTACGCCACCGCCGACGCCGCCTTCCGTGTGGTCTGGCACGACCAGCACGTGACCTGGGAGATCGCCGACCGGCTGCGCGTGGTCCTGAACGGCCTCGGCCGCAGCCTGCCCGACGACGTGTTCGCGCAAGTCGTCCGCGCCCACGAGCAGATGGAGGTCGAGATCCCGCCGGACCCCATCGCCGGGGCCAGGGAGGCGCTCGACGAGCTCGCCGGCCGCTACAAGCTGTGCATCGTCTCCGACACCATCGTCTCGCCCGGCCGCTGCCTGCGCGAGCTCCTGGAGATCCACGGGCTCAAGCAGTATTTCTCCGGCTTCGCCTTCTCCGACGAGGTCGGCCATTCGAAGCCGCACCGGGCAATGTTCGAATCCGCCGCAAGCCAGATGGGCTGCGAGATGGCCGAGATGGTCCATATCGGCGACCGCGACCACAACGACGTCAAGGGGCCGCAGGCGCTCGGCATGAAGGCGGTGCTGTTCATCGCCAAGCGCGCGCACGACAAGGACACGACCAGCGCCGAGGCGGTCTGCGCGAGCCACGCCGAGCTGCCGGCCGCGATCGACGCGGTCGCCGGCGGTTGAGGGAAGGAGCTGCCGGGCATGGCCGACAATCTCAAATTCCTGGTCATCGACGGCTACAGCCGCGAGGCCCGCGACGAGCTGGTCGCCGGCGGCGCCGGGATGGCGGCCGACCTCTACGTGCGGATGCTGGAGCGCTGCACCCCCGGCGGTGCCGCGGAATGCGACGTGCTGTTCCCGTCCGACCCGGGCGCCAGGCTGCCCACGGGCAAGGATCTGTCGCAGTACGACGGCATCGCCTGGACCGGCTGCAGCCTGACCGTCTATGAGGACGACCCGCGCGTTCACAAGCAGATCGCGTTCGCCCGCGAGGCGTTCCGCGCCGGGGTGCCGAGCTTCGGCAGCTGCTGGGCGGCGCAGATCGCCGTGGTCGCCGCCGGCGGCCGCTGCGCCGCCAACCCGCGCGGCCGCGAGATGGGCATCGCGCGCAAGATCGCGCTGACGCCGGAAGGCCGCGCCCACCCGCTGTACGAGGGCAAGGCCAATGTGTTCGACGCCTTCATCAGCCATGTCGACGAGGTCACCCACCTGCCGGCTGGCGCGGTGCTGCTCGCCTCCAACGACTTCACCCGGGTGCAGTCGGTCAGCGTGACCTGGAACGGCGGCACCTTCTGGGGCCTGCAGTACCACCCGGAATACGACCTGCACGAGATGGCGCGGCTCACCTGGTGCCGGATACCGAAGCTGATGGAGCTCGGCTTCTTCCGCACGCGCGAGGATGCCGAGGCCCATGTCGACCTGCTGGAGACCCTGCACCAGGACCCGTCGCGCGCCGACATCGCCTGGAAGCTCGGCATCGATGCCGACATCATGAACGAGGAGGTACGGCGCGTGGAGGTGCGCAACTGGATCCGCCGCCTGGTGATCCCGTCGCGCCGGCGTTAGGAGACAGGTCATGAAACTCACACCGGACCAGCTGAGCAAATTCGACGAATTGGGCTACCTGTTCCTGCCGGAATGCGTTTCGCGCGAAGCGGCGGCGCTGCTGCTGGACGAGGCGCACCGCGTCTTCGCCATGGACCGCGAGGAGGTCTGGCGCGAGGACAACGGCGCCGCCCGCACCGCCTTCGCCGCGCACACCTACAGCGAGCCGTTCCGCCGCCTCGGCGCGCATCCGCGGCTGATCGAACCGGTCGTGCAGATCCTCGGCGAGCCGGTCTACATGCACCAGTACAAGGTCAACGCCAAGGCGGCCTTCGACGGCGAGGTCTGGCAGTGGCACCAGGACTACGGCACCTGGGCCCGCGACGACGACATGCCGGAGCCGCGGGCCATGAACATCGCCGTGTTCCTCGACGAGGTGACGGCCGCCAACGGGCCGCTGCTGTTCATCCCGAAGAGCCACAAATCGGGCGTGCTGGAGGCCGGGCACGACCTCGAGACGACGTCGTATCCCCTGTGGACGCTGGACCGCGCGACCGTAACGCGCCTCGCCGAGGCGGGCGGCATCGTCGCGCCGACCGGCCCGGCCGGCTCGGTCGTGATGTTCCACGGCAACCTCGTGCATGCGAGCCCGCCCAACATCAGCCCGTTCAACCGCACCATCGTCTATTTGAGCCTGTGCGCCGTCTCCAACCACATCCGCCGGTTCAAGCGCGCGGAGTGGATCGCCCACCGCGATTTCACCGCGATCGAGCCGCTGGCCGATGACTGCCTCGACGCGCTGGTCGCGGCGCGCCGGGCGCAGGCCGCGGCGGGCTAGGGACGACCGCTCGACCAGTTGCCGACCGGCCCGCTGCGGGCATCGCGCACGAGCTCCGTGATATTGCCGGCCGTAAGCGCCTCGAGAAAGGCCACGAGCGCCCGCACTTCGTCGTCCGACAGGCCGAGCGGCCGGATCAGGGGATCGAGCCCCTCATGCGGTATGCCGCCCGCGTTGTAGAACCGCACCACCTCCTCCAGGCCGCTCATCGAGCCGTCATGCATATACGGCCCGGTGAGCGCGACATTGCGCAGGCTCGGCGTCTTGAACCGCCAGAGGTCCCGCGGTGCGCGCGAGATCTCGTAGCGACCCAGATCCGCCTTTCGTGGCTCGCCGACGCTCTCCACCACGGTGCGATCGATGGCGGTAAACACCCCGGGAGCAATTTCCACCGACACGCTTCCGACTGACTGTCGGCTCATCGCCTCGGCCCGGTAGCCGAGCCCGGTGTCGTGAAATTCATGGTCGGTGAAGAGGGCGTGGTCGTCGCCGATCACGTGACAGGCCGAGCAGCCGCCCTTGCCGGTGAAGAGTTCGTGACCACGGCGTTGCGTCTCGGTCAGCGCGTCGGGCTGACCGCCGTACCGCCACACGTCGAAGGCGGATTCGCCGGCGAGGAGGCTGCGTTCCCAGCTCGCGATGGCCTGGCCGATTCTTTCGATCGTCGCACCGCCGCCGAAGGCGGCTTCGAACAGCCCGTCGTAGTCCGCCAGGTTCCCGATCTTGGCGACCACGTAGCCGATCGAAGGATTGGCCATCTCGTCCGGCGACACCAGCGGCCCGATGACCTGCGTTTCCAGCGAAGTGTCGCGGCCGTCGTGAAACATGGTCCGCTGATAGGCGACGTTCAGGACGGTTGGCGCGTTGCGCCGGATGCTTCGCCCGGCGACGCCGACGGGCGTGGCGAGTTCGTTGTTGGTGAAGCCCTGCTCCGGGATGTGGCACATGGCACAGGACATCGTATTGTTGTGGGACAGCCGCCGGTCGAAGAACAGCTTGCGTCCGAGGGCGATGCGCTCGGCCGTCGGCGGGTTGTCCTCGGGAACCGGAACCGCGGGCAGTCCCAGCGGCGGGGCATGTATCCGTGCCAGCGCAGCCTCGTCCACGCTGTCGGCTGCGGCCACCGCGTACGGGACCGCGAGCAGCGACGCGGGTATCAGCAGCGCCCGGCGGACCGTCGGCCGGTCAAAAAGAGGTCTCACGGCCGCGGCCGTTTCGTTGCCTCTTCCAGCAGCAGCGTCCGCACGTCGGCGATCACCAGCCGCGGGTCGAGGAATCCGAGGCTGTAGATGTTGCGTATCCGTCGCGCGGCATCGATCAGATACACCCGGAGCTGATGCGTGAACGGCCCGAACGGATCGTCCATGGCGACCTTGCGGCCGACCTGCTGGCGATAGGCATCGAGAATCGGCTTCATATCCGTCTGCGTGGCGGCGGTCAGGAAGAGCCACCGTTCATCGTCGCGCCCGTCGTCCGATACGGACTCTGCGAAGTCCTTCAGGACGTCCGGGGTATCATGCTCCGGATCGAAGCTGACGGTGATCAGCCGCAGCGCTCGCCCGATGACCGGGTCCACGGCACCCACATAGTCCAGATCATGAAGCAGCGCCATGGTGAGCGGGCAACCCTGGGGGTCGCTGCAGCGCGTGTAGATGAAGGCGAGAACCGTAATGTGCCCGTCCATCGCGCGATGCAGGCTCCGCGTCCGGCCTTCGGGGTCCAGCAAGAGCCCATCGGCGGCTGCGCCGAGCGGCGGCAGCCGGTAGCTTCCGGGCTCAGGCGGGTCGTAGTCATAGGCTTCGGTCCGGCCGAACGTCAGCTCGACCGGGTCATCGGGCGCGATCTGCTGCCGGGTGTCATGAGCAGGGGCAACGGACGCCGCCACCGTAAGGCAAAGGCAGGCCGGGACGAGCCCCCAGGCGGACCGCGGCGACACACCGCGGCCCCGCCCCGTCCGCGCAAGCGCCCCGCATGGGCGCTGCGGCGTCCCGGCCCCGAGCCGGCCTCTAGCCGCCATACAGGCTCCTGGCGCCGAACCGCATGATGTGCGGCCGGCCGAGCGCTTCCGCGGTGAAGTCCACCGTGAACCGGTGCGTGAGGCTTTTGCCGTCCCAGTCATATGCCTTGAGGAACTGCTCGTTGTCCTCGCCCTTCTTGTCCCAGTTCGCCAGCAGCGAACTGGTGAAGTACACGCGCTTGCCGTCCCAGCTCTGCGAGACCATGTTGAGCTGCCGGCCGATCACCTTCTCGTAGATCTGCTTCGGACTGTGCGGGTCGGAGACGTCGAAGACCCGGACCGTGCCGTCCATGAAGGAATCGACGAACAGGAGCGAATCGTCCGCGCTGAGGCTGATATCGACGGGCAGCGGGATCTTCGACGGGTCGCCGATGTCCGCGACGGCTTTGGCCTGCCACTCGCCGTTTTCGTCCTCGTAGATCAGCCAGAGCTTCGAGGTCAGCGCCGTCGTGGTGAAGGCATAGTTGTTCTTCGGCCCCCAGGCCCAACGGATCTCGAGGGGCGCACCCGGCACGTGAAACACCTTCCTCGGCTTGCGCGTGTGCAAGTCCCATAGCACCACGGTCTGTCCGAAGCGCTTCATGGCCTCGGCGTCCTGGAGCATCTGGCCGAAGTCCATCATGTAGTTGGACCAGCCGGTGAACGACGAGGTCAGCATGACGTTCTTGCGCGGCAGGACGCGCACGTCGTAGCCATAGCCATCCGCCACCGATTCGACATCGGCGCCGCGCGTGTTCCCGGCTGTCGGCATCCAGTGGGTCGCGACGAAGTCGCCGTCATTGGTGTATTCCACCAGCGCGGTGCGACCGCCATGGTCCTTGTCGTTGGAAAGGCCGGTCAGCATCATGCGGCCCGGCAGCGCATAATTCGTGTGCGGCCCCACCACACCGCCCGAGACCTTGACGAAATCGTCGATCGTCTTGACCAGCTTCGGCTGGGACGGGTCCGTCTGTACATCGAAAATGAAGATATGGCTGGTATCGAGCCCGCTTGCCCAAAGATAGCGCCGGTCGTCGGTGAAACCGGCGTGGTGGGCCTCATGCTGCCCGCCGACCGAGACCGTGTGGACGACCTTGCCGTAGGTTGCCGAGTCCGGCCGTGCATCGACGGTGACCAGCTTGTCCGAGCCGTCGCCAAGCCCGTCGACGCCGAGGGTCCAGACGTAGAGGTACTCCTCCTGCCCGGTGATCTTGGCCATGTATGGCGACATGCAGGTTTCGTCGGCGAGCGCCGCGCCGGACAGCAGACAGCCGGCCGCCGCAAGCATGAATGCGGATGGGGCAGCCGCCAATGATCGCGGCCCCTTCCGGAAAGTATTTCGCATTTGAGCCTCCCTTTCTTGGCCAGCCCCCGCCATCGGACCGTGCTCTCTCATCGGAGTGGTTCGTCGCCGCGCGGGTCCGTCCCTTCGGGGGCTGCCGCCGCTCCCATCGTCAAGCGGATGCCGTCCCGATTCCTCGGCGGCACCCGGCCCGGCAAGGTAGCTACAAGGGACTCTGAACCCTTAAACGCCGCCAAGACAACCCGGAGAACTCGATTCTCCGGCGGTTTTTTCAGCATCATTCCGAGGGCGGATGCGCGGGACGATCAAAGGCACGTCGCCGTGAACAACAAGCGACCCCGGTCCGATGCGTGAAAACTGGCACAGCGAACCCGCGTGAACACGCTAACATACGAGACCCGGTCCCGCATCAGCTTTGTCCAGACGGGGCATTGTGGGTTCTGTGCGCTTCGGCCCGCTCCCACACCTGACCGGCCGAAATGTACGATGCCGTCCGGCCGCCCCGTTGGGGGGGCGATCCGGCCAGAAAACAGATGCGTTAGCGGGTCTTCGTTTTGAACGCGACGATCTGGTAGCGGATCTTTCCGTCCTCGACGGCGAGGGTCTCGGTCGTGAGTTCGAATACGGTGTCCGCCGTCGCGCCGCTCCACGCGATGCGGGCGACGTTCTCGACAACCGACCGCTCGTCCAGCTGGAACGCGCTGCCGGCCTTCCCGAATTCGCCGAACAGGGCGCTGTAGTAAGTGCCGATCTGCGCCTTGCCCCGCAATTCGCCCGTGGGGATCACCAGCACCGAGTCATCGTCGTAGGCCGCCATCACGGCATCGATGTCGCGGGTTTTGAACGCCGCCAGGTAACGGTTCAACACGTCCTCGGTCGCCGCCGCGGTACCGACGCCGGCACCCGCGGTGTAGGCGACCTGGAACGTCTTCAGGTGATCGATCAGGGCAAGGATCCGTTGCTGTATGACGGTTTCGGTATCGGGTGCGTCGCGATCCCGCCACCGCGCCTGCATGCCGTAATACGAGCCCCAGACCGGCATGTCGCGCCCGCCATGGGCCAGCCTTTGCTCGCGTCCGTCGATGATCCGGTAGACGTAGTCGCTCGGAAATTCTCCGCCATGTCGGCGCGCCAGCGTCGTCAGCGCCGGTGGCGGCATCTTCAGCTTGTCGGCGATGGGCCCGTCGCCCCTGCCGGCGCTGCCGTGGCACGATGCGCAATGCTGCAGGTAGAGGCGGGCCCCGTCCGTGTCCGCCGCCATCTGCGCGGCCGATGGCGACGCCGCCGCGAGCAGCGTGGCGATGACTGCGGCGGCATACGGCTTGGCCCGGCGCCTCGTGCCGGAAGCGGGCATGCCGAGCTGGAAATCCCCTTGCGCCATGGCGCCCTCCTTGTCGATCCGTTGCAGGCCCATCCGATCCGCCGTCCTGAATAGCGCCATCCCGGCTCGCGGATCATTGATATAACGCAAGACTCCGACGCCGGCGGCGCCGCAGGCACGAACGGCCGTGCCACGGTGCCGGGCCGCCGTGGTATAATGGCGGCCAGTGGCGTTCCGCCGGCGCGTCTTGGTCGCGGGACCGGCGGAATCGACCGGATGGGAGGATTTTGCCATGACCACATACATCATGCTGGCCAACTGGACCGACCAGGGTGCGCGAAACGTCAAGGATTCGCCCCGCCGCCTCGACGCGGCGAAGAAGGCGCTCGAGGAGATGGGCGGCTCCTTCAAGTCGTTCTTCATGACCATGGGCGACTACGACATGGTCGCGATCTACGATGCGCCGGACGATGCGGTCGCCGCGCGCTTCACGCTGCAGGTCGGCATGCTCGGCAATGTGCGCACGCGCACGATGAAGGCGTTCCCCGAGGCGGCCTATCGCGAGATCATCGCGTCGCTCGGCTGACGCGTCGTCGGGCATGCTGGCGCACGGGCTGCGTCAGCCCGTCTTGCCGCGCTCCGACAGCAGGATGCCGCCGAGTACGAGGGCCAGGGCGAGTCCGTGGAAGGCCTCGAACGGCTCCTCGAGAAAGACCACGGCGAGGACCGCCGCGAACACCGGGACGAGGTTGATGAAGATGCCGGCCCGGCCGGGGCCGATCAGCGCCACGCCCTGGATGAAGAACAGCTGCGCCAGGAAGGACGGCAGTAGCGTCACCAGCAGGACGATGACCCAACCCGTCGCCGTCGGCCACTGGAAGCGGCCGATCGCCGCTTCGCCGAGGGTCAGCGGCAGCGACGTTGCGAAGGCGGCGCAGGACAGCACCGCCAGGAGGCTGAGCGACGAGACGGGCGGGCTGCGGCGCAGGCCGACCGTATAGCCGGCGTACAGGACGCAGGCGGCGACCAGCAGGACATCGCCCGGGTTGACCGCCAGCGCCGCAAGGCGCTGAAGATCGCCGCCGGAGCCGACGATGACGACGCCGAGCATGGTGACGATCACGCCCGCCACCTGAAGCGCCCCCACCCGGGTACGATAGGCCGCGAAGGCGCCGATCAGCACGTAGACCGGCATCGAGCCCTGGAGGATTCCGATGTTGACCGCGGTCGTGTAATGGGCGGCGACGTAGAACAGCGCGTTGAAGGCGGTAAAGCCAAGCATGCCCATGGCCGTGAGGAAGGCGAGGCGCGGACGCAACACCCGCCAATCGCGCCGCAGATGGTTGTGGGCGATGAGCGCGAGCAGCAGCGAGGCGCCGAGCCAGCGCGCGCTGACCAGGGCCATCGGCGAGATCTCGCCGACCGCGAGCCGCCCGAAGATGGCGTTGGCGCCCCAGCACAGGGTCGTGATCGTCAGCAGCACATAGGCCCGGCCGCTGGCGCGGGCGCCCGCCGCGCGCTCAATGCCGTCGGTCATCCCTGCAGCGGGTGGACGAACCCCACGATGTCCATGACCTCGTCGAGGACCGGCCGGCTGAGCGCGCGGGCCCGCTCGGCGCCGCGCTGCAGGACGGCGTCGATGTGGTGCGGCTCGGCGACCAGTCGCTTCATCTCGGTGCCGATCGGGCCGAGCACCGCAACGCACACCTCCGACAGGGTCTTCTTGAAGTCCGAGAACTGCCTGCCGCCGACCTCGCGCAGCGCCGCCTCCACCGTCTTGCCGGTGAGCGCCGCGTAGATGCCGACGAGGTTGGCCGCCTCGGGACGGCCCTCCAGCCCCGCCGCCTCCGCCGGCAGCGGCTCCGGGTCGGTCTTGGCCTTGCGGATCTTCAGCGCGATCTCGTCTGGCCCGTCGGTAAAATTGATGCGGCTGTAGTCGGACGGGTCCGACTTCGACATCTTGGCCGCGCCGTCGCGCAGCGACATCACCCGGGTCGCCGCGCCGAGGATCAGCGGCTCGGTGATCGGGAAGAAGTCGACGCCGAAGTCGTTGTTGAACTTCTGCGCGATGTCGCGGGTCAGCTCCAGATGCTGCTTCTGGTCCTCGCCGACCGGCACGTGGGTGGCCTTGTAGGCGAGGATGTCGGCCGCCATCAGGTTGGGATAGGCGTACAGGCCGACCGAGGCGTTCTCGCGGTGCTTGCCGGCCTTCTCCTTGAACTGGGTCATGCGGTTGAGCCAGCCGAGCCGGGCGACGCAGTTGAAGATCCAGGCGAGCTCCGCGTGGTCCGGGACCTGGCTCTGGTTGAAGATGATGTTCTTCTCCGGGTCGATGCCGGCCGCGATCAGCGCCGCCGTCACCTCGCGCGTCGAGTCGCGCAGCTCTCCCGGCTCCTGCCACACGGTGATCGCGTGCAGGTCGACCACGCAATAGATGCACTCGTAGTCGTGCTGCAGCTCGACCCAGTTGCGCACCGCGCCGAGATAGTTGCCGAGATGCAGATTGCCGGTGGGCTGGATGCCCGAGAAGATGCGGTTCATGGGTGTGGACTCCGTGAACGAAAAAAGCCGGCGGGATCCGGCGCGAGCGGTTTATCGCCGGTCGCGGCGTCCGGGTCAAGCGGCGGGCCGCGGTCAATCCGTATCGGGACCGCCGTTGCCACGGCGCCGCAGGGACGCGAGGTCGGAAAGCCGCATCGCGCCGGTGGCCAGCACGAGGATCCCGTAGACCGCGGCGCCGGCGAAGACGATCGCAGCCAGCGCTCCGATCTTCTGCCACAGCCTCCCGGCCAGCGGGTCGGCCAGCGCCAGCCCGAGCCACCAGACGGCAAGCCCCATGATGCTGGCGCAGATGACGATCAGCGGCACCCTGCGCCGGACCCTCGCATCGAGCCGCAGCTGGCCGCGCCGGTACAGGATCAGCCCGAGGGTGCCGGCGCTGAACCAGTAGGACAGCGAGGTGGCGAGCGCGATCCCGGCATGCAGGAGCAGCTGCATCAGGCCGACCGCCAGGGCGATGTTCAGGGCCACCGCGGCGAGCGTGACCTTGAACGGCGTCACCGTGTCCTCACGGGCATAGAACCCCGGCTGCAGCGCCTTGATCAGGACCGCCGCCGGCAGGCCGACCGCGAAGGCCGCCAGCGCCTGGGCGATCGCCCGCGCCTCGGCGGCATCGGTCTCGCCGTGCTGGTACATCACGGACACGATCGGCCCGCCGATGGCCACGAAGGCGGCCGCCGCCGGTACGGTGAGGAACAGCACGAACTCGATGGCGCGGTTCTGGTTGTGCGACGCGGCGTCGAGCTCGCCGGCGCGCAGCTGGCGGCTCATCAGCGGCAGCAGCGCAACGCCGACCGACACACCGACCACGCCCAGGGGGAACTGGTTGATCCGGTCGGCCAGGTACAGATAGGTCAGCGAGCCCTCGGGCAGCAGCGTCGCCAGGAACACGTCGACCAGCAGGTTGATGTGCACGACGCCGGCACCGATCACGCCGGGCAGCATCAGCGCGAACAGCCGGCGCAGGCCGGGGGTCAGCCGCGGCCGCGGCAGGCGCGGCAGGATCGCCATGCGGTGGCACGACCAGGCGAGCCACAGGAACTGGCCCATGCCGGCGATGGCGACCCCCCAGGCCAGCGCGTGCCCGGGCAGGTCGAGCCAGCCGGATTTCACCATCAGCAGCGCCGCGATCAGGATCACGTTGAGCAGGATCGGCGCCGCCGCCGCGGCGGCGAACCGGCCGCGCGCGTTCAGCATGCCGCTCAGCATCGCGGTCAGCACCATGAACAGGAGGTACGGGAAGGTGATCCGCGTCAGGTGGACGGTCAGGTCGAACTTGACGGGCTCGTCGGTCCAGCCCCAGGCGAGGACCAACATGATCCACGGCATCGCCGCCATCGCCAGCAGCGTGAACAGGATCATCCAGCTCGCCATCACGGCCGCGACCTCGCCGGCGAAGCGCCGCGCCGCGACCTCGCCGTCGCGCTCCAGCCGGCCCGCATAGAGCGGCACGAAGGCGGCGTTGAACGCGCCCTCGGCGAACATGCGGCGGAAGAAGTTCGGGAACTTGAAGGCGAAGAGAAAGGCGTCCGCGATCATGCCCGGCCCGATCACGTTGGCGATCAGGATCTCGCGCACGAAGCCGAGCACGCGGCTGATCATGGTGAACGAGCCGACGGTGGCAATGGATTTGAGCAGCGCCATGCGGCGAGAGATAGCCGATAGACGCGGCGGAAAAAAGGCGAATCGGCGTCGCCCGGCCGCCGCGGCAGGGCGCCGCTACTCCGCCGCCGCCACCTGCTTGCCGGCGTCCGTCTTCGGGTTCGCCTTGTCGAGGATCGGGATCAGCGTCTTGCGCAGCTGGTCGAGCTTGGCCGCGTGCTCGACCTTCATGCCGAACACGTCGCGCACGTAGAACACGTCGACCACGCGGGCGCCGTAGGTGAAGATCTTGGCGCTGGCGATCTGCAGACCGAGGCTGGACAGCGCACGGGTCATGTCGTACAGCAGCCCGGGTCGGTCGCGGCCGTTCACCTCGATGACCGTGTAGGTGCGGCTGGCGGAATTGTCGATCAGCACGCGCGGCGGCACATAGAAGACCCGCGTCCGGCTGGGGATCGCCGGCGCCGCAGCCAGCTCGAGGTCCGGCCGCAGCTCGCCGGCCAGCGACTGCTTGATGCAGGCCGACAGGCGGGCCAGCTTGTCGGGGCGGTCGAAGGCGCCGCCCTCGGCGTCCTGGACCTGGAAGACGTCTAGCGCCATGCCGTCGCTGAAGGTGTTGATGCGGGCGCCGACGATGTTGGCGCCGCTGACCGAGAGCGCGCCGGTGATGCGGCTGAACAGGCCCGGATGGTCGGGGGTGTACACCGTTACCTCGGTCACGGCATGATACGAATCGACCTCGGTATCGACGGTCAGCGGCCGCGCCGCCGCGTCCGCCTCACGGGCCAGCGTCGCCTGTCGTACGAGGGCCGGCGTATCGAAGGACAGCCAGTAGCGCGGATGGCCGCGCGCGAGGTGCCGCTCCAGCTCGACCTCGGGCCAGTCGGCCAGCGCCTCGCGCAGGGCCTGCTTGGCCCGTTTCGCGCGGGCCTCGCGGATCTCGATATCCGACGAGCCCGACAGCCGCTCCTCCGTCAGGTGGTAGAGCTCGCGCAGGAGCGTGGCCTTCCAGCCGTTCCAGACCCGCGGGCCCACCGCCCTGATGTCCGCGACCGTCAGGCACAGCAGCAGGCGCAGCCGCTCCGGCGACTGCACGAGCTCGGCGAAATCGCCGATGGTCTGCGGATCGTTCAGGTCGCGCTTGAAGGCGGTGCGGCTCATCGACAGGTGGTATTCGACGAGCCAGGCCACGGTCTCCGTCTGTTCCGGCGAAAGCCCGAGCCGCGGGCATAGCTTGCGCGCGATATCGGCGCCGAGAAGCGAATGGTCGCCGCCGCGGCCCTTGGCGATATCGTGCAGCAGCACCGCAACATAGAGCACCGCGCGCGACTGTACCTGGCCGATGATGCCAGTCGCCAGCGGCAGCTCGTCGGCCAGCATCCCGGCCTCGATCCGGTGCAGGATGCCGATCGCGAAGATGGTGTGCTCGTCCGTCGTGTAGACGTGGTACATGTCGTACTGCATCTGCGCGACGACGCGCCCGAAATCGGGAATGAACCTGCCGAACACGCCGGCCTCGTTCATGCGCCGCAGGGTGATCTCGGGATCCTTGCGCGAGGTCAGGATCTCCATGAAGATCCGGTTCGCATCCGGATCGTGCCGCAACGTCCGGTCGATCAGCTTGAGGTTCTTGGTGACGTGGTAAAGCGCGTCCGGGTGGATATCCAGCTCGTGCTTCTGGGCCACCGCGAACAGCCGCAGCAGATCGACCGGATGGCTCCGGAAGTGATCCTTGCCGGACACATTGATGCGATCGCCCTCGAGCGGGAAGCCCTCGAGGGTCCGGTCGAACAGCGCGACTCCGGGAATGCGCAGCCGGCGGCGGCGCTGGTGCTGGGCCTCGAGCGCGGCGCAGTAGATCCGCGTCAGGTCGCCGACGTCCTTGGCGACCAGGAAGTAGTGCTTCATGAAGCGCTCGACGCCCTTCACCCCGGCCCTGTCGGCATAGCCCATGCGCCGCGCCAGTTCGGGCTGGACATCGAAGGTCAGCCGCTCCTCGGGCCGGCCGGTCAGGTAGTGCAGGTGGCAGCGCAGCGTCCACAGGTAGTCGTGCGCCTTGTTGAACCGGGCCGCATCCGCCTTGTGCAGCACGCCGCGCTCGACCAGCTGGTCGACCTCGTCGACCTGGTAGAGGTACTTGGCGATCCAGTACAGCGTCTGCAGGTCGCGCAGGCCGCCCTTGCCGTCCTTGATGTTGGGCTCCAGCACGTAGCGCGAATCGCCCATGCGCTGGTGCCGGTCGTCGCGTTCGCGCAGCTTGGCCTCGACGAATTCCGGGCCGCTGCCGGCGACGATGTCCTTGAGGAACCGCTTGCGCAGCGCGGTGAACAGCGGTTTGGTGCCCCAGATATAGCGCGCCTCGAGAATGCCGGTGCGGATCGTCATGTCGGCCCGCGCCTGGCGCAGGCACTCGTCGACGGAGCGGGTCGCATGGCCGACCTTCAGACCCAGGTCCCACATCTGGTAGAGGATGTGCTCGACCACCTGTTCGCAGTACGGCGTGTTCTTGTAGGGCAGCAGGAACAGGAGGTCGATGTCGGAGCCGGGGGCCAGCTCGCCGCGCCCGTAGCCGCCGACCGCGACGATCGCCAGCTGCTCGGCCGCGGTCGGGTTGGACACGCGATAGAAGCGCGAGACGGCGACGTCGTGCAAGATGCGGATCAGCTGATCCATCAGGAAGCAATTGCCGATGGCGGCCCGGGTGCCGTTCTGATCGGTCTCGAAGCGACCGCGGACAACGGCCTGGCCGGCCTCGAGCGCGGCCCGGTAGACATCGAGCACGGCGCGCTGCGCGGCGGTATCGCTGGCGGCCGCGTCGACGGCCGCGTGTGCCGCCTCCTCGACGGCCGCGCGGTCGATGATTTCCCGCCGTTTCTGAAGTCTCGCCATGACACAGAATTGCGCCACTTCACGGGTGATTTCAAGTCGCGGCTCCGGCAGGCGCCGTCTGTTCACGCGGCCCGACTTGTGGAACACTCGCCGCCCGTGGGCGAATCGGAGGAAGATGATGAAGACGCTGTCACATGCCGCAGTCCTGGTCGCAGCGCTGTGCAGTGCCGCCGGGCCCGCACAAGCGCACAGCTTCAACGTGGCCCTCGTCATCGCCCTCGCCGAGCCGTCCGACGCCGGTGCCCGCGAGGTGCGCGACGGCTTCCTGCTGGCGACGCGGGAGCGCGACGGCCACCCGGGCGAGCATTCGGACGGGCATCTGGGCGGCCTCGACGTCTACCTCTATCCGGTGGATCTGGCGACAGAGTCGCTGGCCGGCGTGCGCGCCATGCTCGGTCGCGCCAGGATCGATATCCTGGCGATCGTCGGATCCGCGGCAGCGGCTGCCGACATCCGCCCCCTGATCCGCGAATCCCGGACCCTGTTGATGGCTCCGGGACGGCTGCGGACGCCGCCGCCGGAGGGCTTCGCGCGGGCGTTCGAGGTGGAATTCGGCTATCCGCCGGGCGCGGCTGCGGCACATGGCTACAACGCGGCGCGCCGCATCGATGCCGCGGTGCGCCCGCTCGCCGGCGTCGCCGACCGGACCGCGCTGCGCCGCGCCCTCGACGCGACCCGGGACGGGATCGACTGGTAGCCGTCAGTCCGTCCGGCGCGTCGATTCCAGCTTGCCGAATTCCGCGTCCAGCCGGTCCGCGGAAAAGCGGGCGCGTCTCAGCCCCAGGGTCTCGAAAAAGGACAACGTCCCGCGCAGCGCCGCACGGGCGAGCGCCGCGGCCGTCGGCGCCGCTTCCGCCGCCTCGGGGGCGAACGGCGAGAGGACGCCGTGCACCAGCTGCGAGCGCATCTCGTAGATCGCCTTGGCCCGGCGCCGCCACGCCGCGATGTCGCCGCCCTCGGCCGCTGCGGCCAGGATGGCGGCGCGGCGGGTCACCGTACGCCACAGGTCGGCGTGCTCCCCGGCCACCACGGCACGCTCGATCGCGGTCACGAAATCCGCGATCCGCGCGGCGACGTACGACTCGGCAACGCCCCGGCCGTACCACGATGCGGCTTCGCGGAACCGAGCGGCGAGCGGCCACGAGAGGGACGGGTCCGCCAGCGGCCGCAGGGTTTCGCCGGCCCGGTCGATCCAGTCGCGTCCGTCGCCCGCATGGAACTCCTGCAGCAGCACGCCCGCGTCGGCGCACGGCGCCGCGGCGACGGCGGCGGCGTGCAGCCGGCCCGTGGAATCGGCCCAGATGCCGGAGGCGGCGACGGGAAGCCCCGGAGCGCCGGCCCGGCCGAGCGCACCGGCCCGCGCCGCGCCGGCATGGAGACGGAGCATGTCGAGGGCGCCGTCCACGGCCAGGAGGGCGCGTTCCCGCGATACGGTCGTGTCACAGCCGCGCACCGTGACTTCCGCAGCCCAGCCCCACGGAGCGAACTCGTGCTCAACCACGGCGGCGCAATGCGGATCGGCGGCGATGGCGTCGCCGTGGGCGTCGCGGAATCCGGCTGCCGGCCGGAACACCACCGGACCCACCGCGAGCCCGACCGGGCCGGCATCGCCGAACAGGCGGCAGGGAATGAAATGGGTGCGATCCGCGATGTCCGCGGCGGCCCGCCGCAGCGCCGCGGCGAGCATCCGCGTCGCCTGGGTCCGGTCGGGCTCGCGCCCCTGGCGGACGAAGCGGCCGGTCAGCTCGCCGCGGATGGTCTCCGCATAGACGCCCGGATCGATGCGGCCGCGGCCTTCGCGAGACGACGCCAGGTAGCGGTGGGCAAGGGCGGCGAGGCGATCGGCGGGCAGCGGCGCGCGTTCCCGCGCCGCCGCGACGAGGACGCGGATGTCGGCGAGGTGCCGGTCAGTCTCCGTCATCTTCGGCCGCGATTCGCTTCAGCCGGTAGAGCAGGTCCAGTGCCTCGCGCGGGCTAAGATCGTCGGGGTTGACCTCGGCGAGCGCGGCGACGAGCGGCGACGGGCCGGCCGGCGCTGCGGGCCGCCGCGGCGCCGCCGCGAACAGCGGCAGGTCGTCGGCGAGCTTCGAGACGGCGCCGGACTGCTCGCCCTGCTCCAGGGTCTTGAGCACCTCCTCGGCGCGGGCGATGACGGCGCCCGGCAGGCCGGCGAGCTGGGCGACGTGGATCCCGTATGACCGGTCCGCCGCGCCGGCCTCGACCTCGTGCAGGAAGATCACGTCGCCCTGCCATTCCTTGACCCGCATGGTGTGGGGCCGGAGCGCGTCGAGCCGCGCCGCCAGCGCCGTCAGCTCGTGGTAGTGGGTGGCGAACAGGGTGCGGCAGCGGTTGCTCTCGTGCAGGTGCTCGACGCACGCCCAGGCGATCGACAGCCCGTCGAAGGTGGCGGTGCCGCGGCCGATCTCGTCGAGGATGACCAGCGCGCGCGGGCCGGCCTGGTTGAGGATCGCCGCCGTCTCGACCATCTCGACCATGAAGGTCGAGCGGCCGCGCGCCAGGTCGTCGGCGGCGCCGACCCGGCTGAACAGGCGGTCGACCACGCCGAAATGCGCGGTCTTTGCGGGAACGTAACAACCGGCCTGGGCGAGGACCGCGATCAGCGCGTTCTGCCGCAGGAAGGTGCTCTTGCCGGCCATGTTGGGGCCGGTGACCAGCCACAGGCGCCGGTCCTCGGCGAGGTCGCAGTCGTTGGCGACGAACGCGCCCTCGTTGGCGGCCTCAAGCGCGGCCTCGACCACCGGATGCCGGCCGCCTTCGATGCGGAAGGCGCGGCTGTCGTCGACCCGTGGCCGGCAGTAGCGGCGCAGCGCGGCCAGCTCGGCCCCGGCGGCGGCGACGTCCAGCCGGGCCAGGGCGGCCGCCATGCGCGCCAGCGACTCGCCGCGCGCCGTGACCGCGCCCGCGAGATCGTCGAACAGCTGGAGTTCCATCGCCAGCGCCTTGTCGGCGGCCTCGGAAATCGCCTTGGCGAGGTCGGCGAGCTCGACCGTCGAGAACCGCACCGCACCGGCCAGCGTCTGCCGGTGGATGAACGCGTCGCCCAGTTTTTCCGCGTGGATTGGCGTGACCTCGACGAAATAGCCCAGCACGTTGTTGTGGCGGATCTTGAGCGCCCCGATCCCTGTCTCCGTGCGGTACCGGGCTTCGAGCTGGGCGATCAGCCGGCGGCTCTCGTCCCGCAGCTGCCGCAGCTCGTCGAGCGCCCCCGCATAGCCCGGCGCGATGAAGCCGCCGTCGCGGGCGTTGAGCGGCAGGTCGTCCGCAAGGGCCCGCCCCAGGCGCTCACGCAGCCCCTCATGGCTGCCGAGATCCCGGACCGCCCGGGTTATATCCTCGGGCACGGCGATCGCCGCCTCGGCGACGGCCGTTTGGATCGTCTCGGTGCGGGCCAACGTGTCGCCGATGCCCGCGAGATCGCGCGGCCCGCCGCGACCCAGCGTCAGGCGCGACAGGGCCCGCTCCGCATCGGGACAACCGCGCAGCATCTGACGCAGCGAGTCGCGCAGCACCGGTTCATCGAGGAAGAACTGGAGCATGTCGAGGCGCCGGTCGATCGCGGCGGGATCGGTCAGCGGCGCCGCGAGGCGGGCGGCCAGGAGGCGCGCGCCGGCGCCGGTCACGGTGCGGTCGACGATCGACAGCAGGCTACCCCGGCGCTCGCCGGAGAGGGTGCGGCTCAGCTCGAGGTTGCGGCGCGTCGCGGCGTCGATCTCCATCACCGCGTCGACGGCAAGACGACGGGGCGGATCAAGCCGCGGCAGCTGGCCGACCTGGGTCAGCTCGACGTAGTCCACCAGGGCACCGGCCGCCGCCAGTTCGGCGCGGCCGAAGCTGCCGAAGCCGTCCAGCGCGGCAACACCGTACACAGCCTCCAGGCGCCGCCGCGCGTTTTCCGAATCGAACCGGCTGGCCGGCAGGGGCGACAGGGCCGCCTTCCAGTCGCCGAGAACCTCGTACAGGTCCGGCTGCTCCAGGAGCTTTTCCGGCAGGATCAGCTCACCGGGCGCGATACGCGCGAGCGCGGAACCGAGGGCCGGACCGACCGTCGGCTGGACGACGAATTCGCCCGTCGACACGTCCATCCAGGCGAGACCCAGTCCGCCGCCCGCCTGCGCCAGCGCCGCCAGGTAGTTGTGCGCGCGGGCATCGAGCAGCGAGTCCTCGGTGATCGTGCCGGAGGTGACGACCCGAACCACGGCGCGCTCGACCACGGCCCGCCCGCCCCGCTTCTTCGCCGCGGCCGGGTCCTCCATCTGCTCGCACACCGCGACCTTGTGGCCCTGCCGGATCAGCCGCTGCAGGTAGCCGTCGGCGGCATGCACCGGTACCCCGCACATCGGGATGTCCTCGCCGGCATGATGGCCGCGCTTGGTCAGGGTGATGTCCAGCGCGGCCGCCGCCGTCACCGCGTCGTCGAAGAACAGCTCGTAGAAGTCGCCCATCCGGTAGAACAACAGGCAGCCCGGATGCGCCTTCTTGATCGCAAGATATTGCGCCATCATCGGTGTGACGGCCGATTTCGCTGGCGATTTTGCGGCGGGCTTGGTCATTCTCGGGCGACCCTAGCATGCCACGGCCGGTGGCGGAAAAGCCCTTTGATTCGATTGCGAGGGCTAGTATCGAGAGGAGCCGGCGTCTAATCTGGCCGGGACGATTTGGCTGCGGCCGAGGATGAAGTACACATCATGGACGAAACGCGCTTTACGGACGACGAGGCGCTCCGCTTTCATGCCGAAGGGCGACCCGGCAAGATGGAGATCGCGCCGACCAAACCCCTGACCACCCAGCGGGACCTGACCCTGGCTTATTCGCCCGGGGTCGCGGTGCCCTGCCTGCGGATCGCCGAGGATCCGACGG
>JABAOH010008932.1_pt1 | contig 34980 bp, 27 predicted proteins | sample 7062181 | NCBI WGS metagenome assembly JABAOH01 (sample SAMN14538630, study PRJNA623070) | marine sediment metagenome | biome: marine biome [ENVO:00000428]; feature: marine pelagic biome [ENVO:01000023]; material: deep marine sediment [ENVO:00002113]; isolation source: pool of 5 deep marine... | reverse complement strand
ATCGTCAAATGCTCAGCAAGGAGGACAAGGTCCTTAACATCTACTATGCCGTCACCGTAAGGAAGCGGGGCAATATCATATAATGGCTCATCTGTGAGCCAGTGGTCCACCATCATGCATACGTCTGCACTGTCAACAATTCCGTCAGCATTAAAATCAACGACCGGCAGGATTGACACCTGCCAGATGTCGCTTGCCCCGTACCCGGGGGACCGGCTAGACCAGAAGAATAGAGTAGAGCCGTCGGCCGAGATGGTCGGCGCGCAGTCGTGACTCGAACTATTAACCGCTGGCCCAAGATTGACCGGTGCTCCCCACGGTTCGCTTTTCGTGGCACGAATCGTTACCCATAAGTCAAAGTCACCTAATCCTCCGCGATCAGGCCCACTGTCGAAAAATAATGTGAGCCCGTCAGCGGAGATGCTGGGGCTTTGTTCCACGGAGGAACTGTTGACCGTTGGCCCCAGATTGAGTGGTTCGCCCCAGTCGTCTTGTGTGGTTTCGCGCGTGGTTACCCACAGGTCTGAATCACCGTAACCGCCGGGCCGGCCGGAGGTAAAGAAGAGCTCCAGACCATCGGCTGAAATGCTCGGCCCAAAGTCGCCAACCGAACTATTGACCGTTGGTCCCAGATTCACTATGGGACCCCAGGCATCGTTTCTTGTAGGTCGTCTCGCTACCCATAGGTCAGCCTTCCCATAGCCACCGGGTTGTACGGAGTTGAAATAGAGCGTCAGGCCGTCAGTCGAGATGTCCGGCTCACTATCCTTGGTCGAACTGTTCAAAGTTGGCCCAAGATTTTCCAGGGGACCCCAATCGTCATCCGTTGTTGCCCGTCTCGCTACATATATGTCGTAAGTCCCAAACCCGCCGGGCCGATTAGAACCGACGTAGAGTTCCAGACCGTCGGGGGAGATGCCCGGTCGAGATTCACCTGAACCCGTGTTGATAGTTGGCCCAAGATTAGTGGGAGTACCGAAGACGAAGTCCGCCTTGGCTACATAAGCGTTGGTCAGGACTACGCAGGCTAATACTGCAAGAAGCAGCATTGCCCCGGCCCACTGTGGGCGTGAGGTCTTTTTGAATTTGGCAATCATTTTAATCCTCCTTTTCAATTGAGATTTTGTTTCTAAGATTCCCGCCATAGCCGGCAGGTGCCGGGGACGGGAAAAACGCTCTAAAAGATAAACGATGGTTCGGCCATAATCTTTAGACTGGCCGCTTTTTGTGCGGGACAGGACTAAATAATCGCAGGCCAATTCCCGGTCGTTTCTTATTCGATAGAAGGCCAGCCAGATAAGCGGATTGAACCAGTGCAGGACCTGCAGCAGGCTGGAGAGGTACCCGAGGTAAATATCGTGCCTTTTTAGGTGGGCCAATTCGTGAAGGAAGACGTGGCGGAGCTCCTTTAGGCTGAGGGCATCGAGCATTCCCGCCGGTAATAACAACCGAGGCCGGATAAAACCGAAAAGTGCAGGGCTTGTAACTTTGTCCGTTATTACGACGCCGAGGATAGTGCGGATACCCATTTCGCTCTTGCAGTCTTCCAGCAAATCGAGAATCTTCTGGTCGGTCAAAGGACGTTCGCGGGTAACGAGCCACCAGAGATGAAAGTTACCCGCGCAGACATATACGACCAGAACTACAGCACCGAGCAGCCAGAGAAAGGGCACCATATTAACAAATTTCGTAAAGACAGTTTTAGATTCATCTTCTGGCCTTGTCTTCTGGTCATCCGTAGATTCTGCATATAAATAACGGCTCATATAATGGCCACGTTGAGGTTCCGAGAAGGCCTCTATTATCCGTCCCTGCTGAATGGATTTTGGTAGCAGGTTAAAGATACTCATTTTGCTTTCGGGCAGCCAGGGCACTGCCAGGCGTATCAATAAGAGCACCCAGAGCAAATAGTGCCAGCGAATACCCAATCTGCCTCGCAGGATTAGCTGGATAAGGACAATCAGCCCAATCAGCACGCTGCCCTGCAGAGAGACCCACAAAAGCCAGTCAAAGAACGGCCGCAACTGTATAGTCAGAGTTCCCATCTTTATTCCTCCGCCTTTTGCTCAAGAATCTTCTTTAGTTCTGCGATATCCTCGGCCGATAGCTCCGCATCCTCCAGGAACTGCGCCAGCATAGGCCTGGATGTCCCGCCATAAACCCGGCGAACAAATGAGCGTCTTTCCATATGCACGCATTCATCTTTGCTAACCGCAGGATAGTACATGTACTTTCTGCCTTGCTTTTTGAACTTGAGGGCGCCCTTTTTCATCAGCCGGGTAATCAGCGTTTTAATCGTCTTTGGTTTCCATTTCGTTTTGCCGGTGAGTTTTTCTACCACCTCATTCGCTGTCAGCGGGCTTTTCGACCATAGTACCCGCATTACCAGCCATTCCGATTCGGATATCTTGGGTAGTTTTTTCATAAGCGGCTCTCCTAATATTACAACTGTAATCTCTAAAATATTACATTTGTAATCGAACGTCAACAAAAAAATAAAATTTTTTGAAAATTTTTTTATTTTTTGGGATTTATGTCATTTTTTATGCTGAAAAGGGGGATTTTGAAGTGTTAATCCTCAAGCTTTTGCCCGCGAAAGCGGGTACTGTGCTTAAGGCTGCCACCCATCGCAATACAAGCACTATTGCCCCTATATTCTTTCTTCGTATCCATATAGGACGTGGGCACCTGCCGGCTCCTATAAAAAACCCGACAAACGGAAAGCTGCTTTAGATATGGCCTGCGGAAAAAGAACTTACCTAAAGCGGCTTTTCTGAAAGGCCGATAGCTAAAATATCGTATCGGAGGCAGGGAGCACAGAGCAGGGTATCAGGCAAAAGGACAAAGAGCAAAATTCAGAAAACAGAACGATATCTGACTTCCGGCATCCGACTTCTTAGCCTTAACTTGCGGCCAATAAAGTAAGCAGAGGGTGAATGATGATAAACCATTCGAGGGAAACGAAAGTTCTTGCTGTTCTGGGGGTTTCTATCATACTCGCGGCGATAATTTTAAATGCTCTGGGGCATAATCCTCCATCGGCCGGTGCATTTTGTCTTTCACGCTATTACCGTCTGGGCTCTGTGAAAAAAGCCATCCGTTCTCATGCCGACCAATTGCCGGGACGCTGGAGCCGAATCGAGATTTACTACAGCGGCACCGAATCGGGCAATATTGTGTCCGCATTCGGCGGAGCGGGCGATGTGAGCGCCGATGAGCATATTAATCCCGTTAGAGAGCAAAACGAAAAAGTCTCTAAGGGGATAAACTGCCACTTCATTATCTGCAATGGTCGAGTCGGCTACGATGGCCAAATACAACCAACCGAAAAATGGCAACAACAATCTTTGCTCAGCCATTACAGCAAACAAACTATTCGCATCTGTGTTATAGTTGACGACAAAGCCAAAACCCCGACCGACTTTCAGATAAAAAGAACAGAAGCACTGGTAGAAGAGCTGTGTAGAAAGTTCCACATTCAGCCTGAATCCATCCGGTACCCCGCCGACTGGCAGTAGCAAAAACAGAAGACAGAGGACAGAATTTACGTCTTCGGTCTTCTGACCTTTGCCTTCTGTTCGCCCTGAATATTATAGGACCTAATAGAGCTTGCTGATAACCGATAACTGTTAGCTGGTGACTGGTAATTGGTAAATGATAAGTGGTAAAAGGTAATGAACAATAACCAGTTACTAAAATAAAATATTGAACGACAAACTGTCATATCTTATTGTTAATAAAATAGTTATGGTCGTTAGTTTGTCCTAATCGGTCGGTTTTATGGCTTCAAAAATCTTCTTTTATAAAAAAGCTTCAATACGAAGTGCCTCGCAGCCATGCCCAGAAAGGCAAATCCTCCTAAAGTGATTTTTTTGTAAAGCCGAACTACAAAAGGCTTTAGCACCTTGGCAGGATGTCCGTTGGCCCGTATTCTTCGAGCAACGAACACATTCGGCAATGCTCGGTATTCGTCCTGAGCAGAGCCGAAGGACGAAATATTGTGACAAGGAATTCTCATCCCGATAACTTCAATCGAGGTGTGAACCCAAACGAATGGAAGGTGATGGCGCACAAAAAGTAAACTTTTAGGGAAGAATTTAAGGATGAGCCAAAAATGCTAACGGACACAATATTAGGTTTGTTCAGTATGGATATGGGCATTGACCTTGGTACGTGCACCACCGTGGTTTGCATCCGCAACAAAGGTATTGTCCTCAATGAGCCCTCCGTAGTTGCTGTTCGCAAAGGAACCAACATTGTCCTGAACAACGGCGAAGCTGTCGGCCTGGTTGCATATGAAATGTTGGGCAAAACGCCCGGCTCGATTAGCGCAATAAGACCTCTCAAAGACGGCGTAATCAGCGACTTTGAAATCACCGAGGCGATGCTGAGCTACTTTATCAGGAAAGCGCACGGCAGGGGCGGACTTGTCAGGCCTCGAGTGGTAATTGCGGTGCCGGGCGGAATAACCGATGTTGAGCGCCAGGCGGTGATAGATAGTGCCGAACGTGCAGGTGCACGCAAAGTCTATCTGGTTGATGAGCCAATGGCGGCGGGAATCGGAGCCAACCTGCCCATCGCAGAGCCCACCGCCTCGATGATTGTCGATATCGGCGGAGGAACCACCGAAGTGGCCATAATGAGCCTGGCCGATATCGCCGCCTCCGAATCAATCCGGGTAGGCGGCGACGATATGGACGAAGCAGTGATAAACCATCTCAAGAGAACTTATAACCTGCTCATAGGCGAGGCAAGGGCTGAAAAAGTCAAGATACAAATCGGCTCGGCGGTTCCGCTCCGAGAGGAATTTACCATGGAAGTGGCCGGCAGAGATACCATTTCCGGCATGCCAAGAAAAATCGTTATAACCAGTGAGGAAGTCCGTGAGGCCCTGCGTGGCCCTATCGCTATGATTATAGATGCGGTCGCGGCGACGCTGGAAAAGGCCGAGCCGGAATTGTCCGCCGACCTGATTGACAACGGCATACACATCTGCGGCGGCGGCTCACTGCTGCGGGGAATGGATAAAGCACTGGCAAATGCGACCGGCTTAGTCGTCAAAAGAGTCGAGGACCCTCTCAGCTCGGTGGCCCATGGCACCAGCGTGTACATGGAAAATCTGGAGCTGTGGAAGGATACAATTAATCACAATGGGAATGGATGGGAATAATTCGCAGACACAGATGACACAGATTGAAAACCCCGATTTCCGCAGATTTAATCTGTGTAATCCGTATAAATCCGCGTAACCTGTGGATACGCAATACAACTATGGCGAAGAATGCGACTAAAATCTCCGACCGAATGTTATTTACCTGGTTTATGTTAATCGGGCTTATTTTCCTCTTGGCACCCCAGAAGCTGACAAATAAATTCCAGTTCGCATTCGTTCGCATTCTTAGCCAGCCCTTAAGTTTCAGCAGAAACATTTCGCTTTCCGCATCTCGATTGATAGCATCGGAACAGCGCTCGCCCACTAACCTGGTCAGCAGCAAAAAATACAATAGGCTCCACAACCATCTCGCCAACGTTACAGAATGGTTGAAACAAGAACGTCAAAAGGTCGAAAAGCTGTCGGGACTGCGAGACAGACCTGTCTGGAAAGGTGTGGATTTTGTGTTAGCTGATATCATTGCGGCCACTGTGACTGGATTGCGCTGCGAGCTTGTTATAAACCGCGGCGAAAACGACGGTCTGATTGTGAACCAATTCGTCATGGCCAACGAGAGCATTATTGGAACCATATCCAAAGTGGACAGCCGCACAGCTCAGGTCAGGTTAATTACCGACCCGGCATCCAAAATAGTAGTAAAAATAGCAAAATTGAATATGGACAGGATAATGCAGGGCAACGGCAACAACTCCACCAAGGTCCATCTGGTCTCGACAAAATACAAAATCAAAATCGGCGATATCGTTTACGCCCAGAAAAGGCCAGGATTCTTGGGTACGCCTGTGATTGTGGGAACGGTAGCCCAATGCAAAAGCAATGACAAGAATCCCCTGCTCTGGGATATAACGGTTAAACCTGCCTGTGATATAGAGAGTCTGAGAGATGTAGCTGTTATCGTAATGAACCCACGGTAGGGGCAGGCCTATATGCCAGCCCAGGGCGATGCTCCGTCACCAAGGCTATGGAGCGTCGGCGACCACATCGGGTTACCCCTACGATTGATTCTCCGGCATTCAATCCACCTATTTGCGCAGGATTCTATTGCAATACTGATGGGCTTCGTGTAGAATATTTTTTGTGATGCACGCGATATGTTTTTTACGAAATGGCATCGGACAATAGACATTCAGCAGCGGCACCGGAATTACGGGGTGTAGCTCAGCTTGGCTAGAGCGCCTGCTTTGGGAGCAGGAGGCCGAAGGTTCGAATCCTTTCACCCCGATTTTCATAAGTTATTTCAAATGAATTACTTATTAGGAATCCGCTTTTATTGGTCTAAGTTGTCTCTGTGATTTTGTGGCAGTTTCAACCGAATTTGTGGCAGCAACCTTTTCATACAACTCTTCTGGAACCTGTAAATAATGGCGAGTTGAAATCTGCGATTTCAAGCAGTTTCTGGCATGCCAGAAACTGCTTGAGCCTCTCTCCTAACCAAATGTCTTAACCTGTGCTATTATTGCTGACGGGAAACACCATCCGAAAGAAACAGGACTTCAAACATGCTGAACTTGAGGAAATCTATATGCACGATATGCAGATGGCCGAAACTGTATGATGAAAAAGGCTGGTTAATAAGCTGAAGTAACATTTTTTGGAAATCGAGACGATTGTTGACTATTTCTTGTAATGAAAAAGTCTCTGAAGCGTCTATAATCTTGAAAGAGCTAAAAAGAACCAAGTGTTAAAATGATATTTGCACAGACTGTCAAATTCAGATTCGGCAGATCGTGATGCAGCTTTTTATCCTTTTGGAGACCCTTGCCCATTGATATTTATGCATTAAACGCCCGTATACAAGGAGATGCTTATTCCAAACCAGATGCAATAACAGACGTTAATATTGAAGATTCGGTATATTTGGTCGGCGCTGCAGCCGCATTATTAAAAAGCAAAACATCCGAAGTATCTCCGGCTCAACTCAAACAGATTTTTCGGGAAAGAGGTAGAAAAGTCAATTTGGTGTATATTAATATCGAATACGAAATTGAAGGGAAGGGGAAGGAGCGAATAAACTTATCTCCAAAATTAAGTAAGGAATCAATCGCCCACGACAGCAAATATAAGGTGATTAAAAGGCAAATAGAAAAATACAAAGAAGACAATCCCGGCTCTTATCTCAAAGTAGAAGAAGTTATTGATTTTGAGTTCAGTTGCCTTGACGCCGCTTTAATAATGGGATTAAATCTTCGAGCCACCCTTCGGGCAATCTATATATGAATATCCGGAAAGAACGCGCTGCCGGCAGCCGCAATTTACAGAGTTAACGCCGGACTTCAGTCTTATTCAGACGCTTTCAGGCTCGGGATGGACCCAGGGTCGACGGTACGGCCGACGCAGCAGACGGTTCGCCTCGTCATCGCCCACGACCCGGCCACTTTCAGGGTCCCAGGTAAGCGAGCGGCCAAGCTTGCAGGAGATATTGGCCAGGATACACGCGGTAGCAGTAATGTAACCCTCCTCAATATCGGACACAGGCTTACTGCGGGTCTCAACCGCCGCCAAGAAGTTCTTCCAGTGCCACCTAATTGCGGACGCCACGTGACGTTCCAGGTCCTTCTCCGTCTTGTCCTCCGGGTATTTATCATACTCATATAGCGCATCGCCATGAGCCTTCTCGCCCTTGCCGCGAGGAATGAAATCGTACTTATGGACGTCGGCCTTAAGCGTTCCCTTATCGCCGTAGATAAATGCAGCCCACGGATAATCGGGGTCAGGCGCATCGCCCCAGGTGCGATGCGTCCACACCACGGGCAGGCTGCCGAAGTCGAATGTGGCTATCTGGGTGTCCGTGATGTTGGCCTTACTGTCCTTGTCCACTAAGATGCCGCCGGACGAGCTGATGCTCTTTGGCCAGCCTAAATCGAGCATCCAGCGCACCATATCGAGCATATGCACGCACATGTCACCGACAATACCGTTACTGTATTCCATGAATGCCCGCCAGCGACGTGGGTGCACCAATGAGTTATACGGTCGCATCGGGGCCGGCCCTGTCCACATATCATAATTGAGATGTTCGGGCGGAACCGTATCGGGCGGGTTCCCCCGGGCACGCATGTGATAGTAGCAGCAAATCTCGACATAGCCGACCTTGCCGAGCCTGCCCTCTTTGATGACCCTGTCGCGGGCTTCGACCAGATGCGGAGTACTGCGCCGCTGCATATTTACCTGCACGACCCGCTTGTACTTTCGGGCCGCGGCAAGCATGGCCTGGCCCTCGACGACATCCACGCTGATGGGTTTCTCGACATAGACATCGGCCCCGGCCTTGACGGCGGCTATCATCGCCAGCGCGTGCCAGTGGTCCGGTGTGGCAACGTGCACGATATCGAGCTTCTCCCGCTTGAGCATCTCGCGGTAGTCGCCGTAGGTGCGAGGCTTTTTCTTCGATGCCTGGCGGGCGGCCACCATCTCGGCAGCCTCGGCCAGCATCTTACTGTCCACGTCACACAACGACACCACCTCGACCGGTGCGACCTGAAGCAGACGGAACAGAGCACTTTTACCGTACCAGCCGCAGCCTATCAACCCGACACGTTTTGAATTCCGGCCGGCAAAAACGGGGGTGTAGTTACCGATAGTTGAAAGAGCCAGTCCCGCTGCGCCGGCTTTAAGAAACTCACGACGTTCCATAGTATTCCTCCCGAAATTAATCTAAAAAACAAATCCAAAATCACGTTGGATTATAATTGTTCTGCGAATCGCTTGCAAGTGCCTACGCTCGCGGTATTGAAGAGCCGCCCGGCTGCTGCCATTAGCTGGCTGATTTTTGCGTGCCGTCCGGCTGGTCCTGATGAGCGAAAAACTTTCCTTCGCTTTCCTATTGCCGCTCCTCGACGGTCAAGCTCCTGGTAAGGTTCCCTGCTCGCACCGTATGAGTTCCGGGTCGTGGCACCGTCAGCCCGGCAAAAACGACCTCCTTCTTCTCATTGGGCCGCAGCCACACCCAGCGCGTTGTCGCCTGCTCACCGATAGTCACTTCGACCTTGGCCAGCCCTTGCTCACTACCGTTTTCCACTGTCACGCTTACCGTGTACTTTCCCCCCGTGACAAAGCGGCCCGAATCATCCTCCGGAGTAAGTCTTAAATCCGTGCACCGTGGCTGCCCAAGTGACACATCGGACTCTTTAACCTCAAGCTCCTTGACGTTATTCAATGCCATCAGATTCGCAGCCTCGGCTGAATGCGGGAACTTTAAATCGTTTAGTGTAAGCCGCCTCACGTCGTCGCAGAGCAGCACCGGCCGCAGGTCCTCTTTCGCAAACCGCAGCCGGACATTGTCGAACTGTAGGTTGTCCACATTCCGCGCATAGAAGCCCCAGGCCGGCAACGGGCGGGCATCCACGCCCGGCGACTTGACGCTCATATTCGCCTGTTTCCGCGTGCCCCCACCCTTGTACTCGATAGTCACATCCCGGAAGACGACGTTCTTAAAAGGCGTTTGGGCCCAGCTTTCCACCGAAGACGCAGCCCGATAAACACCGGTGGCCGTCACCCGGTTGACGATGATATTTCCGGCGGTGTTGCCGGGTTTCAGCGAAAAGTGAAACGGAGTCGAAACGTTATGCATCGTGATATCGGATATCAGTACATCATCGAGGCCGCCCCGGGTGGCGTCCCAGCCGCCCGGCTGCAGGTTGAGACCGGCAAGCATGTTGTGACGCTTCGACGTGCGGTGGGGATGAATGCCGGGACCGTAGAAGAGGCAGTCGTAAATAATCAGGCCCTTTGCCGGTCCGATGAGCCGGATACCATTACATGAGGAGTTCACAATGCAATCGGAAATCAGGGTATTCTCCCAATAACGGCCTGCGATGGAATCGTCCCCCGTAAAGAACCGGCAGCCGATGATGCTCACGTCCCGGCAGGGACGCTCCGGTACACCGCGGAAATGCACGCCGTCCCAGCCGCCGCTGAATTTGACATTGCGAATGTCCACCTGGTCGCTGATTTGGAAGAGAATGGCGTAATTGGCCGAGTCCACGAAGGAAACGTCGCGTACCGTAACTTTGCGGCAGCTAATAAACACGAACGTATGCGGCCCGCGCATCCGTTCCTCGCCGGTGGGGTCGAAGACCTTGTTGCCGTCAATCACCCCCTGTCCGGCAATCGCGATATCTTCCAGCCCGTCGCCGAGGAGCAACGCCCTGTGCCATTTGCCCCATCTGGCTTCCGGCATAAAGGCCGGGAGTATGGGATACTGATATTTGTCGAGTTCCTTGGTCCCGACCAGCGTGGCCCCGGCTTCGAGAAAGAGCGTTACGTGACTCTTCAGATGAACGGTGCCTGAGAGGTATCTGCCGGGCGGCAGCAGGACCTGGCCGCCCCCGGCCGCCGCACACGCCTCGATTGCCTTGTTTATCGCCGGGGTGTCGAGCGTCGTGCCGTCCCCTACAGCCCCATAGTCTCGAATGCTGAACACACCGGGCCTGGCGGCGACAGCCGGTTGTGCCGCGGCCATTAATCCCAACATAACAAGCACCGGCCGAATAATTACTGAGACGCCGTCACGGGGCCATTGGATACGATTCAGTTCCATTATCAGCTTATCTCCTATGATTGAATTGTTAATTGTTAGAACAAAAAACACTATGGATGTCAAGAAGAGATATGGCAGGACGAGAAAAATAGGTTTGACGATGCTTTAATGCAATATTATACTCGTTGCTCAATATTGTGCAGGAATGACAACTGTACTTCTTATTGGAGCAAGAAATGGATAAGAGTAAGATTGTCGCTGAGGGAATAACCTTCGACGATGTGCTGCTGATACCGGCCCAAAGCGATTTTGTGCCGAGCCAGGCGGACACCCGCACACAATTGACCGACAATATCACGATAAATATACCGATTGTCTCGGCGGCTATGGATACGGTTACCGAGGCGGCACTGGCGATAGCCCTGGCCCAGGAGGGCGGCATCGGCATAATTCACAAGAACCTCACTATCGAGGCCCAAAAACGAGAGGTGGCCAAGGTCAAGCGCTCCGAGCACGGAGTGATTCTCGACCCCATAACCTTATCGCCGACCCAGCCCGTCAGGAGAGCGCAGGAGTTGATGAACGAGCAGAACGTCTCCGGTATCCCCATCATCGAGGGCAAAAAGTTAGTGGGCATTCTGACCCGCAGGGATTTGAAATTTCTCAAAGATTATGACGTCGGGATAAGCTCCGTAATGACCAAGAGCAATCTTGTTACCGGCCCGGCCGGGACCACTCTGGAGCAGGCCAAGGAGACCCTCCAGGAGCACAAGGTGGAAAAGTTACTGCTAGTGGATGAAAATGGCGAATTGGCCGGCTTGATTACTATGAGAGATATCGACCGCGTTCAGCAATATCCCATAGCGGCCAGGGACCGGCGGGGTCGGCTGCGCGTCGGTGCCGCGGTAAGCGTTCACGAGTACGAACGAATCGAGGCCCTGATAGCAGCGGATGTCGATATTATCGTGGTTGATACGGCCCACGGTCATTCGCAGAACGTCATCGATACCGTAAAGAAGATAAAATCCAAGTATGATATCGATGTGATTGCAGGTAATATTGCCACAACAGAGGCGGCTCAGGATTTGATAGAAGCCGGTGCCAACGCCGTGAAGGTCGGCATCGGGCCCGGTGCAATTTGCACCACGAGGGTAATTTCCGGCGTGGGAGTGCCTCAGGTATCCGCTATAATCAACTGCGTCAAAGTGGCACAAAAGCACAATATTCCCGTTATTGCCGACGGCGGAATTAGGCAGTCCGGTGACATCAGCAAGGCCATTGCCGCCGGGGCTTCGAGTGTAATGATAGGTTCGTTGTTTGCCGGTCTGAAAGAAAGTCCGGGCCAGCTGGTCATCTATAAAGGCAGACAGTTCAAAGAATACAGAGGTATGGGCTCTTTAGGGGCGATGGTCAAAGGCTCGGCGGAAAGGTACGGACAAAGCAGCTCGACCGAGAGAAGCAAACTCGTACCCGAAGGTGTAGAAGGACGCGTGCCGTACCGCGGGACACTCAGCGATTTTGTCTATCAATTAGTCGGTGGACTTCGAGCGGGTATGGGCTATTGCGGGGCGAGAAATATTGAAGAGCTTAGGAAAAACAGCCGATTTGTACGTATAAGTGCGGCTTCGGTCAGTGAGTCTCATCCGCACGATATACAGATAACCAAAGAAGCGCCAAACTATTCGGCGAGTGTACCTTTTGAAGATTGACGCTTTGTAGAAAACCTTTTCAAAATGTCATTGCGAGGCCTGAAAGGCCGTGGCAATCTATTACTTACAAACGATTGGGATTGCTTCGCTCTGCTCGCAATGACAGCTTTCGGGCCGCTGTCAATGATTGAAGAGAAATAATTTGTTTTATAGCCGTATAAGGAGAGAGTCTTAAATGGATAAAGTCAGCAGTAAAGGATTTTGGCTCAGGTTGGTTTGTGCAGGTCTTGTTTTGCTGGTTGCGTTTCAGGTTGTCAATTCAGATAGCAAGGACCCGAATGAACCGAACGAACCTACTGACCCTAACATCCCGAATGACCCAAATAACCCGGAAGAGCTCTTGCGTAACAAATGGGACGCCGTTGTTTCTATCCTTCAGAACAAGGACATCGACCAGGAAGACAAAGAGAAGCAAATCAGTAAAATCGTAACTCCGGTCTTTGATTTTCCACTGATGGCCAAACTTGCATTGGGCAGGAAGCACTGGCCAAAATTTAACCAGCCACAACGCGAGAAATTTACTAAGCTTTTTACAGAACGGCTTAAGAGGTCGTATTGGGAGAAAATCGCGCTCTACAAGGATGAAAAAATCTCGTTCAAACCCAAAGTGCAAAAGAAGAAGACTATCTACATCCCGTCGGAACTGATACACCAGGATAAAAAGGTGGCCATACTATACAAGCTTCGCAAGATTGACAAACGCTGGAAGATATATGATGTGGAAATACAAGGTGTCAGCATCCTCCTGACCTACCGGTCACAATTCGACGAAATCCTTCGCCGAGGAACCGTTGAGGACCTTCTTTCTCGGTTGGAGAAGCCGCAAAACGATTGAATCCCAATATGCTAAGCAGGCATAGTATTATGACGAAACATCACCCAGTAGCTTTTTTTTTCGACCGAGTCGTTCTGGGGTATCCTAAGACAGTCATCCTTTGTGTGCTGATAGTGGTTGGCTTTCTCGGTTTCGGCGCCGGACGTTTCAGGCTGGATGCCTCCGCCGATACCCTGGTTCTGGAGAACGATGAGGACCTGCGCTACTCGCGCCAAATCAGCTCCCGCTACGGACAGCAGGACTTTCTCATCCTGACATATACTCCCACAGACGACCTGTTCTTGCCGGAAACGCTGACCACCTTAACCCGGCTGCGAGACGAGTTACGGTCTTTGGAAAATGTCTCATCGGTGCTTTCCATTCTGGATGTCCCTCTGCTGGAAAGTCCGCCCCTCTCACTCAAGGAGCTTACGGGCGAATTGCCCACCCTCGAATCTCCGACGGCTAATGTTATTATGGCCAGGAACGAGCTTCGCCGGAGTCCTATTTATCAGAACCTGTTAGTAAGCTCGGATTTAAAGACCACGGCTCTGTTAGTCTATTTATCGGAAGATGATGCTTATCGTGATTTGTTAGAGCACCGCAACGAGCTACAGCGGAAAAAAAACTCCGGCTCACTGAGGCCTGCAGAGCGTGCCGAGCTGAAGAACGTGGTTGAGCAATGCCGACAACGTAAGGACGAAATTAGGCGGCGGCGCCATCAGGATATCACGGCGATACGAAACATTATGGATAACTATCGCCCGGATGCAGAGCTGTTTCTCGGGGGCGTCAGTATGATTGCTGACGACATGATTACCTTCATTAAGAACGACTTGAAGGTGTTCGGGCTCGGGGTCCTGCTCTTTCTGATTCTTATGCTGTTTATCATCTTCAGGAGAATTCGCTGGATATTACTGCCGATGCTCTGCTGTGTGGTCTCCGCAATTTGCATGATTGGTCTGTTGGGATGGTTTGGCTGGGAGGTAACGGTCATATCCTCCAATTTCATCTCTTTGCAGTTAATCATCACCCTGGCTATTGTAATACATCTGATTGTGCGGTACCGGGAGCTGATTGTCCAGGATGCGCAGTCCCCCAATCGCCGGCTGATTCTTGAGACCGTTCTTCTGAAACTGAAACCCTGCGTGTATGCGGTACTGACCACGATTGCCGGTTTTGGTTCTCTCGTACTTTGTGACATCCTGCCGGTCATTAACTTCGGATGGATGATGATGGCCGGTTTGATTGTGTCCCTGACTGTGACTTTTTTGCTTTTTCCCGCCGTGCTGATACTGATACCGAAGGAAACGCCACCCAAAACGGGCGAATGGCGTTTTTCCATAACATCCATCCTTGCGAGATTTACCGAGGCCCACGGCGTGCTGATAGTAGGAATTAGCGGCCTGTTCCTCCTCGGCAGTATTATCGGTATCTTGAAATTAGAGGTGGAAAACTGTTTTATTGATTACTTTCACAAAGACACCGAGATTCATCAGGGCATGAAAGTAATCGACCAGCGCCTTGGTGGTACCACCCCTCTGGATGTAGTTATAGATTTCGAGGGAACCGAAGCTTTGCCCGCATCCACTGTCCCTGCCGTGACGGAAGCTGATGAGACATTCGACGAATTCGATGAGTTCGATGAATACGATGAGGCCGCAGCGGATGAGAAATACTGGTTTAACGCCGAAAAGATGACCCGCGTCAGGACCGTGCACAGTTATCTCGACAACCTATTGGAAACCGGCAAGGTGTTATCGTTGGCCACCTTATTGACTATTACGGAAAAGTTAAACAGCGGCGAGCCTCTGGACAGTTTCGAGCTCGCTTTGCTCTATAGTGAAACCCCGGACGAATTCAAGACTATGCTGGTCAAGCCCTACGTCTCAGTGGAGCATAATCAGGTCCGTTTTTGGGCCAGAGTCAAGGATTCTGATAAGACTCTGAGACGCAATGAGCTGCTGAAGAAGATAAAGAATGACCTCACCGGCATGTTAGAGCTTAATGAGGAAAATATTCATCTGTCCGGCCTGTTGGTCCTGTACAACAATATGCTGCAAAGCCTGTTCGGCTCGCAGATACTGACATTGGGCATTACTGTGCTGTTGCTGACCGGGATGTTTCTAATACTGTTTAGGTCGTTGAAAATTGCTTTTATCGCCATTCTCCCCAACGCGCTTTCCGTCGCAGTCGTTCTCGGTGTGATGGGCTGGCTGAATATCCCTCTGGATATGATGACTATAACCATAGCGGCCATCAGCATAGGAATTGCCGTCGATAACACGATTCACTATATCCACCGATTCAAAGACGAATTCCAGAAAGACCGCAGGTATCTGCCGACGATGCATCGATGTCACGGAAGCATCGGCCACGCTATGTATTATACGTCGATTACTATTATCATCGGTTTTTCCATCCTGGTCCTGTCCAATTTCATTCCCAGTGTTTATTTCGGCCTGCTGACCGGATTAGCAATGCTAATTGCACTTCTTGCCGCCCTTACCCTCCTGCCCCAAATGCTCATTCTTGTCAAACCTTTTGGTAAAGAGACTTGATAGTCCGAACCGATTACTATAAGATGGCGCAACACGGAACACAGATGGCAGAAAGCAGAAGACACAAATTAAAAGACGAAACTCAATCCACAGGATGCATTACAGCAAAGACAGAAATCTGTCCTCTGCCCTCTGTCATCTGTAATCTGGCTTCTGTTGTCCTGATGGTCATGGCTACGGGCTGCGCAGTCTCCGAGAACTCGACGCTCGATACTCGTCACTCTATACTCAACGAGAATCAAGAATCGAAAATCGAGAATCAAGATGAAGATTTTGACCTGCTGGAAGAGGAGCTTGACGAGCAGGTAGTGGAGGTGGACGACCCGCTGGAGCCTTGGAATCGGTTAATGTTCGGCGTGAATGATGTGCTCTACTTCTGGATTGTCAAACCCATCGTGGGGACATATAAAGCGGTTGTACCGGAACCGGCTCGAATCGGTGTGCGAAATTTCTTCCAGAATCTCACTACGCCCGTTCGTTACGTAAACTGCCTGCTGCAGGGAAAGGGCGATTCCGCCGACACAGAATTACGCCGGTTCCTGGTCAATACCACCGAAGGTATCCTCGGATTTGGCGACCCGGCAAGGGATAAATACGAGCTGGAACCCGTCTATGAGGACCTCGGCCAGACACTGGCGGTCCACGGTATGGATGACGGCTTCTATATCGTTTGGCCGTTCTTCGGACCATCCAACGTAAGGGATTCCTTGGGTAAGGCGGGTGATATGTTTCTAAATCCTACGCGATACGTGGAACCTACGGAGACTTCGATATATATATCCATAGGCAAGGGCATCAACGAGGGCTCATTTCACGTCGGAGAGTACGAAGACTTCAAGGCCGCCGCCCTCGAACCTTACATAGCAATGCGCGAAGCCTACATCCAATACCGAAACAACAAAATACAAGAGTAACGCTCTTAATCACTAATCCACTAATCCTCTAAAATCCTGATACCCTGCTGTCCTGATAGCCTGCCCCCTGATTTCCTGTTCACCTGATAACCTAATCACTAATCATTGCCACCTGCCGGCCAGTTAACCGCCCACTCCACTTTGTCCACCCAGCCGCAGTCGCTACCAGAGTCCGTGCCCACATCTTTCATGTATTGCTATTCCAACGTATGCAAACCCGAATCTAATGTCTCGGACAGGGGTTCAGCTACCGTAAAGCTCCAGACCTCACCTTTATGGATTACGACGCCATCGAACTCATCAACCCGCCAGTAGTAAACCTTATCCAATTCAAGAGGGCCGGGAGTATAGGTTGTGGTTTCCAGGAGGATACCCCCGGCGTCAATGTTCGCATCCTCAAAATTATCGCCAAAATACACAATGTGCAATTGCGCACCGAAACCGGACGACCAGCTAAGCTCTACATTCGGATTCACATATTCAGCACCATCAGCCGGCTCGGGATTAAAGGCAAATCGCAATTCTTCTCCGCCTTCAATAGCACCCAGGTCAACTATGCCGTATATAATGCGTGGATTTCCCTCGAGGTCCTCAATTACTCCTTCCGGAACTGCTGAGTTGTTACCTGTTTCAATACAAGGTGAGCTGGCCTGCAAATGATAGTCGCCATTAGCAGCCTCGACGAACATCGGGTCGATATCAATGTTACCTTCGCCCGGCCAGCCACCTTGAACATCGCTATAAGTTACCACCGGTGTGCCGCTATATATTTCCTCCGGCGTATCACCCCAAAGAATGCAGTTGGTCAATGTCGGGCTGCTACTATCGTTGAACATCCCGCCGCCTCTCGAACCCGCCGAGTTTCCACTAAATGTACAGTTGGTAATGATTGGGGAAGAGGAATAGCAGCGAATCCCGCCGCCCCTGTTGGCAGCATTGCCAGCGATGATACAGTTAGTGATGATAGGTGAAGAGCTTTCGTAGCAATTGATCCCGCCGCCCCAGTATCCAGTCGTATTGTCGGCGATGATACAGTTAGTGATGGTCGGCGAGGAGTTCCAGTAGCAGCCGATCCCTCCGGCACTATTCGTGGAGGTATTGCTGCTGATGGTGCAATTAATGATATGCGGCGAGGAGCGCATGCAACCAATCCCACCGCTGTCAGTGGTCCCACTGCCAGTGGTATTGCCGCTGATTGTGCAATTGATAATTGTAGGGGAGGAGTCTCTGCAAAAGATCCCGCCGCCACCTGTTGCGCTATATGGAGCCACGCTTGACGCATTCCCGCTGATGGTACAATTGATGATTGTAGGAGAGGAGTCATTGCATTGGATCCCGCCGCCCCAGTAGCCAGCTGTATTATCGCTGATGATACAGTCAGTAATAGTAGGCGAGGAGGCCCTGTGGCAAAGCATCCCCCCGCCGTTGTTATTTGTCGAGTTCCTGCTGAATACACAGTTAGTCAACATTGGACTGCTATTATAGTTAGACATCCCGCCCCCGCTATTTGCTGCTGAATTATCTTCGAACGTGCAGTTGGTCACTGTGGGGCTGCCTGATCTGTTGTACATCCCGCCTCCTTGGCTCTCCCAATCAGTTCCATTAGCATTACCCGCAGTAATCGTGAATCCGTCCAGCACGGCCGTCTCATCCGTTCCGTTGCCCGTCACTACATGGTAGCTGTTCTCGGCGTTGTTTACTACGTTCAGACTGTCATTGCCGTTCAAGTCGCCGCTGAGGATAGTCTTGTAAAGTTCGATATCTCGCGCATCAGGGTCCGGTTCACCAAAGCCGGCGTAACCGCCTCTGATGGTCACGCCATCTCTGAGTTGGAACGTTTCTGTTCGGTCGCCGGAACTTCTTACTCGGGTCCCCCGCGCCGTTATCATTACCCTCTGGTCGGGCTTATAAGTACCTTGTGCTACTCGAATTTCATCATCGGATTGTGCATCGGCCAGAGCATTCTGGAGGAACCAGTAGCTATCAGCCCAGCTTGAGCCATCATTTGCACCAATAGCATCGGCATCAACGTAAATAACATTCCCACAGGCAAATGGGCAACGTAATGTCAAGATGAACATTAAAGGGATTATCAACAGGATTCGTGAATTTCTCATCGCCAACATTTTCAATCCTCCGTCCCCCATCCTTGTGTAAAAGGGCAATCAACGGCCTTTTTATACGCCTCTGGCGTATCCCAATATCGCTGATATGTAGTATACCACACGCCCAGACTCGGCGTCAAGTAAAGATTAGGTCAATTGCGAGCTGTCAGATGTCTCTTACCGCCTGTTATATTATTTCAAGAAATTCTTTTTCCTCCATCTCGGAACCCTCCTTAGTAAATAGGTCCTCTCACTTGGTCGTTTGAGCGTTTTTAAGTTCCGCTTCTGCCGGTAAAATTATCTCCGGCTATATCATAAAAAGCAAGAAAAAATTCAGAATCCCACCCTGAATCCTAAACAGAGTCCTCTAACGGACAATTTATTTGATTTCGCTTGATTTTTAACTCAAAATTTGGTATAATACCCCTGTTAGCCAGCAGGCTAACATAAACCGCCAGCAGGCGAAGATGACATTTCAGTTTGCATGTCGTAAGCTGCAGCGCAGCAGGGACTTAGAGCCAATCGGCCCAGTCGAATTAGTCAATAGTCAATAGAAAATATTCAATATTCGTGAAAACCCCATTATGGGAATTATCAATCATGTGTATTGAGAATCCAACTTTAGCTCACTTTAGGCACTTTAGCTCATTCTTCACTAACTTACCTGCCTATAAGGCAGCAGTTATTTACGTGCCTATAAGGCACCCCCTCTACATCTGTAGAGAATCCTCTACAAATCGACCTTTTTATGCAAAACAAACCCAATTTCCTGGATGCCCAAATGAATGTAAGTAGCTTTTCACAAATGACTTATGAAAATAAATCTAATTGGACACTTGGTGAAAACAAACCCAAACAAAGCCAATTTTAAGAAGCAATGTTTGTAAACTTTTATGCCGCAGGATATTATGAAAGAAAACTCACATTCGCAGTCCGCAAAAGCAGGCCGAATAGTCAAATTCTCGAGTTCACCACCGCCTCCCGTTGTGGGGCGAGAATCGCCACCTAAGGCGGATAAAATCGCTTTGAAAATTTATCCGTTCGGTATAGACTATCCGATTGTATTGAAAGAAATGCTTTTTGCAATTTACAGGAAAGATTATGACTAAATTGAAAACGGACATCTACAACAGGCGGGCCACTGACCGGCAGATTAAGCCGGCACAAAGGATAATGCGTTTGCCGCCCTATCTGTTTGGGAAATTGAATGCGCTAAAACTCGCCAAACGACAGGCGGGCATAGACATCATTGATCTGGGAATGGGCAATCCCTCCGACCCGGCGCCGAAGATTGTAATTGACAAGCTGTGCGAGGCGGCCCAGGACCCGCGCAATCACCGATACAGTGCATCGAAGGGCATTAAGAACCTGCGAAAGGAAATAGCGAAAAAGTACGAGAGCAAATGGAACGTGCAGCTCGACCCGGAGACGGAGGTGTTGGCCTGTATCGGCTCGAAGGAAGGTTTTAGCCATTTATGCCTGGCGATGATGGGCCCGGGCGATACCGCAATTGTCCCCGACCCTGCTTTTCCCATACATAATTACGCCGTGGCGTTGGCGGGGGCGAATGTTGTATCTGTGCCTTTGGGCAACGATGAAAAATTTATCAATAACGTCGCAATGGTTATCGAAAATTTGTATCCGAAGCCCAAATTACTGATTCTCAATTACCCGCACAATCCGACTGCTATGACCGTCGATGAGGGTTTCTTCGAACCATTAGTTGAAATGGCAAAGAGATTCGGTGTAGCGGTCATCCACGACTTTGCCTATGGCGAAACCTGTTTTGACGGCTACAAAGCGCCGAGTTTACTTTCGGTCAAAGGTGCGAAGGACATCGGCGTTGAATTTATCACGATGAGCAAGCCATACAATATGGCGGGTTTTCGCATAGGCTTCGTGGCGGGCAATAAGGATATGATTGACTATCTCGCTACTATAAAGGGTTATTACGACTACGGCATTTTCCAGGCGATACAGATAGCCGGCATTATTGCGCTGCGGCACTGTGACGAAGATATAATCACTCAAAACAAGAGGTACCAGTCGCGGCGGGATGTGGTTTGCGAGGGCCTTGGAAGGCTCGGCTGGGAGGTGGAAAAACCACGAGCCTCAATGTTCGTATGGGCGAAAGTGCCGCAGGAGCATTCCAAGGGCAAGGGCAGTATCGAGTACGCATTAGACCTGATGGAGTATGCAGAGGTTGCAATCGCTCCGGGCAGGGCCTTTGGTGAAAGGGGCGAAGATTATATGCGTATTGCCCTTGTGGAAAACGAGCAGCGTCTGCGCCAGGCGGTTCGCAACATCAGCCGATTTGTCCGCGAAGACCGATAAAAACCCTGTTGCTAATAGCCATCCCCAGGCTCGTCCGGTTCCCCGCTTTCGCGAGGACAGGTTTTCGGGACTCGCTTGAGGTTGCCAACGCTCCAAAGCCTACTGTGCCAAAGCGGCTGCGAAGGCTGGAAACCTCAGCGACGCATCGCCGCCACCGGCCAAATTAAAAACCACAGAATATTACAGCCTCGGCGAAAATTAAGTATTTTATCGGACGCATATCCTATGAAGTAGATGTTTCTTGATTGAATAAGGCCGTTTTTTTGAAAAATTATACAGAAAAATTCTGCATATTTTCTAATCTTAGACGTCCCATAAATAATCTGTTATGAAATATCCCAACCAGTTTCACGCGGGCTGTTCGACAGTAAAGGCCACGAATTCGAGAAAAAACTTGACTTTTTGGGCCAAATTTGGTTAAATAATAGTATTGAAGCTTACAACCGCTTGCTTGTTAGTGGATGTAAGCGTGAATTCATAGCTTGATTTTATCGCTGGGGGGCGAGTGTGATGAAACCGGGCGGTCCGCTATTCATCGGATGGAGGGGGCTCATATCAGCCATCGCAATCATTGTGTGCTGGCTGTTTGCGCCCGCATATTGCCAAACGCCCGATGTTGCGCTTCTCCTTCAGCAAACCCCAAGCAAAGGCGGCGCCATAACTCCGATAGCGGGCGTCCATCACTTTGAATTGAATTCACGGATTACTTTGACAGCAGCTCCAAAACCGGGTTATCAATTCCTTTACTGGCTGGGCGATGTGAGCGACCCGGGGGCAATCAAGACTGTTGTTTATCTTGATAAGCCAAAAATAGTGGTCGCGATATTTGGGCAGACTGGAGATGGTAAGTTGGTTGAAGAAAAGGGCTCATCTTTCAGCGGCGGCGGCAGCGGTTTGGTTAACACTTTTACAGATTTTGGCTATACGGGCGGCATGAGTAGTGGTACAGGAGGAAAAGCAAAATCGCCCAAGGTTGTATATGTGAAAAACATCGAAGTGATACCTGAGCCTGCCACGTGTGTATTGTTGCTCCTAGGTAGTTTGTTCGCCTTTGCGAGACGCGGTACGAAGAGCAGGCCTTAGTCGAATCCATGACCACATGTATCTGCTGTAATAAACTCAGATTCGGTTCGCGGGTATTTTCTGCAATTCAAGGGTCGAATCGTGTAAATGGAACAGTAATATTTGCCATCCGGCTTGCACTTTAGAAAAGGGCAGACATTAGGCAGCTTACAACACGCCCCACAGCTAATACATTGACCTTTGCGTTTTTGGGAGACAGGTAGTATTGAGGTGAAAGTTCTCTTTATTTTAGCGAGCCAGGTATTTCTTCTTTTGTCAGCCATAAGCGATGATGTTAAAAATATAAAACATCTACAATCTTTGTGGGGCGCCATCAAAACCAGGTTTTTTTTCCGCACTATGATTAGGCCGGCCGAATAGACGCTTTAAGAAATATACCCAAATACTGTAACAACGCCAAGTCAGAACTTGAAGATTACTTACCGTGCGCTGTGCTCACCGGCCGAGGGTTGTTCCATATTTGTTTCTGTAAAACGGATTTATGATTTTCTAAAGACTGCCACGACGTTTTCGACCTCGACCACGAACAGGCGATTATCACCTTCGAAATCGACGGGTATGGCGCCTTTGGGATTGAACAGCACTTTGTCGTATTGACGCAGTGGTATGTCCGGTGAGTTTTCGACCTCAGCGGAGATAGTTATGATTCGGCCGGTTATCGTGGGGATTTCTATATTGTCGGGCAGTTGGATGCCGCCTTTGGTTTGTTTTTTGTCCTCGTCTTTGCGAATCAGGACACGTTTGCCTATCGGCTCGACTATTTCAAGCGGCTTTGTTTCGATTTGCTTTTTTTTATCCATTTCGCCCCGTTCTCTACAAAAAAATTTATCTAAAAATATCTAAATAATTATATCTTTTTTAATGCGGTTTTGCAATTTTTATGTTATAATACTTCTGGTTAATCTAATAACGAAGCTCCTTAGAATTTAGATTGGATGAGACGTTGTTTCGCAAAAAAATTTTTTTGAAAGAAAAGGAGAACTATTATGTACAAACGAAAAGGTTTTACGTTAATAGAGCTTCTGGTGGTGATTGCCATTATCGCGTTACTGATGGCGATACTGATGCCGGCGCTGCAGCGGGCGAAAAAGCAGGTATGGGACATTAAGTGTAGACACAACCTGAAGGAGTACGGTCTGGCGGCGAGGATGTACTTAGACGATAATGAGGGCTATTTTCCTTATTCATTCACCTGGCTCTGCAAAGATTTTGGTTTCGTCGGGTGTGGATGGCACGATAAGACCAAGAATCTTGTAGATAACCCGGACCGTGCCGGCGAACTCTGGCCATATCTGAAGAACAAAGATGTTCACATATGTCCACAATTCTACGTTGTTGCCAGAACGGTGGGCTGCAGCAGGTGTGACGGTAACACAATTCCCATCGAACCTCAATATAGTTACTGTATGAATTCCTACCTCAACGGCGATGCATGGGGGGCGGTGCCCCAACAATTTCGTACCAACTAGGAGAAAATTCGGAAGGAGTCCCAGGTAGTGAATCCGCAGCGTGTGTTTTTCTTCTCTGAGGAGAATCCGTTTCCTATTCCTGGTCTTAGCGGCGCAGGAACCAATGACAACAATTTACGTTCCACCCCTCCCGCTAACACCGATTGCTTCGCCACCTACCACAATGCTCCGGGCGGGGACATAGAGAAGGGTTTCGCCAATGCAGTCTTTGTGGACGCGCATGTCGAACGCGTTTCAGCATATCCGGCTGGTAATACTTTTATTTTAAGCTGGCCCTGCGGACCACCCATTCCGGACTGGTAAGATAAAACGCCATGCGCAGGTGAAATGGCTTTATCCCGTTAGAGATAGGAATTCCCAAGCGGGAAAGGTGCATTATTTCCTCATTTTTACAGGCTGTTTAGCTTTTTTCCTTCCGAGGATTTCATCGGCCTCTTCCCATGTTTCAGGCGGCCATTGGCTGACTGACTGCAATTGCTTAAGATGGTCCAGCTCCTTAATGCTGATTATGGTTCTGCATTTCGGGAACTTGCCGCAGCCTAAGAAGGGGCCTTTCTTGCTCTGCCTAATTACCAGCTCACCGTCTTTGCATTTGTAGCACTTTATTCCGGTGGGTTCCGGCGGCGGCTTTGGCGGCAGGACATTGCCCTGCTTATCTATTTTGAGAGTTGTTTTACAATCCGGATAGCCGCTGCATCCGAGGAATGGGCCGAATCGGCCGTTTTTATGCACCATCGGCTTACCGCACTCGGGGCATTTATGCTCGCTTACCTTTTCTTCGAGCATTTTGCCTTCTTTGTCGCAAGGGCAGGCAAATTTACAGTCCGGATACGCCGAACAGCTCAGGAACTTACCGTTTTTGCCGAATCTGTAAACGAGCTGCCGGCCGCACTTCGGACATTTGTACTCGCTGGGAGTCGTTTCGGCTTTGGCATGTTTCATTTCTGTCTGTGCCGTCTCAAGGTTCTGCTTGAACGGGCTGTAGAAGTCTTTCAAAACACCGAGCCAGTCCAGATGCTGCTCTTCTATCTTATCGAGCTGCTCTTCCATATAACGGGTAAAGGCAATGTCCATTATTTTCGGGAAATACTCATTGAGCTTGTCGGTGACGACCTCACCGATGTCGGTGGCGAAGAATCTTTTGTCCTGTTTCTCGACGTAGCCACGGTCCTGTATCGTGGATATTATCGCGGCGTATGTGCTGGGTCTGCCGACACCCTCTTTTTCGAGCGCTTTTACCAGGGACGCTTCGGTATATCGAGCCGGTGGTTTTGTGAAATGCTGCTCGGCCTTTATATCAACCGCCTCTAATTTTTGGCCTGTCTCCATTGTCGGCAACTGTTGCTCGTTTGAACCGGTCGGCCAGATCTTTGTAAAGCCGTCAAAGAGCAGTATTCGCCCTGTGCTTTTATACCAGCATTGACCCAGTGACGTCTGTGCTGTGATATTCAGATTTGTTACGTTATATTTGGCTGGTTCCATCTGGCAGGCTACGAAGCGGCGCCAGATAAGGTCATAGAGCTTGAACTGCTGGTCAGTAAGAAACGGCTTTATGTCTTTAGGGGTAAGGTCAACATCGGTCGGACGGATGGCCTCATGTGCCTGCTGGGCGGCCTTTTTGGAGGCATAAATCTTCGACTTTGCAGGAAGGTAATCCTGACCGAGATGCATATTGATATAATTTCGCACCTCTTTGATAGCCTCATCCGAAAGGTGCGTGCTGTCCGTTCTCATATACGTAATAAGGCCCAGAGAACCCATCGAGCCCAAGTCAATACCCTCGTATAACTGCTGGGCCATTGCCATGGTCTTTTTCGCGGTAAAGCCTAACCGATTTGCCGCTGCCTGCTGCATTGTCGAAGTTATAAAGGGAGCCGAAGGACGTGAAAGTGATTCCTTCTTTTCTATGTCTGCTATCTTAAATTCCGCCCCTTTGAGTGCCTCATATATCCGGACTGCCTGTTCCTGATTGGATGCCTCGAATTTTTCATCGTTAACCTTGTATAACTCGGCCTTAAAGGCATTATGCTCGATGAGCCATTTATTTTGTTTAGCGATTGTGGGGGGATTGTCGTCTTCAGATTTTGGCGTAACAAAATCGAGCCATTCCGGGCCATAGTTACTTTGCAGGTCGGTTGTAAACACTGCCGGTATAAGCCAGTATTCGACAGGCTCGAACTGGCGGATTTCTCTTTCTTTCTCGACGACCATTTTTACGGCCACGGACTGAACGCGACCGGCCGATAAACCACGCGTTACTTTTTTCCACAGCAACGGGCTTATCTTATAGCCGACGATTCTGTCAAGGATTCGCCGGGCCTGCTGGGCCATTACCTTGTCCATATCGAGCTTGCCCGGGTCAGCAAAGGCACGCTTTATCGTCGCCTGGGTTATGGCGTTGAAAATCACGCGAAAGGTTTTTTCTTCGGGTATGCCAAGAATTTCCGCAAGGTGCCAGGCGATTGCTTCGCCCTCACGGTCAAGGTCGGTGGCCAGAAACAGCTTGTCGCATTTCTTTGCCGCTGCTTTTAGCGATATTACAGTGCGTTTCTTGCCGGGCATTATCTCGTAAGTCGGCTCGAAATCATTTTCTATATCGACGTTGAGACCCTTTGAAGGCAGGTCCCGCACGTGTCCCATGGATGCCTTTACCTCGAAGTCAGGGCCAAGATACCTGTTTATGGTCTTTGCCTTTGCAGGTGATTCGACAATTACTAAAGATTTTTTAGAAGAGCTCGATTTTGCCATAAAAACTTCGTCGTTTGCTATTTACAATTACGATTTACTAATCACGAATCAGTTATCGGTGATTTTTACAATCATATTTAAAAAAGGACAAATATAGGTGCGCTGCGGAAATGTCAAGAGAAAACAGGTCAGGTCACTGAAAAGTGTGTGACCAGATTTTGTGGCAGGCCCTTGTCATTGCGAGCCCCGACTTGTCGAGGCGTGGCAATCTCAAAACTATTAATGCAAGAGATTGCTTCGGTCACTTCGCTCCCTCGCAATGACAATGGCAGATAAAATCCTCTCAGTAATACTGTTACGCGATGCCACAGAAATTAGTCACACACACTGAAAACACATAAGAGTACTAAATAAAACCAATCTCTTTGGGCTTTATCTAATCTTTTCGTCCGGTAGTTCTGTTTTTATTCCTAAATATAACGGCATTTCGTCCGGCAATGCCCCGGTCTGAGCCATCAGCCGATGAAGCTCAGCTTTTAGTTCCTTTATTTTATGAGCATATGTCGGGTCGTCGATTAAATTTCTGGTTTCGTGCGGGTCATTCTTCAGATTATACAATTCTGCTTTGTACAGGTCCGGTTTGTCATCACCGTTGGGATAATGCACATATTTCCACTCATCGGTTCGCACGCCGCGAACATTGGGTGTATATGGAAATTGCTTTTCATAGTTATACGAATAATACAACGACTTGCGCCAGTCGCCGGCACGGCCGGCCAGCAGCTTCTTCCACGAACTTCCGTGGATGTTCTCGAGCAGCTCGGCGCCGCAGATATCGAGGATGCTCGGTGCCAGGTCAACGTTCATAACCATTTTGTCTATGACGGTGCCCGGCCGAATAAGTTTTGGATATCTGACTAACAGCGGCACGCGGATACTCGGTTCGTGCATTGTTCGCTTGTCGGTCATTCCGTGCTCACCCAAAAAGAAGCCGTTATCACTGGTGAAAATGAGCACGGTATTGTCCAACTGGCCAAGCTGTTTGAGTGTCTGGTAAATCCTGCCGACGCTGTCATCTACCGACTTAATCGTGGCTGTATAGGCCCGGACAAACTCGGCGAATTTCAGCACACTTTCTGCGCTGGTGTCGGGGAAGTCTTTGCGAAATCCGAATATCGGGCCGTATATGCCGTGCCAGGTATTCAGTCGCTCCTTGATCCATCTGGGTTTGTCTTCGAGATTAAACGCCGTCCAGGGGTAACGTATCTCGACATCATCGTAAATGTTCTCGTATTTCTTTTCCGGCGTAAACGGCGTGTGTGGTGCCTTATGTCCCATTATTAAGAGAAATGGCCTGTTGTGTTCCTGCTTGAGCCAATCGACCGCCATATCGGTTACGCGATGGGTGTAGTAACCCTTTTTGACCGTTCGTGTTCCGTTAACGTTAAAGGTTGTGTCGTAGTATGTGCCCTGGCCTTTGTGAGTAATCCAATAATCGAAACCGGGGCGGCGCTCGTCGCTTTGTTCGCCCATGTGCCACTTGCCTATGTAGGCCGTTTCGTAGCCGCTTTGCTGTAGGCGGAGCGGATAGCTCGGAAGGTCGGCGGGATAATCGGTGAAGTTGTTCGTTACCTTATGGGCGTAGGCATAAAGCCCCGACAAAAACGACGCCCGGCTCGGTGAACAAAGTGATGTAGTAACGAACATATTGGCAAAGCGTGCACCTTCTCTGGCGATGCGGTCCATGTTCGGCGTTTTCAGGAAAGGATGCCCTTCGCAGCTCATGCAGTCCCATCGCTGGTCATCGGTCATTATGACCACCACATTGGGACGGCCGGTCTTGCCTGAAATGCGTTGCTTTTGCCGGCTGGGTCGGCTGCATCCCTGGCCCAGGGCAAGTGATGTGGCCGCCATAATAGAGTCTTTTAGGAAACTTCTGCGATTTATGTCGCTCATAATATACCCTCTTTATTGATTCTCGATAGCTGACGCTCGATTCCCGTCGAGCATCGAAGCAAGCCATCCCCAAGCTGCGCTTGAGGCTTTATAGGTGCCACCCTTCGCAGATTTTCTAATAGAAAGACCACGGGATTAAAAAGTTTCAATCCTCAAGCTTTGATTTCTTTGCCCCGCTCCATTAAGTGAATGTTTTCAGGGTAAGTTTTGCTTAATGGACCGTTAATTATTTTCTGTTATTTATCTGCTAGTAAATCATACTTGGTATCAAATGCGATGTTTACTAACGTCCAATCCGAAACCGGCTTATAGAAGTAAAATTCCCATATCACTGGAACTTGCTCACATTTTAGGACATAGACAAGTCTAACAACAGAATCGCCATATTTTTGTTGTTTTACAAAGTCGTAACCTAACAATTCGCCATACATATTAAGAATGGTCCAAGTATTCTCTTTCTGTAATTTTACCATTTGCTCCTTAGACGCTATTAGGGAATTTGAAAAAAGTTCATCGTAAGATTTATCCACTTCTTTCTCTATAATACCTGCCAGAAATATCTCCGCTCTTGTCTGGTAATCATCTTTTTCTGGAACAGCGGCACTACAAAGCACCAAACCCAAGAAAACAACCACCACAATTTTGATAGTTTTCATTTTCAGCCCCTTTCATAATTGGCTTTTGAAACTATTTGACTTTTGAATATCATCCTCTTTTATATTAATGCTTTCAAGAGAGGTTTTAATTTTCTGATTGCATTACCGCGGTGCGAGATTGCGTTTTTTTCTTCCGGTGTTAACTGAGCTACGGTCTTGTTTAAGTGCGGCACAAAAAAAATCGGGTCGTAACCGAAACCATTTTTTCCTATCTCTCTGTTGGTTATAAGACCTTCCAGCATCCCCTCAGTCTCGATTAAGATTTCTTCAGGGCTTGCCAGACACAGAGAGCAAACAAATCTTGCTGTCCTTTTTTCGTCAGGGACATCTTTCAGAAGTTCCAGGACTTTTGCAATGTTTCGATGGTCGATTAGAGTTCCATCATCGTTTATCGTTTTCTCGCCGGAGAATCGTGCGGATTTCACGCCCGGCTCACCGCCGAGTGCATCAACTACCAGGCCTGAGTCGTCGGCGATGGTCCAAAGGCCGGTGGCTTTAGCGTAACCAACAGCTTTTTTACGGGCGTTCTCAGCAAAAGTTGAGCCATCTTCTTTGATTTCAGCGATGTCACCGAGGTCCGACATACCGAGCCATTCTACGTCAAAATCGAGCATGGCTCTTAGCTCGGCAATCTTGCCGGGATTGGTAGTAGCAACGAGTATTTTCTTCTTATCAAACATAAAATATGGAAGAAAAACCACCCTAATTTTTGTTGAACACGGCTTTGTTAAATTCTTCTCTGTATATTTCCAGAAGATCTGGAGCGATCGCATCGTTTACAAATATTTCCCAATAATACTCATTGTCTATCCTCTCTTGTGTTACTAACGTGCTTAGAGCGCAGTCGTAGAGTATTATGTCTTTTGCCTCTTCGTTGTCATAACCATCAGCTAGGAGTCTTTTGAAAAGATAATCAAACGTGAATCTGTCGAAGACATCAGGATATTCCTTGATATAAGCTGGAGAATATTCGTCGTCCATTGTTCAATTAGCTCAAAAGTTTTTTTAGCAAGGCCCGCTGGAAGTGGAGGCGGTTTTCGGCCTGTTCGAACATAATCGAATTGGGCGATTCGACGACTTCATCGGTGATTTCAAGGCCGCGATAAGCCGGCAGGCAGTGCATAATCTTGACGTTGGGCGGAGCGGATTTGACTAATTCGGCGTTGACCTGAAAACCTGCAAAATCGGCCTGGCGTTTTTGCTTTTCATCCTCCTGGCCCATACTGACCCAGGTGTCGGTATAGATAATGTCGGCATCGAGAACAGCGGGGCCAGGGTCGTTCGTTTGCCGGACGCAGTCGGCTGATATTTGGTTTGCCTTTTCAATCGTTTCGGCATCGAGCTCGTAACCGGCAGGCGAGGCAATGACCATCTTCATACCAAACTTTGCACAGGCAAAGGCCAGCGACCGGGCCACGTTATTACCGTCGCCGATAAAGGCGATTTTTGTGCCTTCTATATCTTCGCGATGTTCGCCGATAGTCATCACGTCAGCCATCGCCTGGCAGGGATGTGAGAAGTCCGTCAGGGCGTTTATTACCGGCACCGTTGCAAATTCGGCCAGCTCGGTGATGGTTTTGTGCTCGAAGGTTCGTGCCATTATACCGCTAACATACCGGCTCAGGATCCTTGCTATATCTTTGATTGGCTCGCGCTTGCCGATACCGCCGATGTCTTCGGGCTTGACGTAGATTGCGCTGCCGCCGAGGTCCGCCATAGCGACCTGGAAGCTGATTCTTGTTCGCAGACTCGGCTTTTCGAAAAGCATGGCTAAAGTTTTTCCCTGAAGACAAAAATCGTTACCACCGACACTGTATAAACTTTTCAGCCGGTTGCTTATTCGCAGAAGCTCTTTTAGCAGGTCCTTCGGACAATCGATTATGGAAAGAAAATGTTTCATTATTTATCCTTACTTAAAACTAAGGTTCGGTTAGAACACTATCAAGAATCTCAACGGCCTGGTCTATCTGGCTTTTATTTGCAATCATCGGCGGCATAAACCGCAAAACCGTATTTTGGGTGCAGTTTATGCGCAGGCCGTTCTCCAGGCATTTATCGACTATTTCTTTGCCGGGGCTGGTTAATTGAATGCCAATCATCATGCCGACGCCGCGGACACTATCGATAATGCTATGTTTTTGCTTCAGCTGTTCGAGCTTATCCTTGAGATATTGCCCAAGCTGGGCGGCGTTTTCCAGAAGATTGTCTTCTTCTATTGCCTCGATAGTCGCAACCGCCGCTGCACAGACCAGGGCGTTGCCGCCGAACGTTGATGCGTGTTTACCGGGTACCAGTGAAGCGGCCACCTCAGGTTTAGCCATCATAGCTCCTATGGCCACGCCTCCGCCGAGGGCCTTGGCCATGGTCATAATGTCCGGCTCGATGTTGAAGTGCTGATATGCAAACCATTTGCCGGTCCTGCCTACTCCGGTGGTGACTTCATCAAAGATAAGCAGGGCTGCATTTTCATCACAGAGCCGGCGGATTGTCTGCAGATATTCTTTGTCGGCAATATTAATTCCACCTTCGCCCTGAATGGGCTCGACCATAACGGCCGCCACTTCATCACTGAAAGCCGACTCGAGCGCGGTAATATCGTTGAAGGGGACATAAGTGAAACCCGGCAGCAGCGGCAGCAAACCTTCGTGGTGCTTCGGCTGAGCGGTTGCCGTCAGGGTCGCAATAGTTCGCCCGTGGAAGCTGCCCTCGGCGGTAATGAATTTATATTTTTCCGGCGATGTGTGCAAACGTGCCAGCTTCAGCGCCGCTTCGTTGGCCTCGGCACCGCTGTTGCAAAAGAAACACTTACCGCCAAAAGCCCGTTCGCTTAACAACTGAGCTAATTTGCCTTGCGGCTCGGAGTAAAAAGTATTATCGATGTGCAGAAGCTCGCCTGCCTGCTTGCGTAACGCCTCAACGACCTTGGGATGACAATGCCCTATCGCGCTGACGGCCCAGCCGGGGAACATGTCCAGTATCTTATTGCCGTCGGCGTCATACAGGTAACAGCCCTGGCCTTTGACGATGACCCGCGGCAGCCGACCGTAATTAGCGATAACGTATTTGTCAAATAAATCAATAGTCTCCTGTGTAGTCATAATTCGTATCTCGTTTCTCGTGGTTGTCATTGCGAGCGAGGCGTAGCCGAGCGCGGCAATCTCAATCGTGATATCGGAGATTGCCACGGCCTTTCAGGCCTCGCAATGACATTCTGCAAAGTTTTTACAAAAAAATCTCAATTCCTAACTATTTCCGTTCCAATTCCTTTGTCGGTGTAGATTTCGAGCAGTAGCGAATGCTCGATTCGGCCGTCGATAATATGGGCCTTCCTGACACCTGCATCCAGTGCCGTCAGGCAGGCCTCAACCTTCGGGAACATTGCGTCGGTGATAATTCCGGCATCAATCATTTCCTTAATCTGCGTTTCATTTAAGCTCGATACCCAACTGTCTGGGTCCTCGATATTGGTTCGTATCCCGTGCGTGTCGCTGACGACGACAAGCTTTTCGGCTATGACCTGGGCGGCGACTTTGCCGGCGGCGCTGTCGGCGTTGACGTTTAATTTTCCGCCGGCCTTGTCTTTGGCAACCGAGGCGATGACCGGTATAGTCCCATCAGCGCAGAGCTTCTTGAGCAATTGAGCGTTTATATTCACAACTTGTCCGACCAGACCGAGGTCAACTTTTCGGCCGTCTTCGCCGGCCAGTCTCAGGGTTTCGGCGAACAATACACAACTGCTCAGCGAATGCAGTCCCATTGGCTCACATCCCAGCTCGGTGAGCGTCTCGCAGATGGGAGTATTGATTTTATGCACAAGAGTATGCTCTGCAATGGTCAGGGTCCGCTGGTCGGTATATCGCCGGCCCTGCACCCAGACCGGCTCGAGACCTGCATCGTTCATTGCCCTTGTAATGGCCTTTCCGCCGCCGTGGACGATGATTGGCCGCATCCCGACCGTAGCCATAAAGGCGATATCGGTCAGCAGCTTTTTTTGCAGAGCGGCATCGTCGAGAATACTTCCGCCGAGCTTGACGACCACAATTCGCCCGCGGAACTGACGGATATACTCCATCGCCTCAATCAATGCACCAGCTTTTGCGATAGCTTTTTTCACCTGCCTGATTCCTGAAGATAACACTTAAACGAAGGAAAGAGTTTATTGTTGCAGATGTGATTCGTCAAGTGATATTTGCATGTTATCGCCAAGAGCGATACGAAGCACACGACGCCCGTGCTTGCGAAAGCGGGTATGGCAATCTAAAATCAAGGTTGAGTTTTAAGCTATGGTTTCGCTGTTTTTATTCTCTTTTTGATTTTTGCCCAGGATTGCGTTATGAGAAAACTTTCTTCCATATTCCCAACCATTTCGACAAACCTATTCATTGGCACTGAAAAGCTGAGAATATCCTGGGGGATAAAAGGGCGTGCCGAAACGTCGAACATCCCCAGAACGCCTCTTGGATGGTCAGAATCCTTTTCCAGATAAGGATACTGAACTATGGAGCCGCAGCCGGCGGCAAACGGCGCAAATACGCCGTTCGGCTCGCATTCATCAAAGTTTGCAAGCGTAAACAGCCCCGACAGAACATCAGGACGGGCAAAGAAGATAACCACATCGGGTTCGTCTGGTTCTTCGAGCATATCCCATCTCTTGAAAACAATGAACTTAGCAGGCGCTTCTGACTTTGGGACTATTTCCATCATCTCTNNATCTCTTGAAAACAATGAGCTTAGCAGGTGCCTTGAACTTTGGGACGTTTTCCATCATCTTTTTGACCAGCTCAGGCGTTTTTTTGTAACGCTCACCCTCAAGCTTTCCGGGAATACCGCAGGAAAGAAAATATTCAAAGTTCTCCATAACCTCTGTAGAAAAACCCAGATACTTTTTCCCGCCGAAACACCCGATGGACTCAGCGTCGAAGTAAAGAGATTTTCCCGTTCTAACTTTGCATAAATCAGCAAAGATGCACCTGTGTCCCGAAGAGGGCTTCACAGCCTCGGCACCCCATACCTCGTTAGTGTAGTAGAAAGTGATAGGAAGCTCCGCCCCGTTAAAATATTTTTCCCAGAGACTTATAAATTTTTCCTTTATTTTCATATCCATCTCATATTTCCCTTCAGAAATTTATGTCCCTGCCTCAACTGCCATATCTCTTATTTGAAAACTTGTCATAGTTTCTTTAATTTTCTATAGCGACAATCTGGAACCAAGACCAAAATAGCGGAAATTATCTTTGTAAACGTCTTTAAAAATTTCAATAGCTTTTTCACCTGTGCAATGCGTAGGAGCAACGTATTTTACTTCTAATTCATCTTTCATAATTTTTGCTATATTGTGAATATAATTAGAGGAATAAGGCAGGTGATGAAAACCTCCGGCAACCAGTGAAACATTTTTTCCAAGATATTTCTTGGTTTCCTTGATAATCTCTTCGATTTTAGAATGGGAGCACCCGGAAATAAGGGCAATTTGTCCATCCTCGCCCTCCAGTACAAGGGAAAGTTCCGGCATTTCCCAAAACAACGGTTCATTCTCATAAGGCGGGTACTTCCAGAACATGCCTGCTAATGGCGAACTCGTAGCGACCAGAACAACGCCCGGCGCAATTTCGGTATGTTCCTGCACGAGCTCCGTGTTGGGATGGCGATACAGGAAGCCGCGTGGGTATTTTCTATCCGTCCCAGCATATAATTTATCTTTCCCACCAAGGCTCGCATCGTTTGGTAAAAACAGTTTAAAATCTGGATTGACCTTCAGAAGATAGTCAAATCCACCAATGTGATCGACATGATTATGGGAAAGGACAGCGATGTCAACCATCGCCAAATCGGCGCCAAGTACCTTTGCATTATGCTCTAAGACACCCGGGTATGTGCCTGCATCAAAAAGTATGGTCTTTCCGTTGTATCGAACAAAAGCAGAAAATCCCCAATTGGAAATGGCCTCACCGGCATCTTTGGCAACGTTGTCATAGAGATTCAGAACCTGGTTTTTGCTTGTAATTTTATCATCTAAGGCCCCAACTTCAAATTTTCCGC
>JABAOH010000136.1_pt15 | contig 34982 bp, 36 predicted proteins | sample 7062181 | NCBI WGS metagenome assembly JABAOH01 (sample SAMN14538630, study PRJNA623070) | marine sediment metagenome | biome: marine biome [ENVO:00000428]; feature: marine pelagic biome [ENVO:01000023]; material: deep marine sediment [ENVO:00002113]; isolation source: pool of 5 deep marine... | reverse complement strand
TCGAGCTCATCTTCCTCGGTCTTTGTCAGACGTTTGGGTTGAGAATTTCCGAGAGCGGGCACCAGATAGAGTTCAGGATTGGCGCCGATATCTGACACATAGACAATATTTTTGCTCTCCTTGTCCCAGTCAATGTCTCTTTCACGCCAGGGCGTGTTGGTGATGTTTCTTGCATACCCCCCTTCTTCAGAGAGAATAAAAATATCGCCCCGCACTACAGCGGCAATTTTTTTTCCGTCCGGCGAAAGCTTATACTCGCTGACGGACGCATTGTTCACGAAAAAGTACCGGTTCTCCTTGGTCTCGGCCGGCGCGTCAATCGAAACACGCCGAGAATCTCCTGTGCTGAGGTCAGTGATCCAGATCCCGAACTCTCGCTCGTAAACCGCCAAAGGGGCTTGGGACGCTACGGAGAGCCATTTGACATCTTCCTGGCGGAACGTCGTGATGGGTTTCAAACCAGAGCCATCCGGAACAATGCTCCAGATATTCTTGTTGTTGAATTGCCTGTCGCTGACAAAATAAACCTGCTCGCCGTCTGCGCTCCATTCCGGCCAGAAGCAATTGCTCTGATCGCCAAATACAAGCCGGGCCTTTGGGTCAGATAAACCTTTAGTCCAGATCTTCGATGTGTTGCTCCCGCGGTAACCCCGCCGCCACAAAAAGTTATTCTCCATTCCCAGAGAAAACAGGACTGTTTTTCCATCAGGGCTTATTCTGGCTTTATGCGGCCAGCTCCAGTAAGTGTCCAGGAGAGGCTGAGCATTGCCTCCGCTAATGCTGATTTTAAAAATGCTGGAGGATGACGAGCGGCTCGAGGAAAACACTATTGATTGGCCGTCCGGAGTGAAATCGGACGCCACGTCGTTTCCGCTGTGATACGTGAGCTGGAGGGGAATTCCTCCCTGTGCTTTGAGGATGTACACATCGTTATTCCCGCTGCGGTTCGAAGTGAAGGCCAGCCACTGGCCGTCCGGAGACCAGATCGGTTCCCGGTCATAAGCCACATGGTCAGTCAAGCGTGTGGCTTTCCCGCCCTGGGAGGAAACCACCCAGAGATCCCCCATGTAAGAAAAGGCAATCTGTTTTCCATCCGGGGAAACGGCCGGGTAACGCGCTCCGATGAGCTGCTTTTCTGCGGCGCTTGAATAACTAGCTATCAGAACAACGGCAAAAATCCCTAAAAACGCAGACAGACTGATTCGCTTCATGGCAAACTCCTTAATTGGAAATTAAACGAAGAGGTGAAAGATCAAACATGGGAAATGGTGTAATACCACAGAAAAAAAAAGGTGTCAATCGATGCTCTTAACGGAGTTCAGGCATTCATGCAAATCCACTCAAAGCAAATCATTCGAGACCTTAGTGCCGAAGTATGAATTCGTTATCATTGGGATAGGAATTCTCATTTTTTTATTTTTTTGGCCCTTACAAAATATCCCTCAACAATCGTATCCTGCATGTAATAATTCCATATGAGGTTCCAGAATTTACTTTTCTTTACCGGTGTAATCTGAACTTCGAATCCTTCGAGCATTTTTTGGAGGGCAAGGTCGCTGAACCTGTAATACTCCACTCCATGGCGTGGAAAACAGAATGGGACAGTGATATACAGCAGACCGCCGGGCTTGAGCACTCTTTTCACTTCTTCTAAAGCTTTCTGCGGATATTCGAGGTGTTCCAGCACATCGAACATCAGCACAGTATCAAAGTGGCTATCCGGAAAATCAGTTCCTTTTTGAATATCCGCAACCACGTCTGGATTACAGCCCGAATCCACATCCAACCTCACCGCATTTTCCGAATAAACTCTCCACCCACAGCCAATATCCAGAATTTTCCCCTCAGCTGCCAAGTGTTTCTTCAGGAGCTTATCTCTGTGTTTTCGCCAGTATGTCTTTCCCCGATGTCTCATCTTTATTTTGACCTCAACAATATTCTTTTATTCTGGATCTCGAAGACTCAAATCCGACCTGGCTCAGTAAGCGAATTTTGGAGTTATGTAAAACTTACAGTAGACAATATTCGGGATTTCTTCCATAGACTTGGCTTCCAAGCCTTTGGCGATCTTTTCGAATTCGAATTCAGGCACTTCCTCTTTCACATCGATATCCGCCACGAGTACGATCTCCTCTTGGGACGCTGCGACAACACGAAAGTCATGATAGTCTACGACTTCAGGAAAACTGGCCAGGACTTTTTTAAATTTGTCTTCAATCGCCATGACCTCCGATGTCTTTTCCATAAGAGGATCGGTATGGCACACCACTTCTCCACCGAATTTCTTCCGGAGCTTCCATTCACAGTGCTCCGCGATCTCATGCATTTCTGCCGGTCCGTATTTCTCGGGTATCTCCACATGCATCGTGATCATGTAGAGCGACCCGTAGTTGTGGACAGTGATCTCATGGACATCTTCAACACCATCGGTCGATTTGGCAGTGGCTCTGATCCTCTCCAGCATTTCCCGGTTCGGTGCCTGGCCTAAGAGAGGAACGATGGCTTCGCGCCCGTGTGTGAATCCCAGGTAAAGCAGCCATAACGAAACAAGAATCCCGATATACCCGTCGACCTCAGGATGATGAAAATAATGCCCCGCGACCAATCCCGCGATGACTGTGAGAGAGATCATGGCCTCGATGTTGTGATGGGCCGCGTTTGTGATAATGGCATGGGAGTCAACTCTTTTTCCCAGAAAACGTACAAAACGCGCCAACCACTGCTTGACAACGATCGTAGTGAAGAGAATCCACGGCAGAGCGGGCCAGTAATGAACTTCGTTAGGCTCGAGGGCTTGATGGACGGAAGTCTCCCCTATCCTAAGGCCAGAGATAAAAAGGAAGATGGCCATGATTAGCGGAGCGACATGTTCCATCCGCCCATGCCCGAACGGCGTTTTGGCCGTGGCAGGACGTGCGGTGAGCTTGAAACTGACCACGAGGATGATTGAATTCGCCAGGTGAGAAAGAAGATGAAAGGCATTGGCCACGACTGATATTGAATCGGCCATAATGCCGAGCACCATCTTCACTATGAAAAGAAGCAGGATGGCGACAATCGAGACCCATCCCGCCAGAAGGCCGTGCTGGACGCGCACGTTCTTGTTGTCCGTATTATCAAAATCTTTTATGAATGGGCGAGCAAGCCTTGTGTTCAGTTTTTCGAGCACATTCATCTCAAATCACCTTATCGCATTAAGAGCTCATTGCCGCGCCGCTAAGGCCTGACTGATCATTTTTCTGATATTGGATTCCTGATTCACTTATAAATTGCCGTTTATAAGACAGAAGTTATCAATTTACAAAAGAATCCGTTAAAACTGAAAATCTAATTTTTCCGCTTGATAATATTCGTCATGAAACAGTCATACTCCCTTCCCGGAAACGCAAGTTCGAACCTCTCTTCGACTGTATTTGCATCCCTGATCTTATAAACAATCTTGGCCTGCAGTCCCGGCGGTCCGTTTTCGATATTCTCCGATACAAAGGTCAGTGTTTTCCCGTCATCTGATACGTTCTCGAGAACATACTGGATAATAAATCCCTCAACATGGAACTGCCTGAACACGATCCGCTGTCTCGCTCCATCATAGCTGAAATATCCCACATCTTCATGCGTTTCCCCTTTTGGGTTTTTTTCCTGGGGTTCGAAGACAGCTTTGGTTTTCATACGAATGAACTTCCCGGCCAAAATGAAATCCCACTCCTTCCAGACTTTGGATATTCCGGATTTTCCGTCTCCCCGGCCTTCCCACTGGCCGAGAAGAAATGTCATCGGCTCCCAGACATCCTGTTTTTTCTTAACCTGGGCCATGAGTAAAACAGGCACCAGAACAAGAAGAAGAATTGTTTTTTTTCTCATAGACCGCTCCGCTTCCGAATCAGGATTTTACCCGGTACTTTTCAAACCAAGCCAAAAGATAAAGCTGTTGGAGAAGCCGGTGCGAGGGTCTCCGCCATCCATGGTATTCCTCGGGCATCCGCACCAGCAGCGTATTCTTTTTGAGCATCTTCAAGGCTCTGTAATACTCTTCGCTCTGTCCCATCGGAGTTCTCAGATCTGCCTCTCCAGTCATCACCATGGTCGGCGTGGTCACATTTCCCACATAGTGGAGTGGCGAGCGGAGGGCGTACTCCATCGGGTTTTCCCAGGGATATTTCTGGAACTGGCGGTACCAGCTCGATCCATCGGTCGTCCCCACGAAAGAATGCCAGTTGATCACAGGCCGCATCGAGACTGCGGCCCTGAAACGGTTGGTGTGTCCTACGATCCAGGCTGTCAGGACGCCGCCGCCGCTCCCGCCGCAGACAAACAGGTTTTTCTTGTCGATGAATCCCTTGGCTATTGCCGCGTCCACTCCGGCCATCAGGTCATCATAATCCTTCCCGGGATAGGAAAACTGGATCCCGTTAACAAAATCCTGGCCGTAACCCGTACTTCCTCTGGGATTCATGTACAGGACTGCGTAGCCGTTCGCTGCGAAATTCTGCCAGGCCCAGCTGAACCTCACTGAATACATGGCCCAGGGCCCACCGTGGATATACAGGATCATCGGGTACTTTTTTCCGGGTTTGAACTCAGCCGGTTTGATCAGCCATCCCTGCAAATCCAGCCCATCAGGAGACTTGAACCACATTTCTTCAACTTCACCCAGCTTGACATTCGCGAGGACATCCGCGTTGACATCCACAAGCTTCTTGATACTTCCCGGATTCTGCAGGTTGAACGTTGCCAGATAGCCAGGTTCATGAAACGTTGAGAGAGTCGTGGCCACCTGCCCGTTACCAGCCATCGAAAGCCCGGAAAGATAATGGACACCATTGGTGATTTTCTGAAATTTCCGGTTGAGCGAGATGAAGTAAACGTTCGATTCGCCCTTCTCCCGCATCAGGTAATAGAGTCCAGAGCTATCCGGAGCCCAGGTCACGCTCGACGGCGAGTTCGGAAGATTTACGGCGAGAACCCTTTTTCTGGATCCTGTGCTGTCCATAAGATACAGGTTGGACAAGTGTCTTGTGTAATTCTTGTCGTTATAACCTGTGTACGCGATCCACTTCCCATCCGGTGAAACGCGTGGACCGCTATCCGGTCCTTTCCGGTCTGTGAGCGCCTTGATCTCGAGTGTATCGAGGTCCACTGAATAGATCTCAGAATCACCGCGCAGGTACTCGGCATCGGGTTTGCGGATGGCGCTGAAAAATATTTTTTTCCCGCCCGCAGACCATTGGGGATCGCGGTGAGAATAATCCCCCGATGTGATCTTTCGCGGCGTGCCTCCAAGCTCGGCATCGATCACAAAGATGTGAGTGTATCCTTTGGGCTGGTATCCCCTGCCGTCCCGCCTCCAGGAGAGGCGGTCAACAATCACTGCCGGCGAAGCCCATTTCGCTCCCCGTGGTTTTTTGGGAAGCTTCACGGACAGCAATGGTTTTGTATCGCGCTCGAAGAGAGTGAACGCCAGATGCTTCCCGCCCGGAGACCATCTCAAGCTTCCCGGCGAACGCTCAAGATGTGTCAGCTGCGCCACTTCGCGTGTGTCCAGCCACATCACATGAATCTGGGTTGTTCCGTCTCTATCCGACAGGAAGGCGATCTGTGTCCCATTCGGAGACCAGACAGGCGAAGAATCTCTCCAGTTCCCATGTGTGAGCTCACGAACTCTTTCACCCTCAACATCCACGATCCACAGGTTACTCCTGCGGCGATCGTTCATCTTGTCTACCCAACCTCGGGTGAAAAGAATGTGTTTCCCATCCGGCGATAAGTTCGGGCTCCCGACTGACTCCATCTCCATATACGTCTCCTTTGTCAGAAGCCTGGTATTGTCCTGGACAGCGAAAGCTGTTCCTAAACTTAAACAGAAAAAAAACATGCCTAAAACGGCCATTCGCACTTTGACTGTCTTCATCGAAACCTCCTTTTGATAAAATTCAATCCCTAAGCAAAATCCTGCGAGTTGAATCTATTCCATGTGTGAATAATCCTGTTATGTTTCATGAGTCGAGCAGCCTGACACCACCCAATCATTACACTCGAAATTATCAATATTTCAGAAGGCTGGAGTTTGGAATCGAGCATGAGTCAACCCGGATTTTATCCGATTCAGAAAGCTAATTTATCTGGAAGGTCAACCGAAGTCAATATTTTTTTCTGGATATACGAGAGGATTGATTTTCAGCGGCTGACTCTATTGCGCCCTTTATTCTTGGCGCGGTAAAGAGCTTGATCTGCGGCCTTGACGACCTGGTGAGGCGTTGCGTTTTTCTCATTTCGCTCTGCCACTCCGATACTGACCGTCACTTTTTTTTTGCCTTTGGCCGTTTTGCCCTTTGGGCCACCTTTTGGCTTATCATCGCGGCGGTCAGAACCCCGCAGGAAAAAACCTGAATCTGCGATATCCTTTCTCAGATTTTCCAGATGCGAAAAGGCATCGTTCAGCGGCTTTCCGGGAAAGACTATGACAAACTCTTCGCCTCCATACCGGAAGGCTCTTCCCCCTCCGGTAGCATTTTCAAGTTTAGACGCGATCATGCGCAGGACTTGATCTCCGACATGATGGCCGAAGCTGTCGTTGAATCTCTTGAAACGGTCGATATCCACCATCGCCACCGTAAAGCGGCTCCCCAGCTTTGCGAGAGTCTCGCTCAGGGCTCTCCGTCCCGGAAGACCTGTCAACTCATCCCGGTAGGCCCGGCCGTATGTGGTCTCGATCACGGCAGTGATCAGCACGAGACCTCCCGTGGAAAAAAAGATAGTGGATGCCGGACCGATAGCTCCTGAATTCAAGCCTAAAAAGCAGGCCACCAGAAGCCAGAAAAAACCGCACTCAATAGCCCCTCTATCCTGAGCGTATCGAATCAATATAAGAAAAGTTGCGAACACGAAGGCAATGAGCGCTGGCTGGGCCATCGGGATTTTATCGAGTACTGGCCAGTTGAAAAAGACATGTTTCAGATAAACGGCAAAGCCCATATCCGGATATGTGCAGATCAAGGCGATTCCAAATATCTGCATGGGGATCAAGCTGAGCCGCATCAGGCCATCCAGACTCAAAATGCCGTGTTCCTTCATCATCGAAAACACAACAAGATTCAAGGGAAGCAAAAAGGAGATGGCATTGTAAACAGTCTGTCTCACTCCCTCATTGCCTGCTCCATCTGTAAAAAAGTGAAGCAGTGACCTGTCAACACTAATGAGAACCAGGATGACAAAAATGAGCTGGCTCCGGTTGAGCCGCCATCCGAAAAATAGCCCGCCAATCAATATGATCCAGGGAAAAACACGGGCCAACCCGGGCACAGCTTCCACTATCGGCGCCCGCGTCAGAAGGAAAGCCACAAGAATGATGAGTCCGCCGGGCACAAAAAACGAAAATACTGCCCGAGAAATCGTACTGGTTGTCCTGATGAATAAATCTCGGCCCTCTTTGATCTTGAGTTTTTCTGTTTTATTGCTCATGTCAGGTTTTCATTCGAGCAAATGAAATTTCTCCTCTGGTTGCGAGAAATTATGCCACAGGAAAAACATGATGTCAAAAACATTAGGATTCCGCTATGAGCATCATCCATCAAGGTGAGGCCGTATCGAGTTTCAAGATAGAGAGTTTAATCCCAAATATCAATAGAAAAATTTATTCTCGCCAAACTTCTCGATGAGCCTGTCGACTTCTTTGAGGAGCAGTTCTCTGCGGACAAGGACAGCAGCGATTTCTTTATCCGTCAAATATTCTCCAACAGCATTCCTGATCATTTCAAAGTCAATGCTCTTCAGCTTCTCGACTAGAGCCCGGGGAAGTTGCTTGATGGGCTCATCTTTTCCCTTTCCTCTATGCTTGAACTTTTTGTGGGTCCGGAAAGAGCGGGAGTGGTCGATGATGATGACACGCCAGTCCTCTGTTATGAAAATATCCCCCTCATTCCGGTCTGCGTTGGCGATCAAGTTATCCCAGAATCTCCACAAGTAGGTGGCTCGGTTAAATGAATAGACATAGCGAGGCGGACATTTTATTTTCTTTTCCTGTTTCTCTCTGACCTTCATCATGTAGTCGGTATCCAGAGAGATGGCGCCTCGACTTCCCTGAAACCTTTTTTCAACATAAGGAGGAATCATGTTCAATCCCAAGAGTTTATCCAGCCTGTAAGCCGCAATTTCCCATCTCCATCTGTCCATAAACCCTTTATGACGTCCATCCACATTTTTCCACCACCCGTATTTCACGATCCCGTCTTTCTCCAGCTTGAGCCTCCAGGGCTCGGTGACCGCCAACCGCGGATTCAGGGGCTGGTTCCATTCCGTGATCTCCGCTTCCTCAAGAAACCTCTCCCATTTTCCTCTCTCGGCTAATTCCTCGATTGTGAACTGAGCGAATAATGGCGTATGCATCCCCAGAAATAATGAAAAGAAAAACATACAAGTGAGCGCTTTTTTCATTATTTCCCTCCTCATTTCTTAGGTTCAAACTCGAGTTATCTCAGTCATTTGGCTTATGCAGTTTCTGTATATATTCAAGAGATCAAAATGTCAAATGTCGAACCAATAAGCAAACAAACCTGCTTCACCTTGAATATTCGGGTGAGCAACAGGAATGGGGATTCGAACACGGCTTCCTCATCCGGATTCGCATGTTTCAGTTTTTTATCTGGATGACTTTGCCCACGCCCATCCGGATGAAATTCTCTCCGTAGGCCTGTTTGAATAATTCAATGGCCCGGTCTCCTGTGCAGTGAGTTGCTCCGACTTTTTGAACTCCGAGGTCTTTGAACTGGCCGATGATCGCATTCACCTCAGCATCCGATTTATTTACAAGATGGAAACCTCCGAAGACAAGATGCACATCCTTTCTGACCACTTCCTTCGCTCTCTTGACCATGCCCACGATTCCCGGATGAGCACATCCGGTAATGACAACCAGCCCTTTATTTGTATCAAGTATTACAGCCAGCTCATTGGCCGGCCCAAACATTTCTCCTGTGAGGTGAACACTATCACAAATCTCCACAGGCTCACTCACAGAAACCACATTCGCTCCTGAATCTTTTACTCTCTTTTTAAAAGCCGCAGGAAACGAGTTCGGGACATAAACCGAAACCTTGTTATTTGTCTTTAAAAACGCCGCCAATCCTCCCGTGTGATCATCATGCACATGGGAAAGAGCGACAAGCTCGACATCTGCTGTGTTGACCTTGAGCGATTCGATGTTGTGGAACAGGATATTATTCTTTGTCCCGGTGTCGAACAGGATGGTCTTCTCTGTCCCCTCGATGATGCACGAAAACCCCCAATCGGTTTTCAGCCCTTCTTTAAACGGATAATTGTCATACAGAATGGTGATGGTGATTATATTTCCTTCAGGTGGATCCGCAGTGCCCAGCAGAGTCAGGCTCGCAACAAAAACAATAACAAAAAATATTGCCGGTATATTATTCATGATTCCCTCCATCATGAAAATAAGGTGCACTCCTATTTTTGTACCTTCCCTATGAAATTGCAAGGTTATGCGCTGCGCCAGGTCTTATCTCGTCGCGGTATAAAACGCTTGAATTCCCTTTCCAAAAAAAATAAGATGGTTTTACCCATCGATGCTCTCAAACCGAAAATTTTATTATTCACACAGGCCTCAATGACTCATCCCATTTTTAAGGAGGGTAAGAATCATGTCTCAAAAAATCACTTTGAATGTTTTTTCTTTCTTTCTGTGTGTCCTGCTCATTGGTTTCACGATGAGCTGCGCGAAGAGAGGAACCGCGGACTTTGTTCTGACAAACGGAAAGATCGTCACTGTCGACAAGAATAAGCCTGAGGCTCAGGCCCTGGCGGCCAGGGATGGTATCATCATTGATGTCGGAACCAATGAAGAGATTGAACGCCACATATGCGATACGACCGAAGTGATAGACCTTGAAGGGAAGCTGGCGATTCCCGGATTCATCGATGGACACGGCCATTTCACCAGCCTGGGACGATCCAAAATGCGCTTGAACTTGATGCATGTGAAAAACTGGGATGAAATCGTAGATATGGTGAACAAAGCGGTCCAAAAAGCGAAACCGGGCGAATGGATCCAAGGAAGAGGCTGGCACCAGGAGAAATGGGACAAAACACCCCAGCCCAATGTGGACGGTCTCCCGTTTCACAATTCGCTGAGCAAGGTTTCGCCGGAAAATCCGGTTTTACTCTCGCATGCCAGCGGTCACGCTTCATTGGCGAACGCCAAAGCGATGGAGCTGGCTGGAATCACGAAGGACACCCCAAACCCTCCTGGCGGAGAAATTGTCAGAGACTCGGAAGGAAATCCCATAGGAGTGTTCCGGGAAACAGCCCAACGTCTTCTGCGTCGAGCATCGAGTCATTACGAGGAAACCCGAAGCCCTGAGGAAATCGAGGTAGATGAGATTCGGGTGATCGAATTAGCCATGAAAGAATGTCTGGTCAACGGCGTGACGAGTTTTCATGACGCGGGATCTTCGTTCGAAACCATCCATCTGTTCAAGAAAATGGCCGAGCAAGGGAAACTCCAGATGCGGCTCTGGATCATGATCAGGGATACCAATGAACTCCTCGAAGAAAAGCTCCCGGACTACAAGATCATCGGGATGGCGGATAACCACCTCACCATCCGAGCCATCAAGCGCTCATTCGACGGTGCCTTAGGCCCTCACGGGGCCTGGCTGCTCGAGCCTTATGAAGACCTCCCCACCAGCGTCGGGCTGAACACCACTCCCGTCGAAGTGATGAAAGAGACTGCCCGGCTGGCCATAGAAAACGGCTTCCAACTCTGTGTACATGCGATCGGTGACAGGGCGAACAGAGAAACTCTGGATATCTTTGAGGAAGCGTTCCAAGCTCACCCAAAGAAAAAAAACCTGCGCTGGCGCATTGAACACTCCCAGCACCTTCACCCGGACGATATCCCACGGTTTGGACAAATGAGAGTAATCGCATCGATGCAGGGAATCCATTGTACGTCTGACGGACCCTGGGTGATCAAGCGACTGGGTGAAAAGCGCGCAATGGAAGGCGCTTACATGTGGCATGACCTGATGAAAACCGGTGCGGTCATCTGCAACGGGACTGACGTTCCGGTGGAGGATATAGACCCGATCGCCTGTTTTTATGCCACGGTAACCCGGAAAACTAAGGACGGGACGGTGTTTTTCCCAGAACAGAAGATGACGCGAGAAGAGGCGCTGCAGTCATACACTTTGAACTGCGCTTACGCCGCTTTCCAGGAGGACATACTGGGCTCACTGACGCGCGGAAAACTGGCAGACATCACGGTCCTGTCAAAAGATATTATGACTGTCCCGGATGATGAGATCTTGAGTGCTGAAGTTGTCTACACGATCGTCGGCGGAAAGGTGATGTACAAGAAATAAATCCTTTTTCTACCTCAACTTCAGATCAAGGCTTCCGATGCCTGAATCCACCTCAATATCGATGGTCACTTTTGTGTTTCCGTAGGCATCGTTTGTGTAAACTCCACCTCTCTTTTTAAAACCTCTCGCATGGACAGAGCCGATCCCGTGATCGACTCTTGCCCGGATGCCAATATACTCAGGCAAAAATATCGTCGCGCTCCCTATGCCGCAATCTACGACAACATCCAGGTCGCGTTTGAGCTCTCCTGCAAGGTCAACAGTCAGCTCTCCGATTCCCATATCAATCTCGAGAGATTTCAAAGTCAATCCTCTCAAGTCCAGATCGCCATCCCCGACTCCACAGTCTACAAAAAGACCGAGGGGGACATCGCTGTTCAAGCTCACGTCCCACATATTCCGTTTCCGGCCCACATGCATACGTCTGGATTTTCCCTGCTTCACCGTGAGAACTCCACGGCTACCGGTCACCCTGTATTCCACTTCAGGCTTCCAGTACTCGATGTTGTACCTGAAGTGACCTTCCATGAGCGCATCCGCACCCCCCTGAATCCTCAGCTCTCCGACACTCATGTCAAGCTTCACATCCGCAAACTCGGCTCTTCCCAGCTCGACGGTTTCCGTATCATCGACGAGTTCGCCTGCCACCTCGCATCCGACAAATCCGGCGGCCAGCAGTATGACCAATGTGATTGTTCGCATATCTTTCAACTTCATCGTTAATGACCTCCTCAATCCTGTATTACGGAATTGGACACTCAGAGGTTCATTTTTGGGGTCAGGCTTTGATAATTTTGATAAAATAATTTACCAGGCGATGCCGTAGTCTTCGCCGTAGTTGCTGGCGCCTCCCCAGAACGTGCCGTGCTTCCAGTCGAAGAAAACAGCGTTCATCGGGCCTGAGGTGTACTTGCGGACTCTTATATCATACCCCATGTTGGACAGGAGATCCCTCACCTTCGTGGGGACTCTTTCGTTGAGAGTGAGCCTCCCCGGAGCCGCCACGTGTTCCCCGAACGAGCTCTGCATCTGGTAGCTTACGATGTTCGCGGCTTCGCAGGCTTCCTGGACATTCATCCCGAACTCGACCATGCAGAGGAAGAACTGAAGGCAGTTCTGGTCCTGGGTGTCCCCTCCCTGAATCGAAAAGGAGAGGAAAGGCTTTCCATCCTTCATGGCAATGCTCGGTGTCAGAGTTGCCCGGGGTCTCTTCCCAGGTTCGACCACGTTGAACGGATTTTTGGCCTCATCCATGACAAAACTCTGCATGCGCTGACTCATCCCCACACCGGTTTTTCCGGCAATACAGGCCGGGATCCAGCCGCCGCTCGGAGTCACGGACACGACCCAGCCTTCCTTATCTACAGACTGGATGGAGGTCGTCCCTGTGTTGAAATTCTGCTCGAACGCTTCCAGCTCCGCTTTGCTCATCTTATCCGGTTCCTTTTTTCCGACGTTCGACCACTCTTTCAACAGGTGAAGATAGGGATTCTCCTTCCCCTCAAACGGATAAGGATCACCCGGCTTGACATCTGCGTCATTCAAGTTCCAGTCAATTTGTTTAAGCCGTTCCTTCGCGTATTCTTTGGACAACAATCCTTTTATCGGTTCTTCCGGCGGAAAATAAGGATCGCCATAATAAAAATCCCGGTCAGCATAAGCCAGGTTCATCACCTGGTACAGAGTATGGATATAGTTCACGCTGTTGTACCCCATTTTCTTCAAGTCCAGGTTCTCCAGCATGTTCAGCATCTGCAGGAGAACAGGCCCCTGCACCCATGTCGTCAGCTTGTAGACCTCGATCCCCTTGTAAGTGGTCATGACTGGCTCTTCAAGATATACCTGCCATTTATCCAGGTCCTCCATCGTGATCAAACCGCCCTGTTCCTGACAGCTGCGGACATATTCCTCGGCGATATCTCCTCGGTAGAACCGGTTATAAGCTGCGTAGATCGCCTCTTTTCGGCTCTTTCCTTCAGCCAGCGCTTTTTCTTCTGCTTCCACCAGCATTTTTAGAGTTTCCATTAAATCTTGCTGGCGGAATACTTCTCCCGGATGGGGCGCTTCGTGCTCTTCGCCGAGATGGGGCAGCAATATTTTCTTCGAATAAGGCCACTGTTTGATCCTGTCCTTGGACCTCTCGACTCTTCTCGTGAATTCTGTTTCTGCAGGATACCCCTCAGCCATCTGCATGGATGGTTCGAGAACATCCTTGAGGCTCATCGTCCCGAACTCGGCCAGCATGGTCATCAAACCTCCTGGAGTTCCTGGAGTCACAGCAGCCAGAGGTCCGTAAGCCGGTGGGTACTCGAGCCCCTTCTCTTTGAAAAATTCAGGAGTTGCGCCGGCCGGAGCGGCGCCGAGTGCATTGATGCCGATCACTTTTTTTGTATGGGGGTTGTAGATCAGTGCTTGAGTCTCTCCTCCCCAGCCGAGAACGTCCCACATCGTGCAAGTAGCGCCGAGCATGGCGCACGCGGCATCCACTGCGTTCCCGCCTCTCTGGAAGATCATGGCTCCTGCGGTCGCAGCCAGAGGCTTCCCGGTGATGGCCACCCAGTGCTTCCCGTGAAGTACCGGTTTCTCGGTGCGACCCGGACTCAGGCTATTCGACCCTATAATGAAAACGAGAAGTATCAGCCCAATTTTTATCTGGCCTTGTATCCTTTTTTTCGCAATCCTCATTCTATTCTCCCTTTGGCCCAGCGATGCTGAACGGCCACGGCTTTTTGATTCCCAAAAACATCAACGTCGAACCCATCAGCGCGAGGTTCTTCGAGAAATTCACCATCTCCGCCATCTTCTGCTCTGCTCCGACAGCCCAGAAATTGTGCATCATGAATGTCACAGGAATAAAAAACGCAACTATCGCCGCAACACCAATATCCGTAAATTTTCCAATAAGAAGCGTTACAGCTCCGACGAGCAGAAATATTCCCGAAACCGCGACTCCGACTCCTGCGAGCGGGACTCCCTTGTAATTTGCGTAATCCGTCATATCAGAAAACTTGATGAAGTGGTTCACGCCGTTGTAGAGATAGAAAAGACCCACGATGATTCTCCCGATTAAAAATGCGACTTTCATCGTTTTCACCTCCCTCTTTAATTGAATCTAATACATTTGAACTGTATGTAAACGTCTCTCGATTAATCTCGAAGATGTCCAGCTTAAACCAGATTAACTGCAATGCTATACAAAACTTTATGTATCATTTTTTCTAAACTGTGATACCGGCTGAATCCTCTCCCTTTCTATTGGTTTTACTCTTTATCCTTTTGCCGGGCTTCGGCCTCGGCTTTTTTGATATCCAGAAGCAGCTCGCCTCCTCTTGCAACGTTCTCCGGTAAATTCTCTTTGATGACCACGCGAATCTTGTGCTTCGCCAGTCCGTACGCCTCCACCGCGACCTCAGTCAGTCCCTTCACCAACTTCCTTTTAACGTCCAGGTCCTTGATCGGAGGTCCTTCAATCGTGATATTCGGCATCCTCAAATCCCTCTATTTATCCTCGATGTAATATTTTTCCATCAACTGACGCCACTTTTTCATCAATTCTTCGTTCAGGTCGAGAGGTGGGGCGACATCCTCAGGCAGGAACGGTTTGTAGGGATGCTTTTTGGCCTGCGCTTCGAACTCTTCCCTGATTTTGTCTAATTCTTTGGGCTTTGTCAAAAGATCGATCGCTGAGGCAGCCATAGCTTTGGCTCCGGCGTTGAGTCCTTTCCAGGCTGTTGTGCCGTAGTTTGTGGCGACCGAGGACCAGTGGTGACTGATGGCGCCTGGAACTTGTCCGGGAAACCAGATGGAGGCTAAAGGAGCCACCATGCTGACATCTCCAACATCAGAGGAGCCCCCTCCCACGAACACGCGGCTCGGCCCTCGGAGCCCGCTCACCTTTTTCGGCATCCCTCTTTCCGGCCGGCCGAGTTCCTTCTGGAGAGCCTTTGCAAATTCATGCTCTTCTTCGGTCCATTCGGGCATCCCGATAAGCTCGATGTTCTTAAAAAACAGCTCCGCCAGAGCTTTATTCGCATACCGCTGGTGAATCGCAGTGATCACTCGGATGCTCAACTCCGTTCCTGTGGCCAGTGCTCCGGCTTTCGCACAGTTCACGACTTTCTCATACATGCCCAAGAGTCTCTCATCCGAATTCCGGACATAATACCAAACACTCGCCTTATCCGGCACCACGTTGGGAGCCTCTCCCCCATCCAGGATGACGTAATGCATCCGGTAAGAAAAAAGGAGGTGTTCTCGCAAAAAGTTTGTGGCCACGTTCATGATCTCGACCGCATCCAGGGCGCTTTTCGCTCCCCAGGGAGAGGCGCCGTGTGAAGTACGGCCCGTGAAAGTGAATATGGTGGAAAAAAGCGCATTTCCTCCCCGACCATAACCCGTCCCGAATCCGCTGCTGCTGTGATTGTCGATCACCACATCCACATCATCGAACAGGCCGGCTCTGATCATGTGCGGCCGGCTGATGACAGTCTCCTCAGCCGGAGAGCCAAAAAATTTGATCGTTCCTTTGATGCCGTATTTGTCCATCGCCTGCTTGACAGCGATGGCCGCTGAAATACCTGCCGTGCCCATCGTGTTGTGTCCGCATCCGTGCCCGGGCGCGCCGGGGACAACAGGATCCTGTTTGGGAACTCCTCCTTTCTGAGAAATCATCGGGAGCGCATCGTATTCGCCCAATATCCCGACCACAGGCTTTCCCGAGCCATAAGTGCCGACAAAGCAGGTGGGCATTCCCGCCAGGCCGCGCTCGACTGTGAATCCCGCCTCTTCGAGCGTATCCACCAGAAGCTTCGCCGATTTATACTCTTGAAGCCCGAGTTCCGCGTATGACCAGATAGAATCCGAAATCCTGCCGAACTTCTCGACTATCTCTGGCTGGCTCAACCACTTCAGGACTAATTTCTTCTCTTTCCCAACTTTCTCAGCTGCATTCGCCTGGAAAGAGAGGCCGATTATCAATGCTGTGACAACGATCCCGAGTAAAAAATTCCGACTCCAACCTTTGACTTTCATGTGACCTCCTCTGTGAATCATATTTTTAAATTTCTTTCCAATTTTTATTAGTCAATCTAAATTGTCATTGCGAGCTTGCGTGGCAATCTCATCCGCGTGTCATTGCGAGCTTGCGTGGCAATCTCATAATTTAAATTAATGCCTTAATAAAGTAAAATGTCATAACTCCCGATGCGATCAATTTTAAAATAATCCCGAACATCACACCGACAAACACGCCCCAACCCGCCCTCAAGGCCGCAGAGCTCTGTTTCCCGATGAGAAGCTCCCCAATAAAGGCCCCGATGAACGCGCCGATAATCATCCCCAAAGGCGGAGCATAGATTATCCCGACGATCATCCCGATCACAGCTCCCCAGAAACCGAATTTCGACGCCCCGTATTTCCTGGCTCCGGCAGCCGGGACGATGTAATCCAACGCTGTCACGATGATGGTTAGAGCGGCCATCCCGATCAAAAAGGCTGGGGAGAACGGCTCCCAGCGCTTGGCGATAGAGAGCAGTATCAAAGCGAGGAAACTGAACGGAGGACCGGCCAGGCCCGGCACGATACAGCCGATGATTCCGATGATCAAGCAAATAACGCCTAAAATGATCAGAACAATCATATCGATGACATTATTTTATAGTGCAGCAGCGAAATTAAGTCAAAAGGAAAAAAATGAACTTAGAATTGCTCAGGGAATATCTGGAAGAAATCCAATGATAACAGGCCATCTCGGATGATTGGATTTATGTAGGCCTGTTCAGAGTTATAATAACCTTCTATAGAATACTCAGAATATGTTACCAGGAATTCACACTCAGCGTTTATCAACAGGCACAAGTCGCTTGAGTTCTTCAAACCAATTCAAAACAATAATCATATCCGCCGATTCCATTTCAGACGGCTTTATCATCACGAACCACTTATTATCAGGGTGGATATCATAATTAGTATGCTGATATCTTTTGATGTACACATCTTCAAAAAGTACCTTTCGAGTCCCCAATTCGAACATCGGCCCTGTCGTTACAGGAACAGATACAATTTTATTATCTCCACTCCTGTAGAACATCTCGCGTCCGTCCCTTGACCACAGAGGCTCTTGACCACCACCTGTTGACGCCTGCCACCTACCACCACCAAAATCAGGAAAGGTTCTCACATAAACCTCAAGAATTCCTGATTCATTCGATGCATAAGCAATCCAGCGACCATCAGGAGAGATCATGGGCGTCACTTCCCTGAATGAAGCGTTGAGGAAAGGCTGGGGCTTGCGCTCACCTTCAAGAGGCAGAACGTAGATGTCCATTCCGGTAGAAGGATGAGTCTCCCTGTAAGCCAACAGTTTCCCATCCGGCGAAAGAGAAGTCTCATACTGGGGATATTCGGCCGCAAACAGTGGCTCGGCATCACTGCTTCCATCCGCTTTTTTCCAGAAGAAGTCAGGCTCTCCTGTTCTGTTTGAGGAAAATACGATTCGTTCTCCATCAGGCGTCCATGTGGGATACAGATCGTACTTTCCAAATGTCAGCCGGGTCAACGGACCCTTTTCCAACTTATAAATCCAGATATCACGGGATGATCCCTCCAGAATATCAAATGCCAGTCTTTTTCCATCGGGTGAGAATCTGGGTGAACGAAAATTGCGTTGTTCCTTTCCCAAAGGTTGCTCGTTCCCTCTACGATCGACCAAGACAATCGTATAATCTAAAGCGGCTCCTTTTATGTAAAGCAAAGATCCATTGCGCGAAAGCGTAAAATTCAAGGGGCCACCCGCTGTGATGTGAATGCCATCCAGGAGCGAAATGACAGAACCTTTCACTTCGAGACTAGTCAGATTAAATGGAGCGGCAAGAAGTGAGCCATCTGAACCCCCATACACCAAGTGTCCTGAGTGCGCATAACGAGGAAAAGTGCCCATTTCTATAAGCCGCTTCGCCTTGCCTGTTTTAAGGTCAAAGACACCAATACTGGCCACGTCGAGACTCCCTTTCCAGATTGTAAACAGAACTGCCTTATCACCAGGTAGAATGTCCGGCCAGCGGTGGCTGGTCACGCCTTGTTCTGCATCAGGTATCGTGATACTTTGGGGGACACCTCCAGCTGATGAGACCTGGAAGAGTCCAGAAGAAAATGTTCCGAATATAATCATCCCATTCTGACCCCAACTTCCCCCCATGGGATTTGAAGTATCCGATATGGTTAGTGGCGGTCCTCCCAGGAGTGAGACCTTCTTTAATTTACCTTCAGAGAAGAATCCTACCCACTGGCTGTCAGGTGAGAAGAATGGACAATACGCACCTTCAGTCCCTGGAATGGGACTTGCATCCAGCTGATCCATTTTTCTTACTAATAGCTGTCTACCTGATCCACCCTGCCCGACATAGACAAAGCATCTCCCATCAGGTGAAAGTGCCATATCTGGGCCCGTTGAATCTATAAACTGTTGATCAGAAGGAATTTCCAATGGGAATCGTGATACATTACTCCTAGTAGAGGAAATGGGGCGCCTCCACTGCCATATGGCAAAAACAGTGATGACTGCCATCAGGACTGTGAGGCTCCAGGGAATGAGCCGACGACGTGTAGCAGGTTGTGGCTCTTCTGTTTCTACAACACTTTCAATCGTCGGGGCTGAAGGTTTGGACTGAATCTCCTCGATCTCTATCCGCGCGTCCGCGATGTCGTGAAGCCTCTTGTTCGGGTCTTTCTGGAGGCAGCGGCGCAGCAGATCCCGGATCCTCACAGGAAGCTCTTTAGGTAAAGCCTTCCAGTCCGGCTCCTGCTTGAGTATCCCGGCCACCATATCCGATGTCGTCTCGCCTATGAACAACTGTTGACCTGTGAGAAGTTCATAGAACACACACCCGAATGACCAGATGTCGGTCCGCTTATCCAGGGCTTTGCCCCGCGCCTGCTCAGGACTCATGTAGGCGGCCGTCCCCATTATAACTCCGGAACGGCTGCTCCCCACAGTCAGGGTTGGGGATTTGTAGGGATCCATACCCGCAGCGTCGCCCACTTCAGCCACTTCGAACGCCTTCGCCAGCCCGAAATCCAGGACTTTGACTTTTCCCTCGGGAGTGACCTTGATGTTGGAGGGCTTCAGATCCCGATGGATGATCCCTTTTTCGTGGGCGGATTCCAGAGCACCGGCGATCTGCCGGCACATCTCCAGCGCTTCCTTGACCTTAATCGGGCCGGAAGTGAGTTTCCCGGCCAGGGTTTCTCCTTCGACCAGCTCGAGTGTCAGAAAGTTTAAGCCCTCGGATTCCTCCAGACCGTAGATCGTGGCGATATTCGGATGGTTCAGGGAGGCGAGGAGTTTGGCTTCGCGCTCGAACCGGGCCAGACGCTCCCTGTCTTCCGCGAATTCCTCAGGGAGAGCCTTGAGGGCAACCTCACGGCCGAGCTTCGTGTCCTGGGCTTTGTAGACGACACCCATGCCCCCTTCACCAAGTTTTTCTAGGATTTTATAATTGGAGATGGTTTTTCCGATCATTGGATTCCATCCTTTTTCAAAAGGTCAGATGTGCAATTGGCTAAATAATACATTGAAAACTGCATAAATTTGCTTCCTTCCGCCTATTTCTCGGCGAAAGAATATCAATTCAAACACATAAAGTCAATGAGATAAGATTCTGGAAAGAAGGAAAAAAGGATGAAGGGAAGGAAAGAAAAAAAGATAAAAAGAAAGAAAGAAAGAAAAAAAATGAGAGAGGACTTTACTTATTTTACCTCAGGTCGGAATCACCTGATATAGAGTTTACCTTCTTTAATCTGGAACGTGACTATTCCCACTTTGTCCTCTGCAGTGATCGTTAACACATAGATCTTGAAATCTTCCAGAGGAACTCTGACCACATCATAAATGTAGCTCTGTATTGGTACGCGCGTATAATCTTCGAAAAGGCGAATCCTCATTCCCCCCTCACCTCTGCGGAAGGTTGTCAAAATCAACTCATTGGTCATCAGGTCCACCTCCGCTTTACCGACAAGGGAAACATACAGGACACTCTCGATATTATGGGGCATGGTTTCCGGCGAGGCTCTTGGAAGATCAGGAGGCCTTTGTTTCGGCAATGTTTTCATTGATGTTCTGGCACAACCTGAGATTAAAAAAACCAGGAAGATTGCTAAAACAGAGAAGTTTCTCTTCATTTCTGTCTCCTTTCTGCTCATTCAAGACCAGCCTTTAGCTCCTCTTTTTCGCCGCAAGAATAACAATTCAAAGGCGAAGAGTCAAACACGAAGGCTTTAAAAAATTTCATACTATTGAACAGGATGGATAATATGTCTAAAATAGTGAAGACGTACAGCTTCTGGAAGATAAATTGAAGAGAGACAGATGACAGTCAGCGCGCTCGGTGATTACAGGATCATCAAAGAACTCGGAAGAGGCGGAATGGGTGTCGTCTACCTGGCCGAGCACCAGAGGCTTCTGAAAAAATATGCTCTCAAAATTCTCCCCCAGGCTTTTTCTGAGGACCCTCGGCTGGTGGAGCGTTTCCACACCGAAGCCCGTGTGATGGCCGACCTCAACCATCCGAACATCGTTAAAGTCGTCAACATGAGCTGTGAGGAAACAACATACTATCTTGTGATGGAATACGTGGAATCCGAGACAGGCGCACCCAAAAACCTCCACCAACTCATGAGAGAGCACGGCGGAAAAATCCCTGAGAACATTGCCGAACGCATTGTGCTCGATATCCTGAGCGCTCTCGAGACCGCCCACGAGAGAGGGATCATCCACCGAGATATCAAGCCGGCCAACATACTCCTGGATAAAGACGGCACAGCCAAGGTTGCGGATTTCGGCCTGGTGAAAATTCTTGGAGGAGACGACCGGACAGCAACAAAAAGAGTGACCTTGACCGCAGAGGGCATCGTCCTCGGAACCTATGATTTCATGAGTCCCGAGCAAAAGGCAGGGAAACCGGTCGACCTGCGCACAGACATCTATGCCGTTGGTGTAATCATCTACTCTATTCTGACAGGAAGAAAACCGGAAGGCCGTTTCAGCCACGCCTCTGATATCGTTCCAGGGCTTTCCACCAAATGGGATGCCATCGTCGACAAGTGCCTGCAGACTCTCCCCGAAGATCGTTTTCAAAGTGCTTCGGAGGTCATCCAGGCCTTAAAGGCGAAAAAAGCCCCTAAACGTGTTAAGGCCAAAAAAGCACCCAAAGAAAAAAAAGCTCCCAGAGGATTTTTCGGAGAACTGCTCAAATACGGCACGATCATCATTGTCGTCGTAATCGTGGTCAGCGCAATCATGTCCTACTTGATGTTCAAAGATAAGGATTTTCGCGAGATGCTCAAGTCCACGCTAGAAACTGCGCTCAAAGAAAAGGATTCCGGAAAGGATGCGGCTCAAACTCAAGAGGCCACACAAAAAAAGGGAACTTCTCCAAGAAAATCCCCGCGGGAAAAACCCGAAAGACAGATCATTATAAAATCAACTCAGACAGAATCAGAAAAGGAATCTCAGACTCGAGCTCCCATAATCGCTCCATCCATTCCGGGCTTAGAGATCATAGGCGGTCCGGAATTCGCAAATGCCCTGAAAGAAGTGGCGGCTATCTTAGAGAATGAAGAATTCACGATAGAAAGTTTAAAGCAATCCGAATATTACAAAAGCGCAAGTCCTGAGGAAAAAATGATACTGGATCTCCTTTTAGGATTCACCAGCGAATCCACCCAGGATTATTCCAGAAGGCCGGCGGAAGGGTTGAGAGATTTCACTCAATTCATGAAAGAGGCCAGAGAAGACATCCCGGGTGAAGGCCCGCTGAGAGAGAGCTGGGACAATGCCATGAAAAAATTAGAGGAGGGAAGGAAATACAGAGAGCAGGGAGACATGGAAAATGCCCAGGAAAGCTTCGCAGAAGCTCAGAGGGAAATGAGAAGGATCTCCATGCTCCAGGTCGCCAAGCAACAGGCCGATAAAGCCAAACAGGGGATGGAAAAATCGATGGCCGCCTTAGAGGAATCACAGCCGGGAATCCATGACAATCTTCTCTTCCAGACTGCAGATAAAACGGGAGAAGACGCTGACGATGCCTACGAGAAAGGTGACTACCAGAGCGCCACAATACTTTACTCGCTTGCGGGGAAAATCCTGGGTCGAACCACGCAAGACCAGGAACCTGCAGAATGCGTTGAAATCCTCCAGAAACTGGTTGAGTTTTCTAAAGCCGGAGCCGATAAAGTAAACGCTTCCACACAAGAAAAATATTTATATTCGATGGCCGCCCAGAAAGAACGGGAGTCGCGTTCTGAATTACAGAACAAAAACTATACAGATGCGGCAGATGCCTTAGTCGAATCCGCCTATTTGTATGAAAGAGCCAAGGAAAGAATTTCAAGAAGCAGAGCCTCTCAAAGAAGTGAAACAAGCATTCCTTAAAGTTCCACCCTTTTTGTTTCGAATATGCTCGATAAGATCGCGAAAAAAAAGACCGAGTAGGGATTATCTCCGTTTATCGGATGTTATTGATAGCATTCTTGGCTGTATCGTGCTTATTTTTCAGGATGTTACTGACCATCGTAAACTGCCTGTTCTCGTGCGAAATCTTGTTTTGCAACATGAGATACTGCAGGTTAAATGACTTATGCATCTCTTGGCAACCCTCTAATCTCTGAGTGCGATTCTCAAACTCTCTTGAAGCTGCGGACTTCATGCCGCTTCTCAGGGCTTTATCCAGCTCTTTTGTCAATTTCAAGAGTTCCAGGTATTTCTTGTCCAGCTTGCCATAAAGCATATCCAACTGCCTTACATAACCAGAAAGTCGGCGGTGAATCTCGACAAAATCTTTTGACGCTTGAAGCACTTCATCGAGGGCTTTCACACCTTCCGGGCTTACTTTAGAAACAGTCGCCACCCTCTTCTGGGTGCGTGTCTGGTTGACCGGAGCAGACCATCCCAGCAGAGTTAGTGCCAGCAAAAATATCAATGCGTATCTCATGTCCCCCTCCCACATAACATATTGGAATAATTTGTGATGAATTTAATATGACTCGATCGGGAGAATAAAATCACTCGCGAAAAAGAACTCTTCAAAATTTCACAAAATAGTAATCATCGGGCTTCACGAATAACTTCGCCAGCTTTTTCACTTTTTTCCCATCCAACTTAGTCTGGACATATTCCACATTAACTCCCTCAGATTCAATCAACTTGATATATTTGATCTCGTCCAGAGCCAGCTTCATGTTTTCCAGGAATTCTTTGGTCGGAATATCTTTGACGTAGATGTCAATCTCGCTGTAGGCTTTTCTTATCCCCTGTCTGTACTCTGAGGGCAGCTTTGCGACGGGTTCGATCCTGGACTCAAACTCCACTCGGATCCTGACTTCCGCTCCGATGAATTCATTCTTTGAATCGTAGAATTCTGCATCCTCATAGCTCGTCACTTCAATGATCTCTCCAAACGGAATCTGCTCGATCAGTTTGGCAGGTCTCCATTTATCCAGGTTAAATTTATTGACGAAGATTCCTAAAACCACTAAAGCCACCGCAAATATGATTATGAAAATGAACTTAAAGAACTTTTTCATGAAAGGTTTCATCACTGTTCTCCCTTGAAAAAATTAAATCCTTATACCCGGGATTTTTTCTCACTCTATCAGAAAACCCGTTCTTTTTCAATCTTCATCAACTCGACATGACCCAAGAAAAAAAGCTTTCCTTAAGTTTCATGGGTCATAAATTTCTGACAAAATCGAAGCCTCCAGAATCCGCTTTTTCTTTAAAGAGCCCTTTATTCCTCTTTCTTCATGCCGAAGCGAATCATGGCCTGCATCTGGTCATCAGGCAGAGAAGGAGCATCGGGATGTTGCTCTTTCATGTGATTCTTGCCTTCCTCCATGAACGCATTAACCGCAGCATCATCATTCTCTGCGTCAATCGTCATAGACTGATTGCACAGAGGACACTTCATTGAATACTTCATTCGAAACACCCCGTTTCTTCAAATTTTTTCAAGCTGTCCCTATATTAATGATTTCAATTTTCCAAATCAAGAGAAAAGAAATGGTGGGATTTTCCTCCTCTGTCCATTCTGGAATACATGATAGGGATTGCCAATCAAAAATTACAGATGCCGCTCCATATAAATCCTCAGCAGAAAAAGTGCAGGAATTACACGGGGAAATGGCAACTTTTCTGACTTAAAATACGTATATAGATATGAAAAGTGAAATTAAGGAGAATGAAATGAAAACAAAGATCAAAGATAAATTCATTATTATAATTATAGCCGCTCTGCTGACTTTTATAGGATTCAACCTCCTCGTTTCCCCCAAGGCTGTGGATCTGATCGAACTGGATAACCCGAATTACGAGATCACGTACGAGTCCTCGCCAGCCTACATCACATAGCCACTGATTTCTCATCTCCATCCAGAGAGGGAAATTTCCCTCCCTCTGTTCACCTGACTTGGAAGGATCAATCGAAGACACTCACTTTTTTTTCTTTTTCTTCTCAGTAATCAGAGCTTCTATAACTACGTTGTTTATGGCGGCGCGGGCCATATTCTTAAAACTGTCCTGGTCAAACAAGGCTTCAGCCTTTTCATAACAATTGACCGCGTCTTTATTCTTCCCGAGCTTCTCGTATTCATGCCCGAGCTCATACGAGACCATGCCATTATTGGTTTTCTCGAACAATTTTTTGAGGCTTGAAATCACTTCTTTTTCGGTCGAATGATGACGGCATTCGCTGATCAGGTGCACTATGTTTTTTTGAGATGTCTTCCCCACGAGATGCCTTCCCTCTTTACTTTAGGCTATGCGCTCGGTGAGTTTTTTATGCTGTTTGAGATAAGAAATAAGGAATCGCCTTTTTTCCCTTCTCTCATCATTAGTCAATACCACAGGAAAATAGAGATGTCAAAAAAGTGGGGATCAGGCTGCATTTTCTTCGGGAACTGTCCCATTCAGTCCTTATGATGGAGAAAGAGAGGGATTGTCCCTCTTCCGAGAAAAAAAAGGATTTGTCCCCTTTTTTTAATCTAACTTGTATATGTAGATGTTATGAGATGGAAGAAAGGTTTCGATCCGGTCGAGCTTAAAGATGGATTTTTTCACCGTTTCCAGGATCTCATCTTTGGTCATCAGATGGCCCCTGCCGCGTCCCGTTTTATCCGGATCACTTTCAACGATCACGAGAGTTGCGCCTGGTTTAAGATAGGGCTTAACATTATTCAACCATTCCACTTTTTTTTCGAAATCGTGAAAGGCAGAGATCATGAAAATCATGTCCAGGGCGCCTTTCGGAAAAAGGGGATCCTCCACTTCACCAAGGATAGTCGTGATGTTGGTGATGCCCTCCCTCTCACAGCGATCTTCAATGACTTTGAGGACTCTTTCGACAATATCATTGGCATATACTCTTCCAGTTTCGCCCACCCTGCGCGCAAGCTTAAAGGTAAAATACCCTTCGCCAGCACCTGCCTCGCCGATGATCATCCCAGGCTTCACCCCGATGGCATCCATCAATTTTTCCGGCTGCACCCGGGCGTCACGGCGGCTCTGTGCGAGGAACACTCCTGAAGCCACGACAAGAATACAGAGTGCAATCAACGAATAGGACTGAAGTCTTTTCATCTGTTCCCTCTATTTAAAAGATTTGAGAATTTCCATCTCTCTATTCATTACGTCCCGCCTGCCAAAAAGGTTGATAAAAATCAGGTGAGATCTGACTCACCCTGCTGTCTGAAAAATATCACACTCAAATCTAAGATTTCGATAATTCATACGACCCCTCCTTTAGGGGTTTCGTGATTGTCTCTCATCACGGCAAGCGACCTCTCTTCAGCTGAATAAATCCCACATAAGAAAGGGCAATCCCTCATGAGGTTGGCAGATGAATATTTTATTTATGATTCTGAGAAAAGCAAGAAGAAAAGCCATATAAAGAAGGAGAAAATTAGAGGTTGAGAAGCCGTCACCGACTTCTTTCAAAGATGGCGGGAGCTGATCTTTGCCTGTGCTTCTCTCAATTCTTTGAGCTCTTTTTCATATGATTTGATTCTCTTTTTAGCTTGTATAGAAGAATTGAGGAAAGCCGCACTTACGCCAAAAGTGAGGAGCGCACCGAAAACAAAATTCCTTTTTCTCGAGAATTTTGACTGTTTGGTTTGAATAGACTGGGGATCTCGTTCTAGCTCCACCTGCTCCTCAAAAGTGAAAAATTCATACACAAAATATCCACCGATTGCCGCGAACACCCCTGTGTTTATTTTTAACCAGACTCTTTTCGTCTTTGTTCTCTTTATCATATGTTCCAGTTCCTCAATCCTTGGATTTACCGGTATCTGCTGCAGGCTTGTCTCGTTTTTAAGAATCTCCGTCCCTAACACGTGGCCATCTCTATCGCTGATCCTCACCGGATAATTCTTCTTCAGGGAAAACTGTTCATTCGTCGGGCTGATCGAAAAATTCTCTGATAAAGAAGACTTTGGATGTTTGAGCGGCTCCTCCGCGGAAACCGAAATGAATGATATGAGTAGAGTAAAAACCACCAAAAAGGAGAAAACTGATATTTTGTTCATAAATCCCCTCATCATGATAATTTCTGCTCTTGAAATTATTCTTTTTCATCCTGTTTGTCAATTGAAAACTTGACTCCATTTCGATTCCTCCATATTTTTGCGCTTTCATCTTTTTTCTTCATCTTTAAAATTATTATTTGTATAATGAAAATTCGTCATCTGTATAATGAGTAAAAAAGGAGGTTAAAAAAATGAAACGCTCTATTGTACTTTTCGTTTCGATTCTTCTCCTGTTCTCCTTCAGCTTCTCGCAGGAATTCAAGCTCGACGTCAAAGAACACGTTCTCTCCAACGGACTGAAACTCCTGCTGGTCGTCAAACCCGAAGTTCCGCGTGTTGTCTGCCACATCTACTTTAAAGCCGGCTCTGTTAACGAGCGGCCTGGCATCACGGGAATCGCTCATCTCCACGAGCACATGATGTTCAAAGGCACAAAAATGATGGGCGTGACCGACTACGAGAACGATGCGGAAATCGACAGGAAGATCGATGCCCTGATGGAAAAAATCTACAGAGAAAAATACTGGAAGAGGGACGGCGATCCAGAAAAAATCGCGGCGTGGCAGAAGGAAGTGAATGAGCTTATAAAAGCTGAAAAACAGTATGTGATCAAGGACGAACTCTGGGAACTGTACATGAAGAACGGAGGAACATTCCTGAACGCTTCGACTTCTTACGAAATAACCGGATACTATGTGACTCTGCCCTCTAACAAAGTCGAGCTCCAGATGCTTCTCGAGTCAGACAGGATGCAGAATGCCTACTTCCGTGAATTCTACTCGGAAAAAGACGTGGTGATGGAAGAGAGAAGGCTGAGTGAAAACAGGCCCGGCTACCTGTTCAATGAGCAGGTGAGAGCCGCTTTCTACACGGCTTCTCCCTATCACTGGGGAGTGATCGGGTGGATGGATGACTTGAAGCGGATAACCAAGCAGGACATCATCGAATTCAATAAAAAATACTACACTCCCAACAACGCTGTGGCTGTCTATGTTGGAGATTTCGAACCGGACAACATCATCCAGATGGCTGAAAAATATTTTGGCCGGATACCGAAGGGTCCGGATATTGAGCCGATCAGAACTTACGAACCTCCCCAGTACAGCGAGAAAAGACTCTACGGGGAAGGTCCGGCCGCATCCAGAGTCACGATCATGTTCCACATCCCTCCAGACGGGCATCCGGACATTCCGGCCTTATCCCTGCTGGGCGGGATCCTCTCAGGAGAGACGGGAAGACTTTACAAGAGCCTTGTCAAGGAAAAGGATATGGCTACCCGTGTGAGCGGCCGTGCCGGTCCCAGATGGTACGCTGGAGAATTCACCTTTTCTGGCAGCCCCAAGACGCAAAAGAATGTGACTCCCGAAGATCTGGAAAAAGAGATCTGGGCTGAGATCGAGAAGGTCAAAAAGGACGTCGTGACACCCAAAGAGCTCCAGAAAATTAAAAACGGCAATGAAGCTTCGTTCCTCAGAAGCATGCAGAGAATAGAATTCATTGCCATGAGAATAGGGCGGTCAGACTTGAACAGAGGCTGGCGCTCTCTCGTGACAAACCTGGAAGAAATGAAAAAAGTGACTGTGGAAGATATCCAGAGAGTCGCTAAAAAATATTTTGTTAAAGACAACTCAACCACAGCCATCTACACGAGAAAAATGAGAAAGCCGGCACAAGGAGGGAGAAGAAGATGAAAAAAGTAAGCACTTTCGTTTTCATCATCGCTTTTGTGATTGTTTCCATCGGCTTCGGACAGGTCCAGAAGCCAGACGACCTCAAATTTCCTCCTTTAAAATATGACCCTCCTCATCCGAAAGACTTTAGAGTGAAACTCTCCAAAGGAATGATCGGATACATTCAGGAAAACCACTCCCTGCCCCTGGTTGAGGTCAGAGCCTACATCAAATACGGAAACATCTACGATCCGGAACAACAGCTGGGCATTGGAGATGTTCTGAGCGGAACATTGATCAAAGGAGGGACACGCACGAAGGAAGGCGGCGATATCGAGGAAAGAATCGACTTTCTCGGAGGATCTCTCAGCTTCTATGTGAGTGAAAGGACCTCTTCCCTCTCTCTGTTCGTTCTGAAAAAAGATCTGGACGAGGGTTTGTCCCTTTTCTTTGACGTGCTGATGAACCCCGAATTCAGGGAAGAAAGCCTCAGAATCACCAAAGGGAGATTGATCGAGAGCCTCAAACAGGCCAATGATTCTCCGCGCCGTGTCCTCTCCAGAGAGTTCAATAAACTCATCTACGGTGATCATCCACTCACTTTCCAGCCGACAAAGGCCACCATAGAGGGAGTCAGCCGCGAGGACCTCAAATCCCTGCATTCCAAGTACTTCTTCCCCGCGAATATCATGATCACGGCTGCGGGAGATTTCAATACAAAATCAATGATGAGCAAGATCAACACAGCCATAAAAAGCTGGAAGAACAAAAAAGTCTCTTTTCCCGAATTTTCTCAAGATTTTCCTAAAGTTGAACCCGGAGTGTACTTCATCCAGAAGAAAATCAATCAGGGCTACATTCAGCTCGGACATCTGGGATTAGAAGACACCCATCCGGATTACTATGCCGTGCAGGTCATGAACTTCATCCTGGGCGGAGGAAGTTTCACTTCCCGGATTGTCACAAAGGTCAGGTCTGACGAAGGGCTGGCATACAGCACGGGCAGCCGATTCGGATACAGATGGGGATTCCCCGGAACAGTCTACGGCTTCGTCCAGACAAAATCAGCCACTGCGGGTTACGCCATCTCATTGATCCTGAAGGAGTTCGAGAGAATCCGTAACGAGATTGTCTCAGACGAAGAGATGGAAACCGCGATCAACTACTACATCGAGAGCTTTCCCAATTCCTTCACCAATCCGATGAGCACCATGAGCACCTTTGCCATGCTCGAGATGCGGAGCCGACCGATGGATTACTACCAGACATACAGAGACAAGATTAAGGCGGTCACCAAAGAGCAGGTCTTGGAAGTCGCCCAAAAATACATCCATCCGGATAAGATGGCCATCATGATCGTCGGAGACTGGGAGCCGTGCAACACAGGCGGAGATAAGTTCGCCGGCCCTTTGGATAAGTTCGGGAAGGTGAACAGGCTGACTCTGAAGGATCCGTTGACGGGAGAAGAGATCAAGCAGCAGCAGAACTGAGTGTCATCGCGTTATATTCTCATTTTGAGCAGAACAAGGCTATCTCACATTCCTGTCATTGCGAGTGAAGCGCGGCAATCCCATTAAGAAAATATTCAATTAAACGCTAGTAGTGGATAAATGCGATTCGAATTTGAATCTTTAGAGAGGAATCAGGGATCCAATACTACTTCCCTTCCTTTTTCTTTTTGGCAACGATCTCTTCGATAACGAGATTATTGAGGGCGGCCTGGGCCATATTCTTGAAATTCGGGTCTTCGAACATATCTTCAGCCATATCATAGAGCTGGAAAGCCTTCACATTGTTCCCTGATTTTTCATACTCGCGGCCGAGTTCGAATGCGACCATAGCGTCATTCGTCTCCTCCAGCAATTCTTTCAAGCAGGAAATGACTTTATCCGGAATAACGAGGTGCTGGCACTCTTTGATTCTGCTTTCAAGGTCTTTTTTTGCGGGCTTGGCCATTATTCTACGCACACGGCTCTATTCAGAACCATTTTACCATTTTTTCCTTTCACTCTTATCAGACAATAATGTCCTGGGATTGACATTTTCTGTGCCCTTCAGGAATAGCTAATAACACAAGAAAATTCTGATGTCAAAAATTAAAATGCGGGAATCAAAATCCTGCTTTTGAAATGCGGCGGTAAGAATTCTATGGAGTCGGAGACATTATGTTTTGCAGGATGATGCTCAACACAAAACCGAAAATTATCACACTGGCTAAAAGCCAGGCTGACAAGCAGAATTCATTTCTCCATCTTGAACAGAGAGTCTTCCAGGCCTGAGTTGAACGTGACCTTATCCAGGACAATCTTTGTGAAGACCTCTCCGTTGTAATACGTGATGATGGAGTGCGCCATTGTCATCCCCCCGACTGTCTTGAAATCAGACATAACCTGCTCCACCTGGATCTCGATTCCATTTGGACCGGTTCGTGTCGATTTCGACCTTCCTGTGAGATAGGTCTCAGCATCCACATATCTGAGCATTCTGTACCCATCCGTATAGGACTGTTCGAGAACATGATAGTCCCAGCCTTCGATTTTTTCTTTGCCTTTATAAGTGAAAGTGATTCCGTATGCTTCCGGATCCATTATCGCCACAATTGGCAAGGACTGTCTCTTCATAGATGCAGCATCCATCTCAGACATTTCTTCGGTACTTCCGGATTGAGGATTAGTCCACCAGGCTGTTTGACCATCGTAGGCCTGAATAATGATCCTTCCCATGGCCTCCAGATCTACACGCCTTTTGTTTGGTTCTTTCTTGTACATGGTCAACGTCCCGGAGATTCCCTGTTGGACCATTTCCACAGCACCGGTCATCGTCATATCCTTGATGCTTTCAAAAACCTTGGGTCCTCCTTGAGCATCGATCATCTTCTTCAGGATTCTCTTTATCGACTGACCGAAGACAGGATGAGTTATCAGAGTTAAGAGGAAAATGCCTAGTAATGGCAGGGAATAAATTCGTTTCATAAGTCTTTCCTCCGGATAGATCTGACTATATCATTTTATTTATGAGATCCAATGAAAAAATGTAATATTAAAATCTTTAATAATAGTGGGTTAATCTTTTTCTATGAGATTGCCGCGCTTCACTCGCAATGACACCTTTGGTCTCCTTTCGATAGGAGATTGCCACGCAAGCTCGCCATGACGCCTTTTTATTACTTTTCTATCGTGAAGGAAGACCTCTGAGAATGCCAAGCCATTCTCTACAAAAGAAACGATAGAAAAAAACAGAAATCCGGGATCTTAATCTTTTTTAAACAGAGAATCGTCCAATCCTGTGTTGAATTTCACCTCTTCGATAACAATTTTCTGTATTTCCTCACCCTCTGCATAAGAAACAATGTTATGAGCCATTAACAGCCCGTTCTCTTTTCGATAATCCGACTGGAACTGCTCCATTTCGATTTCATTGCCCATTGGTCCTGCGGTTTTAATTATCGACTTGAATATGAGATAGGTCTTTGCATCAATATAGATCGTGGTTTCAAACCCATCCGAATAAAGCTCGTGCAGGACAAAGTACTCTTTGTCCTCTATGCTTTCCTTCCCTTTATAAGTTAAAGTAATGCCGAATTTTTCAGGATCAAGAATCGAAACGACCGGCATGGCCTCTCTCTTCGCCTCGACAAGCTGTTCCTCGCTCATGTCTTCGACTCCTCCAGTTTGAGGATTGGTCCACCATCCGGTCTCTCCATCATAAGCTGAAGCAAAGACCATCCCCATAACCTGGACGTCCACACGTCTTTTGTTGGGTTCCAATTTGTAGACTGAAATCGTTCCACTCAATCCCTGCATGGGCATCTCGATAGTCCCGCTCAGAGTCATATCTTTGATGCTCTCGATCGCCTTTTTGCCTCCCTGGACCTCGATCATTTTTGCCAAAATCTCTTTTGCTGTCTGAGCGGTTCCGGGTTGAGCCAGCAAAGTGACAAGAAAGACTGCTGCGACTGTAAATGATATGATTCTTTTCATGATTTTGTCCTCCTTTTTTCGTGAATCAAGCTCATGTACGAAATCTCCATCGAAGAGTTCATTTCTTTATACGAGCCTTCATTCCATTATATTCTAATCTATCTTAAAAATCTTATTGAAAATGGTTACAGATTCAGGAAAGAGCTCATCAAAGGTGATGTATTTCCATTCTGCATACTGGACCTGCCATCTCTCATCCCTCTTGATCAATCGGAGGGTCAGACGGTAATTCTCTGTCGAATACTTCACCAGCTTTCGGAATACCTTGGCCGCGCCCGAGGAGAGAGCAACATCGGATACAATCGAAGCTTCGGGCAGACGGATCTCCTCCACCTGAGCACTCAGCACATGAATCACGATTCCCTTATACTGCTTGAAATATCCGTCGATCATCTGCCTGGATTTCTGTTTATCCCGGCCCTCAAAATCAGAATAATCATAGGCCAGATTCATCATTATGCTATCGAGGTCTTTTTTTTCAGCGTATCTGGAGATCTCCTCCATGAACTCCAGGATGAGGTCTTCTTCGGTTTTTGGGATGCATGAAGTGAAAAGAGCAAGAGAAAGGATGGAGATGATAACCCATCCGACCCGAACCATATCGCTCCTTTTTATTGGTTATATTTCAATGATAAAGGAGAAACTTGAGCAAAGGCATTTTCAATTTGTCCTCATGAGACCTTACTTTAGTTCTATTTCTCTCTTATTCTTTCGATCTCGAATACCACCGGATTATACGCATCCGGACAGGCATGCGTTTTCTTATCCGGATTCTCTCTCAGCCAAGGGAATCGAGCTTCAAACATCATGGCAAACACAGCCGGGAGCATGCTGTAAAGAGCGTGGATGCATATTTTCCCGTCCACTTCTGATTCTGTGAATTTGACTTTATCACCAACATCGTGAAATCCACATGTCCCCTTTTTGCTTATCACCTTGGCTGTGACTGCGACGACTTTTTTGGCCATTTCTTCCTCCTCCTGATTAAGAAGCGATTCTTTCGATGACGTGGCACCATTATCTGCATATAAAGATTTCATCCAGCACGGAAGAGATATCCCTCCAACAAACGTGTAGGACATCGTTTTGCAGAATTCCCTGCGGTTGATTGCGCAGGATTTTTTTTCGGAATTTTTTGGCTGGCTCAACTTTCTCCGCTCTTCTGAAAGTTTCTTCTCAGTTTTCAGCTCCCCGTCAGAGGCTTTGTAGCACAGAAATATCCCGAAGTCAAAAGAACAAGTGCCTGATGTCGAAAGATCTTGGACTAATTTTCTAACAATCCATAAGGCTAAAACCTCAGGAATTCCATTTTCTTTTCCTTCTGAAAGCAACCAAATGGCTTCAAAATACGTAGAATATATATAAAGGCAGGAATAAGATCCCAGAAAGAAGGACAGCTATGAGCTTAAGAACAATACTGGAAAAGATTGTTGAAGACGGAAACTCGGTTCTCTTGTGTGACAGCAGTAAAGATTGGGAGGCGAGCGACCTTCTGGCAAACCTGTCAGAATCGATGCTTAGAAGACAAGCCTACCTCCAACCCGGGCTGTACATCGCAGAAATCAATGACTCCGGATTCCTCGGCCAGGTGCTCTTCAAGATCAAAAGAAAGACTTAAAAAAGGGACAGGATGCTTTTTCTTAAAGAAGGAAGACAGTCTTTCTTTTCCTCAATAAGAGGACTTCAAGAGAAAATCTCCGAAGAAGTAGCAGCCTGTCCCCTTTTTTATTTTTCGTTTTGTTCGCTTTCGGACAGCCCCTATTATAAAAGCGAACAGTCTCTATTGATAGTCCACACCTAATTTCTCAGATTTCCCTGGACTCAATAGGATGGCATAATAATTGCATACATAGTAGTGTTAGATATCTTAGAGTGCGAGGTATACAATGGTCTCTAAAGCATTGATCGCGGCTTCAACAAAGCCGATTATCCTGTCCATCCTTCTCAGCGGAGAGAACTATGGGTACCAAATCATCCAGAGAGTTAAGGAGATTTCTGGAGGAACTCTCGAATGGTCTGACGGAATGCTCTACCCTGTCCTCCACCGGCTCGAGAAGGATGGATTCATTTCATCTCAGTGGATAAGATCTGAAGAAGGTCGTTATCGCAAATACTACAGCTTGACAGATCTGGGAAGAGAAGAATTGGAAGCGGAAAAGAGACAGTGGCTGAGCGTCCACTCTGCTCTCGCGAAGCTATGGAAGCCTTTAGCCGCATCAGACTAAATAAGAAAGATGTCATTGTGAGGAACAAAGTGACGTGGCATTCTCATAAAAAGAGTCATAATTATTTTATATTTCCTATGAGATTGCCACGCTTCGCTCGCAATGACAAGGAGAAACATTGACTGGCCGATTTTATGACAGAAGAATTGTGCCTGT
>JABAOH010001775.1_pt1 | contig 34992 bp, 37 predicted proteins | sample 7062181 | NCBI WGS metagenome assembly JABAOH01 (sample SAMN14538630, study PRJNA623070) | marine sediment metagenome | biome: marine biome [ENVO:00000428]; feature: marine pelagic biome [ENVO:01000023]; material: deep marine sediment [ENVO:00002113]; isolation source: pool of 5 deep marine... | reverse complement strand
TTTTGTCAATCAGCCCGAGTGCCAAAAATTTCTTCTGCCATTTGGACAGTATCTTCGGCTGTTTCTTCTTTTTTTACCACCTCTTCCCTTTGTCCTAAGATACAGCGTAATTTAAGAGGCTTGTTAACGACTTCACTGGCAACTTCCTCCACCACGGACCGACATTTATCCGTTTCCAATCTCTCTTTATGAAATTCATAAAAAACTTCAAGAATCAAAACGCCATTCTGAACCCTGTTTGGCCGGGTTGCTCTTAACAAAGCCTCAACCGAATGATTTAGAGGCCGGACTCCCGCTAAAACATCCTGCCAGCGCTTTTTAACCTCATTGAATAACTCACCATCTTGACGGCTTGTCTTTCCTGAAACAACCTGGGGAGTTTTTTCTACCTTTTTCTCCTCTTTTTCTTCAGGTTCTCTAACCCTCTCCTGTCCCAACCATTCCACCACCGCCAATTCCAAAGGCAATTGAGGAATAGGGTTGGTTTTTAAATCTTTGGCTGCTTGGGAGAAAAGGCGAATTAAATCAGTTAATTCAGGCACACTAAATCCCGCCACTTCTTCTGGAGAACTAATTTCTGTTAAACCAGCTTGGGACAACAATCCCAAACGCAATTTATCTAATATATCTTGACAATATTGAGACAAATCAGCCCCCAAAGAAACAACTCTATCTATTTCCAAAAGGGCATTTTTAAGTTTTCTATCAGCCAATAGCTCTAATAATTTCCCTGGTGCCGTGGCTTCGATTTTACCCAAAAGTTCTTTTGTCTCCTTTAAAGTGACTTTCTTTTTCACCATTGCCAATTGATCAAGAATTTTTTGAGCATCACGAAAACTGCCATCGGTTGACTGAGCAATTTCTTCCAAGGCACTTTTTTCTACTTTCAATTTTTCTCCTTGGACAACTCTTTTCAATGACCTCAGTACTTCATCTTTATTGGCTTTCTTAAAATTCATTCGGAGACAGCGAGAAACAATCGTTTCCGGAATTTTCTCTGGAGCAGTGGTGCAAAGAATAAAGATAGCGTGTTCAGGGGGTTCTTCCAAAGTCTTTAACAAGGCATTAAAAGCTTCTTTGGTAAGCATGTGAACCTCATCAATAATGTAAACCTTGTATTGACACTCGGCTGGTGCTAGTTTAATTTTTTCACGGAGATCTCGGACATCATCTATTCCTCGGGTTGAAGCGGCATCAATCTCAATTAAATCAAGGGCACTGCCGTCAGCAATGCTTTGGCAAATCTTACAGCGGTTGCAAGGCTCATAGGTTTTTCTTTTGGTCTGGCAGTTAACCGCTTTGGCAAAAATCCTTGCTGCTGAAGTTTTTCCGGTTCCTCTTGGTCCGGAAAAAAGAAGGGCATGAGGAATTTTTTTTGATTTAAGGACTTTCTCTAAACTCTCACGGACAGCGGTTAAATCAAGTTCGGAGATTCTTTGGGGCCGATATTTTAGATAGTAAACCCGCTTGTCGTTCATTAATTAAATTTTTCAGTCCATGATTTAATAATTGTTCAAGAGATAGATTTTGTTTTTCTGCCTCTGACAAACAAATAACTAAGTCGCCCAAACTTATTAATTTTCCTGGAGGCTTTGGAAAAGCCTGCCCTTCTTTTGTTTCCTGCTGTGAGAAAGTCAAAATTGTTGTTGGTCTATCAATCCCTCGATACTGTTGGTTCAATCGTCTCATCTCTTGGCGGCCAACAAATCTTAGACTTATCTCAACATTATCTATTTTTTGTTTCCTAAGAAAAGACTCAATTATCTGACGGGCTTTGTTACTCTGAGCAGGAGAACACTTTGCTGGCTTTATTAAAACGGAAATCATCTGAAGCTGTCAACTATTAATAAATATATCAAAAGATATCAACCACCCAATGCTTCTTTAACCACCCTACTTACTGCCCTACCATCAGCTTTGCCCTTAACTTTAGCCATCACCGCTCCCATAACTTTACCAAAATCGGACATACCTCCGGCGCCTGTTTCCTTTATAACCGACTGAATAATTACTTCCAGTTCTTGTCCGGTCAATTGTTGAGGTAGATATTTGCTCAAAATCTCCAATTCCTCCTTTTCTTTGGCAACTAAATCTTCTCGTTTTCCTTTTTGATAAGCTTCAATCGCTTCTTTTCTTTTTTTAACTTCTCTTTGGACAACATTGACAATATCTTCTTCGGTTAACTTAGCTTGTTTAGCAATTTCTTGGTTATGAACTTCCGCCAAAAGCAAACGCAAAGTAGAAATTTCTACTTCTTTTTTATTCTTTATCGCTTGATTCAAGTCTGATTGAATTTTATCTTTCATCCTAGCCTCTTCTTTTCTTCCTTCTTGATTCCGCCAATTTTTCTTTTTTCTTAACCGATGGCTTTTTGTAAAACTCTCTTTCCTTAATCTCGGTTAAGAGCTGCTCTGCTTGAACTTTCTTCCGAAACTTAGCAATAAGCTTATCATCAGACTCTCCTGGTTTTTTGCGAACGACTGTCGCCACTTCATATAGCACCCCCTTCCTTTAGCCTTTCATCAAGCAACTGTCTAAATTCTTTATAACTCTTCCAGCCGCTGATTAAATGAAGATGTAAATGAAAAATTGCTTGCCCTCCTAGTTTACCACAATTAAAATATAAACGATAGCCCTTAAGTTTTTTCTTATCAGCAATCTTACGAGCAACCAAAAGCATCTTTCCCAAAACAGATTGGTCTACTTTTTTAATGGTCTGAATGCCTTCAATGTGTTTCCTAGGTACAATAAGAATGTGCACGGGAGTAAAGGGATTGATGTCATCAAAAGCAACAACATCTTTATTTTTGTAAACAAAATCCTTAGGAATTTCTCCTTTAACAATTTGGCAAAAAATACAGTCTTTTTTCATCTCTTTAAAACCTCAATTATTTGATTTAAAGTTAATTTCGTTGGCCGCATTTCATGACTGGTTGCCGCATTTAATAATAACTTCTTTGACTGATGTAAATACCAATCAGAATTTGAATCCATTTTCTTGAATTTATTATAAGCGCTGGTCAAATCCACCTCAGTATCATAACGGGCATAAATTCTCACCCCACCCGTTTCCTGGTCTTTTCTAATGACTAGACAATAACCTTTTTTCTCTCCTTCCCATAAAACATTATCATTACCGGTTTCAATGGCAATCGCTTTCCCCCACTTGGTTTTAAATTCAGTCCCTTCTTTTAACTCTTCTTGGGCATCAATGGCTTTCTTGATTTGATGAAAAACAGCGTCCATGCCTTTTAAGCCAAAATTCATTGCCTCCTCATCACTGCCCGCCATTCCTCTGATGCCGGCAATAATGACATGAAGATAAAAATTGGGGCGAGCATTTTTTACTTCCGGCCAATTTAAATCACGGGCATTATCAACTTCGGTTGCTACTTTGATTATCTGAATTAGGGCTTTTTCATCTAGCTTCTTAAACGGCTGTCCTTTTCTGTTTTGTTTAATGTATTTAAAACAAATTTCAGCCGCCGAAGTTATTTCTTCTAACTGATGATGGTCAAGTTTCCCCAAGCCCGTATCAACATGTAAAACATTTGGGTCTTTATCAGGGGGTTTGTTGTCTATGGTTTCGCCAGCCTGGCAAAAAGCAACTTTTGCCTCTTCCCAACCAGGCAAAAAGCGCTTAACCAACCAAACAGCAACAACTGCATCCAAATCAGGATTGATGTGAGTCACTATCCTTTTCATTGAAAATATTGTATCACACGTAAGGAGATCTCTTAGGTACCCAGCTTCTTAACTACCTGTTCAAGGGTTAATTTTGTTGTTTTTTCTTTATCTCTTTCTTTCCATTCAATTTTCTTTTCTTTTAAAGTTTCTCCAGAAACAACCAATCTTACTGGAATACCAATTAAATCTGCCTCAGCGAATTTTTCTCCAGCGGAAACATCATCCCGGTCATCGTAAAGAACTTCAACCCCACTCCTTACTAATTTTTTATAAACTTCATCAGTAAACTTCCTTGCTCCTGATTTTTCCCCAATCAACAATAAATGAGCTTGAAAAGGAGCAATTGATTTAGGCCAAATAATTCCCTTTTTATCATGATGAGCCTCAACAACGGTTGCCATCAATCTACCAATGCCAATGCCATAACAACCCATCCAGATTAATTTTTTCTTACCATCCTTATCAATAAAATAAGCGCCCATTGATTTTGAGTATTTTGTTCCCAGCTTAAAAACGTGTCCGTTTTCAATTGCTTTTCCTTCTTTAAGCTCACAACCACAATGGGCACATTTTGTTTTCTTTTCCTCTTTACTCGTAGCAAAATCACATTTGGTACAAAAATAAATGCTGTCTTCTCCGGTTGAACAAAGCATCATAAACTCATGAGAAACATCACCCCCGATTGCTCCGGAAGAAGCTTCGGTTACTTTAGTAACAAAACCGCAACGTTTAAAAATCTTTTTATAAGACTCAACCACCTTTTGGTAATAGTCATCAAGGTCTTTTTCGGTTGTATGAAAAGAATACAAATCCTTCATCATGAACTCTCGCACCCGCAAAAGACCGCCAGTGGAGCGCATTTCATTACGGAATTTGTTCTGGATTTGATAAAGATACAAGGGCAAGTCTTTGTAGGATTTGATAAAACGCTCCGCCAAGTCAGTAATCACCTCCTCATGAGTTGGGCCCAAAGCAAACTCTTTTTTGTGCCGGTCTTTCAACTTAAAAAGGGGTGGATCCATGTGATCCCAACGGTCAGATCTGTCCCAAAGTTCTTTTGGTTGTAAAGTCGGCAGAAAAACTTCTTGTCCACCAATGGCTTCCATCTCTTCCCGAATAATGTTCTCAATTTTCCCATGAATCCGCCAGCCAAGGGGTAAAAAGGAATAAATTCCAGCAGAAACCTGGCGGTCAATAAATCCTGCCCTAATTAAAAGTCTATGCGAAATGGCTTTCGCTTCTCGCGGGGCTTTTTTTAAAGTTTTCCCAAAAAGCTTTGAATAATGCATTGAGAACCATTATAACCAAGAAATACAAAGAAGAGCAAGCCTAAAACGGTAAGATTGAGCGAAGCTTAGAACCTAAGGAAGTCGTTTCAACCAAACGACTAATATCATTGGCGGTTACCAAAATAATCAAGAAAATTAAAACCGCCATGCCAATAAAATTTACCCAATGTTCAACCTGAGGCTTCGGTCTCTTCCTCATCACTATTTCATAACCAATGAAAATCAATCTCCCTCCATCCAAAGCCGGAAAAGGCAAAATATTGATCACCGCTAAATTAACTGATAAAACGCCAACGAATTGGAGAATCGTCAGGATACCACTCCGAGCAACCGTTGAAGTAATTTGTAAAATCCCTACTGGCCCAGCTATTTCCCGAGGAACCTCACCTTTGGTAATTAAATTCCCCAACATTCTCCCCAGACCCTGCCCCACCAAACCCGTCCAAGCAAAAGCCTCTTTAAAACCTTCAATCGTTCCGTAAAAAGGCATTTGCCAAAAAGGATATTTTTTCATTTCCATATCACTAATAACTATTCCCAGTGCCCCCTCCCCTTCTGGTGGTTCTTCCCTTGGCGTAGCAAAAAAAGTTAATTCTTCCCCTTCCCTTTTGACTTCAATCGCAACCTCCTTACCTTTTTCCTGGTCTAATATCTCAATAAGTTGATTGGCGTCTTTTATCATTACATCATTGACACTAAGAACCACATCTTCCTCCTGAAACCCTGCCAACATTCCCGGAGCACCTTCAATTAAACCAACTATCCTGACTTCATCCGTTTTTGTGGGAATGCCAGCAGATGAGTAAACAATCGAAAAACAAACAATCGCTAAAATGAAATTGGCTAACACCCCAGCCACAATAACACTCGTTCTAGCTCTTTTTGACTTTGTCCAAAAAGCATCTCCCAAAGAAAATCTTGGTCTTTTACTCGTTTCCTCAAGCTCCTCTCCGTAAAGTTTGACAAACCCACCAAACAGTATCCAATTAATTGAATAAACGGTATCCCCAATCTTCTTAGCCAACATTCTTGGCGGATAACCCAAACCAAACTCTTCTACTTTAATACCCGCTTTCTTGGCAACTAAGAAATGTCCAAGTTCATGAACCAAAACAAGAAGTGATAAAACAAAAAGAAAAACGATAATTGTTAGTAACATAATCTATAATTATTTTACTACTCGAAAAAACTCTTTCAATATTAAGTCAGGATCAACTCTAATTACTTTCTTCCCCTCTTCTTCTAACTTTCTTAAGTTTTTTTCGTCTTCTGTTAGCCATTTTTCCCTGTTCTCCAGGGCTCTTTTAGCCTCTGCCTCGCTCCTAGGGCCTTCTTTTGTAAGCAACCCTTTTTCTCTCCATGCTTTTACTCTTTCTTCCCAATATCGAGTATAATCTTCAGGAGAAGGACTGGTGTAAATTATTAAATCAAAGCTCCCCAATTCTTCATCCAAAAACTTTCTTATAGCTTCTCTCTCTGATTTTTCTGCTGCCTCTGTATCTAGCTTTTCTATTCGGGCTTCAAGTGCGTCGGGAATGCCGGAAAAGGCATTGACATTTTCCACGACACAAACATCAGCTGGCGGCAGGTCTCTCTGGTCATAGTAATCTCTATTTACCCCTAAAACTTCCCACTTTTTTGGTGAAAATTGCCTTGATAGTTCCTGCGCTAAAGTCCCTGCTACAGTGCTTTTCCCCGAAACTCCCAAGCCAGTGACCAGAATCTGAATCGGAGGTTCTTTTGATTCTATAACTTCTTTAATGGGTTGAACAAATTCTTTTACTACTTCTGGGTCAAATTTCTCAAAAGCCGCCTGAAAACTGCCATAATTTTCTTTGAGACCTCCAAAAATCTTCTGCATTTTTTGGTAAGCCTCTCCATAAGTCAACCCCTCCCATTCTTTAATGGCACGAAGATAGTTGGCCTCATCGTGTGCTTCATCAACATCATCGATTTGCCTTTCAGACGTCCTTCTCCCTAGAGATTCTTCTGTAAAAGTTTCTTCTACCATAGTTTATTTAAATCTTCAGCACACTATTAATAATTTCCTTTCTCTGATTTAAAATGTCAATCAAATTGAAAACACTTTTGTGAGCAAAATCGACATTCTTTTTATTTTTCACTTTTAAAGTTTTTCTGTCAATCGATCCTAAACAAAAGGAAATTGCTCGCTCGAGAATACCAAACTCGATTGTTTGAAGAAGATGTTTTCTTTCTAAAAGCGTCAATGTTCTTTTAGTTTGATAGCCACCAATCAAAGCCTGAAAGTTTTTTTGACTCCATTCTATCCAGTCATTAACAAAACACCAACCTCTGATACTTTGGCCTAAATCAAGAACCAAATAACCAAAATAAGACCGGTCGAAATCAATAATACAAACAATTTTATCGCCTTGCCAAATGACATGGCGTTTCCCCAAATCCTCATGAATCATCCCTCTTGGTAAAGATTTTGGAAAATCCATTGAAGAAAGCATTTTTTCTATCTTTTTGATAAATTTTTCTTTATCCGGAAAATTACTTTTCAAAATAATCTTTTTATTCTCCGGAAAATATTTCTTGGTATTCTCGGGCCCCCACGAATGCACTCTTTTATGCTTTGTCTTATAGCCAGAGATTAAAGAGTGAAACCACCCAAGTGTTTCTCCAAACTGCCGCACCCTTTCTAAATTTGGGTTTAAACTCACTTCTCCCTCTTCAAACTTACGAAGATAACCAAATTGATTTCTCCAAGAAATAACTCTGTTGTTGTCTTTCTTTTTAATTGGAGTGGGGACCGGAAAATTGCTGGCTAGTAGATAATCAATTAGCTCAAGCTCGGCTTCTATTTCATCTTTTGATCGCCACCTTGGATTTCTGACGCCTCCAGAAGGGCAAAGTCTTAAAAGGTATTTACCCCTACTGGTCCCAATTAGAAAAGCAATGTTTCCGCTTGTTTTTTGTGAAGAAATTTTCTCGATGTTTCCTATGTCAAAAGAATTAAAAATTTCCTGTAAGTCTTTAGGGGTTGGTTTCACAGTTTTCTAGCTTACTTTTTAAACCGTCAACAACTGTTTTTCCTTCTGATGCCCAATTTCACTAATTTTTTGATTAAATTCATCCGTAATCTCTTGCAATTCTTTTTCCCTTCTAAATTTCTCATCTTCAGAAATCTCTTTGTTTTCAAAAGATTGGCGGATTTCCTGCATCTTGTTTTGGCGAATCTGACGAACAGCCATTCGAGCGGCTTCCAATTTTTGCCCCAAAAGCTTAACCAATTCTTTTCTTCTCTCTTCATTAAGAGGAGGAATAGTAATCCGAATTACCTCTTCATCAATCACTGGTGACAAACCCAATTCTCGGTCTAAAGCCAGGGCTTTTTCAATATTCTTAATGATTGTCTGGTCAAAAGGGGTAACCACGAGTTGGTTTGGTTCCGGAGAGGTAATTGTTGCCAACTCCACTAAAGGCATTTTCGTTTCATAAGCCTCAACCTGAATTTGCTCTATTAAAGCTGGCGTTGCCCTTCCCACTTTCAAACCAACCAAGTCCTGGCGCAAAAACTCCAGCGCCTTTATCATTTTGTCTCGAACGTCATCCACTTTACTCTCCTAATTCAAATCGAGCAATTCTTCTAACAACAATATTCTCTCCAGTTTTGCCAATTACTTCCTTAACCAAAGAGTCAATCTTTGTTTTTTCATCCCGAATCCAAGGTTGTTTGAGTAGCTCTTTAACATTTTTAGGATTCATGGCAGCTACCTGCATTGCTAACTCATGAGCTAATTTTTTAAACTCATCAGTTTTAGCCACAAAATCAGTTTCACACAAAAGCTCAACTACGCCAACAATCTTGCCGCCATTGTGGGCATAAACCTCAATCAAACCTTGTTTAGTCTCTCGACCAGCTCTTTTACTTGCGGCTTCAATCCCTTTTTTCCTAAGCCATGCTTCAGCCTTTTTCATATCACCACCTGACTCCTCAAGAGCCTGACGACAAGCCATTACTCCGGCTTTTGTTTTTGCCCGAAGTTTTTTAATTTGCTCTGTGGTTATCTTTTTCATTTTTCTCATCTGCGAATATGTCCAGCTTCCTTATATGATGGAGCAGGCAGAAAAAGAAGCCGACCCCATCTCAGCCTCCACACCGGGGGAGGCTTCATTTTTTCTCTTTTTTTGCTTTTTTCTCCCAAGTTCCCTTACCTTTAGCAGCCGCCTCCCCAATAACAGAAACAATCAATTTAATCGTCCCCACCGCGTCATCATTAGCTGGTATTACATAGTCTACCAAATCAGGGTCAGAATTAGAATCAACAACCGCCACAACCTTAACCCCTTTCCGATTAGATTCCTTAACGGCTATCTCCTCTGTTTTAGTATCCACCACAAAAATAACAGCGGGCAAATCTTTTAATCCAACTAATCCACCAAGTTTCTTTTCTAAACTATTAATCTCTCGATCAAGTAATAATTGTTCCCTTTTAGTATATTTTTTGTACTCCCCTTTTTCTTTTTTCTCTTTCATTTCCAAAAGTCGTTCAATTCTCTTTTTTATTTCTTCCCAATTAGTAATCGTCCCTCCCAGCCATCTTTGATCAACAAAAAGCATCCCTGCTTTTTTCGCTTCTTCCCTAATAATCGCTTGGGCTTGGCGTTTGGTACCCACAAAAATTATTTGACCTCCACTAGCAGCAGTTTCTTTAATAAAATCGGCTGCCTTTTCCAAACCTTCTTTTGTTTTAGCCAAATCAAAAATATGAACCCCATCGCGAACGCCAAATAAATAATCCTTCATCTTGGGATTCCAGCGACGTGCCTGATGACCGAAATGAGCTCCGGCTTCCAGCAAATCCTTAAGCGAAACTTTTGTTGCCATGATTGATAGTTTCCTTAAACCTCTATCCGGAAGGAGCAGTCAGGAAACTTCGTTCCGGATATGTGTAATGGCTTAATTTTACCACAAAGACTAGGGTTTCACAAGGTTGTTAGTTCCATTGAGAACTTTTTCTACCTTGTCTTTTAACTCCCCAAGATATTTTTCGTTTTCGATGTGGGGTATGTTTGCCCGAACATTTTCTAAAGCACCATAAACAGCGGCTGTTGCCAGCTCGATGGCACAAAAAGCATCAGAACGAAGATTTTGATTGCCATGTTCAGAAACAAAACAAGCCATTTTAAGCACTTCAAGCGATTTTTGGGCTGTTTCTAAAGGCACTTCAGCTGCTTTTTGAACGGCTTCTTGACTCCCCTTTGTTTTAACCACCTTCAGATAAGCCTTTTTATCCTCATCAGCTAATTTAAAGAGTTCCATTTGAAGCTTAGTTGCCTGCTTGTTTAATTCCTTAAACTGCTTTTCCACGTCTTTGTATTTATCCTTCCCAAGAGTAAAAATACATACCTTAGATGCCAAAGAAGCTGCCATTGCCCCAGCCAATGCCGAGGCACTCCCCCCTCCAGGAGCAGGTTTTTTTGAGGACAAATCGTTGAGAAATTTCTTCATTTTTTTAATCTTTCTTCTAAAATCTGATTATTTTTAAAACCAATGAGCTCTAACTCTGCCAAATCTATCCCTTTTAATGCCGCTCTGGGAACCATACCATAAATTTCCGAACCCAAAACCTTAATCCCTCGTTTCTCCGCTTCTGTTTTAGCTTTCCGAAAAACAATATCCATGTTAGTTTTTTCAAAATCACAAAGGTTAATTGAAACCTGAACAAAACCCTTATCTTTTATTTCAAAACCCAAAGCCTTAACCGCTGGAAAACCACCGTCTTTTTCTCGAATTAACTTAGCAATCTCTCTGGCAATCTGAACATCCTTTGTATCTAAATTAACATTATAAGCAATCAAAAATTTTCTTGCCCCAATCACCATTGCCCCAGCAGTGGAATGCATTTTCGCTGGTCCAAAATCAGGCTTTCTATCAGGATTATTAATTTCTTTTTTCAAACCTTCGTAATCACCTTTTCTCACATTAGCCAAATTAACCCTATCTGGTTTTGTTGCCGCTGCTTCATATAAATAAACAGGAATTTTCAATTCGTCACCAACTTTTTTCCCTAATCTCTTGGCCAATCCCACGCATTCATCCATGGTCACATTGGCAACAGGAATAAAAGGAACAACATCAGTGGCTCCAACCCGAGGATGCTCACCCTGATGCTTTTCCATGTCAATCAATTTAGTTGCTTTTAAAATCATTGCCCAAACAGCCTCAAAAACCGCTTCTGGCTCACCAACTAAAGTAACTAAAGAGCGATTGTGGTCTTTATCCCATTCCACATCCAAAACTTTAACCGCTTTCCTACCCCGAGCAACATCAGCAATACTATTAATAATGTCTTTCCTTCTTCCCTCAGAAAAATTAGGAACACACTCAATAATCTTGTTCATATGGGAATATTATACAATATTTTTTTGAAGCTAACCTGGCTCTAACCTCTTTTCACTTTTTCAACCCTAACGCTTTTTATTGGACCACATATTCTCCATCTTCTATTAATTCTTGTTATTTCAACCTCCATTACCGGATTTCTTCCAACATCTCCATGATGACCCGCCTCAAAACTGTTGCCCACAAATATATCCTCTTCTGATACAACCAGAGGCATTTGAATGTCACCTTCAAATTTCACTTTTATATGTTCTGGTGAATTTTCTGGATTATTAGGCATATCATTTTCGAATTATCCTTTTTCTTTTTAAAACCTTTAAAACCTTCTCGTGAATCTCTTCAGGCGCTTTTAAATTTCCTTTTTTATTACAGCAATCGATCTTGACCCAATGAGTATAGCGCTTTACCAATCGTAAATACATTTTTGAAGCATCCTTAAGATGTTTGAGGTCATTCTCGTGAACATCTCTTTTTTTTCCGCCAACATAACCCCTATTGCCCTTTTTATCAACTAATCTTTGACTTATCTCCACTGGCATGTAAAAGAAAATATCAATATCTTCTTTAGGAATCCCCAGAATTTCATACTCCATTTTTTCTAAAAAACGAAGAAATCCAGGCTGTTCCTTTTTTGGTAATTTTACCGTTTGATGGCCCATATTCGAGCCAGTATAACGATTAGAAATTATCATCTTCCCTTGTGAAAGCCATTTTTTAATCCGTTCTTTTGCTTCAAACCGATCGGCAGCATAGGGCAAGCAAGCTAAATAAGGATTAACCTCACCAATCTTTCCAAATTCTCCTTTTAAAAACCGTCCTGCTAACTTGCCTGATAATGTGGTGTAATATTGAGGAAAATCAAGATTTTTGATTTGGTATTCTTTTTTCTTTAAAAAGTTTACTAATAGTCTCAACTGGGTTGCTTTTCCGCTCCCATCAATACCTTCAAAAACAATAAATCTTCCTTTTTTCATTTGACTTTTTAAATTTTTTTTAGATTATTGCTTATTTTTTCAACCCATTCTTTCCTTTCCTTTTAAAAAACCTCCTTCTTTGTTCCTTCCAGCTAAAAAACTACTAACAACGCCCCAAACATCCTGCCAAACCTCTTCTCTTGAACGGTTACCATCAATTTTCCTCCATCTTTCTGGTTCGGCTTCAGCCATTTTTAAATATGCTGCCCGAACTTTTTCATAAAAACCAAATTTTTCCTGTTCAATCCGATCAAGATCATCACCTTTTCTTTCAATACTTATCTCAACCGGCAAATCAAATAGCAATGTCAGATCAGGTACTAAACCACCAGTTGCAAACATATTTATTTCTTGAATCATCTCCATGGGCAAGCCCCGAGCATATCCTTGATAGACAGTGGTGCTGTCAGAAAATCTATCACAGAGAACAATATCGCCCCGCTTTAATGCAGGCCGAATAACTTCTCCAACCACCTGAGCTCTTGTTGCCCCAAAAAGAAAAAATTCAGAACGAGGCCCCATCTCAATACTTTCTGGATCAAGAAGAATTCCTCTTACTTTATCACCAATTCTTGTTCCGCCTGGCTCCCTTACACCAACAACTCCATATCCCTCTTCCATCAATCTTCTTATAAGCTTATGAAAGTTGGTTGTTTTGCCGCTACCATCAGGTCCTTCTAAAGTGATTAAAATCCCTTCTTGCTCCACTAATTATTCCCTCTTTATTTAATCTTTCTAAACTTCCGATGTTTTTTAATGTGGGCAAGAATATCGGTTGTTACTTCTCTTCTTTTTTTCTCCCCATTGACCACAGCAATATGAGTCCACCAATATTTGGAAACAATACCGTGGTAAGCATCCCAGGCTCGCTCAAGTTCTCCCCTTCTTTCAAAAAGCTCAACGCCCTGACGCTCTTTGGCAATCCTTTTTAAACAAATCGCTGGAGAAACTTCAATAAAAATAGTTAAGTCAGGCAAAATAAAATCCTTGTTTAAATTAAAAAGCCATTCTCGGTCAAGTTCAACCGAACCAAAAGCAACCGAAGACCAAGCATAACGATCAGTAATAACCATTTTCTTTTTTTCTAACTGGGGAATTATTTCCAGATTTAAGTGCCGCCCTCTGTCAGCCGCAAAAAGAAGTTGAATCGATGCTGGTGGAAGAGCATTAAACTTTCCTTCAAGGGCTTGGCGAACCAATTTGCCAATTGGTCCCCTGGTTGGCTCTTTAGTGAGATAAGGCTTAATTTTTTCTTTCCTTAATTCCCTAGCAACCAAACTCACCTGGGTACTTGAACCACTGCCATCAAGCCCCTCAATGTCAATAAAAAACCCAGGGTAGTTATGGATTTTCATTTTTTTAGAAAAACTCTAAAGACTAACTTCCTCTTGCAAAACTGGTTTATCAGGCCTTTCGGAACTTTCTTCCCCCAAAGGCTCCCCTTCTCTTACCTCTGAATACGCGTTTCCATCAAACCCATATTGAGTTGGAACCTCATCTTCAAGACCAGATAAAACAGGCTGGTAGTTCCCTCTTCTGGCTTCTTTCATATCTTTTTAACTATTATTAAAATAAATCCAAAGTAGTAAAACTCCGGGCTGTTGAAAAATCAATCACATCCCACCTTTCTCCAGCTTGCTCCCCATGAATCCTGTGATGACAATGAGAACAAAGTGGACCATAAAAATTCTCAACTGCTTTCCTTTCTTCATCAATTGGCACCAAAGGCCTAACTAAACATTCACTTCCATTAGTAAAGCCTCCTAACCAACTCCAAAGCTCGGTCATTGCTTGGACTTCGGCAACTGCCCCGCAAAGACACTGAGCATGCATTCTAAAAATTTCTATTCGACGATGTGATTTTTGTAAAGTTATAACTTCGTTAATCGGTGGAAATGCTCTTCCTGTTGCGTAACGATCAAGAAGAGCGCCAGCAAATTTTATCCCATTTTCAACCATTTCCTTTATTGCTTCCGCTATTGCTATAGCCCTTTTCTCTCTTGTTTCAAAGCGAGGAGAATCGGCATAAACCAAAAGATTCATTTCATCCAAAACAACCAAATCTGGGTTGTGACTGTTAACAGCAACCATGATTTCATCAACACTATCTATACTTTGAAAACTAATCAATCGAGGATGCTTATCTATAAGCTCCTGGTGGATATCTATTTCTCTGGCATTACTTGGTCTGATTAATAAAACCCTATTTCTTGATTGAACTGCTTGATCCGCTATTTCGCGAAGAAGTGTGCTTTTCCCTCCGCTCATACAACCAGCAGCAATTAAGCCATTATAAAGCGCGTCTTCTTTCAAAAAATGCTCCCGATTAAAAACAACATCAACCAGCTTGCCAACTTGAGGGCGAACAACCCAATCTGGTTTTTTGGTTGAGGTAACAATGTAACCTTTTTCTTCTTCATCCCTGATCAGAAGCCCAAATTGACCGCTAACCACCACCTCAACATTTCCGGGAAAATCCAAACCTTCTTTCATAAAAGAAGGTGGGGGCATTACTGACATTTCTCTGTCGCGAGTCCTAAACTCTCTAAACTCTATTTGACCTGACCAAGTTAAATCCCGCCCTGCCCTTGGTTCAAAATTTCTAGTTTGTTCCTGTTCTGCTGAGACTCTGCCAGCCATAGTAGATCTTTAGCTCCTTTTTGGGCAGAAAAATAAAGAAGGCGTTGCCTACCCTGTTTTCACAAATAACACGTAAACCAGATATCCGTCAACTAGCAAAAAATATGTCAAAAGCTATCGTGTGCAATTCTAAATCAATCTATTTCTCTTATAATCCTCAATTCCCCAGTTATATACCGGTTGTCCACACCACCTCTGCTCCTCGGGGCATCTCGGTTTCAGGTCAGAAGCTTGCCTCACACCACATTTTGCTAGAATCATTGGTTCCGCCTCTGGCAAAAGACGAACAATCTGTTGCGCTTGTTCCACTGAAATAAAAAATATCTCCTCTTGAGCTGTGTAACACAATCTATCTTTAAGTCGATGCAGCCAATCAAAAAGATCGCCTCTCTCAACCACTCTTATAGTGTGACAGTTTGGAAGAAGAAGTAAAGCCCACTCTTTGGGAATTCCAGCTTCCAAGCATCTCTCCACATTGGTATAAATTGTTCCCATTATGCTTCTGTACTTTTCATTCAACTTTTCATTTTCTCGAACAAGAAGAGGAACTCTGTAATCAGACCTCCCATCATACATTGCTTCAATTGGAGGTGTTGCTGCAAAAGTTTGTCTTTGCCGCTGCCGTTGGGAGTCGGCTGTATGGGAAAGCTTCGTTGCAAATCTTGCTGATGCTTCTCGCAAACAACTTGTTAAAGGATCCATAATTCCCATTCGTAAACATCTGCTAATAAAGGATTTTGGGCTGGGTCCATTAATCGTTTCAGTGCCTCCGAATCAGACAGATTTTTTTTGGGTACTCCCAAAACATTTCTCACTGCCCTAGCTAGTTCTTTTCGGGTACTTTCGGGAAACTCAAGCAATTTTGATTGCCTCCCTCCTAACCAAGCATCAAATTCTTCTTTTTGTTCTTGAATGTAGGCTTCCTCATGAACTTGCTCAACAAGTTCTATCCAGGGTTCTCGCAAATCCCGAATTATCCCTTTATCGACCTCCGCCAACTCATCAATCATCGAAGCAATAAGATACTTTGCTTCTTTTTTGTAATTAGGCATCTGGCTAGCTCTAAATAAACGAAGGAGTTGGAGCTCGTTGATGGTATAAAAAAAGTTGGTCTTTTGAGCAATAGGCAAGACGTAGCGAGCAACCTCTTGACATAATTTTTGGGCTTTAGTATTTAACCTCTCAGCAACTTTAGGATTTTGCCACCCGCGCTCTGGATACATTAATCTCAAGCGACGATCTACCTCTGGTCGCAAGAGTTTTAAAAATTCAAAATATTGACTGTTAGCATAATTGGCTGCTTTTAGATAAAGTTCTCTTTGATCCTCTGTTAATTTTGCTGGTAGCAAAAAACCTCCCTCCCTGGCTTCAACATATCGTTGACTTTGCTGAGAAGTGTTATAAAACGGAGGAAAATGGAAAACGTCATGAGTCACATCCCTTGAAGCTCCCTCAAGCCTAAAAGTATAGTAGGTGTGCATTCTAGTGGTATGATGGCCTCCATGAAGAGTTGTTTCAGCAATTTTTTGATGGTTCGGTCGGGGAACCATTCTTGCTAACCCAGGAGAATAGCACTGTAAGGCGGCGGCAATGGCAATGTCTCTTGAATCAATACTTTCCTCATCCGGTGGAACCTGAGAAATTAATGACAATTTCACTCGAGGCGGGTCAACAAATTCACCTTCCAATTTCAAATATTCTGAGAGATAACCTTCTACAGACGGATTCTCTCGGAATAAATCTTTCTCTACCAAATTAATTCCTTTCCGGGCAGGGAAAATTGAAGTAATTAAAAATTAAAGAATAAATAAGTTGTTGTCAACCAGCAAAAAACAATTACTTTGGTTTTCTCCAACTTCCCCAATTACATTTGGGATAATTAGAACAACCATAAAACTGTTTACCTTTTCTGGTTTTCTTAATCACCACATCACCACCACACTCTGGGCACTTAACTCCTTTAAGCTTGGGAACATAGGGAGCAGTATAATCACAATCAGGAAACCGCGAACAAGACAAAAACTTGCCAAATTTACCAATTCTGATAACCACTTTCCCTTGTTTACACTGGGGACATTTTTCCTCGGTCACTTCAGTAGGAATTTGAACCCTTTCCGCAACTTTTGTTACCCCCTCTAACTGCTTGTTAAAAGGTTGATAGAATTTCTTAATCACCGGCACCCACTTCCTTTTGCCATCAGCAATCTCATCCAAATTGTCTTCCATTTTGGCGGTAAAATCATAGTCAACAATGTTAGCAAAATACTCAACTAAAAAATCATTAACCGTTGTTCCCAAAGGCGTGGGATGAAACCGCCCTTCTACCTTTTCAACATACTGACGGTCCTGGATAGTGGAAATTATTGGCGCATAAGTCGAAGGCCGACCAATACCCCTCTCTTCTAAAGCTTTAATTAATGAGGCCTCACTGTATCTTGGTGGTGCTTGGGTGAACTTCTGTTTGGGAATCAACTTAAGCAAATCCAAATCATCTCCCTTTTTCACTTCCGGCAATTCCATTTCCCCCTCCATTTCCTTTTTATTAAAAAGAATTAACCAACCATCAAATTTAATAATCTTGCCTTCGGTTAAAAGAAGATAAATGTTTTTTCTTGAAGTGGCTTGGGTTTCAATTTTGGTCTTATCCCAAACCGCTGACACCATCTGAGAAGCAATCGCTCTTTTCCAAATTAGTTCATAGAGTCGTTGTTCATCACGACCCAATTTTTCAGAAATCTTTTCAACCGTTTTTTGAACATCCGTTGGCCTAATCGCCTCATGAGCTTCTTGGGCTACTTTTGATTTGGTCTTGTAAAAATTTGGCTTTTCAGGCAAATACTCTTTACCATAAGTAATATTGATATACTGGCGCATTTTTTCCACTGCTACCTTAGCCAAATTAAAAGAATCGGTTCGATGATAGCTAATCAATCCTTTTTCATACAAGCGCTGGGCTGCATACATCGTCCTCTTACTGGAAAAGCCCAATCGCTGGGAAGCATTTCGTTGTAAAGAAGAGGTAATAAAAGGTGGTGAAGGACTTTGTTTAACTTCTTTTCTAATAACCTGGTAAACTTCATAATTAGCTTTTTTCAATTCCTCAACTGTTTGCCTAGACTGATTTTCATTTTCAATTTTGACTTTTTTACCATTTTTCTTAATCAATTTAGCCTCAAATGAAGGCATGTCTTCTCGTTTGCCACCAATGTGTTTTTTCAACTTTGCCCAAATTTCCCAATACTCTTCGGGAACAAACTTTTCAATTTCCCGCTCCCGGTCAACTATTAAGCGAACGGCAACTGACTGAACCCGACCCGCGGAAAGACCCCGCCGAATTTTACGCCATAAAAGGGGAGAAAGTTTATACCCAACCAACCGATCAAGGATTCGTCTTGCTTGTTGGGCATCAACTAAATCTAAATTAATTTTTCGGGGATTGGCAATCGCTTTCTCAATCGCATTTTTAGTAATTTCATGGAAAACAATTCGGGCAAAACCATCAGCCTTTTTTTTCAAAATGTGGGCAATATGGAAAGCAATCGCTTCTCCTTCTCGATCTGGGTCAGTCGCTAAAAAAATCTTTTTCGCTTTTTTAGATTCGTCCTTAATATTTTTAATTGATTCCTTTTTTTGAGGCACAAGAAGATATTGGGGTTTAAAATTTCTCTCAACATCAATCCCCAGCTTTTTTTTGGGCAGGTCCCTAATATGACCCATGGAAGAAACAATCTGATAGTCCTTGCCTAAAAATCTGGTTAAAGTTTTTGCCTTGGTGGGCGACTCAACAATAATTAAATTCATTTATTAATTGAATATATCATATTTCCCAAATTTCTGACTTTGCCTTTAATTTCCATCAAACTCATTATACTGGCAACTTTGCCAGGGTCAAAACCTGTTTGGCGAACAATCTCGTCAATATGTTTGGCTTCGTCTTTGATTAAAGAAAGAACTCTTTCTTCATCAATATTTTCCGCTATTATCTTTTTGGAATCTCTATCCTTTTCCGACTCAATTCCCAACTCTTCTAAAATATCATCAATCTTAAAAACCAGTTTCGCTCCCATTTTTATTAGATGAGATGGCCCAGCGGCATTAGGTGAAGTCACGGGTCCGGGAATGGCAAAAACCTCCCTGCCTTGCTCGGCAGCAAGGCGAGCAGTAATCAAGGCGCCTGATTTTTCTGGCGCTTCAATAATAACCGTTCCCAAAGCCAAACCCGAAATAATCCGATTGCGAGCCGGAAAACTCCCGGGCATTGGCTGCATTCCCAAAGGAAATTCAGAAATCACCGCCCCCTGGCCATTAATAATATCTTTCACCAAAGAAGCATTTTCTGGTGGATAAACAATATCCAAACCACAAGCTAAAACCCCGATTGTTCGTCCACCAGCGCTTAAAGCTGCTTTATGAGCCATTGAATCCACACCTCGAGCTAGTCCAGAAACAATGGTTAAACCAGCACTAACAAGCTCGGTTACCAAGCTTTCTGTTACTTGGCCACCATAGCCCGTCATCTTTCTTGTGCCTACCACGGCAATTGCCAAATTATCCTTGGGTCCAATAGCTCCTTTCACATACAAAAGAAATGGCGGATTATCAATCTTTTTTAAACTTTCTGGGTATTTTTCATCATCTAGAAAGTAGCACTCGATTTCATTTTCACGCAACCGAAGAAAATACGAACGGGGTTTAAAATCGCGCCTAAATTTAAGGAGTTCAGTGGTTAGTTTTGGGCCTAAACCAATTTCCAACAAGTCTTTTTCCTTAGCCCGCCATGCTTTTTTGGCTGAACCAAAATAATTTGTTAACAAAGCAAACCTTTTAGGTCCGATGCCATTAAAAGCAGAAAAAGCGAGCCAATACAATTTTTCATTGTCCATGAAACCATGCCTCCATCACTTCCTTCACAATTGGGGCAGCCACATCAGAACCTTCACCACCGGCTTCAACCAAGGCAGTAACAACTATCTCTGGATTATCCACTGGAGCAAAAGCGGTTAGCCAAGCATGAGTTCGCTCTTCAGGGTCGCCAAATTCAGCGGTTCCGGTTTTGCAACCAACCTGGGGAGAAAAGTCAAAAAAGGGAAAGGCAGTCCCACCAGAAGAACAAGCCCCTTTCATCCCCTCTTTAATTAATCTCAAGGTTTCTTGTTTTAATCCCAAATCCTGACACTCTTCTTTTCTTTCTTCATTTCTTACCTTTGGTTGACAAAGCTCACCGTTATTGGCAATAACGCTAGTCATCAGATTCACTTGCAAGGGTGTTGTTAATAAATCCGCCTGGCCAATAGCAAAATGATAAGTATTGCCCAAAAACCACTTCTCGCCAATCGTTTTTTCTCTCCATTTTGGTGTTGGTACCAAACCTGCTGTTTCTCCTGACAAATCGATTCCGGTTTCCTGCCCTAGGCCAAAAGCTCGCCCCCATTCCGCTAACTTATTTGCCCCCACCCACTCCCCGATTTTGTAAAAGAAAGTATCAGTTGATCGCTTTATTGCTTGAACCAAATCAATTTCCCCCTCGGTTCGCCCGTATTGATTGTAATACCAATTTTTGTAAACGTATTCTCCTATTTGAATAAAGCCCACATCTTCATAGGTGGTGTCTTTATCCACTTTGTTTTCCTCAACCCCCGCTGCGGCGGTAACAATTTTAAAAGTTGACCCCGGAGGATATTGTCCCCCAATTGCCCGATTAAACATGGGCTTTTTTTCATCAGACAAATCTTCAGAACTGATTTGGTTAGGGTCAAAAGAGGGCGAAGAAATTAAGACTAAAATCTGCCCTGTTTGGGCCTCAAAGGCAACCACAGCCCCTGGTTTATCTTCTAAAGCCTTGTAAGCTACTTCAGAGAGCCTAGCATCAATTGACAAGTGCAAGTCCCTGCCTGGCAAGGCCTCAACCCTGCCAATCTCTCGCACCCGATTACCCAGAGTATCCACCTCGTAAATTACTCCTCCGTCTTGGCCCCGCAAAATTTCTTCGTATTCTTCCTCAATGCCCGTCCGACCCACCAAATCGCCCAGTTTCCATTGCCCGCTTTCCACTTCTCCCTCACTAGCTTCACCCAAATAACCCAAAACATGAGCCAAAGACTGTCCGTAAAGATAATCGCGACCAACGTCTAGCCGCAACCTTTCTGCTTTTTTACCACCAGCGGCTTCGATTTTCAGAGCTTCCTCACGAGTAATTTCCTCAAAGCAATCCCCACTCGCCAAGTCACAATCTTCTTTTGCTAATCTGTAAATCGGTTTGTTTTTAACCAATGGCTTTTTATTCCGGTCATAAATCACCCCTCTGGGAGCCGGCATTACTTCTTTTTTAATTCGATTCTCTTCGGCCAAGGCCCGATATTTTGACCCCAGAATAATTTGTAACTCAAATAAACGCCCAACCAATAACAAAAAACTGATTATTAAAAAACCATAAAAAAAATAGATTCTTTTGGAAGAAAAGTCTGTCATTGAAGTTTAATTTGTTTTCGGTCTACCCTGCCAATTAAAAAGACTAACAAATACCTTGTTCCCAAAGCAAGTAAAGCTAAAATAAGATTTTCTAACCAAAACAGATAGCGGTTAAAAATGAGAAAATAAAAAATTGAAGCCAGAAACACAAAAACTGGCAAAAATATTTGGTGAAGAGAATCAAAGCGGCGCCGATACAAAAGCAAGAGATAGCTAGTCACCAAAAATACTAAACTAGAAAGTCCCAAAGGCATGCCTTTAGCTAAATCAAGAAGAAGCCCAGAAGAAAAAGCAATTAAAATTACCTCTTTTGAAGGGCGAAAAGCCGCCCAAATAAGAACAAGCAACAAAACCAGATTAAGTTTTAGAAAAGCTCCTTGAAGTATGGCCAAGAAAAAAATGGGAATGAGAATTAAATATTGCTTCATCGCATCACTAGAAAAACAAAACTCAATGATGAATAGTCAATTAAAGGTGAAACAATTGCTTGTTGATAAATCTCCGCTGTGCTTGGCGAAACCTCTTTGATTTGACCAATGACTAGGTCAGGGAGATAGCCTTCCTCACCAGAAGTAACCACTAAATCGCCCTGGCGAATATCTTCCTCTTGTAAAACTCTATCTAAAACTAATTTCTCTCCCATTTGACCCACGAGTAAACCCCGGGCGTGAGCCCCTGAAGAACCCGGCTGTTTAACAACCACAGGAATTTTAGAATTGGGGTCGTTTGGTAATTGTACTTGGCTATCCCTTTCCCCTGCAAAAACGACTTGGCCAACATAAATATTCTCCACTACTAAATTCATGCCTTTTTCCACCCCATCTTCTTTGCCCAAATCAATCTTCATTTTTTCAACTATCCCTATAACTCTAGCCATTTTAAATTTCCACTCTGAGGACAAGGGCGCTCCCAAAAGTTTTCTTAAATGTTCGTTTTCTTCAAGACAGGTGGAGAGTTCATTTTGGTCAACGGCTAACTGACGGAGTTGGGTTTGAAGCTCAATCACTTGCTGACTACTGGTTGTATTTGTCAATGATTTGACTGATTGACCAACTGACTGCTTAACTAAAAAAATAGGCCTTTCCAATACCAAAAAGGGTTTTTGAATCACGCCTCTTCCTCTATCCAACCAACCAAAGTTATCAATTAAAAACAAAAAAAGTGAAACAAGAAGGAGGAATAAAAAGAAAGGAAATACTCTTCTTAATTTTCCATTTTCCATGGAAACATTGTATCACAGTTATTCAGATTCAGGAGTTAGTTCTTCCCAGGTGTAAGAAGGAACAAGGAGCTCTTTTGGAGCGTTGAACCAAAGGCTAGGATTATAAATAAACTGGATTGCTGGCGTACCTTCGTTTCCAACGCCTAAATCTCTTCCTGACATATTAAAAGAATCAGCAAAAAATATTCCTTTGCCAATGAATCGATTATTTGAAGAGCCTAAATCAAAATTGTTGTTAGCAAGAAAAACTCCCTCAAGGTCAGGGTCATCGCCACCTTGGGTTAAAGAAAAACCTCCGATGTTAATATCCTGCCTTACTATAAAAGCAACAAACCCACTATCGTCTGCTATATCCACATTCGCTTCCAAAGTTAAACTGCCATCAACTAAAATAACAATTTTCTTGTCAACAAAATTAACTACCCCATCGTCAGTATTTATTATCCTTAAGGCACCACCAGTCCTTTTGTAAAAACCACTGCCCAAAACTTCCATATCTGCAACACTGCATACATCACAGGATAATTCCGTTGGGGTTACATGCCTATTAATCAAGTCTTCAAAATAGCCATATGGTTTTCTTGAGAAAGATGTATTAACCAACCAATCTGTTGAAGAAATATTATTTTCTTCGCCAAAATAGGGTGAACCGCCACCGTAGGAAACAACTCCTGGTCTATTTCCATCACCATCAAGACAAAAAACCTGACCACTGGGAACTTCAGAGCTGATATTCGCTTGGGCGTGGACATCAGCTTCTTGGGTTTGGAACCAAGTAGGAAAGTTGACGTTAACCGTGGTAGTGCAGGCGCAGGCCATAACATTTCCTGGGTTAACCCGGACTCTTGCTCTAACGGTTCTTGGATCATCACTTGCGGCTACGGCAGTAACATTGGTTGAATAGGGCTCAGTTTCGTCGTAAGTTGGATTGATAGTTATTACTGATGTATCGCCCTCAACAATAGCAAAATTGACTCTCCTTATTGTTCCATCCAAGTCAGTTATCTGCACTGTAAATGGTCTCGTATCTCCTGGAGGAATATTCATTGTGGGGGGACAAACAACAGTGCAATCTACACATAACCCCAATGCCGAACAGTGATCTAGAAGAACCATGCCATCAATATTATCATAAGTATAAAGTCTAAAAGTCCATGTATGATCTTGAACAATGCTGTTAAAATTGTTAGAACCTAAGAGACCTGTTCGCCAAAGCACCTGGTTGGCCTGGTCATCTCTTTGGCGCCAAACCTCAGCATAATCTGTATTTTGAGTTGACCAGGTAACATTTGTTGTTCCTGTGTCAGGATCACAAACAGGCACTGTCTCAGGAACACAGGTAATTGTCCCGCTTGGTTCCCCAGGACCAGGCCCACCATTGCCATCGGATGGACCGCAGACAGAGAGACAGGCATTGTTTATACAATGCATCTCACAGAGAATGTCACCATAACAAAAACAGTTATTGGGAAAGCAATCAGCGTCATTGAGACACTCTACGCCTGGAGGGACGTCGTCAGGACAACCAGACCCTATATCACGGCAATATTGAGGTTCGTCACAGTTAGGATAGCATTCGTATTCTACCCAATCTACCAAATTCGGACATCGATGCTCCCCACACCACTCCCAATCTCCATCAGTACCTGGAGGCGGAGGCAGAGGACATTCGCCGCAATCCTGCTCACAATTAGTACAGTCTTCATCATCTTCGCACCCATACAGGCCACAGTATCCAGCTAACACCTCGCCTTTTAAAAAAAATAAGGAAAGCAGAGATAAAAAGAAAAATATAAGAAAAACAGCAAAAATTTTTTTCTTCATCTTTTTATTCTTTCAATTGGTAACCAGGATCGCTTGTTTTAATCCATCCCTCCCAAGTCATATCATAGTGAGGTTCATAAACTTCAATCCGCGCCCACTCTCCCTTTCGCTCAACAATCTTAAAACTTCTTCCTGGAATAAGATAGCCTCTTTTAGTTTCTTCATTTGGTTCTACATAAGTCCAGAGATTTCTTGAAGTAACATATTCCTCTGGCTCTACTGAAAGAAGCGCATTTTTTATTCCCAACCGATAAAACACATCCCCAATCACTGGAACTGATGTTCCTTTTTTAAACCCCAGCCAGTAAATCCCAAATAAAAAAGCAAGAAAAATAATAACAATAAGAACCAAAATAAGGAGCCTGAAACGAGATATAGAATTTAAACTATCAGGCAGTTTAATCACTAATTTAAGAATAGATTAAGGAAAAAAACTTGTCAAGACAGGAAGACTATTCAACAATATAAACACCCCAAAGATGGCCTTCTGGGCTAGGGCTAGCCACTTCTCCTTCGCTAAGAGCAAGAATGCCAGCGGCATCTCCTTCTTGGAGGTCGCAAGGATTACCTCCGGTTTGCCAAATTTCACTTGACGGTGTACCAATAGATGTGTTGTGAATTCTCATTACCACCTGAAGCTCTGAGTTAAATTCCCTTTTAACAATTAGTCCTCCTCCTAAATCAAAAGTGATGATTTGATTATTTCTGTCGATTTCTATAATCTTCCCATCTCTCCTCCATAATATGAAACTGAAATCATGAGGCAGATTCATCCAAACATAATGAGGGGGAGTTGGATTTCCTTCAGGATAAATTTCCTGTCTTTCATTTCCGCCCCTTATGACATTACCTTTCTTCCTATCTGGCGTTCGCCTTGACCAATAAGGCTCTGTGCAAACAGCCGCAGGAGGTACCTCCCCAACCGGACCATAAGCCCCTGGGTTATCATCCGCCCAAGCTTCCCATTTGGCTCCGGAGGGTTCGGTTACCTCAATTAACATTCGTCCACCTTGACGATCTTTAACAAGAAAGTTTTTGTTGGTCCCAGGAACAAGCTTACTAAAAGATTGTTCATCTGAAAGATCATGATAAAGGGCAATTTCTTGATAAGGTTCACAACTTTCGACTACACATTCTTCCACTGGCTCGGGTATTGGAGTTGCTGGTTCAGGCGTAGGCGTAGCTTGTTCGGAAGTGGGGGTAGCTGGTTCTGAAGTTGGGCTGACTGCTGGTTCTTCGGTTTCTGCTGGACCAGGCTCTGAGATAGGGGTGTAAGTCGGTTTAATCTCTAAAGTTGGCGTTGGGGGAAGACCGACTTCCTCAGGCGTGCGAACAACAGCTGGGGTCTCTGGAATCTCTACTTCTCCGCAAGCGGCAGCCCCAAGAAGAGGAACGCTTAAAACTGGAGATACCCTAACGAATGTTCTGAGGGCGGTCTCCATCCTACTTACATCTATTTCCCCAGTTAAGGAATCAATCTCCTCTTGAGAAGGATATTCTTCAGGTCTTAATGGTTTATTTAAGTCTTGCCCTAAAAGTAGGCTTCCTTCTTTACTTATTTTCATTTTTTTCTTATTGAATCTGTCCTATAGTCCTTACCCTGCCCTATATTATATCACTAAAAAGCAAAATTTTCACGCTAATTATCAGGAATCGCCAAAATCTGGGAATACCAATAGCCTGGTGATTCAAATTCTTCTCCTCGCGAAAGCCTATTCAAATATTCCTGACAATGTTTTTGGGGGTGATAAAAACCTAAACATTTCTCCAAAATTGCTTTGGCTTTGATTGGTTCTTCAAGCTCGAGATATAAACCGGCCACCTCGATATAGAAATAAGACCATTCGGGTGCAGCGTCAGTTGCCATTTTCCACCACCTAATCGTTTCTGCTTTTCTTCCTTGAGACAAATATTCCTCACCTATAAAATAAAGCTCTTTTGCTAAACCGGAATCCTTATTTAAATAGGCTTTTGTTTTTTCTAGTTTTTGGCTAAAAAATTGATAAATCTCATCCCTTTTTTCTTCTTGACCAAGGCGAACATAAATCTGACCCAATCTTTGATAAAGATGATAATTCCCCAAAGGATTATAAATAATTGCTTTATGGTAAAGTTCGGCTGCTTTTTCTGGTTTGTGGTAATAGTATTTATCTGCCAGCCAATAATTCATTGAAGGGTCTTGAGAAGAAAGAGAAATTAATTTTAAGCCTATTTGCTCACCTTGGGCAAAATCTTCCTCAAAAATCTTGGTTCCTATCCTTCTGACTCTCACTGGTGGCCAAGGAGAGATAGTAAGGGCCTTTTGGTAATCTTCTTTTTGATAAAAATACTCGCCAGCTAATTGAACCCAGCCAAAAACAAAAACCAAAATCGCCAAGCCAATCAAAAGTTTTCTTGAAAATCCAAAAGAGAGAGCTTTCTTAGAACCTTGATAGCGCCAAGCCACCAAATTAGCCAATAAAAATAAAAAAGTAAGAAAAACGGCAGGAAAATGCCAATCATAATCTACCAAAGAATGCAAACTGGAAGCGATAATTGCTCCAAAACCTCCTAACAAAAATGGATTCCGTTTGTTTTTTATTAGTAATTGCCAAATTCGTTGAAATGATAAAAATAAAAAGCCCAAAAAACTTAAAAGGGCGAAAATGCCTGCTTCGGCTAATGTTTGAAGATAGAAGCTATGAGTATAGTTAGACCAACCAGCCGTAGCCTTTTGAAAACGAAGAGCCACTATTTCAAAAGTTCCCCAGCCAAAACCAAATAAGGGCCGGACTAAAAATCCTTCAAGGGCTTGTTGCCAATAATCAAGTCTTTTCGCCTGAAAAGAAGGTTTAACCAATTGTTTGACAAGCCAATGGCTGGGCTGAGTTAATTTAGCGCTAATTCCTATGGAGCTTAAGGAAAAAAATAAAATAATTGCCAAAATCCCGAAAGGAACCAAAACAAACAGCCAGCTTAGAAATTTATTAATGGTTGTTTTAGGTTTATATAAAAGAAGTAAGAAAAGAATTGTTGGAGGCAAAGCTAAAAAAGCGCCTCGAGAAAAGGTTAAGATAAAACTAACCAAGTAAAACAGTAACAATCCTCCGAAAAAAAGCTTGAGTTTCTTTCTCTTGGCAGCCCAAAAAAGAGCCAGGACTAAAGGAATAGTAAAAAGAAGATAATCAGCCAAATGACTATGTCCATAACTGGCATAAATTAAGTTCATTGGCGCTGGTTTAATTGTGCCAGGAAGAAGATAATAAAAGCTCAAAAAGCATAATAAAAAAGAAACAGCTAAAACCAACCCAACCGCATATTTCAAGCTTTCCTTGTTGACGGTTAATAAAAATAGAATAAAAAACAAAAAAACAGCTAATAGTTGAAAAAAAGCCGGAATAGAAAAGAGCTGATTGGTCGAGTTAATTACAGAAAGACCAACAAAAACTAAAAAAGCCAACCAGGAAAAGATTAGCCAATAAGGTATTTTATTTAACTGAACCTCCCTTGAAACTAGTCCTAACAGAAATAACGGTAGAGGTAAAATCAAAATTAAAGTTTCAGCAGCAAAATGAGTTCCCCCATTTAAAAAGGGCAAAATAAAAAGAAAGGCTAATAAAACAGAAAAGACTGGTTGTTTTTTAATAAAACCAAGCATGCTTTTATACAAAATCACCATAAAAATAATCTAACAAATTCCTTTTTCATTAACCCAGTTACCAAACTCACCTTAATTCAAAAATTATAATGACTCGACGAACAATTTCTATTTGGGAAGGTGAAGCAGAAATCTGGCCGGCAAAGCCAGCTGAAGCTGGTTCTCCGGAAAGAGCTCCCGCTTCACCTAGTTCGGTAGTCTGGATAGAAACCATCCGTCCCAGCCTTTTTCCGCTTGCCCGCGACATTTCTCTCGCCCTATTTTTAGCATCCTTAATTGCCTCAGCTACTGCCATTTTTTCCAATTCTCTTGAGTCCTCAGAGGTAAAGAGAATATTACTAACACTCGCGGCCCCCCCTGAATAGAGAGTGTTTACCAAATTATCAAACTTAGACACATCTCTTAAGGTAACATCAACAGAATTAACAGCCTGGTAGTTAGTTAAGCCAAGACTGGCCGTCGGAGGTATTACCCGAACATAAGAAACAATGATATCGCTTTCCTTCACTCCCGTATTTTTAATTATAGAGAGGAGATCTCTCATTATGCGGTTGTTATCAATCGCGGCAATACTGGGACTATCAGAATTATTGATTACTCTAACCGTAAATTTAACCATTTCCGGTAAAGCTGCCACTCTTCCTTCTCCATTTATGGTCACCAAAGTTGGCTGGTCAAGATATTCTGTCTTTACAAACCAAGCAAACAACAATAGGACTACCAAACCTAATATCAAAATTATTTTTTTGGACTTGGTATAGGCTGAGATGTTTGTTTTGACATGTTTAATACTGCCCACAACAGTTTCCATTTTTTTAATCACCTCCTTTCATTTTGACTATTAATACTTATTAATACATTTAATATATTTCTATTAATTACCTTCCTCCTGATAATTCCACTAACCGGTCATAAGCTTTTCTCCAGTATTCCATTTGAGAATAAATGTAAGGGTGATCATGAGGATAGCCACTTTCTATAAGCCAGTCAACAGTATTTTTGCAGGCAATGCATTCATCAGCAAGACGCTCAATTTCAGCCTTTCCTCCCAATTGCCCCCCGCCACCTATAGCATGTTTTATTTCATGGCGAAGAACCATTGTATTTAAGCTAGACGCATACTCACCTGCCTCGTCTGGGTAAATCGTGATTGCCTTCGATCCAATTTCGGAAGTGCCTGCTACAGGCTCTCCGGTAAACCACGAAATTCTTGGTTGGGAAGAATACCTTATAGTTATTCCATGCTCTTTGGCCCATTGGATCAAACGGTCTCTAACTCTAACTCCTTCGGGCGTATAGCGACCAACTGTAGGTGATTCCTGCATGGGAACTGCTCCTCCATAAGCAATCACATCATCCGTTATCTCGACCGCCTCGTCGGCATAGCTGATAGCTGCAACCATCATTGATTCGCTATAAATCTGTCCTCCAACTATGCCAATCATGCAGGCATTTTGATTGCCCCGACTGCACTCATAAGTAGTTAGAGTCGTTCCACCGAGTTCTAATCCTTGCGCTGTCAACGGTATTGCTCTCTGAATCCATTCTGGACTGGTAGAGATATAAGCCTGGGCAGTAACATAGACAATTGGCGCCCATTCTGGAGAAGTCGCCAATAAGCCAGCTCCGGTTCCAAGAGCAGGAATACTATAGCCCACCGCCATTAAAGGATCAAACTCGCAAGAAAGGCCTGTGGGATCGGTACAGGGCTCAAAAATATCATATCCATAAGGGCGTTCAGGTGTGGAACCGAATTGAGGCAGTTCATAACCCACAGTGACTCCTCCCAAAGGAACAGTGGGCTGAATAACTGTCTCAGTCGGCGAGGGTAAGAGAGCCAAACCAGGACTCGGACTAGGGCTAGGAAGGACGCCAGGGGTGGGGGTAGGCAAACACTGGCCTGAAGAACAACCATAAGGGCATGACCGGGTTGACCAACCCGAGCCAGTACTGCTGCAAATTTGTTGGTCATTACCCACACATCTGGTAGCTCCAGGAGAACAAGCTTTTAAGCAAATTCCTCCACTACAACCAGCGTCACATCTTTCTACATCTCGCCAAATGCCGTTTTGGCATTCTTGAACAAAACTGCCACTACATCTTTTTTCTCCTTCAGAGCAAACGGGAGTAACACATTGATAACCCCCGGGCAATGCCACACAGGTTTGGCCAGGAGCACAGTCGCATTGAGGCGAAGGAGAACTGGGAACAGGAGATGGACCGAGACTGGGGCTGGGGATAGGACTGGGAGCAGGTAAACAAGCACGATTAGCACACCCGTAGGAACAAGAACGTCCTATCCAAGCATTTCCATCACTACTACAAGTTTCCAAAACATCTCCCAAACACCTTTTTTCACCAGGGTTACAGATTTTTTCACAGGTGACTGTCCTGGGGTCACAGCCGGCATCACATCTTTGAATATCTGTCCACCTGCCATTCTGGCATTCCTGAACCATATTACCACTGCAACGTCTTTCGCCATTGGTGCACGTTGGCGAAGCACAGAATTTACCTCCAGGTAAGGAAACGCAACTCAATCCGGCGCAACAATTCCCCTGCCCTGTACCAGAACAGGCTTCATTCTCTCCTTTACAAACAGCAATGGGTGTAGGTGAGGCGATTGGAGAAGAAGTGGGATAAACTGCCTGCTTTCTTATCTCTTGCCTTTGTCTAACCAAACCAATCGTAATGGGAATGGAAATAAGAATAATGGCAAGGCTAATGATGGCTAGAAAACTAATGGCGCCCTTCTCCCAAAAACCTTCTTTTTTTTGCATAAGCCCCTTCTTCAATTAAACGATTTTTAACAAACATTGTCAACTTTTTATTTACAGCCATAAATAGCTAATAAATTATCAGATATCAGCTCACACTCCTCCATTTTCGTAAAAGGGGTCGAAGAGATGTTAATATAGGGAATCTTTCTTATGGGTAATGATTCTTTGCCGTCAAGGGTATATTTTAATCCCCAAACAAGGAGTTCTGTTGGCAGTCTTTTTGTTTTTTTGAAAGCAACATAACTGAAATTGCCCGCCTCAACTTCGGTCTTCAACTGCTTCCAGGGAAAAAAGCTAAGAAGGAGTCTGCCTGATTTTTCTGAAAAAAATAAATTGAGGGTGAAGAAAAAATTCACCAGGATAAGTAAAAAAACGAAAAAAGCCAAAAATTTTTGTTTTTTTTGATAAAGCCAATCAATTGTTAAAGCAAAAAGAAAAATCACCCCAAGGCCAACGATTTGCAGACTCCGGGGGTGAAAAACAGGAAAAAACAAAACCGAAAACACCACGGTAGAGAAAAAAGAAAATGCAGCGGAAAAAAGAATAACCCGAATCACTTTTTTTTGCCTGTTTTTTTGCCAGAACAAATAGAGCCCAAATATCGCTATTAGAAAAAAAAGAATGGTAAATATTTCATTGTTATGAGTGCCAAGAAAAAAAGGAAGGGAAAAGGAAAAAGAAAGAAAAGGCTTCACCCATCCAATTCCTTCAATGCCCAATTTGTAATTTTCTAAAAAGAAGGGCAGCCAAACAAGGAAAACAACCGTACTTGTTAGAGCAGAAAGAAAAAGCTCTTTATTTTGTAAGCTCTTTTTAAAAATCGCTCGAATCAAAAGCAAGAAAAAAAGCGGTATAAAATACCAAAAAAAGCCATAGTCAAAATATAATCCAATGGCATTTACAAGAGTAAACAAGAGCAAGTTCCTATTTAAGAGGAAAAACAACGAGGCTAAAATAAAAGCAGTTACGCCGGTATACATCCTTACTTGCCAATTAAAAATAACAAAATATCCAGAAAATATGTAAAGAAAGATCAAACATAAAGAAAAAAACGGTCCTTTTATCTTTGTGCCAATCTTATCTAGAAAAAAAAGGTTAATGGCAAAGAAAAAAATGCTACTCATTCTTAACCAAAAAAGATGGTCAGAAGGTAAAGACCAGAATTTTAAAAATAAATAGTATCCCGGAGGGTGGACGGGATCAACTCTCCAGCTTAGTAGTTCCAAAAAAGAAGTCTTGCTGGCCCAGATAGAAAATGCTTCATCGTGCCAAATAGGCAGGGTATGGGCAAGGTATAAAAAAAAGAAAACTCCTAGAAAAAAAAGAATTGCTTTAAAAACCCTCTCAAAGTCTACTTTTTTCATTTAAATCCTAACTCTTAAAACGCTTTAATTGCTTTAACTGATTTTCAATATAAGTTTCGCCACCAGCAAAATCTTCTGGGTGGGCTTTAGCCCACTCAAGCAATTTGTTTGACGTAACAAACCGCCATTGTTTTATTTCTTCCCCAGACAAACGAGGTTTATCATCAGTCCTAAGAATAAGAATAAAGATTTGAACAAATTCATTAGGACCAGGGTTCTTTTTCAACTCCCCTTTTTCTAACCTCTCTTTCTCAATTTTCAATCCCAATTCCTCTTCTATCTCTCTTAAGGCACCTTGAAAATAACTTTCACCTAACAAAAGGTGGCCCCCAAAAAAGCTTGCCCATTGGCCTGGATTTTGAAATTGGTTTTCTGACCGCTGGTTAACCAAAATCTCACCTTTTTTGTTTAAAACCCAAATTTGGGTATTCCGATGCCAATTACCATCAAGATGAGCTTGAAGCTTTTCTTTTTTAATCCCCAGAGGTCGATTATTTTTATCAACAATTTCAATAAATTCCTGTTTTTTCATCAACCAAAAAGTGGCAATTTATTACCATCTTTAACCACTAAAATCTCTCCTTTAAATCCTGACCGTTGACATTCTTTTATCATTGCTTTTGGCGAATCTTTACCAGAATAATGGGTTAACCAAAGTTTTTTAACACCTACCTTTTGAGCAAATTCTCCTGCTTGATAAGGATTAAAGTGTCCACTGGTAGTGGATTTGTCCTGGCCGATATCAGCGGAGCAATCGCAAAGAAAAGCATCAGCATTTTGAGCTGCCTTCTCCAATCCAGGGCAGGGACCACTATCACTGGAATAAACAAAAACACCTTGGGAAGTTTCCAAACGAAAAGCTAAGACTTTAACTCTGCCATAAGCATGAAAAACCCTAAAAGCAATAAGCCTTGAATCATAAAAATTAACTCCCTGGCCATCTTCCAACTCAATAAACTCCAACTTTAAGAGTCCATAAGCTCTTTTGGGATGTTCAGGAACCTTTATTTCCCAAATTCGCCAAAAATCATCCTCAATTCCTTTAGGCCCGTAGATCCTTAATAAATCGCGGCCAAACTTTCCTTCGCTCCAGGGTTTCTTGATTGCCACGGACTGAACAAAAGAAGTAAGACTAAAATGATCAGGGTGAAGATGAGAAGCTAAAACATCACTCACACAAGTGTATTCCTTGCCCGCATCTTGAATCCGAAAACGAACACCTTCACTTGGCTCTAATAAAACAAGCTCAGGACTAATTCCTTCCAAAAGATAAGCTGGTGGCCAACGCTCTTTTTTCTCCCAGCCCAAACCAGAAACACAAGTGCCACTGCCTAAAATTGTTATCCTCTCTTTCATTCTCAAATCAAAACTGTTAGTATTTTTATGATGACGAGACAATTTTATCAAAATTTCGGCAAAAGAGGAACTGATATTTTGCTCTCTTTTTTGGGAATTGTTTTTTTATGGCCTCTTCTCTTAATAACCGCTCTAATAATTAAACTCGACTCGCCTGGACCTGCTTTTTTTAAACAAAAAAGGGTTGGCAAAAACGGTAAAATTTTTTACTTCTACAAATTTCGAAATATGGTTAAAAACGCAGAAAGAATAAAGAAAAAATATCTTCATCTCAATGAAGCTAATGGCCCAGTTTTTAAAATTAGAGACGATCCCAGATATACCCGAGTAGGCAAATTCTTATCCCATACCGGACTTGATGAACTTCCTCAGTTAGTTAATATTTTAAAAGGAGAAATGAGTCTGGTGGGACCAAGACCTCTGCCAATTAATGAAGAAAAACAAATTCCCAAAAAGTGGCAAAACAAGCGGCGTCAGGCTAAACCTGGTCTTGCCTGTTCCTGGCTTTTAAAAGGCGCTCACGAGCTCTCTTTTAAAAAATGGATGGAGTTAGATTTGGAAGGCATTGAAAAAAGTAGTTTCAATTACGATTTGAGTGTCTTTCTAGAAACAGTCTTTTTAGGAATAAATCTAGCGGTTCAGAAAGCGCTAAATGCTTACTCTTTTCCTCTTCCCAAAAATAATAGAGTTTTCAATCTAATAAAAAAATTGAGTATTACAATCCAGGAAAGTTTCAGTTTTATACTTCTCAGTTTAGCTTATTTTTTCGGCATTGGCGTTACTGCAATCATTGCCAAAACAACTGGCAAACATTTTCTCGAAATGAAGGCAAAAAAAACAAGTTGGCAAAAACACATTGAGAGCAAGGATTTGAAAAAAATGTATTAAATTATGATTATTCTTGGTTTTTCTTGTTTCTACCACGACTCGGCAGCCTGTATTTTGAAAGACGGTAAAATTATTGCTGCTGCAGCCGAAGAGCGCTTCACTAGAAAAAAACACGATAATGATTTTCCTGTCAACGCTATAAAATTTTGTCTCGATTCACTTGAAATAGCAATGAACGAGGTCGATATTGTTATTTTTTATGAAAAGCCAATTATAAAGTTTGAGCGAATTTTACATCAGCATCTCGAACACTTTCCTCTGAGTAGAAAAACATTTGTTGATACCACTGGTTCTTGGCTTGATAAAAAACTCAAAATTAAAAAACTTTTACGAAAAGAATTAAATTATCGCGGCGAAGTTCAATTTCTGAAACACCACCTTTCTCATGCCGCCGCTGCCTATTATCTTTCTGGTTTTAAAAAAGCAACCATTGTCACTATGGACGGCCTTGGAGAATGGGCAACCACCACCATTGGCTCTGGCGACGAAA